>Ga0310811_10011790_pt1 | contig 11350 bp, 8 predicted proteins | sample YCmetagenome_FD_207642 | JGI IMG/M metagenome (GOLD analysis project Ga0310811, IMG submission 207642) | Soil microbial communities from experimental microcosm in Duke University, North Carolina, United States - YC | ecosystem: Engineered > Artificial ecosystem > Soil microcosm > Unclassified ... | reverse complement strand
GAATCGTTTGATTGGGGGGTTGCATCCACAACAGGGATTGACAGCATATCTCCTGTTGATGCACCAGAAAGTTCATTGTATGTGGTAAGGGTAGTAGATATCGTACGTTGTGATTGAAGGGATATACCACATTCAATACAAAATTTGGCATTGGGTGGATTTATTGTGCCGCAGTTTGGACATCCAGCGAGGCGTGTACCACATTCAAGACAAAACTTGGCATTTGCCGGGTTTATGGTATGACAATTGGGGCAGCGCATACGATCCTTTTCTGTTCAATCTCGCGGTTCTTCAGTTTGTCTTTATTTTACAACACTACTGGCGAATTACCATAGCAATGTTACTCAGAAGCAAAATTTCCGCTGATCTGTTCTACGCAGAGATGTGATGACTGTACCTATGTTGTGTTGAACTTCTCTTGAGGAGTAAACGCACAGGAGAAGCCTTCTTCTTGAAGCATGCGGTAGAACAGAAGGCTCCGCGTTTGTTTCTCTCGTGCTGGACAGCGGATGTAGCTGTCCAACAAAGAGAAATAAAATATACAGGTTGTATATTGGAAGATAATGCGTATATGCATTGTTTTTTTTATTATAAAAAAGAGAATTATTTTATCTTTGTATGAAACATGTGTTTAGGTAGCACAATATACATGAATTCTCTGCATCAGATGATATTACTGGTATCACTTGACGATTTGTATAGAGTTCCGTAGTATGATGGTTATGAAGGGAGATTGTAAGGATGGAGCGAGATTTTCTTGTTGAAAGTCGTAGTTATGATCATTTGATACGTGGATCATGGCGTGCGTATAAGGTGGACCGGAGAATTTCATTATCTGTGGAATCATCTCTCAATCATTCGGGCGCTGATGATTGTACCTGTGTCTGGTTACCCAGAGGAACGCTGATGAACTGGGCTTCGGGTACGCGTCCTTTGCCAAGAAATTGTGTACAATTCTTCTGGCCTCAGCGCTGGTTTATGTTTAGCGCCTTTTATCATGATGCTGAATTATTGCATACCTATGTGAATATTATTCAGCCCGCGACAATGCAGCTTGATCGCGTATCATATGTCGATCTTGATTTGAGTATGCTCCTGAAACCTGATTTGAGCTATGAAGTGTTAACTCAGGCTGAGTTTGAGCATGCTTCCCATGTTTTGCACTATAATGAGGAGACACGTATTGGTGCGTTGATGGCCCTGCACACCCTGACCAGTTCCATTCAGCGCAGTACCGGGCTATTCTCGGTTATCCCATATCATCTTGATCTTACACGGCTTCATGCAGTAACATCGATTAAACAACATAGCTAACATACAGGCAGTGAATGGAGGAATTGTAGGATGTCAGAGCCAAAGAGAATTGATCATGTTGCGATTATTGTGCGTAGTCTAGAACAGGCGTTGACCTTTTATCGTGACACACTGGGTATACAACCTACCGAAATCAAAGCTGTACCATCAGAGCAGGTCCGTATCGCGTTTTTGCCTCTTGGTGGACCCGGTGGGAGCAAGATAGAGTTGATTGAGCCAGCACCAACGGCTACCAGCCTTGTACGCTTCCTTGAGAAGCATGGTGAAGGTTTGCATCACATCTGCCTGGAAGTTGAGAATATTGAAGCATCGTTGACAGAGCTACAGGTGAAAGAGACGCCAGTGCTTGATCAGCAACCACGATTGGCAGCGGAAGGACGAGCAATCTTTGTTCATCCAAAAGGTGCCAATGGTGTGTTGCTGGAGCTATTGGAGAAATAACGTCATTCTTATAGACGTGCTTATGCATTTATTAGAGCGGGATGTTCCCATGTTTTTTAGGTGGATTACTATCTCGCTTATTTTTGAGCATTTCTAACGCTTTGATAAGTTTTATCCGTGTATTTCTTGGCTCGATGATTTCATCGACATAACCACGACTGGCTGCGATATACGGATTGGCGAATTTTTCATTATATTCGGCAATCAATTCTTTCCGTTTTTGTTCGGGATCGACTGCTTGCTCAATATCATTTTTGAAGAGGATATTGACAGCCGCCTCTGGTCCCATAACCGCGATCTCCGCTGTCGGCCACGCGTAATTGATATCTCCACGAATATGTTTGCTACTCATGACGTCGTACGCGCCGCCATATGCTTTGCGCGTAATAACGGTCACTTTGGGAACAGTTGCTTCACAATAGGCGTAGAGTAGCTTGGCCCCGTGACGAATAATACCGTTATGTTCCTGCGCTGTTCCGGGGAGAAAACCAGGCACATCGACAAGTGTAATGATGGGAATGTTGAAGCTATCGCAGAAGCGCACAAAACGCGCTGCTTTATCCGATGCATTGATATCCAGTACGCCTGCGAGTGTCCGTGGTTGTTGCGCCACCAGTCCAACGGAACGTCCGTTCAGACGTGCGAAACCGATCAGAATGTTCTGCGCGAAATGTTCCTGTACCTCAAAGAAGGTGCCATCATCGACCACGGCCTGGATGATTTCTTGCATGTCATACGGTTTTGAGGGATGATCGGGAATGATTGTATCCAGTGTGGTAACGACCCGTTGTGGTGAGTCTGTCGTCGTGAGATGTGGGGGATCATCAAGATTGTTCGCGGGTAAATAATCCAGCAATTGTCGGATCATACGAATGCAGTCGGCCTCACTGCTACAGGCGAAATGAGCGACACCACTCTTGCTGTTATGGACAGTGGCACCACCAAGTTCTTCTAGCGTCACATCTTCGTGGGTGACAGCTTTGACCACATTCGGTCCGGTCACAAACATATAGCTGGTTTCTTCAACCATAAAAATAAAGTCGGTAATGGCAGGTGAGTAGACCGCGCCACCCGCGCATGGTCCCATGATCGCGGAGATTTGCGGAATGACTCCAGACGCGAGCGTATTGCGCAGGAAAATATCGGCGTAGGCACCCAGACTCACGACGCCTTCTTGAATACGTGCGCCACCTGAGTCGTTCAGTCCGATAACAGGCGCACCGTTTTTCATTGCCAGATCCATCACTTTGCAAATTTTTTCAGCATGGGCTTCGGAGAGCGAACCACCAAAAACGGTGAAATCCTGTGAAAAGACATAAACCAGTCGTCCATGTACATAGCCATAACCGGTGACGACGCCATCTCCTGGTATCCTTTGTTCATCCAGGCCGAAGTCGCTGGCGCGATGGGTGACAAACATATCCAGTTCGTTAAAGCTATCGGGGTCCAGCAGCAGATCAAGGCGTTCACGAGCTGTTAATTTACCTTTTTTGTGCTGTGCCGCAATACGTTTTGCACCGCCTCCCAGTTGTGCCTCATCTTGTAGCTGGCGGAGATTGATAACCTTGCTCTGAGTTGTTTTTTGCTGAATGGGGTCTTGATTTCTACGTTCACTTGTTTCCATCTTGCGTGATCTCCATCGATTTGCAGGAAAAATGATCGGCGTATGCAGTTAGTATAGCATGTATGCAAAGATTCTTGTTTTGTGCTCTTCCATTGGGGTATTTACCTGCTTCGTGGATAAGGAATATATCAGGTGGTGCCATACATGCTTTAGGTAATAACGTAAGAACCAGCGGGTGATGTTATGCAGATTTTAGGTAATTCAACATGAAAATCGGGTGGGGTGTCATCCATTTACGATGCTGTGCTATGGAGGAAGATGCGGTGAGGAAAATAAAATATTTATGTAGAAAAATCCGGGTGCATCCATGTGTGTAGGAGAGGGATGGATGCGCCCGGATAATATAGGCGATAGAGCGATTAAGTTTGCTATGATGAGAAATTGTGTCTCAGCGAATACCCTAGCGCTCGATTGGAGAGCGAACGAGGCTGCCCCATTCGGTCCATGAACCATCATAGTTGCGGACATTGGGATAACCCAGCAACTGCGTGAGAACGAACCATGTGTGGGCGGAGCGTTCACCGATACGGCAGTAGGAGATAATTTCCTTATCAGGAGTGATATCTTTTCCTTCATAAATAGAGCGCAGTTCTTCGGCTGATTTGAATGTGCCATCAGCATTTGCTGCGGTTGCCCAGGGAATGTTCTTCGCCCCAGGGATGTGACCGGCACGCTGAGCACCTTCCTGAGGATAGTTCACCATGTGAAGCAGCTCACCACTGTACTCCTGAGGAGAACGAACGTCGATCAGACGGCGGTTGCTGTCCTGTAAGCCAGCCAGTACCTGATCGCGGAATGCACGCAGGCTCTCATCAGCAGGCTGTGCCTTGTAGGTTGTTGCCGGGTAGCTGGGAACCTCTTTGGTATAAGGGCGGCCTTCGGCTTCCCATTTCGCACGTCCACCGTTGAGGATCCTGGTGTTTTTATGCCCGTATTGTATGAACAGCCAGAATGCATAGGCAGCATACCAGTTGTTGCGGTCACCAAACAGCACAATTGTGGTATCGTTGCTGATGCCATAGCGGCTGAACAGTTTCTCAAGACCTTCCTGATCAACAAAGTCACGGCTCAATGGATTCTGTACATCAACATGCCAGTCCAGTTTGACTGATCCGGGGATGTGTCCAACCTCATAGAGTAATACATCTTCGTCTGCTTCAATTAAACGAACTTTAGGATCATTAAGATGATCAGCAACCCAACTTGAATCAACAAGTACTTCTGGATGTGCGTACTCAGCCATCTTCCTGGCCTCCTTATTTTTTAACCAATTATTGTTGACTTTGTAGATCAACATTCGAAACTTCTATTGTAGTATAGAAGGTTGGTGCATGGGATGTCAAGTCTAAACTGCACAACATGATATTCAGGCTTATGTATGGGTGCAACATATGTCGATCCCTGTCCTAAATGCAGGTAAAACAACTTCTTTTTTTCATGGAAAGAGTATGTACTTTTATACCAGTATCTGGATAAGATCTTGTACATCCTGCCTGTGTTGTCGCTAAAAAATCACCTCTCAGATTATATCGTACCTGCTATTAATTTGTATGTAAAACTGCGTTATTTTGTATACAAAATTTTTAATAGGGGCGTCACTATGATGTCTATTATAGTGTGGGGGGATGTAAGGGGGGAACGAGTGATCATATGTTTAGATCGGAAATGGGTGGTAGCGTGGAGTAATATGATCTCTTTCGTAGGGGTTTTGGGGAGGCTTGCTGCTCTATTAGCAAGCCTCCTACTAGTTTTGGTTTATTATTGAAACGATCTGAGGCTAGAACGTTGTGCGGTTGCGTTGACGATCAGCAAAACGTTCCTGTGCCAGTTCAATCAGGCGGTCCAGCAATTCAGCGTATGGCAAGCCGCTGGCAGCCCACAGTTTGGGGTACATGCTGATCTGGGTAAAGCCAGGCATGGTATTCACTTCATTGATATAGACCGCGCCGCTAACTTTGTCGATGAAGAAATCGACGCGTGCGAGGCCATTGAGATCAAGCGCCTGGAATGCCTGGACAGCATAGTGGCGAATCTGTTCCGCGACCTCCTGTGGAATATCGGCAGGAATAGCTTCTCGTGACTTATTGTCAACATATTTTGCTTTATAGTCGTAGAATTCGTTGCTGGCAATGATCTCACCGACAACAGAGGCGATGGGTTCATCATTGCCCAGAACCGCGCATTCCAGTTCGCGACAGTTGATATTCTGCTCAACAATAATTTTGCGATCATATTCGGCGGCGACCCTGATGGCATGTTCCAGTTCTTCGCGGTTGTGGGCTTTGGAAATACCAACGCTGGAACCGAGATTGACCGGTTTTACAAAGTTGGGATAGCCAATGTTTGCTTCAATACTGTGAATAATAGTCTCTGGATCGCGTTCCCATTGATTGCGGCGGAAGACCTGATACTTGACGTTGGGCAGACCAGCGGTTGCAAAGATCATTTTCATCTTTTCTTTGTCCATGCCTAATGCCGCGCCCAGAACGCCACAGCCGACATAGGGGACATTTGCCATGTCGAGCAAGCCCTGAAGGGTGCCATCCTCGCCATAGGTGCCGTGCATGACCGGAAAAATGACATCGATCTGCCCCTGATCGCCTAATGGTTCTTTACCATGCACTGGAATAAGGTGGCGGACAGTTGGATCACCTGTGAAGGTCACGCTGGTTGTGCCGGTATCAGCAGCGGTCGACTGAACGTTTTTGCCAGCGGCAAGCAATGTTGCGGGTTCTGTTCCTAACAGCCATGTGCCCGTTGTCGTAATACCAATCGGGACAATCTCGTAGTGCTCTTTGTTTAGATTGTCAATGACAGCTTGCGCTGAGGCGAGGGATACTTCGTGCTCACCTGAGCGCCCCCCGAAGATGACACCGATACGTAATTTTTGCTTTGCCACGGTTCTGTTCCTCCTTTTATTGCTGTCGTTATGCCAGTAATGCATTTACAATCGTATCCATTCCGACTCCGAGTGAGGCTTTGACGAGAACAAGATCCTCTTTTTGTATCTGTTCCTTGAGCATGGTAATAGCAGCCTGTTTGGCAGCGTCAAGCTCCTTCTGGTTCTCTATATCGGCTTGATAGTAGTATGTGTGGGCTGATGGCATGCCAGCCGTGATTGCTCCTTCGACAAAATAGCGCGCATTATCGCCAATGGCAACAAGATAATCAACCTGATGCGCTATCTCCGCGCCAGTGATACGATGTTCTTCCGGTGCGAAAGAACCCAGTTCCAGAATATCGCCCAGAACAGCCCAGCGTTTGCTTCCCCCCTGTATTGGGGCATCATGCATGGCGTGCGCAATGGCCAGAATTGATTTGCGGCTGGCGTTGTAGCTATCATCAATTACTGTACTGCCATGAAATCCTGGTTTGATTTCACCCCGGCGTTTAAATGTGTGGAGTTGCTCCAGCGCGATTTTGATCTCTGTTAATGGCAGCCCAGCAGATAGACCAGCGGCGGCGGCGGCCAGCGCGATCGTAATACCATGTTCACCGGGCAAATGAAGCTGTATACGAATAGATTCCTGTTGATAGTGCAGGGTAAAACTCAGTCCACGCAGTGTGTCGCCGCCGATATCACTGGCGCGTACATGCGCCTCTGGCGCGAGACCATAATATAAGATTCTGGCATTTGTTTTCTCATGCATCGCCTGGACCAGTGGATCATCATAATTGAGGATAGCGATGCCTTCAGAGGTCAATGCCTGTACGATCTCACTTTTCGCGAGCGCGATGCGTTCCTGTGAACCAAAATATTCCAGATGAGAAGTGCCAACATTGGTCACAATTGACCAGTCAGGTCGGGCAATGGTGCAGAGCATCGCTAACTCACCAACCCATTGTGCTCCCATCTCTAAGACCGCGAAGCGATGCTCTGGTTCTAACTGCAACAGCGTCAGGGGAAAGCCGATCTCGGTATTATAGGATGCATAGGTTTTGAGTGTCGGCGCGACACGACTGAGCACCGAAGCTACCGCCTCTTTGGTACTGGTCTTGCCATTACTACCCGTGATGCCAATATAAATTGTCTCAGTCTGTCTCTGAATACGCTGACGGACGGTTGCATGGAGAGCCTCAACAACATCAGGGACGATGATTTGCAGGAAGTCTGATGGCACATCGTTGGCTGGCTCTACGCAGAGTGCTGCGCGTGCGCCAGCCCGGGCAGCGGTAGCAATAAAACGATGTCCATCGACTTTTGCTCCCTTGATGGCGATAAAGAGGTCGTCCAGTGTGATTTGCCGACTATCGTGATGAGCCGCGTGAAACACAAGTTGAGGGTCAGGCGCAGTTGTCCCGACCACACGTATCTTCCCCGCGTTCCCTTGTAGTATGTCATTAAGGGTAAACATGCTCTTGATATCCTTTGTTGTGCAGTATTTTGAGCAGATTATAACATGCTTCCTCATCCTCGTCTCTGCCATATCTCATTATTTTATTCTGGATAGGTAGTCATATTTTGCACTCTTGACAAAATATGACCCTTATAATAAAATAATGACTATCAGGTCAAAAGAATACTTGTTGGTCAATTAGTAGATTGAAACGTCAAAAAATAAACGATAGTTTTGTATGATGAGGAAGTGATTGAAGTATGACGGTGGAGCACAACCATCGTTCCTTGAAGGAGAAGCAGCGTCAGGAGCGAGAAGAGTTGATTTTAGCGGTGGCAGAAGATGTGTTCCTGACGAAGGGACTCCACGATACCTCAATGGATGAGATTGCGGCACAGGTAGGGATTGCGAAAGGTACAGTGTACTTGCATTTCCCCAGCAAAGAGGACCTTATTATGGCGGTGGGGGCGAATGGAATGAGAAAACTTGCAACTGTCGTTGATGAAATCACTGCTTCCTCAAATACTGCGCGAGCGAAGTTAGAGGCAATCCTTCATTTTTTCTATGGTGAATTTTTTCAGATGCGTGCTCGCCTCTTTTATTCTATGCTGAATAGTCCAGAGTTGCATCATCTCTTTGTGGAGAAGACGGATAGTATTTGCCGCATACATATGACATGGGAAGAGATGGCGGAGAAGATCAAAACAATATTGGATGAGGGAAAACGTCAGGGCGAGATCAATACAAGTATTCCAACTGAGGTAGTGGTCAGCATATTCTTTAGTTTACAGTCGCCACATAGTTATGAACATCTGGTAATGGAAAAACATATGGATGTTGACACACTTGTAAAGTATCTTTATCAATTTTTCTTTAATGGTATTGAAATACAGTAATTTAGGATGGAATAGCAGGGAAAAGGGGATTAAATGTCGACGGTATCATCACAGGCTATGCCGGAGGAGACGCCAATAGGTGGCGTCGCAGCGCCAGCGGTCGCTGCTGAGGAGCAACCTCAATACTCACGGCGTGAAACAATTATGACGATGATTGGTGTGCTCCTGGTTATGTTGCTAGCATCGCTGGATCAGACGATTGTTTCGACGGCGGAACCACATATTATTGCGGACCTACAGGGTTTTAATCACTATACCTGGGTGTCTACTGCTTATTTACTGGCATCGACGGTTGTCGTGCCGATCTATGGAAAATTATCCGACCTGTTTGGTCGTAAGCCTATATTCTTGTTTGGCGTTGTGCTATTCTTGACTGGCTCTGCTCTTTGTGGCGCGGCCCAATCGATGGACGAATTGATTGCGTTCCGTGCGTTCCAGGGTCTGGGTGCTGCCGCATTGATGCCTATCGCTTTCGCGGTTGTTGGTGATCTCTTCACTCCACGCGAACGAGGAAAATGGCAGGGTCTGGTTGGGGCGATCTGGGGCCTTTCGGCGATTATTGGCCCGACACTTGGTGGCTGGATTACCGAAAATTCTACCTGGCGCTGGGTGTTTTATGTCAATTTGCCTATTGGTATTGTTGCTCTGTTCGTGTTGATCTTCCTGATGCCTGCTCTGAAGAGCAGCAAATCGGTGGTTATCGACTATGTTGGTGCGGTGTTATTAGTTCTATGTGCGGTGCCGTTGCTGCTTGGTTTCACCTGGGCCGGTTCACAGTACGCATGGCTTTCGCCACAGATTCTGGGACTCTTCGCTTTTGCGCTGGTGATGGGTGTGAGCTTCATTCTGTACGAGATGAAGCAGGAGCGCGAAGATAAGCAGCCAATTCTGGACCCCAGCCTGTTCGCTAATCGCATCTTCAGCGTTTCGGCATTGATTATGATGATTGTTGGTCTGGCACTTTTCGGAAGTGTCTACTTCATTCCGCTGTTCGTGCAGGGTATTATTGGGACGACCGCGACAAATAGTGGAGTGGTGATGACGCCGATGCTGGTTACTTCGATGATTTCCAGTATTCTGGCTGGACAACTGGTAGCCCGCCTTGGTCGTTACAAGTGGGTGGCTGTGGTTGGTATGGCGATCAGCGTGTGTGGCTCGTTGTTACTGGATCGTCTGAATGTGCATTCGGTGAACAGCGATGTCATCATGGCAATGATTGTGCTGGGCTTTGGTATGGGCTTCAGTATGTCAATCTATACACTGGCTGTACAGAATGCCTTGCCGCCGAAAAAGATCGGTCAGGGTACTTCAGCACTGGTTTTCTTCCGCTCGATTGGGAGCACGATGGGTCTGGCAGCGATGGGTTCTTTGATGAATTCCGCTTACTTACCAGCTTTCCAGCATGCGTTACCTGCGGCGGTCAAACAGGCTGTACCTGCTCAAGATCTGGCATCGTTCAATAATCCACAGATCCTGCTGGCTGCTGGTGCTCAGGAGCAGATCAAACAGGCATTTATGAATCCACCTGCTGGTACAACGCAACCCGGCTTTACACAGGCGCAGGGTTTGCAGATCTATAACATGGTGATGGAAGCAGTCAAACAGGGATTAACCCAGGGTCTGCACAACATCTTCGTGTTCTGTTCTGTGATGATGGCAATTGGCTTTATCGCGGTCTTCTTCTTGAAGGAGATCAAGCTTCGTGAGCGCAAGAAAGATGTCGCGACAGAGGTTGCGGTGAACGGTATTGAAGAGCTTGCTCAAGAAGGTACCAGTTCAGTAGCTTTCCACTAGATTTTCTTCTCAACTCTCTTTACACGATGAAGAAGCAAGGGGATATCTCCTGATGGAGATCGTCCTTGCTTCTTTTTTTGTTTGCCCTGAATACAATGAAATCCCAATATCATGTCCGACATGATATACAATGAGAGTGTGTAAGAGGTTAAATTGGCTCTGCTGGCTGGTTTATGATGATCTATTGATCTTCAGGTGTTATATATTTTTTTTAATTTATTTTTGTTGGGTAGAGTAGATCTCTGGCATTGTCTAACAGGTATGGTTCCTTGTCTTTCGCTAGAGGGTATGTTACTGTAGTTGTATAGTATCTGTATAAAGTGCTTGATGGTGGTTTTGCTGTGTTGGTTTGAAAGGGAGTAACAAGGGATGATAGAAGGTAGTGAACATAGATATACTTTAGAAGAGTTTTGGAGATTAGTAGAAACTTTTCCTGAGCATAAGTATGAGTATATTGATGGATATGTTCGTATGATGACGGGTGGTTCTCCTGCTCATTCGCAAATTGGGGCTAATGTGAACAGGGTGCTTGGGAATGCATTATATGATAAGGAATGCAATGTTTATAACTCTGATCTTATGATTCAGTTGTCTGAGGATAGATGCTATTATCCTGATGCGGTGGTTTCTTGTGATCCTAGAGATTGGGCACAAAAAAAGGTTGTACAATCTCCTAGTGTTGTTGTAGAGGTTTTATCTCCTGGGACTGAGAGAATAGATAAAAACGAGAAACTCGCTGCATATCAGAAGTATCCTACTATTCAGGACATCTTATTAGTCGACTCACGTAGATGTTACGTTGAGCATTATCATCGTGTGGATTATCCTAAATGGGAAATTTCCTATTATGAAAGTGGTGATAATGTTGTAGAGTTGGAGTGTATAGAAGTATCATTTTCTGTTAGAGAGCTTTACCATAAGGTGTATTTGGAGTTGGAGGATTA
>Ga0310811_10011789_pt1 | contig 11351 bp, 11 predicted proteins | sample YCmetagenome_FD_207642 | JGI IMG/M metagenome (GOLD analysis project Ga0310811, IMG submission 207642) | Soil microbial communities from experimental microcosm in Duke University, North Carolina, United States - YC | ecosystem: Engineered > Artificial ecosystem > Soil microcosm > Unclassified ... | reverse complement strand
GCAGGGCTTGACCAGCGCCAGCGCTGGCAGTACACTCGTATTACGAGGTGAGGGACAGAGGGTCCGCTCACTGAGGACGAGGGAGCAAGGCAATGGCGAAGCTAGGCAGGGAGTACCTGATCGGAGCCGTCCGCAAGCACGCCGCAAGGTACTTCGATGCGGGCTGGGGCGTTGTTCAGGAGACCATGACGGACGAGCAGGTCGGGGACCTGCTGGGCCGCACCCGCACCGTGACCGGTGCCGTTACGACCATCGCGGACGCCGTCGTTGCGCCGTGGGTCGAGCAGAACGTGGAAGCCCGCCCCGGCGAGGACGACGACGAGCAGCTCAAGGTGCTTGAGCGCTTCAACGCCGAGCGGCGCGCCAACAGGCAGGACGCCACGCTGTGGTGGCCGAAGGAGGAGCGCGACGAGCTGCTGCGCAGGATGCAGGAGCCCGAGGGCGCGATCACCTCGGTCCCGTCGCCCCGCGCTGAGGCGGTCCCCGAGAACACGCAGGCCGCCCAGACGCCGCGCCCGCGCAAGACCGGTGCCGTCAAGGACGCCGAGCGCAGCGAGCGCGCGGCGACCAGGCGGCGGGCATCCGGCGGGGGCACCGACATCCCGCGGTCCCGCGCACGCGCCCGCGCCTGAACGCAAAGCTCCCCGGCGGCTGTACCGCAGCAGCCGCCGGGGGTGCAGCACCTGCGGTAAGCGAGAGGAAACACCGAAGTGACCAGTGTCGGGAGCAAGCTGCCCGCTATCCCGTTCGGGGCGGGAATCGCACTGTGGACGGCTTGCGCGATTGCGTTCTGCGTGGCAGGCGAGATGCACCAGGCGTGGACGTGGCTGGCCTGGCTGCCTACAGGAGTGGTCCTGTGCATGGCGGCCGGCCGTCACGCCGCCCTGACTCACGCTAAGCGCTCATGCCGGGCCGAGGGTGCGAGGGCCGCCCTCGGCCCGGCTTACCCCGCAGAGACCGAGGAGCGGGAGCGGCTGGTCCGGACGGGCGAGCTCGACCGGCTCTACCGGGAGCTGGACACGGCCGAGGAGCTGAAGATCGCGGTCGGCTCTATGACCGGCTGCCCGCCCTCGGAGATCTACCGCTTCCTCGTGCTGGCGATGGACAGGGAAGGCCGCCTCAACGTGGCGACCTCCTGCTGTAAGCACGAAACTGACTATATGTTGCATGAAGCTTACGCACAGTTGACCGGCAGCGAGAAATGAGGACGATGGAGATGGCCGCTTACACGGCACGGCACATGACCCCGCACGATAGGCACATGGTTCACGTACAGGCCCTGGCCCAGGCGAATGCCTTCCTGGTCAACGCGGTGATCGCCGCGTGGATCCTCTACTTCCTGGTCAACCGCTGGCTCCGCTCATGGCTCCCCGTGGCGGTGCAAAGCTTCCGGGCCCGCATCCACCCCCACGCGGCAACCCGGAAGACGGCAGCCCCGCCCCTAGCCCCCGTACGGGGCGGGGCTGTCCCCTGGCAGTTCGAGGAGCGGGTGCGCCGCGCGGCACGGGCTGCCTGGCGGCCGGTGAACGGGGTCTACCTGGGCACCCAGCCGCTTCAGAGGTACCGTCACACGGCGGTGCTGGAGCCGATCACCGTGGTGCTGGCCCCGGTGCTGCCCGACCCGCTGGCCGTAGCCCGCGGCGAGGCACCGTGGGACGGCATGACGCCGGCCGAGGGAAACCGCTGGGCGGACCTGGTGCTGGCCGGGGACACCGGCTCGTGGCCGTCCCTGCCAGAGGTGAACGGCTGGGAGTCCAAGCGGTGCCCGAACTCGAAGGTCCACGCGAACCATGTCTGGACCGACAACGGCGTCCGCTACGACTGCCCCGGCGTGTGGCCGCAGGCTGAGGCGGACACCGTGACCATGGCGGCGGCGCTGTAAGACAAAGCTTCCGGGCCAGGTGCAGCGCCTGGCCCGGCAAGGCTCCCTACCTGGGAGCAGCCCTCAAGTGCAAGGAGCGAGAAGTGAGCATGACGGACGAGGAGACCATGAGCGAGCGCGAGACGCCCAACGCCCTTATCCAGGCGACGCCCGGCGAGACGGCGGCGTTCGCCCCTGACCGCACGGCCCGCGACGGGGGCGGCGTGTTCCGCCCGGCGCGGCTGGACCCGGCCAATGGGACGGACGTGCAGTACCTCGATCCTCACGGGATCATCCGCGACACGGTGAACCCGCCGCTGGTCATCCAGCGAATCGAGCGGCTGCCGGTCCCGCAGCGCACCGACGGCGGCCTGGAGCTGAACTGGCGGGTGAACGTCTCCACGGTGACCGGGCAGCACTCCAGCCTGCCCGCTCAGGTGCGCCGCGACAGCGACCTGACCTGCTTCGCGGAGATCACCCGGCTGCCCCGCGAGGGCCACGGAGATGCCGTCTGGGACGTGGCGCTGTTCATCGAGCAGGAGCACATGCAGATGACGGACGGCGGCCGCGCCAACCCGTTCGCGGAGGTGCGCTCCACCCTGGCGCACGTCTTCGAGTTCACGAGCCTGGCCACGGACGACGACTCCGGCCCCGTGCCCGGCCACGTGTGGCGGGCCCAGGCCCGGCGCTTCGGGCTGGCCGACCCTGAGGACTTCGCCGACCTGCACCGCTTCCCGCTGCTGGACGACGCCCTCGGAAAGGGATTCGACGACCGGCACACGGGCTGGACCGCCGTGCCGCTGTACCGCGCGGCGAACGGCACCCTGAACTGCGTGATCGGCTCGCGCCACGACGGGATCAACGGGTACGACGGCCCGCCTCCCGAGCTGGGCGCGCGCCGCGAGGACACGCTGGACGAGGCGGGAGGCGACAGGCGCGGCGTGCCCGCTCTCGCGTCGGCCGGCTACCGCCTGCTGGCCGAGGCCCGCGCTAGCGCCCTGTCCGCGGTGGCCGCCGCCCAGCAGGAGCGCGACCAGGCCCGCGAGCAGCACCAGCAGGACATCGACACGATCGGCGGCCTGCTGCTGAGCGAGGCCGAGGACCGCTCCTGGTGCAGCGAGTTCGACGCCTTCGTCGAGGGAGCCAACCGCCGCCTGCACCGCGAGCTGAAGCCCCGCAGGCGCGACTACCTGGTCGAGGTGCGCGTGACCACGGTGGTCACCGTGCGCGTCGAGGCGAAGGACGAGGACGGCGCCCGCGACAACGTGACCTCCGGCGAGGTGCGCCGCCAGCTCCGCGAGTGGGACGGCTCGCTCGACTCCGACGACTGGGACATCGAGGACGTGTCCGAGGCGGACTGACCCGCTAGCCTGTAGTACGGTCGCTTCCAGGCGGTTAAGCTCGAAGAACGGAGCGCAGGCGGTGCGTGAAATCCTTGATCTGCTGATCTTGATACTAGCCACCGCCAGGCTTACCCGCCTGGTGATCGTAGACGAGCTGGGCATGTGGGCCCTGCGCGCGCCGCTGTACCGCGCGGCGGGCTTCGACCCGCTGAACGGCGAGGAGCCCGCGACCCTCCGTGCGAAGGCCGTCACGGGGCTCACATGCCCGTTCTGCGTGGGGTTCTGGCTGGGCCTGACGCTCCTGGTCCCGCTGGTCCTCACCGGAGGCCCCGGCCATGCTGCGCCCGCATGGGAAGCAGCGGCCGGGGCCTTTGCCCTTAACTACCTCGCCGGGCACCTGTCCGCCTGGGCCGACGGGCAGGGAGAATAGAGCCGTGAGCCTGACTACCGCTTCCAGTCTGAAGCCGCCTTCCGAGGGCTTCGTTTCCCCGCAGCGTCCCCGCCCCATGCAGTCCCTGGTGGCAGCCGCGCGGCGGGTGACCTCGGCGAAGATCTTGCGGCAGGGCCCGATGAACGGGCGCGAGTGGCAGGACGAGGCGTGGAACATGTACGACCTGGTGGGCGAGAACCACTACCTTGCCACGACGCTGGCCGGCCGCATGTCCCAGGCGCGGCTCTACGTGGGCCTGATGCCGGAAGACGACACGCAGGAACCGGAGCAGGTCACTACCGGCCCGGCCGCCCAGGCGTTCGATGCGCTGTCCTCGCTCTCGGGCCGCCAGCAGATGATCGCCCGGCTCGGCACCGGCCTGTTCGTGGCGGGCGAGGGGTGGATCGTCGGCATTCCCCGGCACCTGTTCGGCCGGGACAATGACGCCGCGCCCGCCTCCGTCCGCACCGCTACCTCCCCTGCCGCGCGCATAGCGCCTGAGCTGCCGCCGCCGCCCGAGCCGGCCCTTGAAGACCTGGAGTGGCGCGTCCTGTCCGTGTCCGAGGTGTCGGCCACCAAGGGCGACCAGGTAGCACTGCGCTGCGGCGAGGGCAAGGACGGGATACTCGAGGTCGACCCGGACGAGGTGTACCTGATCCGCGTGTGGCGGCCCCACCCGCGCCTGTGGCACGAGGCCGATTCCCCCGTGCGCGCCTCTCTCCCCGTGCTGCGCGAGCTGACCGGCCTGACCATGCACGTCTCCGCGCAGGTGGACAGCCGCCTGGCCGGGGCCGGGATGCTGCTCGTACCCGCCTCTGCGTCGGCAGCCGTGCGCGCTGCCGCGGGCGCTCAGCCCGGCGACGACTCGGACCCGCTGACCGACGCGCTGATGGAGTCGATGATCACCCCGATCAGGGACCGCGCCTCGGCCAGCGCCCTGGTGCCGCTGGTGGTCACGGTGCCCGACGACGCGGTGGACAAGTTCAAGCACATGGACTTCTCCTCCCGGCTCGACCCCGAGGCGCGCGGGCTGCGCGAGGAGGCCATCCGCCGCCTGGCCCTCGGGCTGGACGCACCGCCTGAGATCCTGCTCGGCACGGCCGCCCAGAACCACTGGGGCGCGTGGCTGGTGCGCGAGGACGTGGTGTCCACCCACCTCGAACCGCCGCTCGCGCTGATCTGCGACGCCCTCACCACCCAGTACCTGCAGCCGGTGCTGGCCGGGCAGGGCATGCCCGCCGCAGAGGCGCGGAAGTACGTGGTCTGGTACGACGTGAGCCAGCTTGTCACCCGGCCCAACCGCTTCTCCGACGCCAAGGCGCTGCACGAGGCGGGCGTCATCAGCGACAAGGCGCTGCGCGACGCGGGCGGGTTCGGCGACGACGAGGCCCCGATGAAGCTGCCCCCGAGTGCTGAGCGCGCGCTGGCCATGATCTCCAACCGGGGCGGCGCTGCGCTGGCCGTCGTGCCCGGCATCGTGGACCTGGCAAAGCAGCTCGCCCACCTGTCGCAGATGACCGAGGACGAGCTGTCGGCCGGGCCGATCCCGGTCACCTCGAAGACGGGCGCTCCCGCCGCCGTGGCAGGCGAGGCCAGCGCCGAGAGCGCGGGCGGGCCGGACCAGAACCCGGCTCCCCCGGAGGCCGGCCCGCCCGCTTCGATGCCGTCCCAGCCGCCGCCCGCCCAGGGAGCGCCGTGAAGGCGTGGACGCCGCCGCGCGGGGCGGCTCCTTACTTCCTGACGGCGGCCACCGACTGGGACGAGGCCGAGCACCCGCGCGGGCACGACGGCAAGTTCATCGGCAAGCCAGAGGTGCTGAAGGCGGCCGAGGACGCGGGCAAGCACTTCCACGACTTCGGGGAGCACGGCCCCACGCAGGAGCAGCGCGACTACATCGCCGCTCACGCTGACGAACTGCCCGAGGTGGTGACCCCGGCGATGCTCGCGTTCCACAAGAAGCTTCCGCCCGCCGTATTCGCGGGCATCAAGGACATGCCCGAGTACAACCCGTCGGCCTCGGGCGACCGCTCGCTGATCGACGCCGCGCCGCCAGCGCCCGTGCTTGAGAACGATTTCTCCAGGCCGCCAGCCGTCGCCTCGCCGAACCTTTCCAGCCTGCAGAGCGCCCTGGTCGACGGCTATACCTCGGACAAGGGCAACCGGCTGTTCAACGACGGGCTGCGCGGCAAGGGCCCCGCGCCCGACGCCCAGGACGTGGCCGAGCTGGACAAGGCCATCGAGGCGTCGGAGGTGACGCGCGGCGGGACCGTGTACCGGGGGATGTCCCTGGACAGGCCGCTCGCGCCGGGCGACCTCATCGCTGACCCCGCCTACCAGTCGGTCACCACCGACCCCGACGTGGCCAGGGAGTTCGCCCAGTTCAGGGCCACGGGCAAGTCGGAGAACCTGGTCTCTTCGGTGCTCAAGCCCAACGGAGGGCACCCGGTGGTGCTGCAGATGCCGCTGGGCAAGGGGTCGAAGGCGCTGCGCGGCGACTCCAGCGTCAAGGAGCTGATCCTGCCGCGCGGGACGATGTGGCGCGTGACCAGGGTGGACGCCGCCACCGGGCTGACGGAGGTTGAGCGAGCGTGAGCGAGCACCCGGAGAGCGGCCCTCTCCAGCACGTCCCGGCAGAGCAGGGCCTGGTCGACCGCATGGCCCCGTCCGACGGCGACGGGCTGCTGGTCATACCGGCCGCCGACGCGGCTTCGGTGCTGATGAACGGCACGGGCGGCCAGCGCGGCCACCGGCTATCCTGACCCTGACTACCTAGGAGTGCCAGTGCCAGTCGTCCGTATCCCGCGCCGTCCAGGGCGAGTCTGCGCTCCTGGTACCTGCGCTCACCCAGAAGCGTGCGAGTGCAGCCTCCGGGCGGCGGCGCCGCCTCCCCCGCCGGCCGAGAAGGACAAGCCAGCCCCGCCCCGGCAGCCGCCCGCGTCTCAGGCCGCGGACAGCCGCTGGTGCGGTGTCATCGGCGTGGAGGGCCAGCCGACCGGCGACGGCCGGATGATCGAGCCGGGTGCGCTGCGCTGGGACACGCAGGCCAACGGCCCGATGCCGATCCGCTACGCGCCGGAAGACCTCGGAGCCCATGAGGGCGCGCAGGTGGTCGGCACCATCGACTCCATCCAGCGCCTCTCGGACGGGCGGATCTGGGCCGAGGGCACCTTCGACACCGGCTCCCCGATCGGCAACGAGGCCATGCGCCAGGTGTACGAGAACCTGACGACCGGCATCTCCATGGACCTCGACGAGATCGCCTTCGAGTACCGCGTCTCGGCTGAGCTGGCCGCCGAGCAGCAGGCCATGATGGACGAGCTGTTCGCCATGGTGCCCTCGGGCGCGGAGGACGACGAGGACGAGAACCCCGGCCCGCCGGGAGGCCAGCAGACCGACGCCGACGGCCGGGTCACGGTCATGTCGGTTAGCCCCGATGACGAGATGGAGGTGACGACGGGCGCGCAGATCCGCGCGGCCACGATCGTCGCCATCCCGGCCTTCATCGGCGCGCGCATCGGGCGTTACCAGCCCGTTCCCGGCCAGCAGGAGCCGGCCGGCACCGCCGGGAACCCTGACCCGGATCACGACGGCGACGATGACCGGCCGGGCTCGGAGAACGACCCCGACCGTGCGCCTGCAAGTGCGCCTGCACATGCGCTCGCGGCTGCCGCCGCTCCCGCTGACCGCGATGCGCCGCCCGCCGCCTGGTTCACCGACCCGCACTTCGCCGAGCCGACCGCCATCACGGTCGGCGCGGACGGCCGGGTCCGCGGGCACATCGCGGAGTGGGGCACCTGCCACACCGGCTACGCCGACCAGTGCGTGTCGCCTCCGCAGAGCGCGACCGGCTACGCCTACTTCCGCACCGGCTCCGTGCTGACGCGCGAGGGCTCGGAGGTAGCCGTCGGCCGGATCACCATGGACACGAAGCACGCGGAGGGAAGCGCCGGGGCGCTGCCCGCGATCCGCCACTACGACCACACCGGAACCGCCGTGGCCGACGTGGCGGCGGGCGAGGACGAGTTCGGCATCTGGGTAGCGGGGGCACTGCGTCCGGGCCTGTCTGCGGCGCAGGTCCGGACCCTCCGCTCCAGCCCCCTGTCCGGCGACTGGCGCCGCATCGGAGGGAACCTGGAGCTCGTCGCGGCCCTGGCCGTCAACGTGCCGGGCTTCCCGATCCCGCGCACCTCGGGCCTGGTGGCCTCGGGCCGCCTGACCACGCTGCTCGCGGCGGGCATGGTGCCGCCCCGCCAGGTGCTGCCGCCCGGAGCGCCCGGCGCGCTGCCGGTGGAAGACCTCCGCTACCTCAAGCGGCTCATCGAGCGGGACAAGCGCGAGCGCGCCAGCGCGGCGGCTGCTTTCGCCTCCACCGTCCGCACCAGCCAGAGCGCGGCGCGCAAGGCCCAGCTCGCCCGCATGGCCAAGGTGATCCGCGCGGCCGGGCCCCCGCAGGAGGGCGCGCCGCTGCCGGACGGCCCCGCCGGGCCGCCGTACGAGGGAGACAAGCCCGACTCCAAGCCTGACATGAGCGGCCCCTCGGACGCCTCGTGGATCATGGACGACGGCCAGGCGCTCGCCGTGGCCTGCAACTCGGCCCTTGACGAGGCGGTCGGCCAGCTCAGGGGCATCTCGACCGACGGGCTGCCCGAGCCCGTGGCCCAGGCCATCGGGCTGATGAACGCCGCGTGGGCCGCCGCGCACATGATGCTCCCGGCGCTGGGCGTCAAGGACCCCGACGCGACGCCGGTGGGCCAGCACGCCAGCCAGGTGATGGCCGCGTTCAGCCGGGCCTTCGCCGAGGTGGACGACAGCCCGTGGGACGGCGGCGCGGCGATGGACTCGTGCCACTCGGCCTCGGACTTCCGCTCGGTCTGCGCGGGCGAGCGCAAGGGCGACGGCACGCCCGACGAGAAGCAGCACTGGGCGCTGCCGCACCACAGCCACCCCGGTGCGCCGCCCAACGCCCACGGTGTGGCCAATGCCCTGGCCCGCGTCAACCAGACCGACGGCATCGACCAGGCAGCCGCGCGCTCGCACCTCGAAGCGCACGAGAAGTCGATACACCCCGCGGACAAGAAGGACGGCAAGAAGTGACCGTTTCGATCGCTGAGGCCAGCCGCACCGAGCACGGCTGGTCGCCCGCCTGGGCCTGGCTGGCCCTGGTCCTGATCGTCGTCTTGTACGTGGCCGTGTTCGACCTGCACGCCTACTTCGCCAAGACGCCCACCATGTCCGGGCAGTTCCGGGCGTGGCTGTTCGACACCAACATCGGGCCCTTCGCCGCCGCCATCTGGGTCGGCGTCTTCGCGGGCCTGACATGGCACTGGCTCCAGTACCGGGGCCGGTAAGAGAGGACGCCTCATGGCCTGCGCCTGCCGCAAGAACCGCCGCCGCCCCGTCGTGCCGCCCGCCCCGGCCCCGGCACCCGCCCCGGCTGCGCAAACGCCGCAGCCGGCACCCGCCCAGCCAGGTGCTGCGCCGCCTGCTTCCGTGTAACCTGCTGTCAACGCCCGTCTTCCCTAGAGGAGCACAATGACCCGCGCCCACCGCCCGCTCCCTGACGGGCTGTTCGACAACCGGCGGACCCGCACCGCCTCGGCGGCCACGGTCGCCCCGCCAGAGGAGTCAGCGCTCCCCGACGAGCTGGTGATCCCCGAGGACCTGGCCACGCTGGAGACCGAGGACCTTCAGGGCCTGCACGACCAGGCCGTGGAGATCTTCAACGCCATCTACGGCGACGGCGAGGCCGAGCTGACCGACGCCGAGTTCGCCACCCTCTCGGCGGTGACCGAGCAGGTCGAGCGGCTCCGCTCGGAGATCGACACCCGCGAGACCGCCGCCGCCGAGCGGCGCGAGGGCATGCGCGAGCTGGCAGGGCGGGTCAACCCGGCCGACTCCGGTGACGAGGCTGACCCCGAGGGCGACCCGGAGGGCGGGGAAGACACCGACCCGGCCGAGGGCTCCGAGGGCGGCGAGGGCACGCAGGAGGGCGACCAGTTCGCCGGCCGCGCGCACCGCGTCCCGCTGTCGTCCCTGCGCCGCCGCACCCAGCGCCCGGCCGCGCGCCCCTCGGGCCAGGCGACCACGATGCGCGAGCTGGTCACCGCGGCTGCCGACCTTCCCGGCTACTCCAACGGCCAGGGCATGGACTGGGCGGACATCGGCCGCGCCGTCGACCGCCGCCTGGCGGGCTTCAACAAGGCCCAGTACCAGGCCGCGAACCGCGCTGGGCGCGCTATGCGCCAGCAGTTCGGCGTCGCGGCCATCCGCCGGCCGATTCCGGCCGACCTGATGATCAACGGCAACGACCCGGCCCATGTGGACGACGTGATCCGGCGCGCGGTGGACCAGAGCCGCCTGCCCGGCGGCAGCCTCGTAGCGGCGGGCGGCTGGTGCGCTCCGTCTACCATCCTCTACGACCTGCTGGAGCTGGAGACCGGCGACGGCATCGTGTCCGTCCCCGAGATCGGCATCAGCCGGGGCGGCATCCAGTTCACCACCGGCCCGGACTTCGCGGAGATCTACGCCAACACCGGCTGGAGCTACAGCGAGGGCCAGGACATCGCGGGCAGCTACTCGGGCGGCACGAACGAAGTCCAGACGATCACGATCACCGGCGCCCCGACCGGAGGGTCGTTCACCCTGACCTTCGAGACGCTGGTCTCGGACCCGATCCCGTGGAACGCCACGGCGGCCCAGGTAGCGGCGGCGGTCACCGAGATCGTCGACGCGCACTACCCCGGCGGCATCGTCACGGGCGCGGGCGCTAACCTTCCCGCCGGCTCGGTCGCGCTGACCTTCGGCGGCACGCTGGCCGACACCAACGTCGCGGCTATGACCCAGACTTCAAGCCTTACCGGCGGCACGACTCCTACGGCGGTCGTCACCCAGACCACGGCGGGCGTCATCGGGACCGGCGGCAAGCCGTGCTACTCGGTCACCTGCCCGGACTTCACCGAGGAGCGCCTGGACCTGATGGGCCTGTGCATTTCCTCGGGCCTGCTCCAGCAGCGCGGTTACCCGGAGGTGCTGGCGCGGACCACTCGCGGCGCGCTGATCGCCCACGAGCACCGCATGGCGGCCGAGGTGATCCGCCGGATCGCGGTCGGGTCCACGCAGGTCGTCATGCCGACCTCGGAGACCGGCACCCTGACGCCGCTGCTTTCCGCGATCGAGCTTCAGGTGGAGCACTACCGGTACGTCCACCGGATGAGCCGCACTCAGGCCCTTGAGGCGATCTTCCCGCACTGGGTCTTCGGCGCGGTGCGGCGGGATCTGTCCCACCGGCTGGCGGTTGACTACCTGGCGGTAACGGACGCGCAGATCACGGCGTGGTTCAGCCAGCGCGGCATCGCGGCCCAGTTCGTCTACAACTACCAGGACATGTCCGGCTCGGCTTCGAGCTCCAGCGCCACCGCTTACCCGACCACGGTGCAGTTCCTGCTGTACTCTGCCGGCACCTGGGTCAAGGGCACCTCGGACATCATCACCCTCGACACGATCTACGACTCGGTCAACCTCGCCCAGAACGACTTCACGGCGCTGTTCACCGAAGAGGGCTTCCTGGTCGCCAAGCGCGGCTTCGACTCACGCGCCGTGACCGTGACCTTCAACGGAACGCTGGGTCAGTAACCATGGCCAAGCAGATCGAGTACACGATCGACGGCGGGGCCGTCTTTACCCGTACCTACTCCGATGAGCTGGACGCGCAGAGAGA
>Ga0310811_10011788_pt1 | contig 11352 bp, 9 predicted proteins | sample YCmetagenome_FD_207642 | JGI IMG/M metagenome (GOLD analysis project Ga0310811, IMG submission 207642) | Soil microbial communities from experimental microcosm in Duke University, North Carolina, United States - YC | ecosystem: Engineered > Artificial ecosystem > Soil microcosm > Unclassified ... | reverse complement strand
CCCGCTGCACCATCGGCGCCGCCACCAGCGCGACCTCGCCGGGCAGCTCACCAGCCGCGCCGCCGACATCGTGTCGGGGCTGCGGGTGCTGCGCGGGGTCGGCGGGGAGGCGGTGTTCTCCGCGCGGTACCGCGCCGAGTCGCAGCGGGTCCGCTTCGCCGGCGTGCGGGTCGCGCGCGTCGAGTCGATGCTCGAGGCCGCGCAGATCCTGCTGCCCGGGTGCTTCGTCGCGCTCGTCACCTGGCTCGGCGCGCGGTTCGCGGTCGCCGGGCGGATCACGCCGGGCGAGCTGGTCGCCTTCTACGCGTACGCGGCGTTCCTGATCTCGCCCCTGCGCACCCTGACCGAGTTCGCCGACAAGGTGACCCGCGGGCTGGTGAGCGCGCGGCGGGTGGTCGACGTGCTGCAGATCGAGCCCGATTTTCAAGAGCCGCCGGATTCGGTACCCCTCAAGCCCGGCGACCTCGACGACCCCGACTCGGGCCTGCTCGTCGAGGCGGGCACGTTCATGGCGGTCGCGGCCGTCCGGCCCGAGGACGCGGCGGGCATCGCCGACCGGATAGCGCTCCTGGCGCCGGGGTCGCAGGCGCGGCTGCATGGGGTACCACTGCGGAAAATGCCACTCGCGGACGTGCGGCGGCACATTGTGCTGGCCGACAACGACGGGCGGCTGTTCCGCGGCCCGCTGCGCGAGGAGCTCGGCGACGGCGCGACCCTGGACGCCGCGGCGGCGCGCGACATCGTCGAGGCGCTCCCCGACGGGCTCGACACCGTGATCGCCGAGCGCGGCCGGGACTTCTCGGGCGGGCAGCAGCAGCGGTTGCGGCTGGCGCGGGCGCTCGCGCTCGACCCGCCCGTGCTGGTGCTCGTCGAGCCGACCAGCGCCGTCGACGCGCACACCGAGGCGCGCATCGCCGAGCGCCTGCCCGCCGCGCGCACCGGCCGCACGACCGTGGTCTGCACGACCAGCCCGCTGCTGCTCGACCGCGCCGACATCGTCGCCTTCGTCGACGACTGCGGCCGGGTCGCCGCGGCCGGGCCGCATCGGGCTTTGCTGGACGAGTGCCCGGCGTACGCCGCGACCGTGACCCGCGGGGAGGACTGATGCTGCCGATCGCCGGGCGCGCAGAGGTGCGGGCGTACCTGCGCGGCCTGTTCGTCGCGTACCCCGGCCGCCTCGCCGGCGTCCTCACCCTGCACCTGGTCGCCGCGGCCGCCGGCCTGGCCGCGCCCCCGCTGCTCGGCACGCTGGTCGAGCGCGTCGCCGCGGGCACCACGACGTGGACGGTCGACCGGATCGCCCTGGCGATCGCCGGTTTCGTGATCGCGCAGGCGGTGCTGGTGCGGTACGCCCGCCTGGCCGCCTCGAAGCTGGCCGAGCTGGTCCTGGCCCGCCTGCGCGAGGAGTTCGTCGAGGGCGTCCTGGCCATCCCGCTGTCCACAGTGGAGCGCGCCGGCACGGGCGACCTGCTCAGCCGCGCCTCGCGCGACGTCGCCCAGACATCGCACTCGGTCGAGGCCGCGCTGCCGGCGATCGTGGTCGGCGTGCTGCAGATGCTGCTCACGATCGGCGCGATCGCCCTGGTCAGCCCGCTCCTGCTGCTGCCGGCCCTGGTCGCGGTCCCAGCTTTGTACTACGGCTCACGCTGGTACTTCCGCCGCGCCCCCGGCGGCTACCTACGCGAGAGCGCCGCGTTCGCCCAGATGGCCGACGGCCTGGCCGAAACGGTGGAGGGCGCCCGCACGGTGGAGACCCTGGGCCGCCAGTCACAGCGAATCGCGCGCACGCAGGCCCAGCTGACGGGCTTGTACGCCGCGGCGCGCTATACCTTGTCCCTGCGCACGGTCTGGTTCCCCGTGACCGAGTTCGCCTACGCCTTGCCGGCCGCCGTGACGTTGGTAGCCGGCGGCTGGTTCGTGACGCAGGGCTGGTCAACGGTAGGCCAGGTAACGGCGGCGGTCCTCTACCTGGTGGCGATCATCGACCCGCTGGACCGCATTTTGTCCTACTTCGATGAGATGCAGCTCGGCCTGGCGTCTTTCGCCCGCTTGGTCGGCGTGCGTTCGGCGACCGCACCGCCGGTGACGTCGGGCCCAGAGCCGGTCGACGACCGCCTGGTCGCCAAGGACGTCCGCTACTCCTATGTGGACGGCCGCGACGTGCTGCACGGCATCGACCTGGCGATCCGCCCCGGCGAGCGCCTGGCCATGGTCGGCCCGTCGGGCGCCGGCAAGTCCACGCTGGGCCGCCTGCTGGCCGGCATCCACGCCCCGCGCGCCGGCTCGATCGAGCTGGGCACGGTCCCTTTGTCCGAGCTCCCGCTGGACGACCTACGCCGCCACGTTGCGCTGGTGACGCAGGAGCACCACGTCTTCATCGGCACCCTGCGCGAGAACCTGACGCTGGCGAGGGCTGACGCGACCGACGAGCAGCTGTTCACCGCCCTGGCCACCGTCGACGCCCTCGACTGGGCGATGACGCTCGGCCTGGACGCCACCGACCTGTCGCTCACCCCAGCCCAGGCCCAGCAGCTGGCCCTGGCCCGCCTGGTCCTGGCCGACCCGCACACCCTGGTCCTGGACGAGGCGACGTCCCTGATCGACCCGCGCGCGGCCCGGCACCTGGAGCGCTCGCTGGCCGGCGCGCTGGAGGGCCGCACCGTCGTCGCGATCGCCCACCGCCTCTTCTCCGCACACGACGCCGACCGGGTCGCGGTCGTCGAGGACGGCCGGATCACCGAGCTCGGCAGCCACGACGAACTGGTCGAGGCGGGCGGCGCGTACGCGGCGCTCTGGCGAAGCTGGCACGGCCGCTAGGAGCTGTTGTTGTGTCATTAGCTCGTGCTGTGTCAATAGCTTGCTCCGCTCGCCCGGGGGAGCTTCGCTCCACCCGAACCCCCTCATCATCACCTGCAGCGACGCGCCCCGACGACGAGCAGGTTCGCGGCAATCGTCGGACCGGGTGGCGCGACATCCGCACCGGGTTGCCGGCCCCATTGCCGACGCGGCCGGGCCGATCACCTGGGGACGTCAGCGCGGACTGCACTCTGCGTGCGCCGTCCGGCCACCGTCACCATCGCCGCGATCAACACATGGCTCTGAGCCCACCTATGCAACACGCCTAAGGCCCATGAGCGCGCTCGCGGAGCGAGCACACCTCCGCCGGACCCCGCGAGGCCGAACCCGCCAGGCCGGACCCGCCAGGCCGGTCCTGCGAAGCGCGCGTGCCGCCTCCGGACCCGCCAGGTCGTCCCGCGAAGCGAGCCTGCCGACGCCGGACCCCGCGAGTCCCGCGCCCGCGAACGGCGCTCGGCGAAGTCGGCGAATGAGGCGTGGTGTCGATGCATGCCGGAGTCGCTGGCGTAGGTCGAACACGGCTCCAGGTCGGCGGGTGGTGCTCCGCTTTCTCAAGGTCCACCTTAGCATGCGGCAAAAAGGTGGATCTTGTCGCAACTCCGGACCGTGATCGATGGAATACGCAAAGCTAATGGAAGAGCGTGTATGCGGTGCCGATCAAGGCGACCGCGACGATTGCCAGCGCGAACGTCAGTAGCAACGCGCGGCCGTCGTGTGGCTCGGAAGGGGGTGGGGTGGACGGCGAAGGGGACAGTGCGGGCAGGTCGACGACCGCGGCGCGCAGGTCGTCCAGGGTTTTCGCCGCGTACACCGTGCCCACGCGGTCCGAGAACTCGTCCAGCGTCAGGCGGCCCGCCTCGGTGTGGCGTTGGAGCACACCGATGACGCGCTTGCGGTCCTCGTCCGATGCCCGCACGTCGCTATCGTTTCAGTGTGTCGCGATCGGCGCCAGGGTGGCGCCGGTGACCTGGACCAGGTCCGTCGGGGACAGTTCGATCTGCAGGCCGCGGCGGCCGCCCGAGACGTACATCGTGGCCAACGCCTCCGCCGAAGCGTCGATGACGATCGGGAGGCGCGAGCGCTGGCCGACCGGGGAGATGCCGCCGGTGACGTAGCCCGTGGCGCGCTCCGCGGCCGCCGGCTCGGCCATCGCGGCGCGCTTGCCGCCTACCGCTGCGGCCAGGGCCTTCAGGTCCAGGGATGACGAGACCGGCACGACGCCGACCGTGAGCTGGCCGTCGACCGTCGTCACCAACGTCTTGAACAGGCGCGAGGGATCCACACCCAGCGCGGCCGCGGCGGCCTCGCCGTAGGAGGCGGCGCGCGGGTCGACCTCGTAGGTATGGGGTGTGAACGCGATCTTCTGGCGCGTCAGCAGTGCGGTCGCCGGGGTGCCCTTGCTCGCCACTGGCCCACAATAGCGACATGCAGATCGGTGCCGTCCAGTTGTACCTCGGCCACGGCCACCTGTTCCTCGGCGCGTCGAATGCGGTCGACCTGGCGGTGTTCGACGGCGACGGTGCGGTCACGGCGACCGAGCACCATGTGCGCATCGCCGCGCGGCCGCAGACCGGGCCGGTGCGGGTGCGGCTGTGGCAAGGTGCGGGGCCGCGGGTCGGGCGGCTGGTGTTCGACGGGAACCTCAAGCTGCCCGATGCCAGGTTCTGCATCGAGGAAGGGACCGGGGCCTCCCGGTACTCCGTCAAGGTGACCAGCTACAGCCCGCGCGTGCTGATCGCGGTCGACGACCCGGGGCACGCCTCGCGGGTGGACGTGGTGCTGGAGCCCGAGTTCGTGCCGCGCAGCGCGCAGGTGTGGACCGCCGGGGAGCCGCCGTTTCCGAAGCTCACGGTGTCGCCGACGGCGCCGCGGCACCGGGCCGACGCGTTCGCCGATGCGCTCGCGGGGCACGACTTTCCGCGCCGGCGGCTGGCCGCGGCGCTGCTGGTGGTGTCCGAGGAGCGGCGGCAGCGCAACTCCGAGCAGAGCGTCGCCTTCTACGTCAACGACATCGTCGAGTGGCTGCGCTGGCTCAACGACCGCCTGACGTACGAGATGTGCCGCGACACCGGTCGCCAGCTGCTCGGGCAGCTCGGGCTGCGCACGCCGGACCTGCTGGCCGAGGACGTCCTCAACGACCTGCAGCGACGGCTCGGGCACCCACTGATCTGAGCAGCAGCGCGGCGGGATCGCCGGCGATGCGGGTCAGGGCCAGCACGGCGTCGCGGGAGCCCTCGAGGCGCAGCTGGCGGCGCAGGTCCTCGACGTCGTGCGCGGAGCCGCGCTTGAGGATCTGCAGGGAGCCCACGTCGAGGGAGCGCAGGGCGGCGCGCAGCTTCTTCAGCGCGATCGGCAGGCGCTCCTCGATCGCGTAGCACCGGGCGAACGGGGTGGCGCGCGCCACGTCGGCCGTGACGTACGCGATCGTCTCGTCCAGCAGCCGGCCGTCGAGGGACTCGGCGAGCTCGGCGACCAGGTGGGCGCGCACGACGGCGCCGTCGGGGTCGTAGAGGTACCCGCCGACCGGGCCGGCTGGGGCGCGCTCGGCGCCGGTGCCGGTGAGCTCATGCGCCTCGTCGCCGCGCAGGACGGTCGCCCGGCGCGGTGCCGCCGCGAGCGGGCCGCACCAGGCCGCCGCCTCGACCACGTCGCCGTCCACGGACACCCACTCACCCTCGGCCCCGGCGGGGAGCAGGTCGTGGTCGATGCCCGGTGCGAGTTTCAAAGCCGCCAGTGGTACCCGCTGAGCCAGCCCGGCCACGAACTCCCACGGCGGCGAGTACGCGCGCGGGTCGAACACCCGCCGCCCGCCCGACGTGCGGCGGGCCGGGTCGCAGAACACGGCGTCCACGGCGTCGAGCGGGACCTCGGTGGCGTCGCGGGCCTCCAGGTGTACCGAATCCGCCAGATGCAGCGCTCGGACGTTGGCCTCCGCCACGGCGGCGGTGGCGGGGGATGCGTCGACGGCCAGGACCTGCAGTCCCGCCCGGGCGAACGCGATGGTGTCGGCGCCGATGCCGCAGCCGAGGTCGGCGATCCGGCGGGCGCCCGCGGCGGCCAGGCGCTCGGCCCGGCGCCGGGCGACCGGGGCGCGGGTGGCCTGCTCGAGGCCGGCGCGGGTGAACAGCATGACGGCGGCGTCCGGGCCGAACTTGGCGGCGGCCCGGCGGCGCAGGGCGGCCTGGGTCAGCGCCGCCGCGGCCAGTGCCGGTGCGAACCCGCGGGTGCGCAGCGCGGAGGCGGCGGCGAGCGGGTCGCCGTCGGGCAGGTCGGTGGCCGCGGCGAGGGCGGCTCGGCCGGCCTCGGTGTCCAGGGCCAGCACGTCGTCGAACTCCACCCACCGATTATCCGGCGGGGATCACTGGGTGATTTCGCGGCGTGTCTGGCACTCTAGTTGACGGAGTGCTAGCCGCCGACATAACCTCCGATTAGCACTCTCGTGTCGAGGGTGCCAGTCAACCCGGCCGGGGCCGGCACCCGCGACGACGGCTTCACCGGGCACTCGATAACAAGCTCGATACCCTTGGAGGGTATGCCCGTGACTACCGCGACGCAGGTTGCGATCAAGCCACTCGAGGACCGCATCCTGGTCCAGGCCAACGAGGCTGAGACGACCACCGCCTCGGGCATCGTCATTCCGGACACCGCGAAGGAGAAGCCCCAGGAGGGCACCGTCATCGCGGTCGGCCCGGGTCGCATCGACGACAAGGGCAACCGGGTGCCGATCGACGTCAAGGTCGGCGACACCGTCATCTACTCGAAGTACGGCGGCACCGAGGTCAAGTACGCCGGCGCTGAGTACCTGGTGCTCTCCGCCCGCGACGTGCTGGCCGTCATCGAGAAGTGATCAAGTCCAAATAAGCAGTGGCCACCGCCCCGGACCCGTGCGTAGGCGCGAGGCAGCCGGGGCGGTGTCGCTTTGAAGGGAATCCATAAGCATGGCGAAGATCCTGAGCTTCTCCGACGAGGCGCGCCACCTGCTGGAGCACGGCGTCAACCACCTGGCCGACACGGTCAAGGTCACGCTCGGCCCCCGGGGGCGCAACGTCGTCCTGGACAAGAAGTTCGGCGCTCCCACCATCACCAACGACGGCGTGACGATCGCCAAGGAGATCGAGCTCGCCAACCCGTACGAGAACCTCGGCGCCCAGCTGGTCAAGGAGGTCGCCACCAAGACCAACGACGTGGCCGGTGACGGCACCACCACGGCGACGGTCCTGGCTCAGGCGCTGGTGCGCGAGGGCCTGCGCAACGTGACCGCCGGCACCAACCCGGCCGGGATCAAGCGCGGCATCGACCAGGCCGCGGCCGCGGTCGTGCAGGCGCTCAAGGACAAGGCCACGCCGGTCGCGAGCCACACCGAGATCGCCCAGGTCGCCACCATCTCCGCACAGGACGCCACCATCGGCGACCTGATCGCCTCGGCGATGGAGCGGGTCGGCCGCGACGGCGTCATCACGGTCGAGGAGGGCTCGACCCTCACGACCGAGCTCGAGGTCACCGAGGGCATGCAGTTCGACAAGGGCTTCATCTCCCCGCACTTCGTCACCGACGGCGAGGCGCAGGAGGCGGTCCTCGAGGACACGTACGTCCTCATCACCACCCAGAAGATCTCCGCCATCGAGGAGCTGCTGCCCCTCCTGGAGAAGATCGTCCAGAACAGCAAGCCGCTGCTGATCATCGCCGAGGACGTCGAGGGCCAGGCACTGTCGACCCTCGTCGTGAACGCCATCCGCAAGACCTTCAAGGTCGTCGCGGTCAAGGCGCCCGGCTTCGGCGACCGCCGCAAGGCGATGCTGCAGGACATCTCGATCCTGACCGGCGCCGAGCTGGTCGCGCCGGAGCTCGGGTACAAGCTTGAGGGCGTCGGCCTTGAGCAGCTGGGCACCGCCCGCCGCGTCGTGGTCACCAAGGACCTGACCACGATCGTCGACGGCGGCGGCGACCGCTCCGAGGTCACCGCGCGCGTCGAGCAGCTGCGCAAGGAGATCGAGGCCTCCGACTCCGACTGGGACAAGGAGAAGCTCAACGAGCGGGTCGCCAAGCTCGCGGGCGGCGTCGCGGTCATCAAGGCCGGCGCCGCGACCGAGGTCGAGATGAAGGAGCGCAAGCACCGCATCGAGGACGCGATCTCCGCGACGAAGGCCGCGGTCCAGGAGGGCATCGTCCCCGGCGGCGGCGCCGCGCTGGCCCAGGTCCTCCCGGTCCTGGACGGCGACCTCGGCCTCACCGGCGACGAGAAGGTCGGCGTCTCCATCGTGCGCAAGGCCCTGGTCGAGCCGCTGCGGTGGATCGCTCAGAACGCGGGCTTCGACGGGTACGTCGTGGTCGGCAAGGTCTCGGCGCTCGACTTCGGCCACGGCCTGGACGCCGCCACCGGCGAGTACGTCGACCTGGTGAAGTCCGGCATCGTCGACCCGGTGAAGGTGACCCACAGCGCGGTCTCCAACGCCGCGTCGATCGCCGGCCTGCTGCTCACCACGGAGAGCCTGATCGTCGACAAGCCGGCCGCCCCGGAGCCCGCCGCCGGCGGGCACGGCCACGGCCACGGTCACGGCCACTCGCACGGCCCGGGCTTCTGACCGGTCGCTTTTCCGCGGGCCCCGAGCGCTCTCGCTCGGGGCCCGTTCGTTTTCCCGACAAGTCGGGCGCTGCGCGCCACGACTTGTCGGACTTATACCTCGCCAGGCGAAAATTCGGCCGCGACGGGTGCCTGGGAGAAACATTAGGGACCTATTACCGGGCTTGGTGGCGCCGGGATGATCGCCGCATGCTGGGGGCGTGCAGACTCGTAGGTTCGGTGCGCTCGCTGTGCTCACCGCCGCCGGCGTCGCGCTCGGTGTAGCCGAGATCGTCGCCATCCTCACCGGCGCGAGCACGTCTCCGCTGGTCAGCGTCGGTGGTGTGGTCATCGACAACGTGCCGGCGAGCGTCAAGGAATTCGCGGTCCAGGTCTTCTACACCTACGACAAGCTCGCCCTCAGCGTCGGGACCGTCGTCCTGCTCGCCGTGTTCGCCACGATCATCGGCGTACTCGCCGCGAAGCGCCCATATATCGGATACATCGGGATCGGCGTCTTCGCGCTCGTCGGGATCGTCGCCGCGCTCAGCCGGCACAACGCGCCCTGGTACGCGTTCGTGCCCACGCTCGTCGGTGCGGCCGCCGGAGCGGGTGTGCTGCGCTGGCTGTCCACGCACGAAGCCGGCGACAACGCCGACCCCGAGCAGCGGCGCTGGTTCCTGCGCGCCGCCGGGTACACGCTGCTCGGCGCCGCCGTCGCCGGGTTTGCCAGCCGCTGGTGGTCCACCCGGCGCAGCGTTGAGGCCGACCGGGCCACGATCACGCTGCCCAGCGTGCCGCCCAACACCGTCGCGCCGCTGCCGCCCGAGGCCGACGCCAACCTGCCCGACCTCGCGCCGTTCGTGACCCCGAACAAGGATTTCTACCTGATCGACACCGCCCTGGTGGTACCGCAGCTGACGAGCGAGGACTGGCAGCTGCGCATCCACGGCCGGGTCGAGAAGGAGATCACCATCAGCTACCAGGAGCTCCTGCAGCGGCCGATGATCGAGCGATACATCACGCTCGCCTGCGTCTCCAACGAGGTTGGCGGCGGGCTCATCGGCAACGCCAAGTGGCAGGGCGTCAGGGTCGCCGACCTGCTCGCCGAGGCGCGGCCCAAGGGGGGTGCCGACCAGGTCGTCAGCCGCTCGATCGACGGGTTCACCGCGGGCACCCCGACGGCGGTGCTCACCGACGGCCGGGACGCCATGCTCGCCATTGCCATGAACGGCGAGCCGCTGCCGATCGAGCACGGTTTTCCGGTGCGGATGGTGGTGCCGGGATTGTACGGATACGTATCCGCGACAAAATGGCTCGTCGAACTCGAACTATCCTCGTTCGCCGATTTCGACGCATATTGGATCAAGCGCGGCTGGGCCGCCAAGGGGCCGATCAAGACCGAATCGAGAATCGACACCCCGCGCGACGGCGGTAATCCCCGGGCGGGCGAGATCATGATCGGCGGGGTCGCCTGGGCACAGCACCGCGGCATTTCCAAGGTCGAGGTACAAATCGATCAAGGGCCCTGGCAGGAGGCGACGCTGCTGCCCGTACCGTCGATCGACACGTGGCGGCAGTGGACGCTGAAGTGGTCGGCAACGCCCGGCAAGCACCGGCTGACCGTGCGCGCCACCGACAACGGCGGGGAGACCCAGACCAACGCCGTGGCGCCGCCCGATCCGGACGGCGCCACGGGATGGCACTCGATTGAGGTCGACGTCAAGTAGGCGTTCTACCGCGCCGCACTGCGGGAGCGGGAGCCGCCGGCCGAGACCTGCGGGCGGCGCTGTGACGGCACGCCCGGGGCCGGGTGCGTCGGGGCCGGGCGGCCCGGCGCGCTGCGCAGTGGCTGCTGGGTGCCGGCGTTTGCCGAGGGTACGGGCGGTGTCGGGCGCAGGCCGAGCTTCGCCTCCAGCCGAGACACGTCCACCCGGGTGTGCCGCCGGTCGGCGGTGTCCTCCCAGCCCAGCGCGAGCAGCCGCAGCCGCTCGCCCTCGGTGAAGCCGCCCCACACGCCGTAGGGTTCGCGGGTGGCGAGCGCCTGCGCGGCGCACTCGGCGCGCACCGGGCAGGCCCGGCACACGTTCTTGGCGGCGGCCTCCCGGCGGCCGCGCGACGCGCCGCGCTCGCCGTCGGGGTGGAAGAACTGCGCGCTGTCGCGGCCCCGGCACAGGCCGAGCCGCTGCCAGTCCCACACCTCCGCGATGGGACCGGGCAAACGGGTCACATTCGTCATTCGCTCCTCCTTCCAGGCGTGCGGCCTGGAATTCGCGCGTCGCACATTCCCGGTACAACGCGCGAGACCGCCGCGGGTAACGGCACGTCTTCCGTCAATTTCTCGTGAGACAATCGCGGCGAAACCACGTCTCGATCTCGCCATTTCGTGTTTCTCTCTTTGAGGGAGAGGAGCACGACGGTGCGTACGATTTTGGTGTGTGTGCGAACACAGGTCGCGGCACAGACGGTTGCCGCGGCCGCGGCCAGGCTGGGAGTGGCACACGCGGTGCGGACCGCCGTCACGATGGTCGAGGCCCTGGCGCGGCTCAGCGAGCAGCCGGTCGACCTGGTGCTGGCGGACCCGTCGCTGGCACGCCCCGACAGCGCCGAGTTCTCGCGGCGGGTCCTGGCCGTGGCGCCGGGCGCGACGGTGGTCTTCTTCGGCACCGAGGAGCCCCGCGCGGCCGCGGCGGCGATCGCCGCCGGCGCGCGGGCGGTCATCCGGGTGGACACCGCCGACCCGGTCACGACGCTGGCCAAGGCGGTACTGCTGGTGCTCAGCCAGGTGGGCCGCAGCAACGGCGAGCCGGTGCTGCAGGCGCGCGTGACCGTGCCGAAGCAGGCCGCCGGCGGCGTCCTCCCGGCCGGCCGCGGGCTGGCCGGCAGCGCGCGCGCCACGGTCGGCGTGCCGAGCGCGCGGGTCGCCGGCGCCGGGG
>Ga0310811_10011787_pt1 | contig 11352 bp, 11 predicted proteins | sample YCmetagenome_FD_207642 | JGI IMG/M metagenome (GOLD analysis project Ga0310811, IMG submission 207642) | Soil microbial communities from experimental microcosm in Duke University, North Carolina, United States - YC | ecosystem: Engineered > Artificial ecosystem > Soil microcosm > Unclassified ... | reverse complement strand
TGACTGGCGGCGGGAAACTCCAGCCAAATCCATTTGCCCACCACCTCGGCCAATTCGTATTGGCGGGGCAGTTGCGCTTTCAATAATTCTAAAACCTTTTGCGTCGGCAACTCGCGGTTGGCGTTGTGTTTAATAACCACCCGTTCCTTGCTGGATGATGATTGCTGGCCGGCGTTTGCTGGAGCTGCTGCTTCACCTGAGATATTGTTTTTCATAAGCTTTTTTTTGATGTTCGCCGTCCGTGTCCCGCCGTATGCCGCTTGCTTCACAAACACGGAGACATTTTTTGAACTCACTCAGGTTTTTTTCCGGCGTGCATGGGGCATGACAGCGAAAGTTTCGGCGTTACTCGATAGCCGGATTGCTGGCGTGACTCATGCCCTTCGTCGCGGGAAAAAAAGCGCCCCGCGACAGCGGGAATAGGAAATTTGAAAAAGATGGCGGAGTAGCAAGCGGGCTACGGTGGGAAAAGGATGGCGTCCCTTAAAAACAAAACGCGCCATGTAAAAAACACCAACCAAAAAATTCTAGCCTCGCAGAGTCGCCGAAGGCTCAACCTCTGATTTAACCACCGACCCGGCCCAAAAATCCACACCTGACCGGGGCTGACAATCCCGGCTTCGTCGCGCCAGCGCGAAAGCCAACTGCGCTGACTCCTCGCCGGCAGAGCGAAGGGCGAGGGCTGCGATGCGATGTTTGCCTGTCTCCGTGGTCGCATCGGCAGTCCAGCCCGTAGCCTGCTGGCGAGGTGTCAGACTGATATGGTTTTACCAGTGAGGTCGGGCGTTTTTCGATCCGTCGGAACGAAGCGCCAGCGCAGAGTAGCGGGCGGAAAATGCCCGTTCTCACGGTTAATGCCGGATGTCTTGGCCGGGTGAAACCTCGCGGCCTATTGCGGTGTCCTCGGCGATATGCAAAGCATCGCGCCGTAATGCTTTGCCTTGGGCGGGCGAAGCCGCGCGCCCTCGGGATTAGGGAAAGCTGATGCCCGGTGGTCGGGGCCGCCTTCTCTCCTGCTTGATTTGGATATGTTTCATCAAGAATCGCGCAAGGTATTGGAGAGGGTTGTTAGCGAATTTAACTGCTTGGTCAAAGGCGTCAACGATTTCGAGAAAACCGTCAATTGCTGCTGCAAGGTCTGAATTTGCTGTGACAAGTCGGTAACCTTTTGTTCCCACTGATAATCAAAATGGTGCGGGCGCTCGGCGCGCTCGGTTTCAAAATCTCGCGCTTTCTCTGCTTCCCAAAGCTCGCATCCCTCAATCACATCCTCGATGATTTTCAGCTCGGACAAAAGTAGCACGACGAACCGGACGCCAACCTTGTCCGTGATCTGGTCCAGCGGGCGTTCGTAGTCCTTCCCGCGCTTCAGAGCTTTTGCCAGAAATGAATCGGTCGCCTTCACGCGCGGCTCTACGGGGATTTTTAGAAATTCTTCCAATGGTTTTGTTAGCCCCGGTGCTTTTTCCAGACGCGACAAAACCGACTCTTTCACCATGTTGCCCCAAGCGGCAAGCAACGGTTTTTGAGCTTCGTATGCAGATTGTAATTCAGCCTCAGTCACGTTTGGGCTTCCAACTCACCGTTGATTTTGAGAGTCGTCCAACCGTCCTTGGTTTCCACTATTTGAACCACGTCGTTGAAATTTTCCTCCGGCGCAGAAATGCGAACCTTGGACGAAAAGAACATCCGGCGCACCTGCAACTTGCGGCGAATTTGGTGTGTATTCTTCGAAACGTCACGTTGGGGAAAACCGGCTTTTTTGACGCGGCTAAAATAAGTGTCGTGCATCGGCTTCGGCAGATACCGGTCAGCAAAAGTGCGCGGGTTGATGACGTTGTCCTGCGATTTCAAGTAGGAGACTAGATGGTTTTTCAAATCCACCCGCTGCTTCGTCGTTAGCTTTGCTTCATCAATGTGCTTGGACGTTTCCTCGTAAAATACTCTGGTCAGCCGTTGCGAATTGTCGGCCAAGCGACATCCCAAAAAAGTGCCGTAAAAATAGCGGGCGGCGTTGTTGTCGCCCGTGTTGCTCATTTGATGGTCATAAACGATGGCCTCAAAATCATCCTTCAATCGAACGTCACCATTGCTGCCCGGCGCGGGCGACTTCGTTTCAACGAAGCAGCCGATTTTGTAAAGGCGCTGTTGTGCGCCCAGCACCATGTCGCTGATATATTTCAGCAGCACCGCCTTCTTGGTGATTTCCTTCACAAATCCGGCGTCGGATTCCGCCTTCAAAACCGCTACGAAACGGTTGGGGCTGCTGTTGCTGCCCATCGTGCCGGCGAGCACCACGCAAATTCCCGCCTTGATCGTGCCGGCGTTCTGCGCTTTGGTAAGCATCAACGCCAGCTCTTTGGACGTGGAAATAAAATTATCGTCGGTCGCGTCCGGCAATTTGGTAATCAAGTCGAACGTCGAGCCTTCCCGGTCAACGTCCACCGTCAATTCGATGCTGTGACTGTCCGAGCCAAGCGAATCCGTGAGCCGTTTTGCCAGTAGGCTTTCGCCTTTGGGATCTAACTCCAGAAACAAATCGCTTTGTTGCGGGTTCTTGCCTGCGTCGAGGTCGGCGGCAAGCAACACCTCATGGACAATGATCCGTTTAAGCTGCAAGTTGGCGAATGTTGTGGACATAATTTCCTTCTAATTTTGGGGAGCCGAGAAAGCTTGTCTCAAAAGTGTGGCGGACAAAAGCTCAATTTCTTCCAGCCGTGTTTCGAATATTTCGACCAGCGCACGCGCGGCAATAAAACCAATGCCGAAGACGCGGAGAAATAGCAGACACATCAGTTCTAACAAATATTGCGACGTCTAGGCGCAATCACTACGAGATGATTCAGTCAGCTCAATTTAGAGCTTGCCGCTCCAGATGACCGTGGTTAACCAAGGTGGTTTTGACCATCAACGGCGACACTTGGAAGTAGTCGGCGGCTTCTGATATGTCATTTTCATCCGGCTCCGTTGTCTGGATTTTTTCCAACAACGCGTTGATGGGGCACAAAAATTCCTGGGCAAAAGCCCTTTGAAACTGCTGCCGCGATGTCTTAGCAGTTGTCGCCGGGAAGAGCCGTCCACCGTTAGCAAACCGGATCTGATCCCCGATCAGCCTGCCGGTGGCAAACCGGCGACTGGTTGAAGGCAATTGGTTGATATAGAAATCAACCTTGTCGTTTTCCCGAGTGCGCAATGCAATGGGCATTGGGGAAGTCGCCTTGGGCAAGTTGGTAAAAACGGCAGGCTTGGTTCCCAAGAGGTTTGCTAAATCTTTGTTGCTTATGAGTTGCCGCCCCAAATTCCATTCCTGCCGTGCCTGACGGGCAAGCTTGCCGCCCTGCTGCCAAGGAAGGTCGCGTGCGTGCCAAGCTGGCGTGCCAGTCAAGGCTGGAATCGTGCCACGAAATCCACCGTCTTTTTCTTTTGGTTTACCGGAGGAATTGGCAATGGCAAGGATTGGCCGGAGCACTTGCTGGGTGTGATGACGTCCTTGCGCCGCCACTTCCTCCAAAGCGTGGCTGCCCAAATGAGCGGGATCGTTGAGCAGCATTTCCACCAGTGCCGATGGTGCTTCGTCGGGGTCATAACCGCAGAGTGCTTCCAACTTGCGCCATTGAACGGCATCCGGATCGCTGCGCTCCGCCTGAACTTCCGCCCACAATTCTGGAAGGCTGTCATCGGTAATACTCATTGAATGCTGGCGTGAGATGATGCTTGCCATAAAAGCATCCACCTTGCGCTCAAACTCCGCCGCAGTGATATGGGTTTCAACCTGGTTCAGGTAATGGATGGGCTCAAACGGCGCAGGTTTTTTCCGGGGACGCGACATCACGGCTAAAGAATCGCCATCGCTCGCAAAAATGACATTGGGCCAGACGTAGCCGCCACCAGCGGACGCCACGCTATGGGCGATGCGCCAATCCGCATCTTTCCAACAATTTTGAGTTTCTGGCTCCCAGCGCAGCCGCCACCAGTTGGCGGCGAACCAAGTGGCCAAACGATGGGCGCACGCGCGGAGATGATTGCCCACCGTGCTGGCTTCCTGATCTTCCAGACGCGTCAGCCATTCTTCTCCAACCCCCAAGGCAATATCCGCATAAAAGGCACGCTCCACGGGGCTGCCAGTCTGTCGCCCGAGCCATCTAAAATCTATGTTCAATTCGTTACTCACGTTGCCTGCCATTTCGCAATGACTTTTTCAAGAAAACCATCATCTTCCCGCATCGGATAACCATGATAACTGCCCGTTTCACAGTTGTCCAACTGCGCTTCCAGCGCGATTCCGTCCTCGGTCACGGCCCAGATATTCTGGGGAAATTCCCCGCGCACCTGCTTGCTCACCAAACCCCGCCGAATCCCTTCCTTCAAAAGTTTTACGGCCACTCGACGCTGGAAGATGTTGGCACCGTCGCAGAGCGTCTTGCCGGGGCGCGGCCCCAGCGGAGGGGGCAGACCAAAATCACCAGGGTTTCGTTTGTGCTCGGCGTTTCCGGTGTATTTCACCTGACCGGCCAAACGGTCCAAGTCGGCTTTGACCAGCGCAGTGGCAAAGCGGTGCTTGGGGTTGGCGGTTCGGCGTTTCTTGATCATGACAGCGTTCAACAGACTAACGGAGAAAGAGGCAGGCATCAACCCCCGTTTGTTTGACGATTTTCATGGTTTTAGTTTCGCTGCGGCCGCGCGTTGTAAATAAATGACGCGGGTGACTTCATTCAACGGCGTGATGGAACCTTTGTGATGTGCGGCGATCTCCGCAGCGTTGGTTGAATGGTTCACGGCTTTATAATCGCCGATATATTCCCATTCATTGACACGGCGCTTGATGAAGATGGGGACGGGATAATCCTGCTCGCAAAAGAGTTTAGCTTCACGCTGAATCACCTTGCCAGTGCCAGGAATAACGATGTCCGGGGCTTCGGGATTGTGTTCCAAGGTAAAACATCCGCACAATACGCGGCTGTCTTCTGTTGGAAGATATTCGATTTCGCTGCCGCCAAGCGCGGCGCTGATTTCCTTGCGAGTATATTTTCGCCCGATGGTGAATGCCGGGGAGTCATCCAAAGTGATGGAAGCCGTGCCGCCGCTGTCCTTGCCGCCAGTAACCATGCCACGACTTTTTCCGCACCCTGGACAGTGCCGCTCACCGTGAAGTTGCTTGCTGACGATATAAACTTCCCCGCAAACGGGGCATTCGAGGGCGATATTATTGCCGGCCCAATCCACTTTTGAGCCGAGATTTTGCGCGTCAAGTTGGGTGGTTTTCATTTTTCCAGTCGCTCGAACAAATTGTTCCAACTCATGTTACCGAGAACCTTGTTGGATTTTTTGCCGGTGTAGGCTTTCAGCCCGGCGCGGTTGATGTCCACGCGGCCAAGCAACTTGCCGCGCTTGGTGTATGCCCAGACAGTTAAGCCTCGCAACGTCAACTCGACGGTTTCGTGAACTTTCAGATAGCCTCTATTTTTGGTTGCCATAATTTTATAATCCGCCGATTCCGATGGCGATAGGTTTTGTTGCTCTGCCAGAGTGTTCTATTTATAAAGTTTGAGCAGTTTTTCCGTGTGTGTTTTGGTTAGGCGAAGCTCGTATAGCATTTCGTCCCTGATTTTTTCAGGAGCATTTTTTATATCCTGTTTTCTATCAGCTTCAGCCAGCCATAGGCGGAAGCGGCGGAGTTTTTGAAGGCCGTTGTGGTCGCCGCCGAGGGACTTAGCGGACTTAACAGCGTCGTCCAAACTGCCGCCAGAAAGGAAATGTTTGATGGGTTTTTCAGACTTGGTGCTGCAAACAACTTTCAACTTGTCGCGCACTTCCACTGCTTTCATGGTCCCCGTTTTAATTTGCTCAACCACCGTATCCTCAAAATCCGAATGGTCTTCGCAAGCCTGCTTAAATTTCCGGTTTTTCAAGAATTCATCGTAGTGGCTCCATCGCGCGGTATTGTTGTCCTTGTGCCCGATCGCAAATTGATGAAATCATGCGGAAAATTAAAAACGATTGCACGGAGAATTTCATACGGCGAATGGAAATGAAAGTGCCATCCGTGAAGCGGAAGCAAAAATCGCCTCCGGCGCAGACAGCGAACACATTTTGCGAGCGGCGGCGTAGTCGCCTGCCGTGGTGCCGATGAATTCGTCTTTGGCCTCGGATTTTCTGACAAGTCGGGCATCATCAAAGTTGGCGATGTTCCAATACGCGGTGCGAAACGCCACGAACGAAATGGCAGGAACGAACGATTTTTAATTTTCATGCCGCCAGCATGACATGGCCGGTGGGACAAATGCTGTCCAAGTTGGAAATATATTTAACCTCGAATTTGCAGTGCTTCGGCATCAATATAACTTGTAAAAACGACTTAAAATGGGCAAAATCGGTTTTAGGTAAATCGTATAAACAATTAAATACGATAGGCTGCAAACGCGGCTCATATCATTTACGAGGCGGCATTGAGCGTATGAGTCGCGCGAAAGAAATCTTGCTAGACACCGTTCTTATTTTTGCAGGGATGGGTTTGAGTGTGTTGTTTGTCTCCACAGATGGGAATGGCCAGAACCCTCTTCCAGTCGCAGCCGAGATGAGTGTTTTGATGGCTATTATTGCTGTTGTCTCGTTCTTTTTTGCTTGGGTTATTCAGAGCAGAGTATTCGCGGTATTCGTTACTATCATTGTAATAGAGTTGTTGTTTGCTCTTTTCTCATTTAGAGCTGTTGCATCATCGTCAGATGCAGCCGAGATACTTTATCTTTTACCCGTGGTTCTCGTGGCTTATACGTTGCCTATGGTTTTGCTCACATCCATCGGTTTTATCAGATTAGCGAGCAGCCTTTATCGTAGAAAAGTTAATCCTGTGATGAATAATCGTGAGATTATGACCGCGCCACCTAACTAAAGGATAGGCTGCAAAATACAATTGGTTCTTTTTCTCGTTTCCTACGCCCTCCTCACACCACCGGCAGCGGCGCGAATTGCCGGCCGAGAATCGGCGCGCTCTTGGTCTTGAGCCAATCCTCGAGCACGCCGGCATAGACGCTGCGGAAATCCACGTTGTATTTCACGTCGCCCTGATACAGATCCTGCGGCGCGAGGCTTGGATATCTGCCGAGCAGCCCGGATTTCACCTTGTCGCCGACAATAAACATTGGCGCGGCGGCACCGTGATCGGTTCCTCCGTTCGCATTTTCGGAAACGCGCCGGCCAAATTCGCTGAACGTCATCACCAGCACACGGCCCATGTTGCCCTGCGCCTTGAGGTCATCGGTGAAGGACTTGACGGATTCCGCCAGATCGCCGAGCAAACGCTGCTGCGAAGCCACCTGATTCGTGTGCGTGTCGTAGCCGCCTTGCGAAACGTAATAAACTCGCGTGGCCAGCCCGCCACCGATGAGCTTGGCGACCATCTTCAAACTATTGCCGAGCTGCGACGGCGGATAAACGGCTTGGTTTTCCACCTTGGCGGCAATGCCTCGGATTTCATCAGAACTGTGCTGGGCATCGAGCGCGGTGCGAGTGATGAAATCCACCGCGCGCCCGCCGGTCATTGGCATGCCCGCCGGCAACATGGCGATGCTGCCGCCAGAATTGTCATCCGGCGCCATGCTTGGCCCGCCGTCCGGCAACGGGCTGGACATCTCCAACTCGTTCAGTTTTTTGTAGGATTCCTCGGTCGCATTGCCATTCGCCATGAAGCGATAGTTCTGCGGATTGTTAAAAACGATTCCCTTGGGTTTGGCGGCAAAAAACGCTTCTGGCAACTGATTGCCAATGGTCACGCCCACGGTCGGGTCGGCACCGGGGCAGGCATTGTCGAAGTAACGTCCGATCCAGCCGTTTTTCTCGACCTTGTTTGAGTCGCTGGCCGTCTGCCAGATTTCGGTCGAGCGAAAATGCGACCGATTTGGATTCGGATAACCGACGCCCTGGATCACGGAAAGCTGCCCGGCATCGTAAAGCGCTTTGAAACCTTTCATCGCACCGTGGAGGCCAACTTCGCCATTGAGCTTCAAAACATCATCCGGCTTCAGCCCGATTTTCGGGCGGGCCTTGTGATAAAAATCATTCGCATAAGGCACCACCGTGTTGATGCCATCGTTGCCGCCGGCCATCTGTAACACGACGAGAATGGTCGCATCCTTGCCGGTGGGCGTCTGGATGGCGGAGTCCGCCGCCTGCGCCTGCAAAGCCGAAAAGGTGTCGGCCAGAAAGGCAGGCACGGTCCACGACAAAGCGCTGCCGAGCACGGTGCGCCGGAGAAATTCGCGGCGCGTCTGGAGGGTGATTTCGTTTTTCATACGTCAGGTCACTTGGTAGGCCGGTGTTGACATCATCAACCGGGCGGTGGTGATGATGTCGGCATCGGACAATTTTGTTTTGGAATCGAGAAATTCACGCAAGGTCTGCTCCTGATCGCTGTTCAACGTGGTCTGGAATAATCGGTGTTCCAACGCTGCTACAATCGTGTCCTTATCGGCGCGTTGTTCGGGCGTCAGGATTTTTTCCACGTTCAAGCCGCCCATGCGAACCCGCTGCAAAACCTTCATCGCCCGCATTCCATTTCCGCCGCCGGCCTTGCGTGCGTAATCGCCGGCGGTCAACGGCGGCAAAGTGCCCTCGACCAACGACTCCGCGTCGTTGTAACGTGTGAGCAAGGTGTTCGTCGAAATCCAGGTGACCCCGCCATCCCAGCCTTTGACATTCGGCGGTGCAAACAAATCCTGCCCCAACTGACGTAACATGCCCCAGCTCACCAGCGGCGGCGGCAGCTGGGTTTCGAGCACCCGCACGCTGCCCACGAGCCATTGCACGGGGCTTTTCACCTGGTTACGGACGATGTCATCGCCGTAAAATTCCTCGCTGCGGAACATGGCGCGGAGAAACGGCTTGAAGTTGTTTCCATTCGCCCGTAGCACGGCGGCTAGAGCTGTGTTCAATTCTTCGGACGGCATCTGGCCGGTGAAATAATTCCAGATTTTTGCCGTGATGAACCGCGCCGCCTGCGGTTGCGCCACAATCATGGCAATAAAATCATCTCCGTCAAAATTGCCGGTGCGGCCGAAAATGGTCTTGTCGCCGTCATCATGAATCCGCCCGCGATACAGATATTTTTCTTCCAGCGGTTCCAGCGACCAACCGGTCAAGGCCCGCGCCGCTTCGGTGATGTCCTTCTCGGTGTAATGCCCCTCGCCCAGCGTGAACAGCTCCATAACCTCGCGGGCGAAGTTCTCATTGGGATGATCCCGTCGGCTTTGCGCCTGATCCAGCCAGACAAGCATGGCCGGGTCTTTGCCTGCGTCGAGCAGCAATTGCTGCCAGTTGCCGGTGGCGAGCCGACGGAAGAGTTCATTCTGCCGCCACATGTAATAGGGATTTTTCACCTTCTCCACGCTCGTGGCGAAATGGCCGTGCCAGAACAACACCATCTTTTCCTGGAATGGACGCGGGCCGGTCGCCATGCGCTGCAACCACCAGCCGCGCAACTCCAACATGCGGCGCTGATACAATTGCCGCTGTTCCTGCTGCGCCTTCTTTTTTTCCTCCTGCGTCCCAGTGCGGATGGCCTCGCGAAACTTGCGAATTTCGTCCGGATCAGGTTTTGCCCAGTCGGGATTCGGCGTCGGATCGGGGATTTTCTCGTAGTCCAGCAGGTGGGCCACCGCCTTGTCAGGACCAAGGTCAGCCAGCTTTTGAATTTCATCGGGCGGGCCACCGAAGCCGGCGCGGTTCAGCAAATGCGCAGCCTTCGCGTAATTCCAACCATCTGATGCTAGCGGCTTAAGCATACGATTTAAGAGACGAGACGAAAGAAATATCCACCTGGTTTCAATAAATGAAACTTTTCGTAGCAACCGGCAGCAGAAACGGCACAGAATACCATAAAATGGGGCCAGGCGCTCAAACAAAACACCCCGCTTGTATCGGCGTAGCCACGGTCAGTCGAACCCTCTACAAAAACTTTCGGAACATACCATTAAAAGCATCTGGCATTATCCCGCTTGCATCCGTGTGGTGATTCGTTAAAAGTAGCGCCGGTCACGCGGTTTCAGATCAATGAATGTTCATCACCTCGAATTGTTTTATTATGTCGCAAAAAACGGCGGCATCATGCCGGCGGTGCGAAACATCCCCTATGGCATTCAACAACCGGCGGTCAGTGCGCAGGTGGCCCAGCTCGAAGAATTTCTCGGAACGACCTTGTTTCAGCGGCGACCGTTTGCACTGACAGCCCCGGGCGAAAAGCTTTACGACTTCATCACGCCGTTTTTTTCCAAGCTTGATCAGGTCGCCACGGATCTTCAAGGTGGGCAAGCACGACATTTTCGGATTGGAGCCTCAACCATTGTGCTGCGCGACCATCTTCCAAAATTATTGCTGGGCGTGCATAAAAAATTTCCCGGCGTCCGGGTTTCACTGCGTGAAGGCTACGCAGCGCGGCTGGGTGAACTGCTGGCCAAGGACGAGGTGGACATGGTCATTACGCTGGTGGATCACAAGCCGCCAGCCGGTTTTCAGTCGCAGGTCCTGATGGAACTGCCGCTGGTATTGCTGGTGGAAAAATCCAGCCACATCCAGTCGGCGGAAGAATTGTGGAAACGCGATAAAATCGAAGAACCGCTGGTTTCCTTGCCCGCACAGGAAATGTTGACCAAGATTTTCCAGACCAAGCTGGCGGAGCTGGAGGTGGAATGGTTTCCGTCCATTGAGGCGAGTTCGGTGGATTTGATTGAAACTTACGTTTCCAATGGCTTGGGCATCGGGCTTTCAGTGGCGGTGCCAAAAAATCCGCTGCCGGCCAACGTGCGGATGTTGCCATTAAAAAATTTTCCGCCCGCGCTGATCGGGGCATTATGGCGTGGAAAAAATTCACCACTGTTGGAAGCATTTTTGGACATGGCCCGAAAGCGGGCGCTGGAAATCCGGTGAATGCGGCCAGATTCAGGACAATTTTGTTTCAATTTTGTCCGATGAAACGAGGTAAGACGAAAAAGTTGCGCGATTTTAGAAGCTGGCGCAGCACCTGCTTTTCCAGACGCAGATGAAGAGTAATAGCTTGCAATCAAAACAAACAAAATAATAAGAAAGACACATGGCTTTGCTACCGCCATTTTTAAACGGGATCTCTCGGAAAAAGCGCGCCCAAATCATCTCGATTGATTTAGGCGGCCGGACGACCAAGGCTGTGCTGCTCGAACGCCGTGGCGAAACTTTCGCGCTTACCCGGTATGCTTTGCTGGACGCTCCAATCTATGACAAGAAAATTTCATCCGAACAACTGGGGGATCATCTTCATGCCGTGACCAAGGCGCTGGGCAGCCCGACAAAGTATGTATCGGTGGCTGTCGGCCTGGCCGACGCCCT
>Ga0310811_10011786_pt1 | contig 11352 bp, 12 predicted proteins | sample YCmetagenome_FD_207642 | JGI IMG/M metagenome (GOLD analysis project Ga0310811, IMG submission 207642) | Soil microbial communities from experimental microcosm in Duke University, North Carolina, United States - YC | ecosystem: Engineered > Artificial ecosystem > Soil microcosm > Unclassified ... | reverse complement strand
AGCAGTACCACTGACGTCACGTTACGAAGGAAGCAAGCAAGATGGCCGACATTGCCGCCAAGCGGAATCCCAACCGATGCCCCACCCATCCCGGGGCGCTGCTGCGCGAGGATATCCTGCCAGCTCTGAACATGAGCAAGTCCGCGATCGCCGGCGCCATCGGCATTTCGCGCCAGCATCTCTATGACATTCTGGGTGAGAAGAAGCCGGTTTCGCCGGAAGTCGCCGTCCGGCTGGGCAAGGCGTTCGGCGATGGCCCGGAGGCCTGGTTGCGGATGCAGGCGGCGTATGACGCCTGGCATGCGGTGCGGGAAGTCGATGTCAGAGGCATAAAGCGGCTGCAAGCGGCTTAGGGATCAAGCTGCCCTTGCCCTTTTTGTTCTCTTTTTGTACCAATCGGGAATGGCCAAATCCACCGCCTCCTATGTCTGCCAGTCCTGCGGCGCTTCCAGCGGCAAGTGGGCGGGCAAGTGCGAAGCCTGTAACGGCTGGAACACCATCGTCGCGGAAGGCGCGGCCCCGCCCATCGGCGGCGCGGCGCGGCGCATCAAGGGCCGCAGATTCGCCCTGGAAGACCTCAAGACCGACGAGCCTTCGCCGCTGCGCCGCCCCACCGGCATCGCCGAGTTCGACCGCGTCACCGGCGGCGGCCTGGTGCCGGGTTCGGCTCTGCTGGTGGGCGGCGATCCGGGCATCGGCAAGTCCACGCTGATATTGCAGGCGCTGGGCAAATACGCGCAGAGCGGCCAGCGCGCCGTTTATATCTCCGGCGAGGAAGCGCTGGCGCAGGTGCGCATGCGCGCCGCCCGCATGGGCCTGTCGGACGCGCCGCTGCATCTGGGTGCGGCCACCAATGTCGAGGACATCCTCGCCACGCTGGAATCCGGGCCGCCTCCCGGCATCGTCGCCATCGATTCCATCCAGACGCTGTGGACCGGGGCGCTCGATGCCGCGCCCGGGACGGTGGCGCAGTTGCGCACTGCCAGCTTCGATCTTGTTCGTTACGCCAAGGCGTCGGGCGCGGCGCTGCTGCTGGTGGGGCATGTGACCAAGGACGGCCAGATCGCGGGCCCGAAAGCCATCGAGCATCTGGTCGATGCCGTGCTCTATTTCGAGGGCGAGCGCGGCCATCATTTTCGCGTGCTGCGGGCGGTGAAGAACCGTTTCGGCGCCACCGACGAGATCGGCGTCTTCGAGATGACGGGCGCGGGTCTGGCGGAAGTCGCCAATCCTTCGGCGCTGTTCTTAGGGGATCGCACCTCCGCCGCGCCGGGCACGGCGGTGTTCGCGGGGCTGGAAGGCACGCGGCCCCTGCTGTGCGAGATCCAGGCGCTGGTCTCGGCCTCGTCCTATGGCACGCCACGCCGGGCGGTGGTGGGCTGGGACACCGGGCGTCTCGCCATGATTCTGGCCGTGCTGGATGCGCGGGCGGGAATCGGCATCGGCGCCGCCGACGTCTATCTCAATGTGGCGGGCGGCCTGAAGATCGGCGAGCCCGCGGCCGATCTGGCCGCGGCTGCCGCGCTGATGTCGTCGCTGGCGGGCCAGCCCTTGCCCGAAGGCAGCGTCTTTTTCGGGGAAATCTCGCTCTCGGGCGACATCCGCCCGGTGCCTCAGGCCGAAAGCCGCCTGAAGGAGGCGGCCAAGCTGGGCTTCGCCTGCGCTTTCGTACCCGTCGGGACCCGCGCCCCAGGCCTTAAGCTCACCGAGATCGCCAACGTCGCCGAACTGGCGGCGCTGATGGGCAATAATCCGCATGCTGGCCGCAAAGCTGTCCCGAAACGGGACGCTTCCGTGCTAGCATCGGAATCATGAACCTGCCCCTGACCGCCCTCGATCTTCTTGTGATTCTGGTCGTGCTGCTGTCCGCCGGTTATGCCGCCTGGAAGGGCTTCCTCTGGGAAACGCTCACCATCTTCGACTGGCTGGCCGCCGCCTTCGGCTGTCTCTATTTCGGGCCCTATCTGGTGCCGATGATGCGGGGCGTGATCGCGGCCCCCTGGGTGGCCGGCCTGGTCGCCTATGCGGTGACGTTCCTGATCGTCTTCATCCCGCTGTCCTTCATCAGCCACCGTTTCTCGGAAAGCGTGAAGAACTCGCCCATCGGGCCGCTGGACCGGGCGCTGGGCATCGTCTTCGGCGTGGTGCGGGGCCTGGTGGCGGTGGCGCTGGTTTACCTTGCCTATACCTATTTCGTGCCGGTTCCAGAGCAGGCCCGCTTCGTCCGGGAGGCGCACAGCCTGCCGATGATCCAATCCACCTCCCAGGTGATCCTGTCGCTGGTGCCGGCCCGCACCAAAAGCGACTTTGCCGTGGAAAAGGCGGAAAGCCGCCCCTCGCACGACGCCATCGGTGAGCTGATCCGCGAGAACGGTGCCGCCGGCCGGGCATCCGATACGGCGCGGGAACCCACCCGGGAATCGCCGCATAGGGCACCTGCGAAAAAAGCGGCAAAGGGCTATGGCGCCCAGGACCGCCGGGCGCTAGACACCCTGCTGAAAGATGGTGGCGGATCCAGCAGATGACGGGTTCTGACCCTTTTGGCTTCCACGGAGACACGCTGCATGAGGAGTGCGGCGTGTTCGGCATTTACGGCCATGCCGATGCCGGGGCGCTGGCGGTGCTGGGCCTGCACGCCCTGCAGCATCGCGGCCAGGAAGCGGCCGGTATCGTCACCTACGACAATGGCCATTTCATCGCCGAGCGCCATCCCGGCCTGGTGGGCGATATCTTCGGCCGCAACTCGCCCGCCGCCGCCAACCTCAAGGGCCGCGTCGCGGTGGGCCATGTGCGCTATTCCACCGCCGGCGGCTCCAACGTCCGCAACATCCAGCCCATCTATGCCGACCTGGCGGGCGGCGGCCTGGCCATCGCCCATAACGGCAACCTGACCAACGCCCATACGCTGCGCGAGGAACTGGTGGGGCAGGGCGCGATCTTCCAGTCCACCTCGGACACCGAGACCATCGTGCATCTGGCGGCGCGCTCCGGCAAAAGCCGCATCGTCGACCGGCTGGTGGACGCGCTCTCCCAGGTGGAAGGGGCCTATTCGCTGGTGGCGCTTACCGACAAGCGCCTGATCGGGGCGCGCGATCCCTTCGGCGTGCGCCCGCTGGTGCTGGGCGAACTGGACGGCGCCCCCATCCTCGCCTCCGAAACCTGTGCCCTGGACATTATCGGCGCCACTTACATCCGCGACGTGGCGCCGGGCGAGGTCGTGGTCATCACGCAGGAGGGGATCGAAAGCCATTTCCCCTTCAAGCCGCAGCCGCACCGCTTCTGCATCTTCGAATATATCTATTTCGCCCGTCCCGATTCCGTCGCCGAAGGCCACAGCGTCTATGAGGCGCGCAAGGCCATCGGCCAGGTGCTGGCGGCCGAGGCGCCGGTCGATGCCGACATGGTGATCCCGGTGCCCGATTCCGGCGTGCCGGCCGCCCTGGGCTTCGCCACCGCCGCGGCCATCCCTTTCGAGCTGGGCATCATCCGCAACCATTATGTCGGGCGCACCTTCATCGAGCCGTCGGACCATATCCGCCATCTGGGCGTGCGGCTGAAGCACAGTCCCAACCGCGCCAAGATCAAGGGCAAGCGGGTGGTGCTGGTGGACGATTCCATCGTGCGCGGCACCACCTCCAAGAAGATCGTGGAGATGATGCGCGATGCCGGCGCCACCGAGGTGCATTTCCGCATCACCTCGCCGCCATACGCCCATTCCTGTTTCTATGGCGTCGATACCCCCAACACCGACGAACTGCTCGCCCACCGGATGGATGTGGAAGAGATGCGCAAATTCGTCGGCGCCGACAGCCTGGCCTTCATTTCCACCGATGGCCTTTATCGCGCCATGGGTGAAGGCAAGCGCAACGCGGAGAAGCCGCAATTCTGCGACGCCTGCTTCTCCGGCGACTATCCCATCGCCCTGACCGACCTGACCGGCGGCGCCAAGACGCGGCAATTGTCGCTGCTGTCGAACGTGGCCTGATAACCCGTCATGGCCCGCCAGCCCGAAGGGCGCGTGCAGGCCATCCAGTTGACAGGTCCCAGCTTTTTCCGTTCATGGCGCCGGCATTTTTCCCTTCCGGATATCGCGGTTTCACCTGGGTGGCCCGCACTCCGGCGGGCCATGACAAGTGAGTGCGCGGCATGACCAGACTTCTCGAAAACAAGATCGTCCTCGTCACGGGGGCCTCGAAAGGCATCGGCCGCGCCGCCGCCGTCGCGCTGGGCGCCGCGGGCGCCCATGTCGTTTGCGTCGCCCGCACCGTGGGCGCGCTGGAAGAGGTCGATGACGCGATTCGCAAGGCGGGCGGCAGCGCCACCCTGGTGCCGTTCAACCTCAAGGACGTGGCGGCGATCGACCGGCTGGGCGCGGCGCTGTTCGAGCGCTGGGGGCGGTTGGACGGGTTGCTGGCCAATGCCGGCGTGCTGGGCGTGCTGACGCCGATCACGCATCTGGAGCCCAAGGTCTTCGCCCAGCTGCTGGACATCAACATCACCGCCAACTGGCGGCTGATCCGTTCCATGGATCTGCTGCTGCGCCAGTCCGAGGCGGGACGGGCGCTGTTCGTCACCTCCGGCGCCGCGCGCAAGCACACGCCATTCTGGGGCGGCTATGCCATGTCCAAGGCGGCGCTGGAATCGCTGGCGCTGACCTATGCGGCGGAATGCGAGAGCACGAACGTGCGGGTGAATTTGTTCAATCCCGGCGCCACCCGCACCGCCATGCGCCAGAAGGCGATGCCGGGCGAAGACCCTGCCACGCTGAAGACGCCCGAGGATGTGGCCCGGCGGCTGGTCGAATTGCTGTCGCCGTCGAATACGGCGAACGGCGAACTGTTCGGCTATTAGAATTGCGCGCCGCGCGGTTGCCGGTACCGTGGCAGCCCTGGCCAATGGCCAAAATCCCCGCGTCAGCGTTTCGGATCGTAGGGGTTGCGCGAATTGCGCGTGATGAAGCGCAGCGGCGTGCCCTTGAGGTCGAAAGCCTCGCGCAGTCCGTTTTGCAGATAGCGCAGATAGGCTTCGGGCAGGGCGTCGAGCTGATTGCCGAACAGGGCGAAGCTGGGCGGCCGCGCCTTGGCCTGGGTCATGTAGCGGATGCGCACGCGGCGGCCGGAGATGGCGGGCGTGGCGTGCCGCTGCAGCGCCTCTTCCAGGAAGCGGTTGAGGGTCGCGGTTGAGACGCGCCGGTTCCAGGCGGCGTCGGCGCGGGTGGTGGCGTCGAGCAGCCGTTCCAGTCCTTCGCCGGTCTTCGCCGAAACCGCCACCAGCGGCGCGCCCGCCACCTGCGGCAGCAGACGGTCGCGCATCTCGGCAAAGCGCGAGATGGCGCCGGTCTTGTTCGCCACCAGGTCCCATTTGTTGAGGGCGAAGACGATGGCGCGGCCCTCGCGGGCGACCAGGTCGGCGATGGCCAGGTCCTGCTTCTCGAATGGCGCCAAGGCGTCGATCATCACGATGACGCAGTCGGCGAAGCGGATGGCCGACAGCGTGGAGGCGACGCTCATCTCCTCCAGCGCCTCGCCCGCCACCCGCGCTTTCTTGCGCAGGCCCGCCGTGTCGTGCAGCAGCACTTCGCGCTCTTCCATGCGCCAGGGCGCGGTGATGGCATCGCGGGTCAACCCCGCTTCCGGCCCGGTGAGCGAGCGTTCCTCGCCCAGAAGCTGGTTGAACAGGCTGGACTTGCCGACATTGGGCCGCCCCACCAGCGCCAGGCGCAGCGGCTTGTCGCGATAATCGTAATCCCCGGCCTCGGCGTCTTCCGCGCCGTCTTCCGCCGCCGCGTCTTCGTCCTCCGGCGGCGGAATTGTGCGAGGAATATACTCTTCCAGTGCCTCGGCCAGTTCGCCCATGCCGATGCCGTGCTCGGCGGAAAGGCGGATGGGTTCGCCCAGCCCCAAACCGTAAACCTCTTCCAGGTTGGTACGCCCCTCGCATTTGTTGGCGGCGAAGATCACCGGCTTGCCGGAACGGCGCAGGGCCTGGGCGATGATTTCGTCGCCCGCCGTGACGCCGTCACGGGCGTCGATGATGAAAAGCAGGGCGTCGGCCTCTGCGATGGCGGTCACGGTCTGGCCGGTCATGCGGGCGGCGAGCGAGCCGATGGCGGCCTCCTCGAAACCGGCAGTGTCGATCAGGCGGAATGAAAGCCCGTCGAATTCCACCTCGATCGCCTGGCGGTCGCGGGTGACGCCCGGCGTGTCATGCACGATGGCGGCATGGCGCCCCGCCAGCCGGTTGACCAGCCTGCTCTTTCCGACGTTTGGCCGTCCGACAATGGCTAGGGTGAACATGGCGTCGCCTTAGAGCGCAATCCGAAAAGTGTGAAGCGTTGATACGCTGTCGCTACCAACTTCGGAAAAATTGCGCGACAATCAAAAAACGCTAGAGCGCGCTAGCACTCTAGCGTAGCGCGACCAATTCCGCGTCGTTGGTGTAGATGTAGAGCGTGCCGTTCGCCACGATGGGGGCGATATAGGCGCCGTCGGGAATCTCCACCCGCCCCAGCAGCCGCCCGGTATAGGGCGAGACCGCCTCGGCATAGCCGGTGGACGACACCACGATCAGCTTGTTGGAGACCAGCACCGGCCCGGCCCAGAGGATGGGATAGCGCTTCTTCTCGGGATCGCCATATTCGGGCAACTGGTGAATCCAGCGGATTTTGCCTTCCTTGCGGGTGAGGCAGATCAGGTGGGACGCGTTGTCCACCACATAGAGATAGTCGCCCGCCACCCAGGGTGTCTGGATGCCGCCGATATTCTTGGCCCAGACCCGGTCGCCGGTGGCCAGGTTGATGCCGACGGTGATGCCGGACTGGCTGGTGGCGAAAACCATGTCGCGGTCGATCACCGGACGCCCGGCGATGGCGTCGATCTCCGAAAGCTGGGTGACATGGCCCGTGCGCGAAAGCACGTCGCTCCAGGCCGCCTGGCCGTTCTGGACGCGGAAGGCGTAAAGCTCGCCCGACGTGAAGGGCGCCAGCACGAATTCGCCGGAAACCGCGGCGCTGGTGCTGGCCAGCAGGCTGGCCGGTTCGGTGATGGCCTGGTGTTCCCACAGCACGCGGCCATCGGACTCGGCGATGGCGTAGAAATGATTGTCGTGCGTGGAGACGAAGATGCGGCCGTCCTTCACCACCGGCGCGTTGATGATGGGCAGGCCCAGCGTGCGGCTCCAGATATCCTTGCCCGTGGCGGCGTCCATGGCGTGCACCACGCCGAAGCCGGAGGTGACGAAGATCTTGTTGTCGTCATAGGCGACGCCGCCGCCCATGCCGGTGGGCGGATCGATGGTGTTGGGCTTGCCCAGCAGGCCCCAGAGGGTGGGCATGTCGGTGCCGTTCTTCGGCGCCAGGCGCTTGTCCCAGACGGGCCGGCCGTCGGCCAGGCGGAAGACGCGGATATGCGCCTCCGCATCCAGCACATAGATGCGCCCGCCGCCCACCACCGGCGGGGCGGTGAGCATGCTGTCGTCATCGGTGCCCTTGCCGGCATCGGCGGACCAGACCTCGCGCAGCGGGCCCGGCGCTTCCAGATGGTACATGGCGTTGGAGGAATAGCCGCCGGGTTGCGGCCAGTCCGGATTGCGGAACGGCGCCGGCAGGACCACCGGGGCGGTGGCGATGCCGGGATCGACCTGCAGATCCTCGTCGCTGCCGATCAGCGAGACGCGCAGGCCGCGCAGGTTGGATTTGTGGCTGGTGGAGAACCAGTCGCCGATCGTGTCCATGATCGGGCTGCCGCAGCCCGATAACAGCAGCGCGGCGCCAAGCGCGGCCGAGAGGATCGCCGGAGCACGAAACGAAAAACGGCTTGTCATTGCGCGGGCGCCGCCGGCGGCTGGGGCGTTGCGGCAGGCGGCGGGGGCGGCGGAACAGTGCCGCTGTCGGCGCCGGCGCCGCTGTCGAGGAACGCGGCCATGGCGCGGGCGCGGGTACGCAAGGTGTCGGGCGATTGGGCGTCTTCGGCCAGGGCACGATATTCGGTGGCGGCCTGCTTCACCTTGGCGGCGCGATAGTCGGAGAAGGCGAGGATTTCGTTCGCCAGTGGCCGCCAGGCGTTGCCGGGCGTATCCAGCGGCGCCAGCAGGGATTCCAGGTCGCTGCGCGGCGCGCTATTCGACAGGGCCCAGCCGGCGCGCAGCCGCGCCACGGCGCCGACATCGCCGGAATCTTCGGCGGCGATTTCCTTGTAGAGATTGACGGCATCCAGCGCCTTGCCGCTGGCATGGAGCGCGTTGGCCTGGGACAGCTTGGCCAGCAGGCGATAGCCGCCCCTGGCGCTGTCGGCGATTTTTTCGAAAGCAGGCGCGGCCTGGGCCGGATCGGTGATGCGCTGCGCGGCGGCATAGGCGTCGCTGGTCTTCACGCGCTGCGCGGCTTCATGCCGGCGCCAGACCTGAAAGCCGCCGATCCCGGCCAGCACCAGCACGGCAAAGACGATGAACCAGGTGCCATAGGTCTTCCATAGTTTTTCCAGACGCTCGCGCCGAACGTCCTCTTGGACCTCGCGGAAGATGTCACTCACCGGCCGGTATCCCTGTCGTTTGCCCAGGCTGGCTCGAAGCCATGCGGGCTGTTGGCCCGGCTTTGCCGAAGCCTTTGAGAAAGCACGTAATTAGCCCGGGGCCGGGCCCGGCGCAATGCGCCCCGGCGTAAGGAATGGCCGCGGCCTGCGGTTTTACCGGGATTTCCCGGGCTGCGCGGCCTGGCGGCCTCGCTAGCCTCTGCCCGGGCCGCCGCTTCCGGCTTTTTTCATCGGATAGACGTTTTCCGTCCCCGGGAAGGCCCGGTCACGGACATCCTGCGCATAGGCCTTCACCGCCGCCTCGATGGCGGGGCCCAGGCTGGCATATTCGCGGACGAATTTCGGCGGGTTGGGATTGAGGCCCAGCATGTCCTCCATCACCAGCACCTGGCCGTCGCAGGCGGCCGAGGCGCCGATGCCGATGGTGGGGATGGAAATCTGCCGTGTGATCCGTGCGGCCAGCGGCTCGGCCATGCCTTCCAGCACGATGGCGAAAGCGCCGGCTTCGTCCAGGGCCTTGGCGTCGGCCTCGATGGCGGGCCATTCTTCCTGGGTGCGGCCCACGGTCTTGAAGCCGCCCGCCACGTTGATGCCCTGCGGCGTCAGGCCGATATGGCCCATCACCGGAATGCCGCGCTGGGTGAGATAGCGCACCGTTTCGGCCATGCGCGCGCCGCCTTCCAGCTTCACGGCGGTGCAGCCGGTTTCCTGGATGATGCGGGCGGCGTTGCGGAAGGCGCTGGCGGGCGATTCTTCGTAAGTGCCGAAGGGCATGTCGACCACGACCAGCGCGCGCGAAGAGCCGCGCATCACCGCCTTGCCGTGGCTGATCATCATCTCCAGCGTCACGCCCAGCGTGTTTTCCAGCCCATGCATCACCATGCCCAGGCTGTCGCCCACCAGCATCAGGTCGACATGGTCATCGAGCAGCCGCGCGGTATGGGCATGATAACAGGTGAGACAGACCACGGGCTCATGGCCCTTGTGGGCCTTGATCTGCGGAACGGTGATGCGGCGCGTCTGACTATGGACGGACATGGGAGTCTCCCTTTCGGGTAGAGGGGCCGGTCTGCGAGCGGGGTTATACCGCGCCGCAACCTTAAAATAATGGGCCAAGCCCCGCATTTTGAGAGGAGCAGAAAATACTTAAGTGATTGCTTGACAATTTGGCGGGCTTGCGAATACTTAAGCATATGCTGAACCAATTGGACCGCACCTTCCAGGCCTTAGGGGACCCCACCCGCCGCGCCATCGTCGAGCGGCTGGCGGACGGTCCCGCCAGCGTCAGCGAACTGGCGGCGCCGCTGCCCATGTCGCTGCCGGCCGTGATGCTGCACCTGAAGGTGCTGGAGGAATCGGGCCGGGTGGTCAGCGAAAAGAAAGGCCGGGTCCGCACCTGCCGGATCGAGCCCCAGATGCTGTCGCAGGCGGAGCGCTGGGTCGGCGAGCGCCGCCGGATGTGGGAGCGCAACCTGGACAGGCTGGGCGCGTTCCTGGACGAAACCGCGGAGGAGAGAAAATGAGAAAGCTGATTTCGCTGATGCATGTCTCGCTGGACGGCTTCTGCGCCGGGCCGAAGGGCGAAATGGACTGGATCGGCCTGAACGACACCATCTTCGCCGATGTCGAGACGCTGGTGGAGCGCAGCGGCGGCGCCGTTTATGGCCGCACCACCTACGGCATGATGCGCGGCTACTGGCCCAAGGTGCTGACGCGGCCGGATTCCAGCGCCCGCGAACTGCGTCATGCGCAATGGGTGGAGAAGGCCGAGAAGCACACGTTCAGTCGTACTTTGGATAGCAGCGACTGGAACAACGTCCATCTGCACCGGCACGCGGATGCCATCCGGGCGCTGAAGCAGCAGCCCGGCGGCGATCTGCTGATCTTTGGCAGCCCCGGCCTGACGCACGCTTTCTTAGGCCTGGACGTGATCGACGAATTCTGGGTCAACCTCAATCCCGTGGCTCTGGGCCAGGGCGTGCGCTATCTCGACGACGCGGTGAAGACCAGGCTGACGCTGGCGGGCCAGAGGGTCTTCGACAATGGCGTGATCCGCCTCAACTATGTGAAAGGCAATTGAGATGAAGCCGCGCACCGCCGTCCATGCCAGCTTCACCATCACCCGCACCTGGAAAGCCGCGCCCATGCGCGTCTTCCAGGCTTTCGCCGACGAGCAGGCCAAGGCGAAATGGTTCGCCGGGCCCGGCAATTGGGAGATGTATAAGCGCATATTCGATTTCCGCGAGGGCGGGCGCGAATATCTGTCGGGCCGCCATGAAGGCGGCACCGTTCACGCCTTCGATTGTTTCTATCATGACATCGTGCCGCCGGCGGACAGCGGCGAAGGACGCATCATCTACAGTTACGTGATGCATCTCGACGGACGGAAGATTTCCGTCAGCCAGGCTTGCATCGAGTTGAAGCCGGAAGGATCGGGGACCAAATTCGTGCTGACCGAATATGGCGACTATCTCGACGGCTATGACGATGCCGGCAGCCGCGAGCATGGCACCAACTTGCTGATCGATGCGCTGGGCAAGAGCCTGGAACGTTGAAGGGTCGCGCCATGGACCTGATCGAAAAAGCCAAGAGCTACTACCGCGCCTATGAGCGCCACGATCCCGCTTTCGTCGCGGCCGAACTGGCGGAGGGATTCACCTTCACCAGTCCGTTCGACGACGCCATCGGGCGGGAGGAATATTTCCGCCGCTGCTGGCCCGCCGAGCCCTTGCACCAGAATTTCGACTTCATCGCGGTGGCGCAGGATGGGGAGCGGGTGCTGGTGGTCTATCAATGCACGCTGCGCCGCCCCAACGCGGTGCAT
>Ga0310811_10011785_pt1 | contig 11353 bp, 9 predicted proteins | sample YCmetagenome_FD_207642 | JGI IMG/M metagenome (GOLD analysis project Ga0310811, IMG submission 207642) | Soil microbial communities from experimental microcosm in Duke University, North Carolina, United States - YC | ecosystem: Engineered > Artificial ecosystem > Soil microcosm > Unclassified ... | reverse complement strand
TTCGACGAAAACCTGGAAGTGGGGGAGGGCGTGCCGCTCTCCATCGACCTGGTAGGCGAAGGCAGGGCCGGCCTTGTCGGCTTCCGCTCCAAGCACCATACCGCGGTCATCGACGTCGATCGCAAGAATGCCCTGGACGTGCTCGATTTCTGGGAGCCGCTGGTCAATCGCGGCCGCAACGAACTGATCCTTGATCCGGATGAGTTCTATATCCTCGTCTCGCGTGAATCCGTGCACGTGCCGCCCGATTTTGCCGCCGAGATGGTGCCGTTCGATCCGCTCGTCGGCGAGTTCCGTGTCCATTATGCGGGCTTCTTCGATCCCGGTTTCGGGCACTCGGCTGCTGGCGGCACCGGCAGCCGCGCGGTGCTCGAAGTCAGGAGCCGCGAAGTGCCGTTCCTGCTCGGCCACGGCCAGACCATCGGGCGGCTCGTCTATGAAAAAATGGCCGAACGCCCCGATCGCCTCTATGGCGCCGGCCTCGGCTCGAACTATCAAGCCCAGACGCTAAAACTCTCGAAGCATTTCCGCCCTTACCCGGGCTGAGGGGCGTACCGCAGCAATTCTTGACGGTGCGATACGTTGCGATCGCAGCCTGAGGGGATGTGTACGCGGTGTTGCGTCGCGTAGAATTGTCGTTTCATATCAGGTGTTTGGTCCTCAATCGCGCAATTTCTACCGCGGCGGAACCCCGACCCCGCCGGGGCGTTTCCGTGCCAGCGTCAAGGAAAAGCTGCGATCAGAGGAGATCCGATATGGCAGACTGGAGAAACGAGCAGGGTTGGCGAGGCGGCGAGGAGCGACGCCGCTGGGATCAAAACCAGAATCGGATGCGAGGCTTCTCCCAGGGGCCGTCCCAGGGTGGAAACGAGTGGCGCGACAACGACCGCTATTCCCAATCCCGCTTCGGCGAGGACCAGGACGATGACTACCAGGAGCAGGACTACCGCGCCGGTTATGCATCGCCGATGAACGAGCAGGGACGTTATGGCCGCGGTAGCGGCCGCTTTGGCCAGGGCCAGGGCCCGAACATGGGCGACTGGCGTAATCGTGGGCGCATGAGCCAGGGCATGGGCCCAGGAATGAGCCAGGGTTATGGCTCGAGCGAGGGCTATGGCGGCTATTCCGGCGGCGGCTATGGCTATGGTGATGATGGCGATTACGGCAGCTGGCAGGGACGTTCCTACCTCGGCGAGGCCCGCAGTCGCTTCGCCTCCGGCCAAGGTGGTTCGCAGCAGGGCTATGGCCGTTCGGGCGAAGGCAATCGCAACTTCTGGAACCGCGCGTCGGACGAGGTGGGCTCCTGGCTCGGTGACGAAGACGCGGGCCGCCGGCGCGAAATGGACCGCATGCACAGCCACGCCGGGCGGGGTCCCAAGGGCTATGTCCGTTCCGATGATCGCATCCGCGAGGACATCAACGACCGCCTGACCGATGACTGGCAACTCGATGCCAGCGGCATTGAGGTCGTCGTCGCTGTTGGCGAGGTAACGCTCACCGGCAATGTCGACAGCCGCGAGGACAAGCGCCGCGCCGAGGATCTGGTCGAGAGCATCTCCGGGGTTCGCAACGTGCAGAACAATCTGCGCGTCCAGCAGCAGGGGCAGGGCCAGGGTGCCGAGTCGCAGCACGGCATGAGCGGCAGCCAGAGTCGGCAGGCTGGCAGCAGCTCGAGCACGGGCGCCAGCGGCTCCACCAGCGATACGCGCTCAACCCACTGACACCGTGAGACTTCCGAAAGGCCCCGCTCCCTCGGCGGGGCCTTTTGCTATCCGCGATCTTGACGCCCAACGGCTTTTCCCGCAAAACAAAGTCCGCTGCGGGTGTAGCTCAATGGTAGAGCAGAAGCTTCCCAAGCTTACGACGAGGGTTCGATTCCCTTCACCCGCTCCAGGATGCCTCCCCGGAACTTCGGCCTGTTGATCCTCCCGGCCACGATGTCGCGGGGTGGGCGGGTGATGTTTCCCGGCTGGTCGTGAGCACAAAAATCAGGTCGGTGACCGAAATTACGTCCGCGAAAAACCGGTCGAGGGCGCGCTGCAGCTTGTCGGTGAGTGCGATGGCGCGGCCGCCGGCGGCGCGAATTTCGACGAGCCCTGCCTCTTCGGCTGCCTGCAACAGCTTGCGCACATGCGTGCGGGAAATGCCGAAGCGCCGCGCGGCCTCTGCATAGGGCTTTTCGGCGATGCCGTTGCCTTGCGCCGCCGAGCGCTCGAGCATCGCCATCACCAAGAATCCGGCGTCGCGGCTGAAGAACAGCATGACTTCCGGATTGCGGGCGAGAATGGCGATCGAGCGGTCGAGCACCGCCGCCGCAGCCCGGCGCTGGGCCAGCATGAAGCCGGCATCGCCGCTCAAAGCCGCTCCGTAATCCGCCCGGGGCACCAGCATGGCGAGCGGGTGCAGCAGGCTGAGGCTGGATTGGGTATAGAAGGCCAGCATTTTTGGCGTGGGCTTCAGCAGGTGGCGGCGGCGGTCCTGCGGGGCGGGGTGCTTTGTCAGATAACCCGTCTGGCACAGCCGCGAGATGCAATTTGTCAGTGTGCGCGGGCTCAGGATGCCGGCCGGCCCAACGGCGTTGCCGATGCTGCGCTGGGTGAGCCAGGTTGGGGGTTCGTCCGGCACCTGCAAGGCATCCAGCCGCAGCGCCGTCAGAAACACCGAGTACCGTGCCGAGTCGCCGAACAGCCGCGCCAGAAATGGATTGTTGTCATAAATCGCCAGGATCAGCCCGAAATAGCGGGCGCGCGCTGCCGCAAAGTGCGGGTTGGCCAGCACATTTTCGGGCGAGATATGCGGGGGCAGGCAAACTCGATCTTGGGTTGGCACGGCAGGTCTGGCATCCGGTGGGTACTGGTAGCAGGGGGCCGAGACCTTTCATAATATCAGAACATCGGAACGGACCCAACGCCTGGAAATGAGCAGAAATATGTACCGTTTTTCAGGCGCTCGCCGAGGCCTTGTCGCGGGTGAACCAGGCCTCGCCGCGCCATTCGCGTACGGTCACGGTGATCATCCGGCCAACAATGTCGATGAGGTTATAGGCATTGGGTTCGCCGCGGAGGCGGGTGGAAATGGTCGAGGAGGCCTGCGCCACGAGGATGGGCGCGACTGCCGACTCCCGCGCCCCCTTGGGCAGCCCCGAGACCACCGCGCCCCCATTCTCCCGCTTGCGGACATAGGAGAGGTGGAAGTGCCCCGATAGCACCAGCCGGACGCCGAGCCGGGCAAAGGCTTCGAGCGCGCGGTCGGCATTGTCGACGCGCCGCATCGGCTTCTGCATGGCCTCTTCGGGCAAGAGCAGCGGATGGTGCGCGACCACGATCCTGACCGCATCGGGCGAGGCCTTGCCGAACCGCGCGGCAAGGGTCAGCAGCTGGCGCCGGCCGATGGTGCCCTCGGCCCAGTTGAGCCCGGCCCGCAGTCGCCTTACCGTCTTGAGCCCGGCAATGGCGACCCCGTCGACCTCGAGGAGCGGCTCGAGATCGGGAGAAATGTAGCGGCGGTAATGGCCATATGGGTCGAGGAAGCGCCGCATGAGATCAACGGCCGGCACGTCGTGATTGCCCGGCACGGCAAAGACCGGCGCGGTCAGCCGGTCAAGAAACGTGCGGGCAGCAACGAACTCGGCCCGGCTCCCGATCTGGGTAAAATCGCCACTGACCACCACGAGATCGGGGTTTTGGCTGGCGATATCGGCCGCAAGGGTTTCAGCCAGTCTTGCGTCGTGATGGCCGAAATGGAGGTCCGAAATGTGGGCGATGCGCACGCTGTCAGCTCTCCGCGGGAACGGCGGCGACGGCTCCGGTGGACTGGGCGGGAGCGGCGGCGAGCACCGACAGGGCCTTGGGCCTGATCCTGAATTGCAGCGGCACGTCGAGCATGGCCAGTTCTCCGTCGAGCATCACCTTGAGCCGCGGTTTTCGCGTACGCACGGTCAGCGCGTTGACCGCCTCGATCTCCAGCACCTGATCCTGACGCCATTTGCCGATCAGCATCTCGGCCACGAGCCGCACCAGGTCGCCAAAACTAAGATGCTTAATGAGGTACAGGCCCAGGCTGCCGCCATCGAGCCGCTCGCGTGTGAGAAAGCGCCCGAGCGCCTCATCATATTCATTGTTGCCGACCGCCAGGGCGACGACGCGGCGGACCAGCTTCATCCCGCTCCTGTCGGTGATTTCGACCGCGAACCGCCGCGCCCGGAACAGGCGGCGCAGGAAAAAGCGCATGAAGGCGAGTTTGGCACCCAGCCCGTGCAGGCCGCGAACATACTCGCGTCCGACAACCAGAGCGGGAAGGAGCCCCACCGCCACGTTGTGAAGGAATATGCGGCCATCCACCTCGCCCACATCGACCAGTTGGGGCGACATGGCCTCGATCGCCGGCCCCCAGAGTGAAAGATCGAGCGGCACCCCGAGGTCGCGCGCGAGGGTGTTGACGGTGCCGAGCGGCAGAACCGCGAGCGTCTTGTCGGTGCCGACAATTGCGCTTGCAACTGCCGTAGCCGTGCCGTCCCCACCCGCCGCCACTATGACTTCCGCATTAATCCATCGCGCCCGCTGCGCCCGCTCGTCCAGCGGCAGGTCCATGTCCGCGTCAACGCTCACCCGGTCTGCCGCGTCGCCGAAATAGGCTTTCACGGCGTCGGCGGCGATATTCAATCCAAGGGCGGTCCCGGACCGGGAATTCAGGATCACGTGATATCGTCTGGGCATGGCGCTCAGCGAGCTGGTTGCGATGACCCTTAACGTTTTCGCGATCGCGCGGGTTTCATGGAGGGGCGCGCCGCATATCTCCCTCCTCCCTGAGGGAGATATGCCGGCAGGCAGGTGGGGGCGAGCCACATATGCAGGCGCTTGGGGTTGGACCCCCACCCTGGCGCTGACGCTCTCACTCTCCCCACAAGGGGGAGGCAGCGATGGGATCGCAAAACCGAGCCACAAATCTCCCTCCTCCCTGAGGGGGGAGCGGCAGCTGGGTGGGGGTGTTTCCCAAGCAGTGCCTAGGCAAGCCCCCTCACCCCGGCCCCCTCCCAGCAAGGGGGAGGGAGACGGTGGGATGAGGGGGCGTGCCTCCCCTACGCCGCCTTCACCAGTTTCCCGGCGAGCGCATTGAGGATGAGCTGGCGCGTTTCGGCCACGCCGTAGAGCGCGATGAAGGAGCCGAAGCGCGGGCCCTGGTCGGCGCCGAGCAGCACCTGGTAGATGGCTGTGAACCAGTCGCGCAGCGGGTCGAACGCGTGCGCCTTGCCAACCTCGAAGACGAGGTTCTGCAGCATCTCCGCATCGGTCGAGGCCTCGTGCCCAACCAGCTGGTCGGCGAGATCCTGCAGCGCCGCCCGCTCCTTGTCGGTAGGCGCACGGAAAGTCTTGGTCGGCTTCACGCGGTCGTTGAAATAACGCACGGCATAACCCGCGAGTCGATCGAGCTCGGGATGCGTTTCGGGCGTGGCGCCGGGCACGTAGCGCGAAATGAAGCCCCACATCACCGCGACATCTTCGGCATTGGCGGCCGAGACCAGGTTGAGCAGCAGCCCGAAGGTCACCGGCATGTCCACGTGCGGCGGGTTGCCGAAATGCACGTGAAACGCGGGGTTTTCCAGCCGCTGCCCGACATCCTGCTTCTGATAGGCCGCAACGTACTGATAATACTCGTCGACCGCCTTCGGGATGACGTCGAAATAGAGCCGCTTGGCCGTCTTGGGCTTTTGGAACATGTACTGGCTAAGGCTCTCCGGCGAGGCGTAGCTCAGCCATTCATCGATCGTGAGGCCATTGCCCTTGGACTTCGAAATCTTCTGGCCCTGGTCGTCGAGGAACAGCTCGTAGTTGAACCCCTCGGGCGGCGTGCCGCCGAGCACCGTCACGATCCGGCTCGCGAGCTTGACGCTGTCGATCAGGTCCTTGCCGGCCATTTCGTAATCGACGCCGAGCGCGAACCAACGCAGCGCCCAGTCCGGCTTCCATTGGCACTTCACCCGGCCGCCGGTGACGACCGTCTCGTGCCGTTCGCCATCGGCGGGGTCGACATAGACGATGGTGCCCTTTTCGACATTGCGCTCGAGGATAGCGACCTGCAGCACGTTGCCGCTGACTTCCGAGATCGGCAGGAAGGGCGAATAGGTCTCGCGCCGCTCGTCGCCGAGGCTGGGGAGCATGATCTCCATCACTTCGTCATAGCAGGCAAGCATCCGGAGCAGCGCCTCATCGAAGCGGCCAGAGCCATAATAGTCGGTCGAGGAGGCGAACTCATACGAAAAGCCAAAGCTGTCGAGGAAGGCGCGTAAGCGCGCATTATTGGCGGCGCCAAAGCTTGGATATTCGTTTGAGAACGGGTCCGGCACGCGGCTCAGCGGCTTGCCGAGGAAAGTCGCCATCATCTCCTGGTTGGGAACGTTCCCAGGCACCTTGCGGAAGCCGTCCATGTCGTCGGAGAAGGCCAGCAACCGTGTCGGGATCTCGTCGCGCGTCAGCAGGCGGAAGGCGGTGCGAACCATGGTGGTGCGCGCCACCTCGCCGAAGGTGCCGATATGCGGCAGCCCCGACGGGCCATAGCCGGTCTCGAACAGCACGAATTGCTGGCCGGTGCGCTTGACGCGCTCGACCAGTTTCCGGGCTTCCTCGAACGGCCAGGCGCGCGCCGTCTGGGCGGCGTCGAAAAAGGCGGGATCGAGGGTCGGCAACGGTGCGGGCGACACGGCAGGGCTCATCTTTTCGGAAAGGCTTCAAGGTGTGTTGCATCCTCGCGCGCTTGTCGTCAATGCTTGCCGAAAGCGCGCGGGCCCGGGTTGCCGGCAGCCCGGGCGGTACCAGCCGCAAGGCGCGGGACACGAGGAGACCACGTGATGCAGCTATCGTCGCAGGACGCACTGATTTACCTGATGGTCGTGGCCGCTTCGGCCGACGCGGCAATGACGGATCGCGAATTGGCGCGCATCGAGACGCTGATCGAGCAATTGCCGGTTTTTGCCGGCTATGATCGTTCCCGCCTGCCGCAGGTCGCCAACGAATGCGTTGACCTCATCAACGGCGCCAACGATGTCGAGCGCGTATTGGACATGGTCATCGCCGCCATCCCCAAGCGCCTGCAGGACACCGCTTATGCGCTCGCAGTCGAAACCTCGGCCGTCGACCTGACGCTGGAGCAGGAGGAACTGCGCTTCCTCGAAATGATCCGCGATCGGTTCGAGCTCGACCGGTTGGTCACCGCCGCCATCGAAGCCGCGGCGCGGGCGAGGTATCGGCACGCGTGAATGCCGGCGCTTTTGCAGTTCATGGCAAAGGCCCCCTCACCCAGCGGCCCCCCCTTTGAGTTGAAGTATTAAAAGCGCTTGACCCGGTCACCCATGATGCCTCGCCATGTCCACCGAAGCTACTGGAGGCGGCTGCATGGGTCCCCGGGGCCAAGCCCGGGGATGACGATGTCGCAAGGGTGCGACCAAATGCCGACGCCGCGCCGGGAGCCCTACGGCCCTAGTAAAAACTCACCGGAAACCAGCGCAGATAAAGATCGTCGAGGGTGCCGTCGCGCTTCAGCCGGACCAGCGCCGCATTGATGGCGTCGCGTACCGCATCGCGCCCGGCGGGCACGGCGACGGCAAGCCCCGCGCCGAACAGGTCGGGCCGGAAATAGGGCCGCCCAGCAAAGCCGCAGCAACCGGGATTGTCGTTGAGCCAGAACGAGGCGCGCAAGCCATCGCCGAAAAACGCGTCCGCCTTGCCGGCTTCGACGGCCGCGAGCGCCTCGGCCTCGTTTGCGAATTCAGCGATCTTGACCTTGGGCAAATAGCGCCGGACGAATTCGGCGTGGGCCGTCCCCTTGCGGACGGCAACAGCTTTCCCCGCGAGCTTTTGCGGTTCGAACCCCTTCAGCGCATCGTTCTTGGTCACGAAGCGGCCGGGCAGCCCGAGATAGATGTCGGAGAAATCGAACTGCGCGGCGTTTTCCGGCGTCAGCGCCAGCCCGGCGATCAGGGCGTCGCCCTGATTATCGGCGAGCGCCTTGCTCGCCTGGTCCCACGGCCAGGCCTGGATGGTGCAGGCAATCCTCAATTCGCTACAGATGCTGCGGGCGAGATCGACGTTGAAGCCTACGAGCGTGCCGGATTTATCGCGATAGTTGAAGGGCGGAAAATCAGCTGTCGTCAGGAAGCGGATTGAGGCGACTGCAACGTCTGCCCCGGAATCGCGGGCGCTGGGGTCGGCATAGTAGGGCAGGGCTTGCCCATTCGCCGCCGCCGACCAAAAAAGCATCGCCACAAGGAGAACTAGCGCTAGGGGCCGCATCGCACTGCCGGATCGAGGAAGCAAGGGAGTACCGGCTTATCCCCCAATTCGCGCCAAAAGGCGAGATCGCGCCGCTTAACGATTGCTAAACCATAGTAAATGCCGCAATGTGGCATTCTATGCTTTTGTTATTGCCAGATCATCAATAATACGGCTGCCAAGGTGTGGTCATGTCCCAGTCCATCGAACTGGTGCGCATACTATTGCCAGAATTTCTGCATTCGGAGGCGGACGCGGCAGCAGTGCTCGACGCGGCCCACGAGCTGGGCGTCAATCCCGTCCACTACTGCGTTCACCGCTATGGGCTAGGCGCAGAGGCGGTTTTTGCGCGGGCAGCCGAGTGGGCAGGGCTGGCGTTCCTCCCTTCGGTACCGTTCGATGGCCGCGGCAGTATCCAGGTTCGGCGGCTCGACAGCCTGGGAGGCATCCGATCGATCCGCGCATCGCTCGACGGGCGCGAGATCTTGTTCCTGGCGCCCGGTTTTGACGAGTTCATCGGCCTCAAGGCCCACGCGGCGGCGCACCCCGAATTCCGGCGCCAGACCTGCATCGTGCCTGCCGCCGCCATTCCCCGGGCGCTTTCGAGCGTCAGCACCGAGCAATTGCTCGACGAGGCCCGCGGCCGGCTGTCGCGACGATGGCCGTTCGCCAGCGCCGGCCTTGATCTCGGCCGGCGCGACCGCGTGATCTTCATCGGAGCCATGACGCTGCTGGTCGCTTCTACGGCGCTCAGCGCCTGCTCCAGCGACCTGTGCGGCCCGGCGGTGGCCGGCGTCCTGCTGCTTGCTCCTGCCCTGTTCCGCCTCGGCGCCGTAGCGACAAGGCCCGCCAAAGAGTCGCAGTTGCCGCCGCTGTCGGATGCGGAATTGCCGATCTATTCGGTGCTCATCCCGCTGCGCGACGAGGCGCATATGGTGCCCTTGCTGCGGCGCGCCATGACGGCGCTCCACTACCCACCCGAAAAGCTCGACATCAAGTTCGTCGTCGAGGGGCGTAGCGAGGCGACGGTATCGGCGGTGCGTGACCTGCTCGCCGACCCGCGTTTCGAACTGGTGGAAGTGCCCGATGCCCGGCCCTTCACCAAACCCAAGGCGCTCAACTACGCCTTGCCCTTCGTGCGCGGCGCCCATGTCGTCGTCTATGATGCCGAGGACATCCCCGATCCGGATCAATTGCTGCTGGCCGCCGCGGCGTTCGCCGGCGATCCCGGCGTTGATTGCCTACAGGCCGAACTCCTCGTCGACAATGCCCGCGAAAACGTGCTGACCGGGCTGTTCGCGGGCGAATATGCCGGCCAGTTCGGCCCATTGATGGCGGCGCTGGCGCGCCATGGCCTGCCCCTGCCACTGGGCGGCACCAGCAATCACTTTCGCACCGCCGCGCTGCGCGAGTTGGGCGGCTGGGACGCCTTCAACGTCACCGAGGACGCCGATCTGGGGGTCAGGCTCGCCCGGCTGCGCTACCGAACCGCCATGCTGCAGTCGCGGACGTACGAGGAGGCGCCGATCAGCATCGATGCCTGGATGCGTCAGCGCACGCGCTGGATGAAGGGCTGGATGCAGACCTTCATCGTCCACAACCGCCGGCCGCTTACTCTTTTCCGTGATATGGGCTGGAGAAACTTTCTGGCGTTCGAGATTTATGTCGGCTCGCTGATCGTGTCGCCACTGCTGCATGCCACGTTCCTGTTCAGTCTGTTGGCCGCTCCGTGCCTCGGCGTCCGGACGCTGTTCGGCAGCAACGGAGCGGGGTTGGCGCTGGCGCTGGCGGTGCTGGTCCTGGGCTATGGCGGCGCGTTTGCCGCAGTTTTCGCCGGGCTGCTGCGCCTCGGGCAGAGACGGCTCCTCGCCGTGCAATTGCTGCTGCCGCTCTATTGGATGTTGCAAGCGGTTGCCACCATCCGAGCGGGCCACGAATTGCTGGTGCGCCCACATTTCTGGGCCAAGACGAAGCACGGCCTGACCAAGCTGGAGCGCTCAGTCAGCTCCGCGCGAAAGCCAGAGGGGCCGGCAACAATGGCCGAAAGCCCCCCAGTTCACCAGAGGCTTGAGAGGCAGGACCTATGAACCCGCTACTTGAAGCTTGGGGAGTGCGATGAGCCTTCAGAGGTTGGCTGGGCCGGCCGTGGCCCTCTGCGCGGTTCATGTGCCGCGCTAGCCGGCGTCGCGGCCTCCTACTGGCTCGCCCAGATGATGCGCCGCATCCACTCGACATCCTTCATGTCCAGCTGCCGAGGCGGAAAATCCGGGTTGACCGAGGCGAGTTCGATCCGGTTGAGCGTTTGCCGTTCGAGGATTTTCACCATCACCTCGCCGGATTTCGTGCACACCGCCACCCGGTCGCCACGCCGCACCTGCTCGGCGGCCGAAACGATCACCTTGTCGCCCTCGCGATACAGCGGCAGCATGGAATCGCCATGCACTTCGAGCGCATAAGTGCCTTCCTCGACGGTCGGCAGCCGCACCTCGTCCCAGCCTTGTCCGGCGGGAAAGCCGGCACTGTCGAAAAAGCCGCCGGCGCCGGCTTGTGCCAGCCCCAGCAGTGGCACCGTACGGTCGGCCGGTGAAGTCTGGATGTAGGCCCCCGTGGCGGCCACGAAGGCATCAAAACTCTCGCCCGTCGCCTCGAGGACCTTGGCGATGCTCTCGGTCGACGGCCAGCGCTCCCGCCCGTCCCGGCTCACCCGCTTGGACGGGTTGAAGGCGGTGGGGTCGAGCCCGGCAAGCTTGGCCAATGCGGACGCGCTGAGGCCACGCCGCTTGGCCAACTCGTCAATGCCTTCCCAGATACTCTGGTGTGAAAGCATGCTCCGCTTCCTAGGAGAATCGTCACAATGACGGAAATAAATCCTAGACTACACGCACTGCCCCGCTCCTGTAAAGCGTGCCGGGGAGGCCGACGCCCGGTCTTGCCGAGCTTGTCGGGTTTCTCTAGGGTTTGCCCCATGGACACCCCACACCCCACCCATGTCTACAAGGTCGCTGACGCGCAGGAATTCGCCCAGGCGCAGGATGACGGCATCTATGCCGGCGCCCCGGTCGATCTGAAGGACGGCTTTATTCATTTCT
>Ga0310811_10011784_pt1 | contig 11353 bp, 10 predicted proteins | sample YCmetagenome_FD_207642 | JGI IMG/M metagenome (GOLD analysis project Ga0310811, IMG submission 207642) | Soil microbial communities from experimental microcosm in Duke University, North Carolina, United States - YC | ecosystem: Engineered > Artificial ecosystem > Soil microcosm > Unclassified ... | reverse complement strand
GCGGGATCGTTGCCCTTCGGCAGCACCGACTCGCTACCGGAGGGCAGCATTCGGATCAACTCCTGCGACTATCCGATCAGCGGCGGACCGGCGCTCGGGGTCTTCACGGTCACGAAGGTCGACAACGGCCAGTGGCTGATCACCGGGCACGAGCCGGGCCCCACGACGTGTTCCGCGTCGAGCTCGAGCCCCAGCACCATCCCGACCACGCCCTGACCGGACCCGACAAGCAGCCCGGCGAGCGGCCTGACAAACGAGAGGCCCGGCACCAGATCGCGGTGCCGGGCCCCTCCACTGCTTGCTGCGTCAGGCGGTCGCGTCCTCGGCGAGGAGGTTGCGGGTACGCGCCGGGTCGACCGGCACACCCGGGCCCATCGTGGTGGAGAAGGTCACCTTCTTCACGTAGCGGCCCTTCGCGGCCGACGGCTTCGCCCGCAGGATCTCGTCCAGGGCGGCGGCGTAGTTCTCCACCAGCTTGTCGGCGTCGAACGACGTCTTGCCGATCACCAGGTGGAGGTTCGCCTGCTTGTCGACCCGGAAGTTGATCTTGCCGCCCTTGATGTCGCTGACCGCCTTGGCGACCGCCGGGGTCACCGTGCCGGTCTTCGGGTTCGGCATCAGGCCACGCGGGCCGAGGATGCGGGCGATCCGGCCGACCTTCGCCATCTGGTCCGGTGTCGCGATCGCGGCGTCGAAGTCGAGCCAGCCACCCTGGATACGCTCGATCAGATCGTCGCTGCCGACCACGTCCGCACCGGCGGCCTCGGCCTCGGCGGCCTTGTCGCCGACGGCGAACACGATCACGCGGGCGGTCTTGCCGGTACCGTGCGGCAGGTTCACGGTGCCGCGGACCATCTGGTCGGCCTTGCGCGGGTCGACGCCGAGACGCATGGCCACCTCGACCGTCGCGTCCATCTTCGTCTTGGAGGTCTCCTTCGCGAGCTTCGCCGCCTCGATCGGCGAGTACAGCCGCTCACGGTCGATCAGCTCGGCGGCCTGACGGTAGGCCTTGCTGCGCTTTGTCATGCTCTGTCCTTCGGATCAGTGTGGTACCGGGCCAGCGCCTGGCCCTCCCACAGGAGAGGGTGGTTCGACGACCTCGCCCGTCCGGGCCGGAACCCGGGGTGGCGAGGTCCGCTCACTCGACCGTGATGCCCATCGACCGGGCGGTGCCGGCGATGATCTTGGCGGCCTGGTCGATGTCGTGCGCGTTGAGGTCGCTCTTCTTGGTTTCGGCGATCTCGCGGACCTGGTCCCAGGTCACCTTGGCGACCTTGGTCTTGTGCGGCTCGCCGGAGCCCTTCTCCACACCGGCGGCCTTGAGCAGCAGCCTCGCGGCCGGCGGGGTCTTCAGCTTGAAGTCGAACGAACGGTCTTCGTAAACGGAGATCTCGACCGGCACCACGTTGCCGCGCTGCGACTCGGTCGCGGCGTTGTAGGCCTTGCAGAACTCCATGATGTTGACACCGTGCTGGCCCAGCGCGGGGCCGACCGGCGGAGCCGGGTTCGCGGCACCCGCCTGAATCTGCAGCTTGATGATCGCCGCAAGCTTCTTCTTCTTGGGTGGCATTCCTGTTTCCTATTCACTACTGGAGCTCGTTGCGATTCCGCGGACGCGGTGGTCGCGCGGAGTGCCGCCACACCTTCGCAACATCCCTCACTACGTCCCCCGCGCACCTGCCAGCAGCGAGGGCCAACGGCCGCCGCGCGGCCGTCAGATCTTGGAGACCTGGTTGAACGACAGCTCGACCGGCGTCTCCCGGCCGAAGATCGACACCAGCACCTTCAGCTTCTGCGCGTCCGCGTTGACCTCGCTGATCGTCGCGGGGAGCGTGGCGAACGGACCGTCCATCACGGTCACCGACTCGCCCACCTCGAAGTCCACCTCGACCGGGGTGCCGCCCAGCACGCTCTCGGCAGCGGCCGCCTCGCCCTTGGCCTTCGCCGGCGCGGCCTTCTCCACCTTCGGCGCGAGGAACTTGAGCACTTCGTCGACGGTCAGCGGCGACGGCTTGGAGGTCGCGCCGACGAACCCGGTGACACCGGGGGTGTTGCGCACCGCGCTCCACGACGCGTCGTTGAGTTCCATCCGGACCAGGATGTAGCCGGGCAGCACCTTGCGCTGCACCTGCTTGCGCTGGCCGTTCTTGATCTCGGTGACCTCCTCGGTGGGCACCTCGATCTGGAAGATGTAGTCCTCGACGTCCAGGGTCTGCGTCCGGGTCTCGAGGTTGTTCTTGACCTTGTTCTCGTAGCCGGCATATGAGTGGACCACGTACCACTCACCCGGCAGCGACCGCAGTTCCTTGCGGAGCTTGGCCACCGGGTCGTCCTCGGCTGGTTCGGGCTCGCCGGCCGGTTCGTCCTCGGCCGGGTCGATATCGGCGTCGGCGTCGACACTGACGTCGTCGACGTCCTCGCTGATCGTGCTCGATTCGAGGTCGGCCTGTGCGTCGACCGGCTCGTCGTACTCGTCGCCGGCTGCCACGCCGTTCTCGGAGGTCACGTTCCGTCCTCTCAGTTGCTCGTGGTGTTCGTGCTGGCCCGCGCGCCTGGCGCTCAGCCGAACAGCCAGAACACGCCCTTGCGGAACGCGAAGTCCAGCACGTAGACCAGCGCGACCATGACGGCCACGAAGACCAGCACCACCGTGGTGTAGGTGACCATCTGCTTCCGCGTCGGCCAGATGACCTTGCGCAGCTCCGCCCACACCTCGCGGATGAACCGCACCAGCCTCGCCAGCGGCGAGGCCTTCTTCTGCTTGCGATCCCGCTTCGGGGTCGCCCGCCCCTTCTTGGCGGTCTCGGCCGCGTCGGTCACCGACGCGGCCTTCACCGCCGGGCGCGTCTTGTCGGCTTCCTTCGCCGACGCCTTCCCCGCGGGACGCGCGGAGGTGCGGCGCTCACGCCGAGCCGCGGCGGTGACCGGACGAGGAGCCTGCTCGGACTCCTGGTCCTGGCCCTTCTCGCCGCTGGCGTCGCTGTCGCTCACGACCACTCCTCCGTGTTTCCCGGAAGATCGAGCCAGTCGCTTGCGATCGACCTTCCGTTGAACCGCCTATGTCGACGCAGGGGTGACAGGACTTGAACCTGCAACCTGCGGTTTTGGAGACCGCTGCTCTGCCAATTGAGCTACACCCCTTCGAGCAAACCTCGCTCGTCCGGAAGATCCTATCGGCCAGTCGCTCCGACCGGTCTTCCATCCCTAGCAGGACACCCTCCACCAGCCCCACGTCCCCGTGGAGCGAAGTGCCGGACGTCCCAATTTCGGGAGTCTACGGCAAGCCCCGGACGGGCCCGCAACCGAGCCCTCCCCGGGCCGTCCGGGGGACCGCCCTGCGTACTTGATCACATAACACACGTGCCACCATGGTGGACATGAGCTCTCCCTCGACCGTCACCGCCAGACCTCGTATCTCCGCTCGGATCGGCGGTATCACGCCGTCGGCGACCCTCGCCGTGGACGCGAAGGTCAAGGCGCTCAAGGCCGAGGGCCGGCCGGTGATCGGATTCGGCGCGGGGCAGCCCGACTTCCCGACTCCCGACTATGTGGTGGAGGCCGCCGCGGCCGCGGTGCGGGACCGGGCCAACCACGGTTACACGGCCGCCGCCGGGTTGCCGGAGCTCCGGGAAGCCATCGCCGCCAAGACACTGCGCGACTCCGGCTTCGAGGTCGCCTCGTCGCAGGTGCTGGTGACCAACGGTGGGAAGCAGGCGGTCTATTCCGCCTTCGCGACGCTGCTCGACCCTGGCGACGAAGTGCTGCTGCTCGCGCCGTACTGGACCACCTACCCCGAGTCCATCAAGCTCGCCGGCGGCGTGCCGGTGCAGGTCACCGCCGACGAGTCGACCGGCTATCTGGTCACCGTCGGGCAACTGGAGGCGGCGCGCACCGAGCGCACGAAGGTGCTGCTGTTCAACTCACCGTCGAACCCGACCGGCGCCGTCTACCCGCGGGAGCAGATCGAGGCGATCGGCCGGTGGGCGCACGAGAACGGCATCTGGGTGATCACCGACGAGATCTACGAGCACCTGGTCTACGACGGCGTGCAGAACCACTCGCTGCCCGTCGTGGTGCCCGAGATGGCCGACCGGACCCTGGTGCTCAACGGTGTCGCGAAGACCTACTCGATGACCGGCTGGCGGGTCGGCTGGATCATCGGGCCGCAGGATGTGATCAAGGCCGCGTCGAGCTACCAGACGCACCTGTGCGGCAACGTGGCGAACGTCTCCCAGCGGGCGGCGCTGGCCGCGGTCGCGGGCCCGCTCGACGCCGTCCACGAGATGCGGGCGGCGTTCGACCGGCGCCGCAAGCTGATCGTGTCGATGCTCTCGGAGATCCCGGGCGTCGAATGCCCGACCCCGCACGGCGCGTTCTACGCCTACCCGTCGGTGAAGGCCGTGCTGGGCAAGGAAATCCGTGGTGAGCGGCCGGCGGACACGCTCGAACTGGCCGACCTGATCCTGCGCGAGGCGGAGGTGGCCATCGTGCCCGGCGAGGCGTTCGGCACCCCGGGCTACTTCCGGTTTTCCTATGCCCTGGCCGAATCCGATCTCGCCGAGGGCGTCACCCGGGTCGGGAATCTTCTCGCCGAAGCGAAGTAGTCACCCGTTCGGCCCGCGATCCCCGGCCGCGGATGTCGTAGAAACGACATCGTGGCAAGCAAGGGAAGCGGGGGCATGGTCGTCGTCGTGATCGTCGCGTGCCTGATCGGCTTCGGCTACCTCAGGTCACAGCAGAACTCGTCGGCGACCCCACCGGCACCACCGGGATCGAGCACGGAAAGCGGCACCGGGCGCTATGTGGCGCTCGGTGACTCGTACACCTCGGCGCCCCAGACGGGGACACAGGCGGGCGCTCCCCCTGGCTGCGACCGGTCGGACAACAACTATCCGCACCTGATCGCCGCCGAGCTCAACCCCGCCGAGTTCGTCGACGTCAGCTGCAGCGGGGCGACCACCGCGAACATGACGGGTGCCCAGAAGACGGACAACGGCACTAACCCGCCGCAGCTCGACGCGGTGAACTCCGGCACCACCCTGGTCACCCTCGGCATCGGCGGCAACGATGTCGGGTTCATCGACCTGGTGCGGGAATGCGTGACCGTCGACCCCAAGTCCTCGCCGTGCAAGGCCCGGCTGACCGCGGGCGGCGACGACCAGCTCGCCGACCGCGTCGCCGCCACCGCGCCCAAGATCGGCGCCGTGCTCGACCGGATCCACCAGAAGGCCCCGAAGGCACGGGTGGTCGTGGTCGGCTATCCCACCGCTCTGCCGGATGGCACCGGATGCTGGCCCTTTCTCCCCTTGGGCCCCGACGATGTCGCGTACGTGCGCGATTCGGAAGCCAAGATGAACAGCATGCTCGCCGCGCAGGCGAAGGCGCACGAGGCCGGTTTCGCCGACACCGCGACGCCGAGCAAGGGCCACGACATGTGCACCAAGACCGGCACGAAATGGGTCGAGGATCTGGTGCCGACCTCGTCCGCGGCACCACTGCACCCCAACGCCAAGGGCGAGCGGGCCATGGCCGACGCCGTGCTCGGGGTGGTCCGCTGACCCGGCCCGCACGCTTTCCTGATGGAGTGTCGGGCCACGCGAGCGCGTTTGCGCAGGCCGGGAACGGTAGCCTGCGTGGGTGCCATTGGACCAGTCGTTCATCGGGCGGAGCTTTCCGCCGGTGGGAAGCTATGTCGTGGGTCGGGAAAAGATCAAGGAGTTCGCTGACGCGATCGGTGATGACAACGCGTTGTACCGCGACCCGGACGCGGCACAGGCCGCGGGTTACCCGGACGTCATCGCGCCGCCGACCTTCCTGACGGTGATCAACCTGCCGGCGATCGCCCGGATCACCGACGATCCCGAACTCGGCCTCGATTACTCCCGCGTGGTGCACGGCGACCAGAGCTTCAGCTACACGCGTCCCGTGCGCGCGGGTGACGAACTCGAACTGACCATGCACATCGAGGACATCATGGCCCGCGCCGGCAACGACTTCCTCAACATCCGCGCCGAGATCACCACCACCAAGGGCGAACCGGTGTGCACGACCCGGGCGCAACTCGTCGTCCGCGGGGAGGGCGCATGAGCTACACCAAGGGCGAGGAACTGCCCCCGCTGCGGATACGGGTCACCCGGGACCGGCTGGTCCGGTACGCGGGGGCTTCGCTGGACTTCAACCCGATCCACTGGAACGAACGGTTCGCCACCGAGGTCGGCCTGCCGGACGTGATCGCGCACGGCATGCTGACCATGGCGCTGGGCGGCCGGATGGTCACCGACTGGCTCGGGGACCCCGGCCGGCTGATGTCCTACGGAGTCCGGTTCACCCGGCCCGTCGTGGTGCCGGACGGCGACGAGGGCGCCGTGGTCGAGTTCAGCGGCAAGGTGGACGAGGTCCGCGAGGACGGCACCGCCCGCGTCGCGATCACCGCCAGGTTCGACGGAAAGACGGTCCTCGGCAAGGCCAACGCCGTCATCCGGTGATCGGGCGGGTCCGGCCCGGCCCACTCCGATAGTCCACTGAACGGTCCCGAGGGTGGCCCATCGAGTGCTCCGTGGCGAGCGCGATCGCCCCGTGCAAGGCGGCGTCCTGTCCGAAGCGCGCGGCGACGAGTTCGGGTGGGAACGGCACGGCCGCGGCCAGGCGTTCCCGCAGCGCGGGGAGCACGATGCCGGCCGAGCCCAGCAGACCGCCCCCGACCGCGATGCGCCGCGGGTCGATCGCGATCGCGAGGTTCGCCACGTGCATCGACAGCTCGTCCAGGACCTCGGACACCAGTACCTCGGCGACCGCGTCGTCGCGGGCGAGGTCGAACACCTCGGCCGCGGTGACCGGGCGGCCAAGGCGCTCGCCGGCCCGGCGGCCGAGTCCTCGCCCGCCGACGGCTTCTTCGAGCGGGGCCGACCCGGTGGCGAACGACGCGGTATCGGCGGTACCGCGCAGGTTGTAGCCGATCTCCCCGGCCGCGCCGTTGGCTCCGCCCAGCACTTGTCCGCCGACGACGATCGCGGCCGCGATACCGGTGCCGAGCGAGAGGAACACGGCGGGGTCGGCTCCGGCGAGCGCGCCCCAGCGTGCTTCGGCGAGCGCGGCCGCCTTGACGTCGGTGCCCACGGCGACCGCGGGGCCGAACTCGGCGGCGACCAGATCACGCAGCCGCAGCCGCTCCCAGCCGGGCACGTTGGGCGCGAGCAGGATTTTTTCGGGCAGCACGATCCCGGGGCTGACCACGCCGACCCCGGCTGGTTTCCGTTCGCCGAGCAGGTCGCGTGCGGCCGCCAAAGCACGCGCGACGACCTGCTCGGCTCCGGCCTCCGCCTCGGTGCTCAGGCGCGCCTGCCGCACCAGACAGCCGGCGTGGTCCGCGAGCCCGATCGCCGTTTTCGTGCCGCCGAAGTCGATGCCGAGCACCGGATCGGCCGGCTCACCCGCCCCCGGCTTCACCCGGCGGTCACCGTCGTGGTGTTGAATCCGGAGACCGTGACCCTGGGTTTCGCCGCGCGCGGCTCGGCCGGGTCGTAGTGCGCGGTGACCACCTGCGACTCGCCGGGCCAGAGCACGATGTCGTTGTCGTCCCAGGTCGCCGACGGCGCCTGCGGGATGTCCGCGCGCAGGAAGAACGCCACCCCCTTCGAGGTGTTGGTGATGGTGACCGAGGTCGTACCGGGCGCCGTGGTCGTGGCCCGCACGCCGACACTCGCCGGTGGCAGCGTGCGCAGGCCCTGCAGGTCCGCGTACTGCAGCATGGTCGCCTGCGGATTTCCTTGGGTGGCCGCCCAGTTCACCAGATCAGGGCGAGTGGACCGCCAGTAGACGTTGCGGTCGATCAGCTGCCCGTTCCGGCTGACCTGCAGTTCGACGAAGTACGCCCCGCCGGTCGTCGGCAGTTTCGGCTTCAGCACATCGCCCATGACCTGCTGGCTGCGCACCGTGATCCCGTTCGCCTGCTGATCATCGAGCGCCGTTCCGTCGAGGTCGTAGACCTTGGCCCGCACCGAAAGACCGCTCTGCGTCGCCGCACCCAGGTTGTCCACTGTCACGGTGTTGTCGTCGTAGCTGAGCAGAGCGTGCAGCGGCTTGTTCGCCTCCTGCGCGCCGTAGAACGCGCCCGGCTGGTCGCCGTCGTAGTTGTACAGCGACCACAACAGCGTGGGCCAGCCCTTGTTGAGCTGCCAGTACACGACTCCCGTCGACGGGTTCGACGGGTCGGTCGAGTGCGCGAGGAACGCCTCGAACTGGGAACGGGTGTTCTCGTAGTTCGCCAGCTGCGCCAGCTCGACGTAACTGCTCAAGTCGGACCACTGCCCGTATCGTGCGGCCAGCGCCGTGTCGAAGGTGTACAGGGTGCCGAAGGCGTAACCGCCATGGCCCGGCTCGAAATTGGCGTGATACTGGTTGTATTCCGGGTCCTGCCAGAGCTTCGCCTGTTCCTCGGGCGAGAGGAACCGGCGGAGCGAATCGAGCGTGGGCACCGTGTCGCCGGCGCTCTGCTCGCTCGCGAAACCCCAGGCGCCACCGACATTCGTCCGGCTCGGATCGGTGGGATCGAAGTGCGTGCTGTCGTACCAGTAACTCGGCGGCACCCAGTCGTAGGGTCCCTCCTTTTCGCCCGAGGGACCGAGGGTGTCCGTGGTTTTGTACTCGGCGGAAGCGATGATCGGCACCTGGAAGTCCGCCTCGGCGAACGCGGCCAGCGACTCGCTTTCCTGGCGCGGCAAGGGCGCGTTGTCGCTCCAGCCGTAGGCGATGACGCTCGGGTGATTCCGCTCGCGCTCGCCGATGCTCAGAGCCGAGTCGTGCATGATCTGGAAGTCCCGCTCGGTCAGGCCGGCCTCCGAATCGGGTTGCCAGGCGTCGCAGCAGAGGAAACCGCCGAGGACGAGCACACCGGCGCGGTCCATCTGCTCGTAGAAGTCCGAGGGCATGTCGTGGCCTTCGAGCCGGACCCCGTTCAGCCCGAGGCTCTTGATCAGCGCGATCTGGTGCGCCACATCGGTTTTCGAGTACCGGAGGAAGAGGTCGGGCGCGTACCCGCCGCCACGGAACACGAATTCCTTGCCGTTGACGGCGAAAACGCGCGAGCCGTCGGGCGCTTGCGGTGATTTCCCGATCAGCCGGGAGGTGACGGTGCGGATGCCGAAGGTGTCGCTGGAGGTCGTGGACACCCGGCCGTTCTGGGAAACCGTGGTGCCCAGGGTGTACAGCGGCTGATCGCCCATCGAGTACGGCCACCACAGACGCGGATGTGCGATGGTGACCGGGGCGAACACCACGGTCTGGGTGCTCGACGCCGCGACGGTGACCGTCTTGCGCACCACGATCGGCGATCCGCCGTCGGGCGGCGTGATCGTGGCGCTGACCTCGCCTTGCTGCGCGCGCTGCGCATTGTTGGTCACGTCGAGCTTGGCGGTCAGCGTCGAACTGCTGAGGTCCGTCGCGTTCTGCTGGACGACATGCGCGTTCGACCCGGTCAGCGCATCGGAAAGCTGCAGCTGGACAGGGTTGGCGATGCCGGTGTCGTTGTCGGGCGGGATCTGCCCCCAGTCGACCTGGTCCAGCGTGTACATGGTGGTCGGGTCGTTGGGATACATCTTGATCGCCAGGACGTTCCGGCCGGGATGGACCAGCGAGGTGACGTCGAAGGTGTGCCCGGCGAAAGCACCGCTGACGATGTCGCGCCCGGCCACCAGGCTGCCGTTCACCCAGACATCGGCTTCCCCGACGACACCGGGGATGATCAGTTTCGCGTCCTGCTGCGCCGGCAGGGTGAACTCGGTGCGGAACCACCACGGGACCGCGAACCGCGCCACGGTCACCGGGCCGACCTTGTCCGTGTAGCCGAAGCAGGTACGCATGTTGTCGCTGTAGAAGACGTTGGGGCAGGCGCCGTTCTGCAGCAGCGCGTTGATCTCCGTGCCGGGCGCCCCAGTGTCGTCGGGCTTCACCGGGAGCCAGCCGGTCGCGGTGAAGGCGGGGTTGGACACCTCTTGCGCGGACTGGGTTGCGACCGCGCTGCTCTGCACCTGCCAGCCCTGGGTGCCGAGCGTGATCAGACCGGTGGGACTCGCCGTGGCCACCGCACCCGGCGCGGTGAGCAGCGCCGAAACCAGCAGCAGGACCGCTCCGAATGCCTTTTTCAGCACGCGATCGCCGCCCCCGGCCGCTTGTCCCCGAAGGGCCAGGTGCGCTCGACCTTCGCCCAGACCAGGAAGGCGATCACACCGGCCAGGATCCAGGCCACCGAAAGCCAGACCGACAGCCGGCTGGCCGAGACATAGATGTAGACCCAGCCGGCCAGCGCCACGAGCGTCGGCAGCGGATAGAGCCATTGCCGGTACGGACGCTTCAGTTCGGGTCGCCGCCGCCGCAACACGACGATCGCCGCGGCCTGGGCCAGCGACTGCACGATGACCAGGACGGCGAGCGCCATGTTGATCACGTCGGTGAGGCTGAACAGCGAACCGGCGGCCGTGATCACCCCCATCGCGAGCAGCCCGACGGCAGGGAAGTGCAGCTTCGGGTGCAGCCGGCCGAACCAGGGCAGGAAGAGCTTGTCGCGCGCGGCTTCGTAGGGCACCCGGGAGCCACCGAGGAGACCGGCGAAGATCGACCCGAACGCGGTGATCACGATCGCGCCGGTGAGGATCTTGGCGGCCACGCTCCCCCAGGTCCGCTCCAGCACCAGCGAAGCGATGGAGCTGGAGTCCTTGATCTCCGTCCACGGGATCGCGCCGAGCACGCCGACCTGGAGCAGGAAGTACAGGCCCATGATCCCGAGGATCGAGACGACGATGGACAGCGGCAGGTTCCGCCCGGGTTGGCGGATCTCCGCGCCCAGGTAGGCGGTGGTGTTGTAGCCGAGGTAGTCGTAGATCGCGATGATCAGGCCCGCCCCCAGTCCGCTCCAGAACGCGCCGCCGGAACCGAACGCGCCGGGCGTGAAGCCGAACGCCAGCCCGCTGTCGAAGTGGGTGAAGGCGGCGAGGATGACCGCGAGGACCGAGAAGAGCATGACACCGAACAGGACGGTCGTCAGCTTCCCGATCTCGCCGATCCTGCGGTAGAGCGTGAACACCACGATCGCCACGATCGCGACGCCGATGACGTGTCCGAGCGGGGTGAGGCCACCGTCCGCGCCGACCACCCCCGGCACCAGATAGCCGAGGTAGCTGACCAGGCCGATCACCCCGGTGGACATGATCAGCGGGATGAACAGCACCGCGCTCCAGGCGAACAGGAAGGGCATCAGGCGTCCGGTGCGGTACTGGAACGCTTCGCGCAGGTAGAGGTAGGTACCGCCGGCGCCGGGCAGCGCGGCGCCGAGTTCGGCCCAGATCAGGCCGTCCGCGAG
>Ga0310811_10011783_pt1 | contig 11354 bp, 10 predicted proteins | sample YCmetagenome_FD_207642 | JGI IMG/M metagenome (GOLD analysis project Ga0310811, IMG submission 207642) | Soil microbial communities from experimental microcosm in Duke University, North Carolina, United States - YC | ecosystem: Engineered > Artificial ecosystem > Soil microcosm > Unclassified ... | reverse complement strand
TGGAAGCTCGCGTCGTTCAGCCGCAGCTTGCCCAGAGAGTCGCGCAGCTTCTCGAAATCATCGGCATCGACCGGAAACAGGCCGCACCAGACCACCGGGATGGAGGGTTTGAAGCCGGGCAGGATCTCGGCCGCCGGGCGGCGGTCATCGGTGATGGTGTCACCCACATCGCAATCGGCGACGGTCTTGATGGCGGCGTTGATATAGCCCATCTCGCCCGGCCCGAGCTCATCCACCGCTTCCATCTTGGGGCGGAAGACGCCAACCTGGTCCACGGTATGGACCGCGCCCTTGGCCATCATGCGGATCTTCATGCCGCGCTTCAGGCGCCCGTCCTTGATGCGGACCAGGATGATGACGCCGAGATAGGCATCGTACCAGCTATCCACCAGCAGCGCCTTGAGTGGCGCGTCCGGGTCGCCCTTCGGCGGCGGCAGGCGGGTCACCAGCGCTTCCAGCACGCCTTCGATATTGATGCCGGTCTTGGCGCTGATCATCACGGCGTCTGACGCGTCGATGCCGATCACGTCCTCGATCTGCTCCTTGACGCGGTCCGGCTCGGCCGCCGGCAGGTCGATCTTGTTGAGGATGGGCACGATCTCATGCCCGGCATCGATCGCCTGATAGACATTGGCGAGCGTCTGCGCCTCCACGCCCTGGCTGGCATCGACGACGAGAAGGGACCCTTCGCAGGCCGCGAGGCTGCGGCTCACCTCATAGGCGAAGTCGACATGGCCGGGCGTGTCCATCAGGTTCAGGACATAGGTCAGCCCGTCCTTCGCCTTGTAATCAAGGCGCACGGTCTGCGCCTTGATGGTAATGCCGCGCTCCTTCTCAAGCTCCATGGTGTCCAGCACCTGCTCGGTCATCTCGCGCGCGGTCAGGCCGCCGGTCGCCTGGATCAGGCGGTCGGCCAGCGTCGACTTGCCATGGTCGATATGGGCAATGATGGAAAAGTTGCGGATCAGGGAGAGCGGCGTGTCGGTCATGCGCGTCACATACGGGAAGGCTCGCAATCTGTCAGCCTGATTGCGGGCCGCCGCGTCGCGATTCCGCTCTGTTCCGCACGCGGGCGGCAGGCCGCCCTGAGGCCGCGGTATGAGGATTTGTGCGCGGCTTCGCAGACGAGGGTGTTCCGCCGCCTCTCTTGCGGGGGGCGCCATCTCCTGCCATAGCCCCGCCCCTCCCTCGAATTCCTCTGATGTATTGATCCGAAGCCATGACGAACCGCCGCCGTCGCGGCCGCCCCTTGGATGGGTGGCTCATTCTCGACAAGCCGCAAGGCCCCACCAGCACGGATATGGTGAACAAGCTCAAGCGGCTTTTCGATGCCCAGAAGGCCGGCCATGGCGGCACGCTCGACCCCCTGGCCACCGGCCTGCTGCCCATTGCCTTCGGCGCCGCCACCAAGACCGTGCCTTACGTGATGGACGGCACCAAACGCTATCAATTCACGCTGCGCTTCGGCGAGGCGCGCGATACCGACGATGCCGATGGCGCGGTCATCGGCACCAGCGACGTGCGGCCGGACAATGCCGCGATCGAAGCCGCACTGCCCGCCTTCCGCGGCCTCATCATGCAGGTGCCGCCGATCTATTCCGCCATCAAGGTCGCCGGCGAACGCGCTTATGACATGGCGCGCGAGGGCCGCCCCCCGGTGTTGGAGCCTCGGCCGGCGCAGATCGATCGCTTCGAACTGATCGGGCGCCCTGATGCGGACACGGCCGTTTTCGAGGTCGAATCCGGCAAGGGTGTCTATATGCGCAGCCTCGCCCGCGACATCGCGATCGCCTGCGGATCGCTCGGCCATATTACCGTCCTGCGCCGCTTGCGGGTCGGCCCCTTCACCGAGGATATGGCGATTTCCCTGGACAAATTGGAACAGGGGGAGGATACGGCCCCCATCTCTCCGGCGCTTCTGCTGCCGGTCGCGACCGCGCTGGCCGACATCCCGGCGCTGGCCTTGACCGAAAGCGAAGCCGTTAACCTCGGGCACGGTCAGGCGCTCAGCCTGGTCGATCTCATGGGGCGGATACCGGATGGCGCCGATCCCGCAGGCGGGACCGTGCGCGCGATGGTGGGGAGCCGCGTGATCGGATTGTGCCGGCTCGAAGAGGGCTGGATGAAGCCCGAGCGCATGTTGTAACCCCTTGTTATAGGAACGAATGCGATGTCGATTACAGCCGAGAAGCGCACCGCGCTCATCTCCGACTATGCCCGTGGCGCCGCCGATACCGGCAGCCCGGAAGTGCAGATCGCCCTCATCTCCGAGCGCATCTCCAGCCTCACCGAGCACCTGAAGATCCACGCGAAGGATTTCCACAGCCGCCGCGGCCTGCTGATGCTGGTCGGTCGCCGCCGCCGTCTGCTCGACTATCTGAAGCGCACCGATAACGAGCGTTACACGACGCTGATCGGACGCCTCGGCCTGCGTCGCTAACCGCGACGGCGACCACCTTCCGCTCGCGGCGGAAGGTGGGCTTCCGCCCCACAAGGGCGGCAAAAACTCCAGGCCGCGCGTAAGCGGCCCGACCAGAGGTGCCCATGGGGGTGCCTGAAGCCGCGGAAGCGGCGGTATAAAGGATCAGCCGGCCAGGCCCCACGCAGCAGCTTAAGGACCCCCCCGGCGTTTCCGGCCACATGGCCGGCGGAGGCATCCCTTTTCCTAGGGCTGCGCCTTCCGCTCTCCATGCCGCCCGAGACGCCGAAGTCCGCTTCGGAAGACCCCGGTCCGTCAGTCACTGCCGTCGCATCCGTCTGCAAAGACAAGGATGTTTGCATGTTCAACTACTTCCGCAAGGAAATCGAATGGGGCGGCCGCCCCCTGATCCTGGAGACGGGCAAGATCGCCCGCCAGGCCGATGGCGCCGTTATGATCACCTATGGCGACACGATCGTGCTCTGCACCGCCGTCGGCGCCAAGACCGTGAAGCCGGGCCAGGACTTCTTCCCGCTCACCGTCAACTACCAGGAAAAGGCCTTCGCGGCCGGCAAGATCCCGGGCGGCTTTTTCAAGCGTGAGGGCCGTCCCTCCGAGAACGAGACACTCGTCAGCCGCCTGATCGACCGCCCGATCCGCCCGCTCTTCCCCGAGGGCTTCCGCAACGAGGTCCAGGTCGTGGCGACCGTCCTCTCGCATGACCTCGAGAACGATCCCGATATCGTGGCCATGATCGGCTGCTCGGCCGCCCTCACCCTCTCCGGCATTCCGTTCTTTGGCCCGGTCGCCGCCGCTCGGGTGGCGCGCATCGGTGGCGAGTTCGTCCTCAACCCGACCACCCAGCAGACCGAGGAGAGCGAACTCGACCTCGTCGTCGCCGGCACGACCGAGGGCGTGCTGATGGTCGAGAGCGAGGCAAAGGAACTGTCCGAAGCCGTCATGCTCGACGCCGTGACCTTCGGCCACACCGCCTTCCAGGCCGTGATCAATGCGATCATCGAGCTCGCTGAGCATGCGGCGAAGGAGCCCTGGACCCTGCCGGAGCCCTCCGCGGAGGAGACGGCGCTGCGCAGCCGCGTCGATGCGCTCGCCCGCACCGATCTCGCAGCCGCCTACCAGGAGACGGCCAAGGCCGCTCGCTACGAGAAGATCGGCGCCGCCAAGAAGGCCGCCGCCGCAGCGCTGACCGCGGAAGGCTTGAACGCCGATGCGGCGAAAGGCCTGTTCAAGGACCTCGAGGCGGACATCGTCCGCAACGCGATCCTCGACACCGGCCTTCGCATCGACGGCCGCGACACCCGCACGGTTCGCCCGATCGTTGCCGAAGTCGGCGTGCTGCCGCGCGCCCATGGTTCCGCGCTCTTCACCCGTGGCGAGACCCAGGCGCTCTGCGTGGCGACCCTGGGAACCGCTCAGGACGAGCAGATCATCGACGCGCTCGACGGCGAGTATCGCGAGCACTTCATGCTCCACTACAACTTCCCCCCCTACTCGGTGGGTGAAGCCGGCCGCATGGGCTCCCCGGGTCGTCGTGAAATCGGCCATGGCAAGCTCGCCTGGCGCGCCATCCACCCGCTGCTGCCGGGCAAGGACAAGTTCCCCTACACCCTCCGCGTGGTCTCCGAGATCACAGAGAGCAACGGCTCCTCCTCCATGGCGACCGTCTGCGGCACCTCCCTGTCGCTGATGGATGCCGGCGTTCCGCTGGCCCGCCCCGTGGCCGGCATCGCCATGGGCCTGATCAAGGAAGACCGCGGCTTCGCCGTGCTCTCCGACATCCTCGGCGACGAGGATCACCTCGGCGACATGGACTTCAAGGTCGCCGGCACCGAAGCGGGCATCACCAGCCTGCAGATGGACATCAAGATCACCTCCATCACGCCCGAGATCATGATGATCGCGCTGGACCAGGCCCGCGACGGCCGCATCCACATTCTGGGCGAGATGGCCAAGGCGCTGACCGGTGCCCGCGGCGGCGTGGCCGCCACGGCGCCGCGCATCACCGTGATCAACGTGCCCAAGGACAAGATCCGCGAAGTCATCGGCCAGGGCGGCAAGGTGATCCGCGACATCGTCGAGACCACCGGCTGCAAGATCGACATCGACGACGACGGCACCATCAAGATCGCGTCGACCAGCGAAGAGAAGACCCAGGCCGCGATCGACCGCATCACCGGCATCGTGGCGGAAGCCGAGATCGGCAAGATCTATAACGGCAAGGTCGTGAAGGTCGCCGATTTCGGCGCTTTCGTGAACTTCCTCGGCGCCAAGGACGGCCTGGTCCATATCAGCGAACTGGCCTCCACCCGCGTCGCCAAGACGGCGGATGTCGTGGCGCAGGGCGATGCCGTGAAGGTCAAGGTCATCGGCTTCGACGACCGCGGCAAGGTCAAGCTGTCCATGCGCGTCGTCGATCAGGAGACGGGCGAGGACATCTCGGACAAGGTCGGCGGCAAGGGCGGCGGTCGCCGTGAAGAAAAGGCGGCCGAATAACCCCGGCTTCCTGTCGAGACTGATCAGGGGCGGCCTTCGCGGGCCGCCCCTTTTCTTTGGCCTACATCCGAGTTGCCGGCTGTCAACTCCGGCAACAATCCTGCCTTATCTGAAAGCCCACTCTCAAACAGGATGCGCCGGGTCCATTGACTAGTGGTGATGAGAATGGCGTTGCCGGCCGGAGCCGGCCTTCTTGCCGCCACCATCCTCCTTGTTGACCGTCGCCCAGGCCCGGCGCTCGGCCTCCTTTTCCGACACACCGCGGTCCTCATAGCCTTCCGCGATATGGTCCGCCTTGCGCTCCTGCTTCTCCGTGTATTTGGACTTGTCTCCGCGTGGCATGGGCCCTCTCCTCGTGGCGTTTTCTGACACGAAGTTTGTCGATCCAGCCAATTCAAGCGGCTTCAGCGGGTCGTGATCGGGCCAGCGGATTTCGGTGCGTGGCGGCGCTGTTGAAACAGCCCGCAGGCGAGACCGGCGCAGGCCGGTCGCCTGGGGGCCGACCTTGCCCCAAGGCGGAAATTAGGGCATAAAACCGCCATGTCTTCCCGTCTCCAACGGCGATAGATACCCCGGCGCGGATCGCCTCGGTCCGCCCTCCCCCCGCTCGCACGTTGAGCAGCTCCGAGAGTCCCGTTGAGCGACACCACACCGCCTGATCAGCCTGCTTCTCTGCCGCCCTCTTCGCAGCCGGTCATGCTCGAAGACGAGATGCGGCGGTCCTATCTCGACTATGCCATGTCCGTCATCGTCTCGCGCGCGCTGCCCGATGCGCGGGACGGGTTGAAGCCGGTCCACCGCCGCATTCTGTTCGCGATGCAGGAATCGGGCTTCACGCCTGACAAGCCCTACCGCAAATCGGCGCGCATCACCGGCGACGTGATGGGTAAATACCATCCGCACGGCGACAGCTCAATCTACGACGCCCTCGTGCGCATGGCGCAGCCCTTCTCCATGCGCGTGCGCCTGATCGACGGTCAGGGGAATTTCGGCTCGGTCGACGGCGATCCGCCGGCGGCGATGCGCTATACAGAATCCCGCCTCGCCAATGCCGCGATGTTCCTGCTCAACGACATCGACCGTGACACCGTCGATTTCCAGTCAAACTACGATGAGAGCGCGGAAGAGCCGAAGGTTCTGCCTGCTGCCTTCCCGAACCTTCTGGTCAATGGCGCGAACGGCATTGCCGTCGGCATGGCGACGAATATCCCGCCGCATAATCCGACCGAAGTGATCGACGCGACGCTCGCCATGATCGCCAACCCGGAGATCGGGCTCGACGAGCTGATGACCATCATCCCGGGCCCGGATTTCCCGACGGGCGGCATCATTCTCGGCCGCGCCGGCATCCGCCAGGCCTTCGAGACCGGGCGCGGCGGCATCATCCTGCGCGCGCAGACCGAGTTCGAGGAGATCCGAAAGGATCGCACCGCGATCATCGTCACCGAAATCCCCTATCAGGTGAACAAATCCACCCTGATGGAGCGCATCGCCGATCTCGTCCGCAATAAGCAGGTCGAAGGTATCTCCGACCTGCGCGACGAGAGCGACCGCGACGGCATGCGCATCGTGATCGAGATGAAGCGGGACGCCACGCCCGAAGTGGTACTGAACCAGCTCTTCCGCTTCACCCAGCTGCAGACCTCCTTCGGCGTCAACATGCTGGCGCTCGACAATGGCCGGCCGCGCCAGATGGGCATCCGCGACGCGCTGATGTGCTTCATCACCTTCCGCGAAGAGGTGATTCTGCGCCGCGCCCGGCATGACCTGTCGCGCGCCCGCGACCGCGGCCACCTGCTCGTGGGTCTCGCCGTTGCCGTCGCCAATATTGACGAGGTCATCCGCCTCATCCGTGCCGCCCCGGATGCCGCCTCCGCCCGCGCGGCGCTGATGGAGCGGGAATGGCCGGCGGAGGACATCCTGCCGCTGCTCGACCTCATCGAGGATCGCGGCAGCATCGTCGCCGGTTCCAGCAGCATCAAGCTGACGGAAGCGCAAGCGCGCGGCATCCTCGATCTGCGCCTGCAGCGCCTGACCGGACTTGAGCGCAACAAGATCCAGTCTGAACTCTCGGATGTCGCTGAGAAGATCAAGGATCTGCTCGAAATCCTCGCCTCCCGGCCGCGCCGCCTCGAAGTGATGCGGGACGAACTGGCCGCCGTGCGGATGGAAATCGGCACGCCGCGCATGACCCAGATCACCGATGCGGCGGCCGACCAGGACGACGAAAGCCTGATCGAGCCCGGCCAGATGGTGGTCACCATCACGCGCGACAACTTCATCAAGCGCACGCCGCTGGAAACCTTCCGCCAGCAGAACCGCGGCGGACGCGGCCGCACGGCCGCGACGACCCGTGGTGACGACGTGGTGACGCGCAGCTTCAACGCCCATACCCATCAGTGGGTGCTGTTCTTCTCCTCGGGCGGCAAAGCCTACCGGGAGAAGGTCTGGCGCCTGCCGGAGGCCGGGCCGCAGGGCAAGGGCCGCGCGCTCATCAATCTCCTGCCCGAGCTTGGCACCGATGGCATCACCACGGTACTGCCGCTGCCGCAGGATGAGAGCCTGTGGGAGAATCTGCATCTCGTCTTCGCGACTGCCGCCGGCAATGTCCGCCGCAACAAGCTGTCCGATTTCCGCAACATGCGCGCTTCCGGCCTCATCGCCATGAAGCTCGACGAGGGCGACCACCTCATCGGCGTCGCGACCTGCCGGGCGGGCGACGACATGATGCTGGCGACGAGGCTCGGCCGCTGCATCCGCTTCCAGATCCACGACGATAATCTGCGCGTCTTCGCGGGCCGCGATTCGGCAGGCGTGCGCGGCATCCGCCTCGGTAAGGGTGACCGGGTGATCGCCCTCTCCGTGCTGCGCCATGTGCCGGCGAGCGTGGAGGAGCGCGCGGCCTTCCTCAAGCGCAACCGCGCAGGCGATGACGAGATGGTGGAGATTGAGGCCGATGCCGAGGACACCGCCACCGGCGCCGTGACACTCTCCGATGAACGCTACCAGGAATTGCTGGATGCCCAGCAGCTGCTGCTGACGGTGACCGATGGCGGCTTCGGCAAGCGGACCTCCGCCTACGAATATCGCGTGACAGGCCGGGGCGGCCAGGGCATCGCCAATACCACCCTCTCGACCCGCAACGGTACGGAAGTGGTCACGACCTTCCCGGTCCAGCCCGGTGACGATCTGATGCTCGTCACCGATACGGGGCGCCTTATCCGCGTGCCGGGTGATCAGGTGCGCCTGACCGGCCGTATGGCCATGGGCGTCACGCTTGTGCGCCTGTCGGACGGTGAGCGGGTGACGAGCGTCTTCCCCGTGATGGAGGAGCCGACCGAGCCGGAAGCGGCGGGCGACGCAGCGGAGGCCACGCCCGGTGACGGAGCCTCGGCCGACGTGGCGCCTCCTGACGGTGGGCCGCCCGACGAGGCCCCGCCCGACGGGACCCCGGCCTGACATGGCCGCACGTGAAAAGATCGGCGTCTATCCCGGGACCTTCGATCCGATCACCAATGGCCATCTGGACATTATCGCGCGCGGCGCCAAGCTGGTGGACCGGCTGGTGGTGGCGGTTGCCGCGAGCTCCGGCAAGAACCCCGTAGCCGAGCTCGACGAGCGCGTGGCGCTGACGCGCGAGGTGCTCGCCGAGACCGCACAGGAGACAGGGACGATCATCGAGGTCCGTCCATTCTCCACCCTTCTCGTGCAGTTCACGCGGGAGGTTGGCGCAAGCGTGATCCTGCGCGGCTTGCGCGCCATCTCGGATTTTGATTTCGAGTTCCAACTTGCCGGCATGAACTACCGCCTTGATCCCTCGATCGAGACGGTGTTCCTGATGGCAAGCGAGCGGCACCAGTTCATCTCCTCCCGCTTCGTGAAGGAGATCGCCCTTCTGGGCGGAGACGTGTCGAGTTTTGTGCCTCCCCTGACGGAGCGGCATCTCGACGCATGGGTCAAGAAGCAGAGAGAGCCATGAGCATCAACAGAAGAGAGGCGATGCAGGTCGCCCTCGGCGCAACCATGATTGGATTTACGATGAGCGAAGCACAGGCTGCCTCCGACACCTTGGACATGCAGCTCAAATACGGCACCGTGGTCATCAAGCTGCGGCCGGATCTGGCGCCCAAGGCTTCCGCGCGTCTGATGACGCTGGCGAGCGAAGGCTTCTACGACAACACCGCCTTTCATCGCGTGATCGCGGGCTTCATGGCGCAGGGCGGGGACCCGACCGGCACCGGCACCGGCGGCAGCAAGCTGCCCAACCTTCCGGCCGAATTTACCGACCAGGCACAGTTCCTCACCGGCACGGTGGGCATGGCCCGCACGGCCGACCCGAACAGCGCCAACAGCCAGTTCTTCATCTGCCTCGCACCCACCCCTTGGCTGGATGGCCAGTACACCATCGTGGGCCAGGTCGTGAGCGGTATGGAATATGTGAACGACATCAAGAAGGGTTCGGGCCAGAGCGGCAGCGTGACCGATCCTGACCGCATCATCCACATGACCGTCGCGAAGTAATTTACTGATTTTTCATAGCTTTGGGAAAACGCCCCGCGTCCAGCGCGGGGCGTTTTCCCATATCCGGCGCTTGACGCGGGCGCCCATCTGCCGTTCAACCCACCCATCCTAAGTCGAGCCCGTAGCTCAGCCGGTAGAGCACGTGACTTTTAATCATGGGGTCGTGGGTTCGAGTCCCACCGGGCTCACCATGGATTCAAGGGATTAGCGACACCCTTTCGAAATTCCCGGAAACACGAGTGCTGCCGGCCACACCTGGAATTGCCTGGGGCAGCAGCCCAGTCCCCAGGGGCGGGTGGCGCCAAGGATGCCTTAGGTGGGCAGGTTGCTCACGGAGGGTTTGGAGATTGAGCGCGTCCTTTCGCCTCCTTCCGCTCCTGAGCTGCGCGCGTCACTTCCGCCGATACACGCGCCATGATCGCCTCCAGCGTAGAGCCGTCCTCCGCGGCTGCCCTACGTTTGGCCTCCTCGCCAGCGAGATGCGCCAGTAGCCGCTCTTCGGCCTCGAGAGTCGTCTTATCGTGCTTGTCCGCCATGAAAACTGCCCCCTCATATGGAGGTGGCCTCACCGCATCGCCGCTGCAAGCGGCCGATCATGGGCACGCGATCTCGGCCCCGTGATTCTTTCGTGCGGCCAGGATTGGCAGAAAATGGCGCGCCCTGGTGGATTCGAACCACCGACCCACAGCTTAGAAGGCTGTTGCTCTATCCAACTGAGCTAAGGGCGCCCGGGGCCGCCCTTATAGCGGAGCAGGACGGCTCTTGCCATCCGCAGCGCGGCTGGGGCCGGGTGCGGAGGATCGGCTGGTCAGTGGGTCCAGTTCTCGGGCCGGTCGGTGCGGAAGTTATCCGCATAGGCCTTGGGCTTCACCACGCGCTCGTGGAGAATCTCCACGTCATACACGGCACCGTTGCGCTCGGCATAGGCAATCGCCTCCTCGCGCGTCGGGAAGTAGAGGGTGACCTGCGTCTGGGTCTCAGCCCCGCCGATCCAGCCCATCAGCGGATCGGGGCGCTGCGGCTCCTGCCGCGGCCATTCGAGAACCCAGTTGTGGAGCGTGCCGTGGCCCGACTGCATGGCGGATTTCGGCCGCTGATAGATACGCACCCGCATCGGATTCTCCTGCCTCCTGAGCGCCGTTCGCCGGCTGGTCGGGGCGGCCGGACTCGAACCGGCGGCCTCGTGTACCCAAAACACGCGCGCTACCAGGCTGCGCCACGCCCCGTCCAAGGGGATGTATAGCCTGCGCCGCGCAATATGCCAGCCCGCACAGACGCTTACTTGCTATCCGGCTTGGCATTGCCGAAGGCAGCCGCCTGCACCTGGTCGCCGACCGCGATATCTTCCTTGGCGGTCAGCCCGCCCTGGAGCTCCAGCACGGCCTTGACCGGGCCGCCGCTATCCACGGGGGCGAGGCTGAAGGGCACGGTATTCTCGGCAATCGCGCGGATCGTGCCGTCCGGATTGATGAAGACCATGTCGAGCGGGACGAGCGTGTTCTTCATCCAAAAGGGCTCGGGCTGCACGATCGGGAAGACGAAGAGCATGCCGCCATCCGCGGGTACGGACTTGCGGAACATGAGGCCGGTCGCCTGTTCCTGCGGCGTCGTCGCCATCTCCACCTGGAAGTGATGCGGCTTGCCCTGGTCGTCGAGGATCACCAGTGGCTGCTTCGGCAATGTCGCCTGCGGGCCGGTCGGATCGTCGGCCGCGAAGGCTTTGCCGTAGGCGCCGAGCACCAGCGGCAGCGCCGCCAGGAGGATGAGCAGCACGATGATGGCAATGAGGGTGCGAAGGCGCATCCGGTTAAAACTCCTGAAGCGTAAGGGCGGCGAGCTGGCGTATCTCCGTCCGCACCGACCCCTCCCGCGGGGGATCCCGCAGGGTGGTGGTCCAATG
>Ga0310811_10011782_pt1 | contig 11355 bp, 9 predicted proteins | sample YCmetagenome_FD_207642 | JGI IMG/M metagenome (GOLD analysis project Ga0310811, IMG submission 207642) | Soil microbial communities from experimental microcosm in Duke University, North Carolina, United States - YC | ecosystem: Engineered > Artificial ecosystem > Soil microcosm > Unclassified ... | reverse complement strand
AATGACTTCGGACTTCAGGTACGGAAGGCTGTATTGCAGCGACGCGCCATAGACCAGCTGTTGCGGAACGAAGACGCTCTGGGAGAAGTCGAAAGAACTCGTGGGAATTTGATATCCGACCTGTCCGGTCACAGCGAACGGTCGCGCCCATGAATCTGCCTCCGGTAGCTCACCGAAACCCTTCCCGAAATAGAGCGTCGGGGTGACCTGACTGTAGGACGTGCCTAGCCCGGAATTGTTCGCGCCGGTGTTGCCCCAATCAACGACTACCCCGGCCAACAACGCCAGCTCATGTGAGCTGTCCTTTACCAATTGATATTGGAATGCCGTCTCGAAATTCTGAAATCCAGCCGTGACTGAGCCGTCCGGCTGGCGAATTTGCGTCCAGGTTTCACCGATCGAGACGCCGACATTTTCGGTGATCCGTTTTGAAAGCTCGCCAGAAATATCCCACTCCGAGGCCGGCGGCATATCCGCGGTCTTGGACCACGACACGGTTGGCAACGACATCTCGTCGGCGACGCAGGGATCGTCGGTTGCCAGTGTGGCTGGAAAAAACCGGGCGCCGACAAAGCAGTGAGCGAACGCATCGGAAGTGGACGCCAAAGCGATAGAACTCGCGAGCGCAAACGAGAGCGGCATATATCGAGGCATCGGGGTTTCTCCGGGCTGTGAACGTGAAAGCAACTGCGAGCGTCTTACGGCTACGTTGCATCACGCGCTGAGCGGAGGACCTCTCGGACGTGCAACCGAGTATCGCGAGAACAAGGATAGGTGTAGCGGATGCGCCGATTGCCCTACCTTGGCAGCGGCCGATCTAAAGGGCCGGACCGTTACGGGTCGCGGCGCGTCCGACAGGTGAAATGCTGCGGCAAAACAAAGGGCGCCATGTTCATCCGCAGGATATTTGTGCTGGTCGGCCGGCGAAGGGGGGCTGCCGTCAGTCGCATGCTGGCAAAGTTCCGATAGGGACAGCTTCTCGATAGCGGAAGCATTGGCTAACTGCGCGCCGATAGTTGCCAACAAGAGCGGCTGGATAATGAGCGCATGGATCAGCGCCGTGCCAACCAGCCTTCGCCAGAATTGCCACGGCTTCACGCGCGCGCAGTTCCGTCCAATGCCCATCGTCGCGGAGCTTATACTGGCTACAAATAGATTCAATCCGTGAATACGGATCGCCTAGCCGGCTCACTATTCAAAGGCCAATTGCGACACCCGTTGCAAGGTGGAGCTTGGGGAATACACGAATTGCATACGAATGGCGGACCCGCCGAATGTCTCAAATGGGGTCAGACGTGGCCGAACGGCTAGCACGGCGTCCACGACCGTATTGTTCTATTGAACGGACATCCTGAGCGCCGATTTAAACTTCACCTTCGGGCCAACAACGGACTCACGCACTGCAGCAAGACGCTCTTGCTTTCGCCTTCGCTTTAGAGGCGATGGCCGGAGGCAACGTGCAATGATCGCCACTTCCAGCCCTGTCGAGCGAAGGATGAGCGGGAGGACTGTTGCCAGTCTGCTCACCAATCTGGCGCTCGATTCGTTTTGGAAAGATCCCCGAATTCAAGTTCTGCGCCGCGCGCGCGAAGCCAGTGGGAGGAGGCGACGACCGGGATCAATCGCCCCCGGACCGCTGTCAGTTGGCGAAAGGCATCTGCGGCGCGATCTTGTTCTGCGCGATGATGGCTTCAGCCCGTGCGAGATTTTCCAGCAGGCGCTGGCTGGTCAAGACCAGGAAGTAATAGCCGAACTGCGGGTTTTGGAAGTAAATCTCGAGCAGCTTTTCATAGCTGATAGTCAGGACGCGGCCATCCTCGATACATTCGATCGTCGCGGTCCGGCGTTTGTCGAGCGTGAGGAAACCAAGCTCGCCCATCAAACGCCCCGGCGGTAGTTCGACATTGATTTCGATGACCCGGAATTTTCCGGTAACGGTCAGCAGCATTTCGTTGGCTGCTTCACCCTTCTTCATCAAGATATCGCCCTTGCGATACTTGCGGTCGGTCATGAACGGCTTGAGCCACTCCATCGACATGTCACCCTGTGTTGCGGTGCGCGCCTTCTTCACGAGAGCGAGCATTTGACGGAGACGGTAGGCATTGATGGGAATCATCAGGAGATAAAGAAAAAAGACCGTGACGGCTCCGGTGAGCGCACCGAAGAGGGCGAAGAATGCGCAGCCGATCATGTTCGCCACCCGCAGCGGCACCATCGTGTGCGTCAGCAATGTGGCGACAAAGAAGATCGCGCCGACCAGGGCGAACATATTGGGAAGCGTGATGTTGTGCAGAAAGATTTCCAGCAGGCGGTTGAAGATGGCGTCCCAGGTTACGTTGTTCGGATCGAGACCCATTTGGACCAGAATCTTCGCGAACCTGAGGTTGTCGGTTGCTGCATCGAGAATGCGGTCCAGCATGATGGACATATCTCCTTTGGAGCCGGTGAGGCCAGCTTACCGGAAGTGGCTCTATCGCAAAACTTGGCCGCCCGACTTCCGAGATGGTCATTAGCGCCGTTTTGACAGTCGGCCGGTCACTTCTACCCTCAACTCCGGACATATCGCTGCACGGCACTAAGTGACGCGACGTGCATTGGCGGACACAGCAACCGTTCTGATCACCTGGGCAACATTGCCTACGTCTCAAGCGCGCTCGCGCCTTTCGATTGGTGACTTCTGCAAGCCAGCAAGCCGATTGATGCTCCTAACTGGCTTGCTGTCAGGGATCGAAGTCCCTGTGCGTCGCGGCGTACAACAGCGCACGAAATTCAACCTCGTCGCCTTCACAAGCGCTCCGTACGCATCATCTGCATATCGAGAAAATAAATATTGGACCCACCTAGTGAAGGATCGGCAATCACCTACGCAGCTCGACGATCAGCAATAGCGCGCATTCGAGCCGATGCGGGCGCAGCTTGAGTGAGGAATCCGCAACGCGTCCTCATCTGGCCAGTCGAGAAGGGGCGCAAGCCATAAGATAAGAGGCTCCGGCCGGCACCTTTTCGAAGAGACTGTCGCTCTGCATACCGATGCGTCCGCCGGACGGGATCGCGCCGAATACGTCCTACGGTCGAAGATGGGGCGGCCATCGGGAAACTTTGCTTCAATGCGACGCAGCGTCTCAACATTGCGGGCCAACCCTGGAAGAACCATAACTCGTCGCGACGAGTTCGCATTGGCTATCCAGGTGGTAGAGCGCGATCGAAAGAGATGGAGATAGCGGCAGCAGTACTGTCTTGAAGTCGCCCTGCGGTCAGCCATGTTCTGGTCGATCAGACGCGTGGGACTTATTACGGTAGGCAACGCGGCGCGCCTCGGCACATCGCGACTTTCCGCCATGCGACGCTAGGCGTCGCCACCATATCGATCTCAGTAGGAGTTCGACTGTCATGATGACGATGGAAAAGGCACAAAAGATCATTGAAGCGGGAATCGTGAAGGCGAAAGAAATCGGCCAGCCGATGAATATTGCAGTCGTCGATGTCGGCGCCAATCTCACGGCCTTCATGCGCATGGATGGAGCATGGCTTGGCAGCATCGACATCGCCATCAACAAGGCCTTCACCGCGAAGGCCTTCGATATCTCAACGCTTGAGCTGGGTCACAACAGCCAGCCGGGGGACCAGTTTTTCGGCATTCACGTATCGAACCACGCCCGAGTGATGATCTTCGCGGGCGGCATCCCGATCAAGACGAATGGCCAGATCGTGGGTGCTGTCGGCGTCAGTGGCGGCAGTGGCGAGCAGGACCAGGCTGTGGCCGAGGCAGTAGTCGCCGCTTGGTCATAGGGTCGTCGCCTGGGGGAGCCTTCTCCGTTGAGAATGGCAAACCGACGTAAGCGGAGTTTTCCAACGATGACACTCCCAATATCGCAAACTATTCGTCGATACCGAGTGGCGCATCCGAAAAATTCGGTAGGGCGGTCCAGATGGCTTCGGCTACTCGCAATAGGCGCGTCGCTATTGCTTTGCCCAGCACTTGCCGCAGCACAGATGCCAACCGTGCCAACCTCCGCAGCGCCGGCCGATGACGGTCAGTGGACGATGCCGGCGAAGAACTATGCAGCCACCCGATATTCTGCACTTGACGAAATCAATGGCACGAATGTGAGCAATCTCCGGGTCGCCTTCGCTTTCTCAACCGGCGTCGACCGGGGGCAAGAAGCGGCGCCGATCGTGGCGGACAACACAATGTTCATCGTGACGCCATATCCGAACATTGTCTTTGCGCTCGATCTCACCAAGCCCGGCGCGCCGATGAAATGGTCCTATCAGCCGCGTCCGGCCGCGGCGTCGCAGGGTGTGGCGTGCTGTGACGTCGTCAACCGTGGCGCAGCCTACTCTGACGGCAAGTTGTTTTTCAACACACTTGACGACAACACGATCGGCCTGGACGCAGAGACCGGTAGGGTGCTCTGGAAGACTAAACTGGGCGACATCAATATCGGTGAAACGATCACCATGGCGCCACTGGTCGTAAAGGGAAAGGTGTTGGTCGGCGACTCCGGTGGCGAACTCGGCGTGCGCGGTTGGTTGGCGGCACTCGATGTCAGCACCGGTCAGGTCCTATGGCGAGCCTACGCCACTGGGCCAGACAAGGACGTGCTGATCGGCCCCGGATTCCGCCCGTTCTACCCTTCCGACAACGGTACGGACCTCGGCGTCAAGACCTGGCCGACCGACGCCTGGAAGACTGGAGGAGGAACGATGTGGGGATGGATCGCTTACGATCCCGACCTGAACTTGATCTATTCCGGCACCGCCAATCCGGGCCCGTGGAATCAAGAGCAGCGTCCCGGCGACAACAAATGGACGACGACCCTGTTCGCACGCGATCCCGACACCGGTGCCGCCAAATGGGCGCTGCAATATAACCCGCATGACGAGCACGACTATGACGGGATTAACGAGCAGATTCTGGTCGACATGACTGTGGACGGCAATCCACGCAAGGTGCTGCTGCACCCTGACCGCAATGGATACCTTTACATGGTGGACCGCGGAAGCGGCGAGATCCTCTCGGCCAAGCCGTACGGCTATGTCAACTCCGTTCTCCGCATCGACCTTAAGACCGGGCGGCCCGTTATGAATCCGGACAAGCTAACAAAGGTCGGCACTGTCGTGCACGACATCTGCCCGACCGCGTCCGGCCTCAAGGACTGGAATCCGTCAGCCTATTCTCCGTCGACCGGCCTTATGTACATACCTCATGAAAACCTATGCATGGATTGGAAGAGCAAGCCCGTCAGCTAAGGCCGGCCCCGGTGGTAATCGCGGTGAGTTCACCGCCTGGGATCCGGTAGAGGGCAAAGCGGTCTGGACCATCAAGGAGGACCTGCCGCTATGGAGCGGCACGATGGCCACTGCCGGGGGACTCGTTTTCTACGGAACTATGGATGGCTGGTTCAAAGCCGTCGACGCGAAGACCGGCGAACTAAAATGGCAGTTCAGGACTGGCTCCGGGATCATCGGCCAGCCTGTAGCCTATCGTGGGCCGGACGGGCACGAATATGTCGCCATCCTGTCGGGGGTGGGCGGCTGGGCAGGCGCCATCGTCGCCGGCGACCTTGATCCGCGGGATCCCACCGGCGCGCTCGGCATGAACGGCGTCATGGCGGATCTCAAGATGAAAACCGCACCCGGAGGGACGCTCTATGTTTTCGCCCTGCCGAAATCCTGAGCGATGGGCGGCTGCGACGCGGCTCCTGCCTTTCGCCCTTGTCACGGTGCTTGCCGTCGTCGCCAATAACGCATCGGCGCAACAAGACACTGCTGCCCCGGAAGCACAACACGGACCCAACCAGGTTTTCGTCACCGGCCTTTTTCCCAACGGCGGCGCTCCGCCTCCGCAGGATCCGATCGGAGCGCGGTTCGAGGGAAACAAGCTCGCCATCGCGGCCGGTGAAGAGCTGTTCAGCCAAATGAACTGCACGGGCTGCCATTTCAACGGAGGCGGCGGCATGGGGCCCGCTCTGATGTCCGGCCATTGGCGCTACGGCGGACGGATAGACCAGATCTATGCGTCCATCGCGCAGGGCCGTCCGAGCGGCATGCCGTCCTGGCAGGAGAGCTTGGAACCTCAGCAGATGTGGGACCTGGCGGCATATGTAAAGTCGATGTCGGTGGCTGCTTTCCCTTCGTCGTCGCACAGCACCGAGCCAGGCACGAGCGTCAAGCCATGAAGCGGCGCTGGCGTCTCTGCTTTTCAGTATCGGCAGCATCCATGCTGGTCGGCGCTACCGCGGCGGACGCCGCCGCGCTTCGTGTCTGCGCCGATCCCAACAATCTCCCGTTCTCGGACCAGGCGGGCCGCGGTTTCGAGAACAAGATAGTGGAGCTGATTGCAAAGGATCTCGGCTCGACCGTGGACTATACGTGGTGGGCGCAACGGCGCGGCTATATAAGGCACACGTTGAAGGCGGACATCTGCGACGTCTGGTCTGGCGTTGCGAGCGGCGCCGAGATGATGACCAGCACCCGGCCGTACTACCGCTCGAGCTATGTCTTCGTTACACGCGCCGATCGCGGGCTGCATATTGCCACCTTCGACGATCCGCAGCTTCGCACGCTTATCATTGGCGTGCAGATGGTGGGCTCCGACGCGATGAATACGCCTCCTGCGCATGCGCTTGCCCGCCGCGGCATTGTGCAGAACGTACGCGGCTACATGCTCTACGGCGACTACCGCCAGCCGCACCCGGCGTCGGCGATCATCGATGCGGTGGAAAACGGCGATGTCGACGTGGCCGTCGCCTGGGGACCGATGGCCGGCTACTTCGCCGCACAGGCTTCCACACCTTTGACTATCGAGCCGGTCGAGCCCTGGCGCGACGGCACGGTGCCGATGGCGTTCTATATTTCGATGGGGGTTCGCCGCGGCGAAAATGCGCTGTTGAAGCGCCTAGATGATTCACTCGAAAGAAACCACGCTGCCATCTCGGCGATTCTCGCCGAATATCACGTGCCGGTTCTGCCGGACGCCTTTGCAGCGCGCGAAAACGGATCGCAATAATTTCTAACCACGCTGCAAGAGAGGTTTATCATGAGCAAAAATCGTGGCGTCGTCTACACCAAGCCGGGAGAGGTCCAGGTTCAGGACATCGCCGATCCCAAGTTCGAGGACCCGCGAGGCCGCAAGATCGAGCATGGCGTGATCCTGAAGGTCGTATCGACCAATATCTGCGGATCCGATCAACACATGGTCCGCGGCCGTACAACGGCCCCGGCTGGCATGGTGCTCGGACACGAGATCACGGGCGAGGTGATAGAGAAAGGCTCGGATGTCGAGATGGTCGCGTTGGGCGATCTCGTCTCGGTGCCGTTCAACGTCGCCTGCGGGCGTTGCCGCGCCTGCCGCGAAACCAATACCGGCGTGTGCTTGACGGTCAACCCCGGTCGCGCCGGTGGTGCCTACGGTTATGTGGACATGGGCGGCTGGATCGGTGGCCAGGCCGGCTATGTCATGGTCCCCTATGCCGATTTCAACCTGCTCAAGTTCCCGGACAAAAACCAGGCACTGTCCAAGATCATGGACCTGACGATGCTGACGGACATTCTGCCGACCGGCTTCCACGGCGCTTTGACTGCAGGCGTTAAGCCGGGATCGACGGTCTACGTTGCCGGCGCCGGTCCTGTAGGCCTCGCTGCGGCGGCCTCCGCCCAGCTCCTGGGTGCAGCTGTGATCATGATCGGCGACATGAACGAGGCCCGGCTAAGCCATGCCAAGACGGTCGGCTTCGTCCCGATAGATCTCACCAAACACGATCGGCTTGGCGAGCAAGTGGCCGCTGTGATTGGCGAACCCACGGTAGATTCGGTGATCGACGCCGTGGGTTTCGAAGCCAAGGGCCATGGCGGTGGCGATCAGCCCGCGATCGTGCTGAACCAAGCGATGGAGATCATCCGGCCGGCTGGCGCCATCGGCATACCGGGATTGTACGTCACTGAAGATCCCGGCGCGCACGACGTGGCGGCCAAGACTGGCAACCTTAGCCTTCGCCTGGGCCTCGGCTGGTCCAAGTCGAACTCCTTCCACACCGGCCAGACGCCGGTCCTACGCTACAACCATCAGCTCATGATGGCGCTCTTGAACGGCCGCCTGCCGATCGCGAAGATCGTCAATGCCAAAGCGATCAGCTTGGAAGATGCGCCGAAGGGCTATGCTCAATTCGACAAGGGAATCGCCGCCAAATTCGTGCTCGACCCGCACGGCTTGTTGCCGAAGGCAGCCTGACTGTCCTCAATTAGATGTTCGACCGCTATGATCGCAATCGGAAAGTTGAAAAGGATCATTGAAGGGGTCGTGGCGGTAGGGCAGAGCTGTTGGATGAGGCGTGCGATGATTGCTGGGCTGCTGCTGGCCGGATCCACCACCTCCGCCTCGGCGACTGATCCCGCCGCTGGTGAGAAGACCTTCAAGACGCGGTCGTGGCGGGTGAGAACCGCATCGGTCCGACGCTGTTCGGCGTGGTCGGTCGCAAAGCCGGCAGCGTTCCAGGTTTCAACTACACCGCCGATCACAAGAAGCTCGGCGTCACCTGGGACCCCGCCACTCTCGACAAGTACCTCGCCAATCCCCGCGCGATGGTGCCGGACACGTCGATGGTCTACGCCGGCCTGAAGGACGATGCCGAGCGCGCCGACCTGGTCGCGTATCTCGAAACGCTGCACTGAGCCGCGGCACTAGTGGATTAACCCCGGCCCTAAAGCAACCGGTCTCGAAAAGCGAACGGGGTGATATGATCCAGTCAGGTCGCGCAACGACTAGCCGACAGGCAGGCTTTCCGCCGGCGAAAGGATGGGAAGGATTTCGCCGTCCGTTAGTCAAAATACGGCGTGCGACGGGGTAGCCAACCGCTCCCTAGCTCTTACGCAGCGTTGCCCTATCTTTGCTCCGATGGGCTCTTGCGGACGCCCGTCCCGTTAGTCGCGCTCCGACCGCTTGAGGTGCTACCCCTGTCAGATGATCCCATAGTTCCCTTGCCCCTCGGAGGCGCTCCGGGAGACGATGTTTCTGCTCCGCCGGTCGGAGCTACTCCGGCGGCCTCCCGGTCCGGGAGGCGGGTCCTTCGTACCGCCGCTTTGCGCGAGCGCGAAAGACGAGCTGGCGAGAGCAATTGCCAGCGTTGCTGAGACAACTCTTTTCATTGTGGGCGACCTCAGCTTTAGTTCTGCTGTAAAAACCGATCGGACTGATAGAAAGTTCCTTCTTGGCCGCGTTGAGAGCTCGCGCCCCCCTCCCGTTCTCCATCCTTACACAGGCAATGTCGGCGCCGCGCCAGCGCTATTCTGGGAGCTGTCGTCGGATATCGAACGAAGCTGTCCAAACTTGACCCGCAACCGACAATCAAAACAGGCTACCCCTAAATTCAAACTAGGCCACTCGTACAGGCGTGGCCGGAATCACTTTCGCGGTCTCCGATACGGGGTCAGGGACGGACTGGGTCATGCCATCAGGGCGGACAAATAGCTCCGAGCACGGGTCAACCGCCAGCCGGTCGATCAGCGCTTTTAGTTCGGGCCGCAAACCGTCACCGCAGATAGCCGCGATGGAGATGGAGTGGAGCTTGCGCATGTCGTGCTCCTATCTGTTTGGAGCACCGTAGGAGCTTGGGCCGTGCGAACCACCCGATTGCTGGGGCTCCGCCACTCGCAGATTCAAAGTAGGCCACTAACTGAAACAGCGCTCCCAAGCCAAACATTGCCTGGTGAGCGCTGCATTTCGACCGGCCCTTGCAATCCTCCGGTAGCCGCGAGCGCAGCACATACGAGCGGCGGCTGTCTGGTCAAAATTGAACATTCAAAACTGGACTACAGAGATGGGAGACCCCGCATTAGGAACCAATGCAGCGGGGGCAACTTGGTTTGGTCTATCGGATGACAGCCGACAGCATCATCCGATGGAATGACGGCCCCAGCAAAGTCCCCCTGCGTTGGGGCCGTTTCCGTGGAGGGCGAATGATGAGGCCGCCAACTAAGGCGGCCTTACGGGCTCACCGGAACGTCTTAGCTCTCGCAGTAGAGGTCGGGACCATATTCGGTTTGCACCGCCTCGAAGCCGGCCGATACGCGCCCCACAACTGGTCTATCGGTGTCGCTCTGAGACAGGTTGGCAATACCAGTGCTACGGCATCGAGGGCACCGTAGCTTTTCAGTCCATTCATCGGTCATTGATGTCCCCTTATCCAGACACCGTACACTGATGGGCCGATCTCGGATGTTCAAAACAGAACACCACAGCCTATTTTGGCGGCTGCAATCCCGGTGAATTGGCCCAGTCATCTAAGTGCATTGCTGTTTCAGCTTGTCGAACCTTCTTCAGCAACTCATCTCGATCTCGACCGGGGGAAGCTGTGCGGTTTGCGCTCGTACTTCATTGGCCCAACTGATCCTAAGGTATCGGCGACACCTTGGTCTGATAGATCCGTCCCCAGCCTGGTGCCATCACAGGTGTGTGGATGGTGAACTCTTGACGGAGTGCATCATCGCCGCGACATCCGGTGAGGAGAGAGCAATGAGAGAATTCAAGCTGCTGATCAATGGAGAATTAGTATCCGGCGCCGCGAAGCTTGATGTCATCAACCCAGCGACCGAGGACGTGCTGGCGGAGGTGCCGCGAGCTGATCGCGTGCAGCTTGACGAGGCGGTCGCCGCCGCGAAGGCGGCGTTCTCGGTGTGGTCCGCCAAGCCGATTCCTGAGCGCGGTGCGCTGCTGGGTAAGTTGGCTGATGCGCTGGAAGCGAGACAAGACGAATTCGCGCGGTTGTTGACCCTGGAACAGGGCAAGCCGCTCTCTGAGGCGAACTGGGAGATCGAGTTTACCATCCGGATTGTTCGCCACTACGCGACGCTCGATCTGCCAAACGAAGTCCTGAAGGAAAACGCCACACAAAAAATCGTTCGGCAACACATCCCCCTCGGCGTGGTCGCGGCGATTGTGCCGTGGAATTTTCCGATGCTCCTACTCGTCATCAAGGTGGCTCCGGCGCTGCTTGCCGGTGACACGCTGGTTGCGAAGCCGGCACCCACGACGCCGCTAACCACGCTCCGCTTCGGAGAGATCTGTGGCGAGATCCTGCCGGCGGGCGTGATCAACATCATCGTCGATCACAATGATCTGGGTGATGCACTCTCGAGTCACGCGGATGTGGCCAAGGTCGCCTTCACGGGTTCGACTGCGACCGGCAAAAAAGTGATGCGCAGCGCGGCCGGCACGCTGAAGCGGCTGACCCTGGAGCTGGGCGGCAACGACGCCGCGATTGTGCTTGATGATGTCGATCCAATCGATGTTGCTCCCAGGTTGCTCGCCGCCTCAATGATGAACGCCGGCCAGATCTGCCTTGGGGCCAAGCGGAT
>Ga0310811_10011780_pt1 | contig 11356 bp, 9 predicted proteins | sample YCmetagenome_FD_207642 | JGI IMG/M metagenome (GOLD analysis project Ga0310811, IMG submission 207642) | Soil microbial communities from experimental microcosm in Duke University, North Carolina, United States - YC | ecosystem: Engineered > Artificial ecosystem > Soil microcosm > Unclassified ... | reverse complement strand
CGCCACGGCCCGGGCGGCGATCGCCCCACACGCCGGCTACGTCTATTCCGGCGTCACGGCCGCCCACGTCTTCGCGCGGCTCGACGTGCCGCGCCTCGTGGTTATCGTTGGTCCCAACCACGCCGGTCGCTGTCGCGCCCCGGGCGGGGCGTCACTGTGGGAGACGGGCGCGTTCGTCACGCCGCTCGGGCCGGTGCCCGTGGACGCCGCTCTCGCCGCGGCGCTCCTCGCCGAATGTCCGCTGGTGGGGATCGACCGCACCGCGCATCTCGACGAGCACGCGATCGAAGTCGAGCTGCCGTTCCTGCAGCTGCGCCGCGCGGACGTCGCCATCGTGCCGCTCGTGCTGGCCTGGGACGGGTGGGAGGAGGCGAGCGCGTTGGGTGAAGCGTTGGCGCGCATCGTTCGCCGCTGGACTGAGCCGGTGCTCCTCCTGGCGTCGAGCGATCTGAACCACTACGAATCGGCGGCCATGACCGAGCTGAAGGACGCCCAGGTGCTGGACGCCATCCGCGCCCTCGACGGTGCGGAGCTGTTGCGCCGCTGCCGCGTGGAACGCGTGTCGATGTGCGGCCGCGCCGCGGCGGCGGCGATCCTCGCCGCGGCCCGTGCACTCGGCAGCACACAGGCCGAGGTGGTGGATTACCGCCATTCCGGGTGGGTGACCGGCGACGAGGCGCGGGTCGTGGGCTACGGCGGGGTGGTGATTCTGTGACGGCGATCCCGGTGCTTTCCGCGTCCGAAGCCGTCGCCTGGGATACGGCGGCGCGACGCAAATTTCTCATTCCGAGCCGCGTGCTGATGGAGAGCGCGGGCCGCGCCGCCGCGATCGAAGTGGCGCGCGCGTTTCCGGACATCGTGCAGCGCGGCGCCCTCGTCGTGGCCGGGGCGGGGAACAACGGCGGCGACGGGTGGGTCCTCGCCCGCGCGCTGCACGCCGCCGGCGTTCCCGTGTGGGTCTACGGCCTCGATCCCAAGACCGACGATGCAATCGACAACCGGGCGCTGGCACGGGTGAGCGGCGTGCCGGAGCTGACGCGCGACGAGCCCTGGCCCGCCGCCGCGGTCGCCGTCGACGCTCTGCTCGGTACTGGCGCGAGCGGCCCGCTGCGCGGCGAGGTGTTGGCCGCGGCCGAGCGCCTCGTGGCGAGCGCGCTGCCGATCGTCGCTCTCGATGGTCCGACCGGTCTCGATCTCACGACCGGCGAGAGCCACGGGCCGGTACGCGCGCGGCTCACGATCACCTTCGGGGGCGCCCGGCGCGGCCATCTCCTGGCGCGCGAATGGTGCGGGCGGATCATCGTGGTCGACATCGGCTTCCCGCCGGTCGATCCCGGCGCACCGGTGCTCGTGACCGACGCCTGGGCCGGCGAGCGGCTGCCGCGACTCAACGCCACGATGCACAAGGGCGATCGCGGCCGCGTTACCGTCGTCGGTGGCGCCGCCGGGATGACCGGCGCCGCGCTGCACGCCGCCCGCTCGGCGCTCGCGGCGGGGGCAGGACTCGTGAAGCTCGTCGCCGCCGAGGAAACGCTCGCCGCCGCCCGCGCCAGCCTCCCCGATGTCCTGACGGTCGCCTCCGCGCTCGGCCCGGGGCTCGAGCCCGAAGTCAGCGAAGCCCTCGAATGGGCCGACGCCCTCGTGATCGGCCCCGGCCTGGGGCGAGACCTGCCCCGTAAGCCGTTTCTCGCCGCGGCGCTCGCCCGCCGCGCCATCCCGACGGTGGTGGACGCCGATGCGCTGCACCTGTTCGAAGTCCGGACGGAGCGCCCGCTCGTCTTCACGCCGCACCTCGGAGAGTTCCGCGCACTGGCCGGCGATCAGCTCGCCGACGCCGCCGCCACCGACCGCTGGGCCGCGACGTCCAAGGCGGCCCAGACGCTCCACGGCTGCGTCCTGCTGAAGGGCGTGCCGACGGTCATCGCCGACGTGCGCGGCCCGGTGCACGTCGTGGCGGCCGGCAACCCCGGGCTCGCGACCGGCGGATCGGGAGACGTGCTCTCTGGATTCATCGGCGCATTCCTGGCGCGTGGGGTCGCGGCACCGGAAGCGGCCGCGTTGGGCGCGCATGCGTTGGGGCGGGCCGCCGAGCTGGGGGCGCGTGCGTGGAGTGCGCGCAGCCTGCGGCCCGCCGACGTGCTCGCATCGCTGCCCGAGGTGTGGCGCAAATGGACGGATCGCACGCCCCCCGGGCCCCCGGTGCTGACGGTGCTCGAGCTGCCGGAGGCGGTATGAAAGGCGGCGGTCGGGCGGTCGGACGGTCGGGACGGATGCTGCTCGCCATAGCAGTCTCTCTGACCGCCCGACCGCCTGACCGCCTGTCCGCCCAGTCGCGTAGTTGGCGTCCCGAAGACCGCGTGCTGATCTCCGATTTTTCCGTCGTCGATGCCGTCGCGGCATCGCCCTGGGTGGTATTCGCGGCGACGCGCCACGGACTCCTGATCTACGACCAGCGCACGCACGCCTGGCAGACGCCCGTGACCACGCTCGACGGCTATCCGGCGGCGCGCGTCCGCTTCGCGCTCGCCGACCCGGTGGGCAACGCCGTCTGGCTCGGGACCGACGGGGGGTGGGCGCGCTACGACGTCGATCAGCACCACTGGGACTTGGGGCCCGCGACCGGCGGTGTCTCGGGGCTGATGCTCGATGCGCGCGATCCCGCGAGCGGTGTGTTCGTGCGCGACCAGACGGGGTGGCGATTCCTGCCGCGCGGCGCGCTGCTCGCCATTCCGGGAACGCCGCTCCCGCCACCCGAACGCCGCATGGCGCCGCTCGACGTGCAGGCGGCGCTGCAGACGGCGCCCATGGCGCAGGCTCTGCGCGCCCTCATCCTGACCGACCCCCGGCTCCGCTCGTATCAATTCACGTCGGCCGCGCGGCCCATGGACGGCGGCGATCTGTTCTTCGGCACGAACGGCGTGGGGCTGGTGCGCATCGACCCGACGATGGCGCAGTGGGAGCCGCTGCCGTTCACCCTGCTCGGAACGGGCGCCGACGCGCTGGCGGCCGGCGCCGACGGCATGTGGGCGGCGAGCGGAGCGCGCTTCGGGGGCAGGAGCGGCGTCACCTGGCTTCCCGATGACCTCTCCGCGACGACGTTGGTGGAGCCCGCGCCGGGGAGCGGCTTCGGTGCGGCGCCGGTGTATCGTCTCCTGGCGGCCGGCAACCAGCTCTGGATCGCGACCGGGTCCGGTCTCTACAAGATGGATCCGGAGAACGGCCGCGCGCGGCGCTTCTCGTTGAGTGACGGGTTACCGTCGGAGGACGTCCGTGCGCTCGCTCCGGCGCCGGACGGCATCTGGGTCGGAACCACGAAAGGCCTCGCTGTCGTCACCACCGGCGACCGCATCGTGCGGCTCGGCGACAACGGCGTGGCGGTGCTGAGTCTCGTCGCGGTGCGCGAGACCCTCTGGGTGGGAAGCGCCGCGGGGCTGGGCGTGCTGTCGCCGGGCTCACCCGAGCCCGCCCGAGACTCCGAGATTCAGGCGGAGCCGGCGTTGCGCGCTCCGGTAGTGGCGCTGGCCCGCAACGGCGATACGCTCGTGGCGGTGTTCCCGGATCAGGTGGCGTGGCGCGATCCGGCGGCGGCGCATTGGACGGTGGAGCGGCCGCGGGCGGCGCTGGGCACGCTGACCGCGGCGGGAAGTGATGCTGGCGGAGTCTGGCTCGGTGGGACGTTGGGACTCGCCTGGTGGAACATCGGCCGCGGCGTGTATCGGCGGCTCGAGATTCCCGGCGACCTTCCGGCGCCGGTGCGCGACGTGCAGGCGTCGCCGCACTGGGTGTGGGTGGCCACCGATAGCGGTGTCGTGCGGCTGCGGCGCGAGGCCATCGTGGAGGACCGGTAGTGAGCGCACATCTGCGGCTCGGGAGCGGCGGGGAGTTCGATCGCCTGCGGGCCATCTTCGCGAAGCTGGGGACCCAGGGCCAGTCGCTGGGTGATGACTGCGCCCTGTTGCGCGTCGAGAAGGCGACGATCGCCCTGAGCATCGACATCTCGGTCGAAAACGTCCACTTCCGGCTCGATTGGCTCACCCGGACGCAGATCGGGTACCGGGCCGCCGTGGCCTCGCTGTCCGATCTCGCGGCGGAAGGGGCCCGCGCCGCGGGGTTGCTCGTATCGCTGGCGATGCCGCTGGAGTCGCCTCCCGAGCACGCGGCGGAGCTCATGGAAGGGGTGGGGAACGCGGCGGCGCAGGCCGGCGCCAAAGTGCTGGGGGGCGATCTGTCCCAGGCGCCGATCCTCATCGTGGACGTGTGCGCCGTCGGCACGGCGCCCCGGCCGGTGCGCCGGCGCGGCGCCGAGGTGGGCGACGGGCTCTGGGTGACGGGGCGGCTCGGCGCGATGGAGCTCGCGCTGCGGGAGCTGCGTGCCGGTCGCAAGCCCGAGCCGTCGCTGCTGGCGCGGTTCGCGGGACCGGAGCCACGGCTCCAGGCGGGGCAGTGGCTGGCGAGCCAGGGCGCGCGCGCGATGATCGATCTCTCCGACGGCCTCTCCGCCGACTCGCGGCACCTGGCGGCGGCGTCCGGCGTGGCGCTCGAGATCTCGCTCGACCGGCTCCCCTGCTGGCCCGGGGCCGCGCCGCTCATCGCGGCGTCGAGCGGCGAGGAGTACGAGCTGCTCGTCGCCATGCCTCCCGCGTTCGGCGAGACCCAGGCGCAGGCGTTCAGCGGGCTCGTCGGGACCCAGCTCGCGCGCATCGGCGCCTGCGTCGATGGTCCGGGCGGCAGCGTCCGGTTCACCGAGCGGGGTGTCGAGGTGGCGGCGCCGGCGGGCTACGACCACTTCACTGCCTGATGCTGCGCATCGCGTGGTACTACGTCGTGCTCGTCGTTTCGAGCGTGATCCACGCGTCCGGCACCCTCATCGGCGCGCTGTTGCGGATGCGCCACCGGCCGGGAGGGATCTACGATTGGGGCACCTCCGACTGGTCGCGCTGGATCCTCCGCGCCGCCGGGACCCCGCTCCAGATCGAAGGTCTTGCCCGCATCCCGGCTGGTCCCGTCGTGTACGCCTCGAATCACTCTTCGATGTTCGATATCTGGGCGCTGGCGGCGGGAATGCCGGGCTCGATCCGCTTCGTGGCGAAGCAGGAGCTGGCGCGGATACCGCTGCTCGGCCAGGCGATGCTGGCCGCGGGACACGTGACGATCGACCGCACCAATCGCAACCGCGCGATGGACGCCTACGCCGAAGCGGCCCGGCGCATCCACGAGCGCGGGGTCTCGACGGTGGTCTTTCCCGAGGGGACCCGCAGCCGCACCGGCGAGCTGCTGCCGTTCAAGAATGCGCCGTTCGGGCTCGCAATCGCCGCCCAGGTGCCGCTCGTTCCGGTGTACGTCCACAACACGTTCCGCATTCTCCCGAAGGGCGCCTGGCGCCTGCGGCCGACGCCGATTCGCATCTGGGTGGGAGAGCCGATCCCGACGACCGGTCTCACGCTGCAGGATCGGGAGACACTGCGGCAACGCGCCCACGACGCGATCGCCGCCATGCGCGCCCGCGTTGACGCGGTGCCTCCGGCCCCTTAAGGTTGGCGCCACCATGAGCACGATCATTTCGGTGCGCGCGCGCGAGATCCTGGACAGCCGGGGCAACCCGACCGTCGAAGCCGATGTGACGCTGGCGAGCGGTGCGAGCGGCCGCGCCGCGGTGCCGAGCGGCGCGTCCACCGGCGAGCACGAAGCGGTCGAGCTGCGCGACGGCGATCAGCGGCGCTACGGCGGGAAGGGCGTGCTGGAGGCCGTGAAGAACGTCAACGAGATGATCGGGCCGCGACTCGAGGGGCTCGCCGCGGAAGATCAGATCTCCGTCGACTACGCCATGCTCGAGCTCGACGGCACCCCCAACAAGGGGCACCTCGGCGCCAACGCGATCCTCGCTGTGTCACTCGCGACGGCGCGGGCGGCTGCCGAAGACGCCGGGCTGCCGCTATTCCGCTACCTCGGCGGCCCGCTGGCGCACGTCCTGCCGGTGCCGATGATGAACATCGTGAACGGCGGCGCGCACGCCTCCAACACCGTCGACTTCCAGGAATTCATGGTCGTGCCGATCGGGGCCGAGACGTTCCCCGAAGGGCTGCGGATCGGCGTCGAAGTGTTCCACGCGCTCAAGAAGGTGCTCGCCAAGAGCGGCCTCTCGACGGCCGTGGGGGACGAAGGCGGGTTCGCGCCCAACCTCCCCAACGACGAAGCGGCGCTCGAATCGATCATGGCCGCCATCGAGGCGGCGGGGTTCGAGGCGGGGAAGGACGTCGCGATCGCGCTCGACCCGGCAGCGTCCGAGCTGTACAAGGACGGCGCGTACGTCTTCAAGAAGAGCGGGGCGGGAACGAAATCGTCCGAGGAGATGGTCGCGCTCTACAAGTCGTGGATCGATCGCTATCCCATCGTATCGATCGAGGACGGCCTTGCGGAAGACGATTGGGGCGGGTGGGCGAAGCTCACCGGGACGCTCGGCAGCCGGGTCCAGCTCGTGGGCGACGACCTGTTCTGCACCAACGTCGAGCGGCTGGCGCGTGGTATCGAGGAGGACGTCGCCAACGCGATCCTGATCAAGGTGAACCAGATCGGCTCGCTCACGGAAACCCTGCAGTGTATCGAGCTGGCCCGCTCCAACGGGTACGGTGCGGTCATTTCGCATCGTTCCGGCGAGACCGAGGACACCTTTATCGCCGACCTCGCCGTGGCGTCGGGCGTGGGGCAGATCAAGACGGGCTCCGGCTCGCGCACCGACCGCATCGCCAAGTACAACCAGCTGCTGCGCATCAACGAAGCGCTGGGCGACGTGGCCCACTATCCGGGCCGGGACCTCTACGGGTTATGACACGCCAGGTGCTGGCGGGAATCGGCGGTGGAGCGGTGCTGCTCCTCGTGGCGGTGCTGGCCGGGGAGTACAGCACCGTCGACTGGCTGAAACTGCGCCAGCAGCTGAGCGAGGAGCGTGATTCCGTGGCGACGCTCAAAGTGCAGGTCGATTCGCTGGCGCGCGTCGCGCGGGCTCTGGAAAACGATCCCGCGACGCAGGAGCGGGCGGCGCGGGAGCAGTTCGGCCTGATTCGGAACGGAGAGATTCTCTACCGCATCGTTCCCGATCGCTGAGCGGTCAGGGCGCTTCCACCCCCAACGCGAGCGTCAGGCGGTCGAGCACCTCGGCCCGTGATCCCTGGGCCAGTGTGCCGTTCATGCGTACGCGCTCGATGCCGTAGGCGAGCCGGATTCGCACCGGGAGGCGCTCCGGGATGAGCGGCACGTCGCGGATGCGCAGCGACAACCCGCCTTCGCCTCCCATCCCGGTCTGGAACGCCTGCGGGACGTTGACGTTGGCCGAGAAGACTTTCCACACCTCGAGATACGACTGCACCGCGGGGAGCACCTGCCCCTGGGCGCGGGCGCGGCCTTCCCACAGGAACCAGCGCTGCGTCCCGGCGTCGGAGACGTAGGTCCAGGCGTGCGGTCCGACGCGCAGCGACAGCCAGTCGAGCGGCCGCGCGCCGAGCTGGGCGAACCCTTCGACGACATCGCGATCGCCGGTCTGCACGCCGTTGAGCTTCCCCTGCCAGTAGCCCAGATCGATCGTGATGCGGTTGAGGTAGAGGAACTGGCTCTGGAATCCGAACGCCGCGCCCGACCATTTCTGGGTGCTCGGACCGGTCTGGCTGTTGAGCCGCATCCCGATGCCGGAGATTTCGGCGTTCCACCAGAGCTTGTGCTGTGCGGCGAGCGGAGCCGCCGCGAGCGCGAGCAAGGCGCCCGCGGTGAGTACGCGGCGCGTCACGGGTTGCCCCCGATGATCTCGGGGAGTCCGGAATGCACGTCGAGTCGTTTCTGCTGGGCGCGAATCACGTTCTCCGCCGCGGTGGTGCGCACCTGGTTCTGCCACCCATCCCGCAGCGCGATGTTGGCGCTGATGTTGTCGGGGAGCGGGCGCCCGGGTCGGTGGTGGATGAACCCGATGATCCCCGCGATCGTCAGTCCTCCCGCGACCGCGAAGCGGCTCCCCGAAGGTGAGGTCCCGCCGGCGACGAGGCCGGGGAGCACCGCCACGGCGACGCCGAACCCGGCGCCGCGACCCAGCGCCTGCAAGCCGGGGCCCGCGGGCTCGCGCTCGGGCAGGAACAGCGAATCGGGGAGCGGGGCCGGGGACATCAGCGTATCCTGCGGGCCCATCACGAGATCGAGCGGGACCCGCACGACGCGGCCCTGGCGACCCGAGTTGGTGAGCGAGGTGACCGAGAAGACGAGCCGGCCCGAGTCGTTGGCCATGAACAGCGTGTCGTCCCCCGACCAGAATACCTGGAGCGTGTCGCTGATCGCGCCGGCGTAGAGCGTCTTCACGGTGAAGCCGTCTTCCCGCTCCACCGAGACGATGATCTGATGGAACGAGCTGGCGTAGAGGCGCGCCTGATAGCGATCGGCGCCGATCCTGATCGTCGTGTCGCGCGGCAGCTCGACGCGCACCACCTTCGTCGCTTCACGGGCGAAATCGTAGATCGTGGTGATTTCGGGGGGAAAGACGAGCGGATCGGGGCGCGCGCGCGGGTTGTGCGCCACCAGCCGGCGGAAGACGGCGTAGGACGAGTCGCGCTTGCCGCGGAACAGCTCGGCGGCGCCGAGGTAGGTGAGCGCGCGGGTGCGCGCGGCGTCCTTCAGCGTGTCCGTTCTGGTGAAGGCGAGCGCGCGGCGCAGCAGGATCGAAGCCGAATCGTATTCCAGCTGCTGATAGTGCCGCACGCCCGACGCCAGGTACGCGCCGCTCGGCGACAGCGTCGAGTCCTGCGCGCTCGCGAGACCAGGGGCGACGGCGAGTCCGGCGGCGAGCCACGCCGCCCGGAACCGGAGCAGCCGCATCACTGCGGTCTCTCCTGCAGCACGATGTCGGTCAGTTTGAGCTGTTCGCCCGACTCGATGGCGATCACCGTTTCATAGGACAGGTAGCCGTCCCGTGTGACACGGATGCTGTGCGATCCGGGCGCGACTTTGACGTCGGCCTGCGGCGTGTTCCCGATCTGCCTGTCGTCCACGTAGAGTACGCCCCAGGGCGTCGAGTTGATGAACAGGTGCGCCGGCTCCGCCGCGCTGTTCGTCGCCGGCGGCCGGTGCGTGGTCGACCCGGTGTCGGGCCGAGTGGCGGTCAGCGACGGATTGCGCGGCGGCCGCGTGCTCTGCGTCCCCGGCGTCGTGCCGGGGTTGCGCCGCGGCGGCGTGACGCGCGGCGGCGTAATCGTCCCCGTTCGCTCCGAATCGGTGATGGTCGCGTTGCCCTTCACCCAGTTCGGAGGATGGGCCTCTTCGTGTCCTTTGGCGACCCGCCACCAGACGAGCCCGAGTAGCAGCGCTGCGGCGATGGCGCTCGCCCCGATGCGCGTGGAGCGGGGCAGTGCCGTCCAGCGACCCACCATGTGCCAGAACCGCACGCCGAGAGTCGCTCCGGGTTGTGGCGGGAGCGCCTGATTGGCGAAAAGCAGGGGCGTCCGTCCCTCGGCCGTGACGTGCCCGTTCGCCAGTGCGGCCGCAGCGACGGCGGCCGCGGCGGCAGCGTGGTCGTCCGCATGTGCGTTCTCGCGCGCGGGCCAGAGCACCATCGGTTCACGCTGCTCGACGTCGTCGTCGTCGTCGTCGTCGAGTACCGGTCGCGGGACGGGAGGCGTGCCGGCCGCGGTTTTTTCCTGCTCCTCTTCCGTATCCTCGTCGACGACTTCGAGGTCGTCGCGCGATTCGCGCTCACCGTCGCTACGCTCGACGAAGAGCAGCGGCGGGCGATGCTCCTCCTTCGGTTCCTCGACGGGCTGGGCGGGCGTGGCTGCGGCTGCCGCCGCGACCGGCTGCGGCGGCTCTGCACGGACCGGCTCGGGCTCGCGGGCGGTGCGCTCGGCCTCGACGAGCTTGAGCAGCGGATGCGGCGGCTTGGCTTCGACCGGCGCCGGGGTGTGTGCCGGGGCGTGCGTTGGGGCCAGCGGCACTACCAGCTGCTCGGGGAGCGCGACGCCGCCGAGCGCGGTCGCGAGGTCGAGCACGTCGTCGAAGCGGTCATCGGGGTCGCGCTTCATGGCGCGCGCCAGCGCCGCCGAAACGCTGGCGGGGAGGTCGGGCCGCGACTCGGCGAGCAGCGGGACGGGGCCCTCGAGGTGATGCACCATGATCGCGTCGAGCGTCTCGCCCACGAAGGGCGGACGGCGCGCGAGGCAGGCGAAGGTGAGCACGGCCAGGGCATACTGGTCGGAGGCGGGTCCGACGACTCCGTCGTTGCCGAACCGCTCGGGCGCGACGTGGCCGAAGTTCTCTTCGATCGACAGCTCGGGCTGGCGGCGCGGCACGGTGCCGAACGCGGAGGAGAGGCCGAAGTCGGCGACGCGGACCCAGCCTTCGGGATCGACGAGCACGTTCGCCGGCTTGAGGTTGCCGTGCGTGATGCCGCGGCGGTGGCCGTACTCGAGGGCGCTGGCGATCTGCTCGACGAGCCGCAGGCAGGTCTTGAGGTCCATGCGATCGGCGGTGCGGAGCAGGTCGCCGAGGGAGCGACCCTGGACGTACTCCATGGCGTACCAGACGGCTTCGTCGGTGGCGCCGAAGGAGTGCAGCGCCACGATGTGCGGGTGGTCGAGCGCGGCGGCGCGCTGGGCGTCGGCGCGGAAGCGCTCGATCTGGCCGGGGAGCTCTTCGGAGAGCGGCAGCACTTTGAGCGAGCAGAGGCGGCCGGTGACCTGGTCGCGCGCGAGGTAGATGCGCGACGCGACGCCGCGGCGCAGCATGCCTTCGACCTGGAACTGGCGCTCGAGGGCGGGGAGGACCGGGTCTTCGACGCGGTTCCAGTCGTTGGCTTCGACGACGACACCGCCCATGCGCGAGAAGCCGCACACCAGGCATTCCTGCGTGGCTTCGGAGATCTCACCGACGGAACAACGGGGGCAGATCACGTGCGGCAGCCCATCCCCATCATGGTCATGGATTGACGGTGAACGAGTTGCTCGCACCCGTACCCGTCAACCCTGATGAAGTTGCAACCAAAGTATACCCACTGCCAGCACCGGTAATGACCAGATCATCAAAGGAAACCACTCCCGACACGGCTTGTTTGGACAAAGTCCCGCCCAACGGGTTTCCGCCTGGATTCGAGCTGAAATCAATCGCGATCGTCGCGTTCGAAGAGGTGACGCGGTTCCCTCCCAGATCCGCCACTTCAACCTCGACGGGCGGCGTGACGGTTACCCCGTCACTTTGCGGGTCGGCCGGCTGCACGAGATAGATCAGCTGCGCAGCCGCGCCAACAATGATGTTGAAGGGATTGGACGTCCCGTTCGACAGTCCGCCGGTAGTCGCTTGCAGGATGTATCCCGTTCCTGCACTGTCGATGCTC
>Ga0310811_10011779_pt1 | contig 11356 bp, 11 predicted proteins | sample YCmetagenome_FD_207642 | JGI IMG/M metagenome (GOLD analysis project Ga0310811, IMG submission 207642) | Soil microbial communities from experimental microcosm in Duke University, North Carolina, United States - YC | ecosystem: Engineered > Artificial ecosystem > Soil microcosm > Unclassified ... | reverse complement strand
TTCTATAAGGTATTTCCCTTGGAAATTGTAATTGAGACGTCCAAAGAATCCAAGCTGAGATTCCCATTGCTTGTCGCCTCCGGCTGTTTGTGTACCTGTTGCTAGACTAAACTGAGAGTTCGTGGGGTCAATCAACTGTGTGACTTGTGACCAGTTGAAAGTCGATGTATAACCTACCCGGTTCATACCCACCATGAATTTGAATGCATGGTCTTCGTGAATCTTCAAATTGTAATTGGTATAGAGATTGATGGTGCTGCGTTGATTGTTTTGTGCCGCACGGTAATTCATGTCAGGAGAAGAACCCGGCGCCGTGATGTAGCCTACTGCCATTTTATATTGAGGCATGGCACCTGGGTCAGAAGCATTGACTGCTTGCCCCGCACTGTTTACGTACAACTGGTTTCCACTAGCGTCAGTTACCTTAACGGGATTACCCGCATATGAAGTCCATGTATCCGCGCCATAGAAGCGTGTACCAGGGCGTTCGCTAATGTTCTCTTCATTGTTGAAGGTGTAATCAAACTTGATCATCCAGTCTTTGGTAGGAGTTATAGTGACCCCACCATTCGCACTTGCAAAATTGTTTGCCAAAGTGGCGGTCGCCGCATCATGAAATTGCTCGTAAGGGCCATAAGGTAGAACTCCATTCTCAGTAGCTGCCAGCGGCATAATTGTCGACCAGCGGTAGAGGTACAAGAACGGATCGGCAGTACTTGTAGGGCTGGCGTTTGGATAGCTGGTTACGCGCTTGGAGAAAATGCCTCCATAATTCACCTTCAACCATTTGTTGACTTCGGTGTTCAATTGAATCGAAGCATTGTAGCGGTCAAACGCATCTTTTTTGGCGGCTTTGTTCATACCGCTTTGTCCGGTGTAACCGACGCCGATATTATAGCCGGTGGTTCCGCTCCTTCCAGTCACGGATAAGTTGTGTATCTGCGTGGGCGCCCATGACCGCATGATTGATTGGAAAGGGTCATATGTCCGCAGGCCGAATATGCCGCCCGCTGCGGCGTCATAATAATAGTCGCGTCCGTAGAGTATCGGGTCGTTGTATTTCACAGAGTTCCCGTAGGTCTGTTGCCATTGTCTTGCAGCTGCTAAGCTTGCGTCATTCACATGCCAAAACGCTCCTGCCAAAGTTCCGCCGGTACGCTTAGCTGCGGTAAGTGCATATTCTAGACCATCAACGCCCGCCATATCCATTTTTCTGGAGATGTTTTGGAATGAAACGTTGCTTGAATAAGAGACCTGCACGCTTTCCTTCTTAGTGCCTTTTTTGGAAGTGATAAGGACAACACCGAACGCACCCTTAGCTCCATAAATGGATGTCGAAGCCGCATCTTTCAATATTGATATTGATTCAATGTCTTGCGGGTTAACCAATTGCAGGGACGGGATTTCAACGTTGTCCAACAAAATCAAGGGCTGAGAAGTACCGTTGATCGAAGAAAATTGACCACGAATCCTGATCACTGGATCTGTGCCCACCTGACCGCTTGCAAAGTCAATGCTCATACCAGGTGCCATGCCCTGTAGGCCACGGCTTGCGTCGGCGATAGGGCGCGAGTCAAATGCACCTTTCGTATTGATCGTTGCAACAGCACCCGTGAGATTCTCTTTGGTCTGCTCTCCGTAACCTACAATCACTACTTCTGAAAGCTGTTTTGAATCCTCTTTGAGCACAATGTCAATAGTGGATTGGGCACCAACCGGTATTTCTTGAGTGGCAAAGCCGATAAAAGAAAAAACCAGCATGGTATTGTCTCCGTCCAGAGACAAGCCAAACTTGCCTTCACTGTCCGTTGCGGTGCCCGTGGATGTGCCTTTGACTTGCACAGTTACCCCAGCCATTGCACCACCATTAGCGTCTTTAACAGTTCCTGAAACGACACGTGATTGTGCCGTTGCCGTTGTTGTCAGCCACCCGAGAAGAGTCACCAACATGAAGCATCGGTAAAATTTCATACATGAATGTGATTTAGGTTTAAGGTTTCTTGAATAGGATTGAGTTGAGGAACAGGTGAGGCCCAAACCTGGTTTGGGGCGGGTCGCCTTGACAGGACAGAAAGTAGTTTTCTCGCATGCTTGGTTAGTTTTGGTTGCAGTTTTTTACTGATTTTATTGTGAAAATATTGCAATTCTTAAATTATTCTGCAATATTTTTCGAGAATTATTAGTATTTCGTAGTTTTTTAGAGTTTTGCCTGCAACTATTTGCAAGATTTTATGCTGAAAGAAGAGCGATTGAACTTTATCCTCAATGAAGTAAAGGTTAGAAACAGGGTGTTATTATATGACATCGCTGTAAAGCTGAATGTCTCCGAAGACACGGTTCGAAGGGATTTAAAAGCCTTGGATGAGCAGGGTAAAATAAAGAAGGTACACGGGGGTGCAGTCTCCAACTCGTTTCATGTTTATAGTTATAAAGAAGACGATATCTATGCGCACGCCGATAAATCCCAAATTGCTCGAAAAGCGATTTCACTTATTAAAGAAGAGCAAGTTGTTTTGATGAGCGGCGGGACAACCAATCTCGAATTGGCCCGTCTCATGCCCGATCATTTTCCATTGACCATATTTACGCCGAGCCTGCCTGTCGCGATGCAACTTCTCGAGCACCAAAACATCGAGACAATTTTCGTCGGAGGTCGACTTTCGCACGAGGCCCAAATTGCTCTTGGCGGCGACACTTTAAACACCCTTTCGCAAGTGAAAGCAGACGTTTGCTTTCTCGGCACCGGTTATTTGGACGCTCACGAAGGCTTAACCGAGTTTGACTGGGAAGTCGTGCAATTAAAAAAATCGATGATCAAGGCCTCCAAAAGAGTGGTGGCGCTCACCATTTCTGAAAAATTGAATTCCACCCAGCGCTTCAAAGTTTGTGAGACCGAAGCGATACACACCCTGATCACCGAGCTGCCGGCGCAGGACCCGGTCTTGGAAAGATTTCAAAAGTTAGGGCTGGAGATATTTTAGAAGTAGTCGATCTTTTTTTGTTGATTGCATCGCCATTACCTTTGGCGAAATTTTTAGCTGCGGCCGACTAAATGTACAAATTCCTTATCCGCCCCATTCTGTTTCTGTTCGATCCTGAAAAAATCCATCACTTCACGTTTGCTTCGTTAAAAATTGCCGGACAAATTCCGCTTGTCAAAAAATTTCTTCGCCTCCTTTTCTTAAAAGAATCTCCTGCGCTGGAGAAAGAACTGTTTGGAATCAAATTCAAAAACCCCGTTGGCCTCGCAGCAGGTCTCGACAAAGATGCAAAGTTGATTGATGAACTCGCTTGCCTCGGGTTTGGGTTTATTGAAATCGGAACGCTCACACCCAAGTCACAATCGGGAAACGATAAGCCGCGATTGTTTCGTCTGCCAGAAGATCAAGCCTTGATTAACCGTATGGGCTTCAACAACGCCGGGGTTCTGTCGGCGGTGGAACGATTGAAAAAAAGAAAATCAAAAATCATCGTCGGCGGGAACATCGGAAAAAATAAGGCCACGCCAAATGAAATTGCCGTCGATGACTACAACTATTGTTTTGAGGCGCTGTATCCTTATGTAGATTACTTCGTGGTGAACGTGAGTTCACCAAATACTCCTGGCCTTCGCGAACTGCAGGAGAAAGAGCCACTAAAAAATTTGATGTTGCACGTAAAAGAACTGAGCGCACGCAAAGAAAAACCAAAACCCATCCTTCTAAAACTTGCTCCCGATCTCACGAATTCGCAACTGGATGACATCGTTGAAATATTGATCACCACAAAAACGGATGGAGTTATCGCTACCAACACCACGATCTCTCGAGAAAATCTTTTCACCAACCAGCAACTAATTGCCAGCGTTGGAAACGGAGGGCTCAGCGGAAAACCCCTTGCTCGAAAATCAACGGAAGTGATTTCCTACTTAAGGGCGAAGCTCGGCAAAGGATATCCAATTATAGGTGTAGGTGGGATAATGTCGCCACAGGACGCACAAGAAAAAATCAATGCGGGAGCCGACCTTATTCAGGTTTACACTGGTTTTATCTATGAAGGACCGGCGTTTGCGAAGAGAATTTGCGGATACCTGGTTGCGAACCAATGAAATACCTCGGCCTTGGCGCTTACACCGCCCCTAAGAGAATTCTTGCCTCTTCTTTTGCAACCATTTCTGCTGGATGGAGTATATGTTGAAACGCCACCAACACAAACAGCCCCATGATCAAAAATTACTTTAAGATAGCGCTGCGTAATCTTATCAAAAGCCCGGGTTACTCTTTCATCAATATCGCCGGCCTGGCCACCGGTATGGCAGTGGCGTTGCTGATCGGTTTGTGGATTTGGGACGAACTCACTTTTAATCAATACCACAAGAACTACGATCGGGTGGCGCAGGTGTGGCAGCACGTTCTTTACAACGGCACTAAAGAGTCGCAGATCTCGAATCCCTATCTCACGGCCGATGAGATTCGAACCAATTTCGGAAGTGATTTCAAATACGTGTTACAGTCCTCGTGGACTTTCTCGCACATCCTTACCTATGGCGACAAGAAATTCAACAAAGACGGAAATTATTTTGAACCGCAGGTCATTGATATGCTCTCCCTTAAAATGTTGAAGGGCACGAGCGATTGTTTAAAGGATCCTTACTCTATCGCGCTTTCTGAATCCGTGGCAAAAGCCTATTTCGGAGATACTGACCCGATCGGCCAAATGATGCGTATGGACAACAAAACGGATGTGAAAGTCACAGGTGTTTTCGAGGACATCCCATACAACTCCAATTTCCGAGGAGTCACCTACTTTTTGCCGTGGGAACTGTACCTGATTACCAACGAGTGGATCAAGAAAATGCAGGACCCCTGGGGCAGCAACTTCACTCAGACCTTTGCACAGGTGGCCGACCATGCGGATATGGAAAAAGTGTCGGCGAAGATCGTCAACGTGAAGTTCAACAAGCTCAAAGATGACGATGACAGAAAATACAAGCCCGAAGTTTTTTTGCAGCCGATGAGCAAATGGCACCTGTACAATGATTTCAAGAATGGAAAAAATGTGGGAGGGCGAATCGAATACGTGTGGCTCTTTGGAATTATCGGAATTTTTGTGCTGATGTTGGCGTGCATCAATTTTATGAATTTGAGCACAGCACGATCAGAAAAGCGTGCGAAGGAAGTGGGCATCCGTAAATCTATCGGCTCGATGCGTGCGCAGTTGATTGGTCAATTCTTTAGCGAATCTCTTTTGGTGGCGTTGATCGCATTTGCCATTGCGTCACTGTTCGTGCAGTTGGGTCTTCCGTTATTCAATCAAGTCGCCGACAAAAGATTGGTGATGCCATGGAGCAACCCTTTGTTTTGGAGTGCCGGTCTTTTGTTCAGCGCGCTCACGGGAATAATTGCGGGCAGCTATCCAGCGCTTTACCTTTCTTCATTTCAGCCTGTGAAAGTGCTGAAAGGAACATTCCGTGCGGGGAGAGGGGCTTCGATTCCACGAAAGGTCTTGGTGGTGTTGCAGTTTGCCGTTTCGGTTATACTCATTATTGGGACGGTCGTTGTGTTTCGCCAGATCGAGTTTGCCAGGAACAGACCGATCGGATACGAGCGGAAGGGACTTGTCAATAATTATCCAAAGACGTTGGAAATTTATAAACATTGGGATGCAGTGGTGAGCGAGTTAAAAAGCGCGGGCGCTATTGTGGAGATGACAATGTCGGCAAGCCCTACGACACAAGTTTGGAACTCGAACGGCGGGTTTACTTGGAAGGGGAAGGATCCTTCTCTCTCGGTAGACTTTCCGAATAATGGAGTCATGCACGAATACGGAAAAACGATAGGTTGGATATTTAAGGAGGGCAGAGATTTTTCTCGAGCGTATGCCACTGACTCGGCGGCATTTGTGATCAACGAGGCGGCAGTAAAATTCCTAGGCTTCAAAAACCCGGTAGGGGAGGTCCTCACGTGGGATAAGAGGCCCTTCACCATCATCGGTGTGATTAAGGATATGCTTATCGAGTCGCCATATGATCCCGTTCGGCCGTCCCTGTTTCACATAAATAAAGAGGAGGGCAGTGTAATCATTATGAAATTGAATCCCAACAAGAGCGCGAACAAATCGTTGGATAAAATAAAAGAGGTGTTTACGAAATTCGACCCGGCGTCTCCCTTTGAATATCGATTTGTGGATGAAGACTACGATCGTAAATTCCAAGGTGAAGAGCGCGTGGGAAAGCTGGCGAGCTTCTTTTCTATTCTTGCAATTTTGATCAGCTGCCTTGGCATCTTTGGATTGGCAAGTTTCGTCGCGGAGCAGCGTACCAAAGAAATCGGTGTGCGAAAAGTAATGGGCGCATCGGTGGTCAACCTTTGGGGAATGCTCTCAAAAGACTTTGTCGTCTTGGTAGTCATTTCTCTTTTCATTGCCATGCCGGTTGCGTTTTACTTCATGAGCAGTTGGCTTGAAAAATATGATTACCGTACAGGCATCGCGTGGTGGATTTTCGCTGCTTCAGGCGCGGGTGCGTTGTTCATTACGCTGTGCACGGTGAGTTATCAGTCGATTAAGGCGGCGTTGGCAAATCCCGTAAACAGTCTGCGTTCAGAGTGATTTAATACCCGCTACCTAGATTGCTCGCTGTTCGTAACGTCCGTGAAGGCGGGGGGCGGGTTCCTAGGCGTATTTTTTCTTCGTGTGCTTCACAGATGCTTCAATCATTTTCTTAAGCACCGCCGTATCAATGTCTGCCAGTTTTTTGATATACACACACCCTTTGGAAGGTTTGTGTTTCCCCAGTTTTTTCAGAAGCGCTTCTTTGCCGTCAAAGTTCATGATGTAAAGAGCGAAAGCACTTTTTCGAGGTGAAAACCCTGCGAGGCACATGTCGCCTTCGTGGCCGCTTTCATACTTGTAATGATAGGATCCAAATCCGATGATGCTCGGGCCCCACATTTTCGCATCTTCGCCCGTCACGCTCTTGTAAATTTTGATAAGCTCGTAAGTATCGTCGCGTTTTGTTTCATCGTCGAGGGTGGAAATAAAGCGGTCGACGCTCTTGACGGTGGCGGTAGTTTTATTTTTGGCCATGGGCTTTGTTTATCTCAGAGGACCCCTCGATGAAAACTAAATTTACTGAAATCTGGTCCAGGCGAATATTCAGTTGGTTATTTCTTTTTTCGCCTCTGCTATTCCCACCAGTGTGAGTTCAACTACAATCAAATTCTTGTTGAAATTGGTATATAGTTGCTTCACGTAGTTTAAGTTGTCCATGTCCAGGGCGATTTGTGATGCTTCTTCAAATCGAGTGGAATCCCAGCCTAAGGCCTCCATCACATTGCCTGTTCCGCCTTTTTGATAGATGAATTTTAGGATAGGTGTATGATCCATTGTATTCTATTTTGTTATGCCCGCCTCCATCAACAAGGTAAGCAACACGAACTTGACTCCATCGGCTCCTTTTTCGTTGATCCACCATTCTTCCAGAGAATGTTCATGCTCACTTCTTCCGCCTGCACCGATGCAAATCGCCGGGATGCCATGTGCTATAGGTGTGTTTGCATTGGTTGATACAAAATCAAATTTTGGCGGTACTTGTGTGAAATGAGACAGTGCCGCAACAGCTCGTTGCACCAGTGGATGTTTGAATTGAGTGACACCCGATGGCCTATTCCCGATCTGTTGTAAAATTAAGGTCAATGCTGGTCCTTTTTTGATACTGAGATTGTATTCATCGACACCTTTCTTCATCGACGCTTTAAAAATAGAGTCCATCTTTTTTAAATGCGATGGGCCTTCTGATCGCATATCTATCTCCGCCCACGATTCAAATGGAATTGAATTGACTGACGTGCCGCCCCCGGTTCGACCAATATTGAAACTTGTTTTAATGCCCGAAGTAGTAAATCGTGCGGCCTCGTCAGAAAAATAATTCAACGATTTGGCCATCGCACTGTGTGGATTCCCCAATCCAAAAGCTCCCCACGAATGACCACCCGGCCCATTGATTGTTGCTCTATAGCGCACGGAGCCCAGTGCACCATTGACGATATGGTCGATTTCGGTGCCATCTACCGCAATCCACGAGTCGACTTTGATTTTACTTTTTTCTAGGATGTATTTTACACCACGTAAGTCTCCAAGGCCTTCTTCGCCAACGGTGCCAATAAACAGAACATCGTCATTTGTCATGAGGTTTGTTTTTTGCATTGCTTTCAACACGGTGAGAATCGCAATCAATCCGCGTGTGTCGTCGGCGATGCCAGGCGCAAAAAGCGTGTCGCCTTTTTGTTTTACCGTGACATCCGTGCCTTCCGGAAAAACGGTGTCAAGGTGCGCATCAAGAACAACGGTCCTCGCACCCGTCAGGCCCTTGCGGAGGGCCAGCACGTTCCCAAGAGAATCGATCCAAACCTTATCGGCTTTAGCGGCCTCCAGCATTTTCTTAAAATGCTGCGCGCGTTTTTCTTCCTTAAACGGAGGGGCAGCGACTTGTGTAAGGGCGATGTGTTCTTGTCGCGTGATTGGCTCCAGTTGATCGATGAACGCAAAGGCATCTTTTACCAATTTATTTTTGGCGAGGTCGATGACTTGTTGTTCGTATTCGGTCTTTTTTGTTTTTGCTTTTTGTTGGGCGGAAATCACCGAAGCAACCAAAACAGAAAGCAGGAGTGCGGAACATCTTTTCATTTCATTTGGGAACTGAGCACCAATGCTAGTGAAAAGAGACGAGCACCACAAACGGGGAAAGACCGGTTTTTAGATGAGTGGCAGTATCAATTTTTTGGTGAGAATGTAATAACTGTGGCCTGGGGGAAAGTCATTCAAAACAGAAGTTATGGTGTATCCATTTTTCTTGTAAAAGTGAGGCGCTTGAAAACCATAACTTCTAATCATGATTACGCGACAAACTTTGTTTTTCGCTTCCGTTTCGGCGGCTTCCAATAGTTTTTTTCCAATGTCGTTTTGCCTTAATCGCTCGTTCACCCACAGGTGTGTGATCTCACAGGCACCCGCCCACGTCCAACCCGCGACGCCGGCTACAATGTTCTTGTTGCCGTCCTTGACAATTTTAGAGAAAAGAACGCCATCGTTTTTGTTGAGCTTTACAGAATTGTGCTCGTAGAGTTTGTCGTCGAGGAACTGGATAATGTGAGGTGAATCAGCGACTGACTCGATAGTGTAATCCTCGTTCATGCATTGGTCGCTTCCGTGCCGATCGAAGTGAGTTCAACAATGATTTCATTCTTGTTGAAATTAGAATGGACGAGCTTCACGTAATTCAGATTTTGGAGGTCGTTGACAAAGTGAAACCCCTCGTCAAATTTGGTGGCTTCCCAGCCTAGCAGGTCCATCACGTTGACGGTTCCTCCTTTTTGTTGGATGGCCTTAAGAATGTAAGAATAATCCATTGGGTTGATTGATTAAAGTTTATAAACGAGTGCAAATCAACGACCTGGATTGCAATGGATTTGTAAGCTGAAAGACAATGAGAAGAATTTACCAACTTTTGAGGCAAGATTACCGGCTATGCCCTGGAGGAGTGATGATTTCAGGCCGGGTTTAAGAAATTGTTCTATTCCCCCTCCACAAATGCCAAAACGTTTCCATCCAGATCGGCGATATAAAATTCCTTTCCATAGGGCATTTGCCGCAGCGGTTGGATCATTTCAACGGACTTGTTTAAAAAATCTTTGTGCAGACCGTCAATTTGCTCTACCACGAAAACAATGTCGAGGTTCACGTTCTCATCGCTACTGACTTTCAAAATTGGGCTGCCGGATTTAAGATGGATTGAATAGCCGTCTTTGAAGATGCTGGCATAAAAATCCTGATAACGAAAGTCGATATCGAAGCCCAGTTTTTGTGTGTAGAATTCCAGCGCATGATCAATGTCGGACACCAGCAGTTGCGGACTCATTTTCTTGATCGTAAAGGCAGATGTCTGGCTCATATTTTTTGAAAACGTTTATTCTTCTTTGATCTCATAGTGCAATTCCACCCTGCCTGTTTTGTACGACGTGACATTGTTTAAATGCAGGGCTGCTCTTGCCCAACATTGTCGAAGAAAAGCAACCCATCCCCCAAAATAATAGGCAGAATGGAAAGCCTTATTTCATTTACCAACCTTAAACGGATGAACTCTTTCGTGAGCATAGCCCCACCCACAACCCACAGATTGCCATGCTTGGGCCTTAAACGTTCATGGAGGATTTTTGGTTAATGCACCCGAATGAATTTTCACGCTTGACCTTTCGATCGGCAACCTTCGATGCGAGCATACTATCGCGGGCACGTCACCATACGCCCAACTAAATTTTTTGGAAAGCGAAAGGCCGAGTTCATAGGTGCGAGCACCCATCAAAAAATAGTCTATCGTTTTCATGAACTCTGCTGCATTTTCGACTGGTACGCCCTTCTCATAATTATCTTTGAGTTTCAAACCACGAGACGTCGTTGTCTTTTTTAGCGATAAAGCCATCGAGACTGGACACCATGTGGATCGTTATTTTGAAAGGATCACTTTTCATTTTGCGTCACTATTTTTGCGACCGTCTTCTTCAAAGTTGGCAGCACCTTCTGCTCAAACCATTTATTCTTGGCCATCCAGATGTTGTTCCGAGGCGAGGGATGGGGTAACGTAAAGTAGGTCGGTAAGTATTTTGCAAAATTTTTTACTGTGTCGGTGAGGGTTGCCTTTGCTTTGTCTCTTAAGTAATGATCCTGTGCGTATTGGCCGATTAGAATGATCAATTGTTGGCGAGTGAGTTGTTGTAATAATTTGTCATGCCATAGAGGCGCGCACTCCGGACGCGGAGGCAAATCACCACTTTTGCCGGTACCAGGAAAGCAAAATCCCATAGGCATGATGCCAAAGTTTTTCGTGTTGTAGAAAGTTTCCCTATCGACTCCCATCCAACTTCTCAAATTATCTCCACTCTTGTCGCTCCAAGGGATGCGCGACTCGTGCACAATTCTTCCGGGCGCTTGACCTATTATTATGATCTTGCTTTGCTTGTCGATTGACAGTATCGGATTGGGATCCAAGAATTTCTGACAAACCCTGCATTGATTGATTTCTGCGATAATTTTTTTCATGGACGGCTCGCGAGGTCAAATTGCGCATGGAACTTAGAACAAAAGTTGAATATATTTGATACAACCCCAAAACCTTTAGCGATGATTATGAAGAAGAAAGTGATTAGCTATCTGATCGAGATAGTGACTATTTTCATTGGCATTACCCTTTCGTTTGTCTTTGAGGATTATCGCCAGGCTCGCAATGAGCGCAATAACAGAAAGGAAATTGTTAAGTCGTTGATTATCGACATTGATTTTAAGAAAAGAGAAATCAAGGAAGATTTGAATGCAATCGAATGGC
>Ga0310811_10011778_pt1 | contig 11357 bp, 6 predicted proteins | sample YCmetagenome_FD_207642 | JGI IMG/M metagenome (GOLD analysis project Ga0310811, IMG submission 207642) | Soil microbial communities from experimental microcosm in Duke University, North Carolina, United States - YC | ecosystem: Engineered > Artificial ecosystem > Soil microcosm > Unclassified ... | reverse complement strand
TCCTGGTCGTGCAGAGGTTGAGTCAGTTTGGATTCAGTATCGGTATGAAGGACACGGAATTGGTCGGTGCAGAGGTGGAGTCGGTGATTGAGCGGGATAAACGAACGAGCTGGATCGAGGCTCGTGAGGCCTGGATGACCAATGACCGCATGAGCGAAGTGCGTGTCAGCACGGCTCTTAACAACATCAAGGCGCTGGGTGAAAAGGTGACCAAGCAGTTTCTCAATCAGATGGACTCTGTCAGTGTGGGCTCCAATGGTATCATCACCGCCATCGCTTCGGGTGCCAAGGGTAGCTACGCCAACGTTGCTAGTATGACGGTCATGGTCGGTCAGCAGAACTTGGAGGGCAAACGTATGCCCATGATATTTGGTGGGGAGTTGGGCGCACGCACCCTACCGTGTTATTTAGGTGAGGAGATGTATCGAGAACGGATCAACGAGTCGGACAACATATTTGACCGTGTCCTGGAAAGCCGGGGACGTGTGGTCAGCCCATATCGTAACGGCCTGACACCACAAGAATACTTTTTCTGCGCGATGGCAGGGAGGGAAGGCATGATCGACACCGTTAGTTCAGCACACACACATTGTGAACAAACAATCAATGATGTACAAAACCCTTATCTCACCTATTCTGTGTGTCATTTGTGTGTGTCTGTCTAGGCCATCAAAAGTCTGGCATACGAGTGTGAAATTGTAGTGTCCGACTCCACCTCTGTCAGACGTGTGGCGATAGGGGAATGGGTGGACGAACAAATGGAACGGCTCACAGCCAACATACAGGTCATACCAGATCAGGCAAACATGGAGTATGTAGAATTACCTCACGTTGTTCACATTGAAACCATGGATTCAAACGGTGTCATGTCATGGGGTCGTATATCGGCTGTGACAAGGCATGATCCAACTCCTTTCATGTACAGAGTATGTACTAAATCAGGTAGATCCGTAACGGTGGTCGATTCAGAATCTCTGTTGGTGTGGTCAGACATCACTAAGTCGTTCCAACCTCAGATGACCAGTGCGATCAGGATTGGGGATTGTTTACCCGTCTCTGCTCATATGCACACTCCACCCGACGTCAACATATTCACCGTGTATAATGTCACTCATCTGTTCCCAAAATCCAGCTACATCTATGGAACCGATTGGAACACCGTTGTGGACAAGACTCGGGGTTTGTCTAAGACTGGGAAACCTCACTGGTGGAACGCAAATCAAGGCCAACTGTTCCAGCTTCCTCATACCAGCTGGCATAGCTGGCAGATTGCGAATCACTGTGCCAAATTCATCCCTGTAAACGGGTGCATCTATCCATATTACGGTCCCAAAACACCAGCTCGTATTCCTGAACGCATTCCACTAGATCGAACGTGGGGAACAATGATTGGTATCTACTTGGCAGACGGTACAACAGACAAGTCAAGTGTCAATGTGGGCAATCAATGCGAAGGCGTTCTTCAATTCGTTGAATCGTTCTTCGACGTTTTGCATATCCGTCACAAGCGTTCCATTAAGCAAAGCGATATAGGTCATCCAGTACCTATTGTGCGGGGTAACAACCTACTTCTTGTGACGATCATGGAGCACTGGGCTGGACACTATTCGTACGGAAAGCATGTGCCTCACATCGCATTCAACGGACCCGATGATTTCGCCTTGGGAATCCTGTGTGGATATATGAGCTGTGATAGCTCGGTGTGTCGATCGAGTATAACCTGTTCGTCTGTATCAAGAGAACTGACAGAAGGGGTGTGTATGTTGGCTACCAAGTTCAATGTATTCTCCGTGATTGATCGATATCTGCCGACTTCACCTACATCATTAGGACATCGCCATGTGAACAGACTCACAATCAAAGGGGAATGGTATGGACATCTGAAACCTCATCTGACACTCCTGAATCCAAACAAACACGCGGAGTTTCGGACTCCGGCTCAACGCCGATCACAGATTCACGACCAGTATCCCAGTGTGGCCGATGTCGTCCTTGATCCAGTGGTGAGCATCGAAAAGTTCGCCTCCAGTCAATACACGTGTAAATATCCAAAGGTATACGATCTCACCATACCTGGTACCTTTAACTTCGGCCTAGCCAATGGTCTGCAAGTTCGGGATACGGGTAAGTCTGGCTACCTGCAACGGCGCCTTGTGAAGAAGCACGAGGATGTCCATATTGGAACGACCGGGTGCCTTACCAACGCTCATGGTGAGATCGTGTCTTTCCTACACCTCGATGGTTGGAATCCCGCACTGATCGAGCACATTCCGATTCAAGGTACAGATATGACTGTGCGGTCGGGAGTAGACATCCGACGTCTGTTTCAGCAACAAGTGGCACAGTGGCAATATGCGGACAGTGAGCGAGAATTGTCCGCGTCGGTATTTGGGACGTGTGTGTAAGAGAGACAGAATGAGAGAATAGAACTACACACCCTTCATCAATTCCAGCCCTTCTCCTGCAGTTCACTCTTCAATTCCCACCCTTAAACTACGTCTGGTATCTGCTCCATGTCTGTTCCCCTCACCACCACTATCCGAGTGATTCACCCTCACTATGGTGAATCTGACCTGATCCTCCACTCAGAGGACACTGGAGGTAACGACCGTTCGTGTATCCGGTTGCTTGATTCGTTCCATCACCCCGTGGTCAACATGATGGAGGGATCGGTGCAGTACAGCATGTTCCCCACATCGAACGCCGAGCAATTCACGTACTTGGGCAAGGATCGGCTGTCTTCAGCGGTGATGATGCAGATCATGAGGAGGGAGGAAGAGCCCACCCTTGGAACGATCAAACATCTGCAGGCCGAACTGTCTTCTCAGCACCCACTGATCCTTGACAACATCCCCTACGTTCTGCGCATGGAGTTTTACACCTTGCTCACGGGGTGCATGACCTTGATCCCCATCAAGGCCAAGACAGTATTGAATCCCATTGGTGAACGTCAGCATATGGTCAAGGAGCTGGTTGAATCAGTGTACCAGAGAAAGCCGTTCGTTCCATCGGCTTTGAAATCAAACGAATCTCGGGTTCGGCTATATGAACCCAGGCCAACGCCATCTCGAGACAAGATGATGAACGGCGTTCTGGAGATATTCCGAGCAGATTGCTCGGCGGGGTTTGTTGGGTATCGTTCCTTGATTCTCCTGGTGTGGTTACTCTGTCATCAACCACACATTCCTCCTCCTCAGACTCCTCATACTCTCCTTAGTACCATGACCGTAGATCTGCACCAGTCTGATTTGTTGTGGTCGTTCTACTCGCACCCATCCCATTGGACAATCGAGTACTACCGCTCATTGGTCAGTGATCCGGATCGATCGTCCGATGTGCACCGTGCTCTTCTGTTCAGACAATCCGCTCTCAATGTCGGCCGAGCTGTCATACTGGGTATGGTCGAGAAACCCAACACCTGTGTGATCAGCGTCTTGTCCATGCATCGAACATGCACTATTCGGGTGGATATGACGACCCATCAACCTACCGTACCGTACTCGAGTGAAGAGCTGGACTTGGTAATAGACACCACAGGCTTGGAGTCACACCAGTTCCTGCATATTGTGAAAGGCTGGACGAACGAAGTGGGGTTTGTTGGCTTGCATATCGTTCACCCTTCTGTTGAGGTCTGTCATCGCACCGCCGTCCATGTGTTGTCTACCGCCTATGCACACGAGTTGCCCTGCACTATTGCAGTCCGACCTCGACCTAGACATGGTAATGAGGTGACGTCATCTGTGATTCACACTGGATTGCGCGGACTCAAGTCTCAACTGTCTGTGTACAAGGAACGACTGGATGGTTCCATCATCCTGGGCAAGTGGAAGGATGCCTCTCAATTGTCTCTGTTGCACACTCTACTCGACACCTCCAACCGTGACGGCATTGCTCTACCCATAGAATCGATGAACGTACCTATGTCATCGATTCCCAAGAACGGGTATCTTTTGGCGTATTCTCATGAACAGTTGATGAAGAGATCGTGCTCGATGATGGAGGCCAGTATGGTGTGGAAAGAGATGTTCCATGCACTCACTCTTACTGCCTCGGAGTAAGGAGATGTTTGTACTTGTGCTGTTGTACATCTCCCAATAGAACGAAATCGCTACGCTGGATATCTGTGTCTTCTTGGTTATTGACATGTGCGGTTACGGCGCTAACCAATGGCATTGAGTACGCATAGGTGTTGGGGGTGATGCCTTGCTTGGTCATATCACTCACATGGTAGTCGATGGGGTGTATACACTTCTTGGACAATAGCTGTTGTGCACCTTGTGGAGAAATGAAGTACGCGAACGCTCCACCACCGAACGAACCAAATCCCCAGTTGTCATGACCAACGTCAGCATGAAGCCGATCGCGGTGCAAATCGCTGAGCTTGATCCAGTGAGCAGTATTGCGATTAGTCTCGTAGTTGCGATCAGGTGAGGACGCCTTGTACCAACCAATGCATGCCCACTCCCAATGATCGGGTAACCGGCTGAACGCACTCCATAGCTGATCCCAGAACGTCAGGGTGGAAAGATCCACATCCCCACTTCCAAACATGACATCATCTTCAAAGACCAAGCACGCACGGTTGGTCTGAACGACTTCCTGCCAGATACGGCAGTGGCTAGAGATCACACCCACTTCACCCACTCGTAACACACGGGCATTCTCCGCATCAATGTACTGTGGCCAGTCGTTCCTGTTCACACCTTCCGTGGCCTCAAACCACTCGTACTGGGTTGGAAAGAGCCCCACCTGTTGAGCACGCTGTTGGAACAGTTGTCGACGATCTGTGCGCCTAGGTAAGTTCAGTACAACGATTCGTGGGTCAATCGTCTTCCATAGAACGACATCTCGCACACGGCATTGCAGAGACCATCGAGTGAGGAGCTGTTGTCGTGTGCGCTGGATGGCTGGTAAGTGGAGGGTGTGGAACTGGTTAGCTCGAACGACCTGGGACATCTGTTCCAAGGCACGATCATGATTGGCATCGAGCTGGATGACGGCATGCGGTTCGACCCAGGGTGACACATCTGGTCCATAGTAGAAGCACAATGTGTCGGTCATCAGAGCATCCCACAGCTTCTCTGTGACGTAGTTGCTTCGGACACAGTTCTCACACGCAAACGTGTACTGGTATTCAGACAACGCCAACGTCTTGTCATGCGTCTGTAGCACTCCGCGGTACACACGAGGCATGCCGAGGTCTCCATCTCTACCCCACAAATGTAATGGTGGAAGAGGGGAACCAGAAGACGAGCTGTGAGGAGAGTCAGGGTCGGTACGATCGTACCACTTGCGCATGAACTCCAAGCGCCACTTGTGTCCGTCCATGAACGACTTGGATGAACAGATAGCCGAGACAGGGTGCAACAACCCGTCTGTCGTCTCTGTTGATAGACGTTCCTTCTTCCAGTCCTTGATCAGCAACTCCTCCAATGAGATGTTCAGGTGCCACTCGATCGTATTCAGGTGGTGATGGTTGTCTCCCCAGAACGCAAACGTCGATTTGATCGAACGGTCATACCCTCCATTCCTATTGGGGAAATAGCGTCCAAGCCAGCCTTCCCAATACACATCTTCGGACAAATCACACTCGGGTTCCATTCTCAGCACAATCGTCTTGGAAGGGTCAAACACCGTGCGCATATCATCCACGTGAGGGGTGTTGATCAAGACTGTCCAGCCAGAAAGCAGTGGATCTCGAAGGAAGGTAGGTGAGAATAGCTTGGTGAACATGGTGGTAATCTCTTGATCCGAGATGTTGTGGCACCTGAACGTCAGTAGAGATGAGGTAGGGGATGAAGAGGTAGGGGACAGATGGACAGGGGTCATGATAGGTGTGGACTGTGTGACTGAATCATCTCTTGTTAATTCAGAATCCAGTATCTTCTCTACCGCGTCGCGGATCTGGCTCCAGGGCGTGGTGTCAATATCAATATCGAACCCCACTCCGTTCGTCACCAGACGCACTTTGGACGTTCCTTGATTGACCACTTGTTGAAGCGTGTGCCTCCACCATTCTGTTCGATTCTGATCCTGAACAGTTGATGGTACAAGTGACTGTACAGATACAGATGTCCCCTTGGAGTCTCGGTTCGGAAAACGGTCACGGCTGACTATTACGGTGGACATGGAGATTAAAAAGTTGTCCAGAAATGTCTAGAACGACGCCCTTTCGTTTAAGACAGACAATTGACAGTCGGGCGGATCCGAGCGCCGTTACGGGGTTAATCAACAGCTGGCATGGTCATCACGGTGGAACGGATCTTCAAGCCACTCGCCAGACTCGACATGTCGTTCAGAGCAGTGGCAAGATTACTAACCATGGAACGACGTTGGTCGACTCCACCTTGAGGGACATCGAACTGTTCCTAGGGAATGGAACGAATGATGGTCAACCCAAAAGGATTGCACTGACCAGCTCCAGCCACATCGCATCTAGCCACAAGATTCTGTTGCATACTCATCGTGGCAGTTGCTACATCACCAAGACGACTGATTTGATGTTCACACGAGATGCATGGGATGCGGTGGATGGGACGAACCTGTGTTGGTTCACCACCAGGCAGAGTGGTGGCAAGCTAGTGGGCGTTGGTGTGGTTAGTCCGTATGAGCCTACCGCTGACCCGTTTCACAAGTTGGTGAACGCTCTTATGGAACAGAAGAAGGTCATGCCAAGGAGAAGGCAGATTGGACAGGGGACGAGCGTTGCCATGTCAGCTGATGGCAACACGGTGCTGGTGGGTGCATGTAACGATGACTACCATCACGGCGGGGCGATTGGAGCGTGCTGGGTGTACGTTCGCACACCGCAAGCGTTACATTCGGATCTCGTTCAGTCCATCGCACGGGGACAAGGCTCGTCGGCCTCCACTCCAGCCGAAGCACGTGCGTTCAACCGGTTGTACCAATCTCAACAACTCGTACCCAGTCCAGAAGACATCCCCCTGGGAGAGACGCTCATGGACAAGCATTTACCCATCTCTGGAGGACAATGGTTGCAAGTTGGTAAGTTGGTGGGAACGGGAGTCATTGACTTCAGCTCGTCACAGGGGTTCTCCGTGTCATTGAGCGGAGACGGACGAACCGCGCTTGTAGGTGCACCCAATCAGAACACAAGCATGGGTGGATTGTGGTGGTTCTCAGCCAACGAAATGGATGGGTGGTTCGAGTCGGGCATGTGGATCAACCCCAGCCCTTCCCTAAAAGCAGATGAGATGGCACATGATGTGTCAGACACTACTGAACGGAAGAACGAACGTGTGGGCATCTCGGTGAGTTTACAGGTGCATGGTCCATACGCGGTAGCTGGTGGGTATGGGGTAGTGTGTTTGTTTGAGTTCAACAAGTATGTGATGAGTATTCGACTACCAGAATGGACAGGACATCCTCTGTCAGTCAGCACCAATTACTTGCATGTCTTTGTTGGGTGCGCTGACCTCGACAAGGTGTGGGTGTTTGAATGGGCAGTGCTGTTAGAGAATCAGCTCTCTCCGACCACCACCGTTCCACCTGTTCTGCAGGTGCTGTCCTGTCCCCATCCGGGTCAATTGGTCAAGAACAACAATAGTGGTGTCGACTCCAACGCGTTTGGGTGTGCAGTGTCGAGCACGTGGAAGCCCCACCAGGTTGTGGTTGGAGCGTTCAAATGGAACTACCTGAACGGAGCGTCGTTCTGCTTCACCTGGTCAAAGACAGACAAGAAGTACATGTACAGCCAGTTGCTGTCCGACACGAGCTCAACAGAGGGCTCCATCCAAGGACAAGGTTCGGCCGTGTGCATCTCATCCGAGAATGGCAGTCTAGTGTGTGTGGGTGGGATGCTGAGCGGAGATTCGAGAGGTGGAGTCCTGCAGTATGCGTGGGATGACGAATCGGGGAAGTTTGTGCTCATCCCTAAATTGCTCGTGCCTAGGAATGTCGGAGCGGGTGCATTGTGTGGATCGAGTGTAAGTTGTAGTGGACGTGGTGACAGCCTAGTGATGGGCAACTGTGGAGACTCTGATCACGGTTCGGTGAGTGTGTTTCAGTAAACACAACTAGGTGTGAGGAGAAGAGGACAGTATTCGATTGGTATCTCCAATCGAATATTCCCCATTCAACCCATGATAGACATCTAGACACACTCTATCCCTGTTTCTCATTCCTGATATACAGATGACTTCTTTCTCAGACTTGTTGTTCTTGTTGATGGTGGTGACAGGTCTGAGTACGTTTGTGCTGTTGACTATAGGGTGTATTGTGTATGTTCTTGAGATCGAATGTCATCAAGGTCTGCATCTCAGTGACTGCATGCAGGGAGAAGGATTGATATGGATGTGGGGTGCGTGCGGTATGTGTGTCGTGTTTGTAGTGCTGACTTTGTGTGGGATGAGGGTCAAGCACGTGACATTCACAGATCGCGAGTGGGATGAGCTGTTATGAATCAAATAGAGCATGGTCTAATCATTCCGTTATATATGTCAAGATAGTTCTGCATGGTGTGAGCTTGAGTCATCAGTGATTATCGAGCCAACTCTTGTCCTGTCCACTTCCAACATAAGCACCCATATACCACCTTGTCATTTTTCATCTCAGACCTATCCTTATTCGCAAGATGTCTGGACGCTCATTTCACTCTTCAAACTTGTCTTTCATAATTCGCATCTATCCCTTGTCGCCATGTCTCACTCATTGTCCGTACTCATCATGCGTGTCATCCTCCTGATTCTGATCGTTCTCATCTGTGTACCATGTACACTCTGTTCTCCTAGTGACGTGTTAACCGTGATTGCTGATGCAACACCTCAATTCTTTTTTCCTACTTCCATAGCGGTTGACTCCAGTGAGAGGATCTATCTTATCGAAGCGAATCGTATTCTCGTACTGGCTGGGGTGAATGCTGTCGATCCATCAGAGACCGTGCTCTCCATGGATGTATACAACAGTGACGGTGTGCCCATAACCGGAACATCAGCGTTTGCAATCGATTCGAATGGCAATATGTATTGCATGACCATGTTGGGACTGTTTGTCTTCTCGTCGGTAGACAGCAACCATCCAGGTCAGCTCGTGTTTAACACGACCTTTCTCACACGTAACGGTAGCCAGTTGTGCACACTGGGTGCAGGCGCGGGTGAGACACACGTCGATATGGAAGGCGTCATCTACATCAATGTGTACTGTGGATACCCGGGTATATCCAGTTACTATGGTGGAATATTGGTCATTTCCGGTATCTACTCTGATAAACCAGGTGAGTTACTGTCGTTCTTTCCCATTCAACAGCCAGGTAATTTTGAGACGTTCGCTGTGGATTCCACTCAGCAGATATATTTGTTGACCTCGTCAGTTGCCAATCATGGAGTGAGTGTTCCTCGTACCACATATGGAGTGTACTCTGGATTCAACTCGTCCATTCCATGGAGTCAGCTTTACAATGGAACCATGAACAATATCGTGGACTTTAACACAAACTCCAGAACCAATGTGTTCGCTGTGTCTGATGTCCATGGACAAGTGTGGTTAGGCTCTTCTTCGGGGTTTGATCTCAATGTCTCGCTTCCGACCAACTCAGTTCTCCAATCTCCACCATTTGTCACAGTACAACTGCCCAACCCGTTCAGAGCTGACAACCCCATCTTTCCATTGAGTGTAGATGTAGCAAGTGTGGCGATCTCTGCATCGGGTCGGATTTATACCATTGTCCAGGTTAGCACCTTGAGTGCAATTGTAGTTGTACGGGGATTCTCGAACGATACGAGTACCTCTTCATCATCGACTGGATCATCACCATCGGCATCGTCTCCATTCCAGTGGCTTACCAGTCAGCTTGGACTGACATCATCATCAGGTAGTACACCAGAGACATCCGTTCCAAGTCAGTTGTCATCCACTGGATCTGGACTGGTCGAAGTACCTAGATACCTGGTTAACGTTCTCAAATTGATCATCGATCATATTGCATCTGAATGAACCATTCAGTATGAGACTCCCTGCGTTTAGAATCCTGTCCTGACTCGAAACGTCCATTTATTTACTCGTGTTTTGTGAGTGTGATCATGTCGTTGTGATAGATGCTTTGTTAATTTGTTGTGCAGTGTCATTTGACCATCTCAGGTCGCTAACAACCGCACAACTACCATACCTGTCGCGCCAGAAGCCGTGACTATCTGGTTGTTCACTGTGAACGTCATCACATTACCTCCTCCAACCTGTACCACAGCATTCAGTGTGAACGTCAACGTCTGTGCTGACGCACTCCCATTGTAAACGGAACAGGGAATAGCACCGATAACCGTGATGGTACTACCGCTCATGGACAGAGTGCCTAGTGATAGGGCATTCACTTGCAGGTTCACAGATAAGCTCACAGAGAACAGAGTGCCGGACACTCCTGGCACGGATATACCTGTAGTGCCTGAAATGGTGAACCCAGTGCTGTTTGCAGTACCGGTCATTACGAGTGAACTGGTCGAGATCGATGTGAACGATGCCACCATGATCGAGTTGTACGATAGGTTGTTCCCGTTGGGAGTAGGTGGTACAGGCAAGGTGAGATTCTGTCCCGTACTGTTCACGAGAGTATTGTTACTCAGTATCAGGTTACCCAGGAATGTACCTGTCTGTGCTACCTGTATCCCCAATGGAAAGACTGGCACAGATGAGTTGCTCGTTCCGATCGTCATGAACGGATTCACATGACTACCACTGTTCATTAACCCCATCTGAGCGACAACACCGTTGTTCTGCTGGAAACCACCACGCATGTACATACCAAACACCGGGGAGGATGAGATCAGCTGGATCTCACTAGTGCCCAGTCCAAACGAACCACCTGCAATCTGACTCTGGAAGGTGGCGAGCACTGTGTTGGTTGTTCCTCCTGATGGGGGTGAAAACGTGTTGTTCACAAACAGGTTGCTGGTAGCTGTCGATCCAGACACGATGGTCATGTTGCCGTTACCGTCATCCACCACGACGTTCTTAGTAGACAGAGTGGTCTGTCCAGTCCCATTCACCACCAACGTCCCTGTAGTGCCAGGCAGAGTCAGAACGATAGGACTCGGCAAGTTGAATGCCGGCTGTATCGTTGCGGGGTTGCCCGAACCGTTATCGATCAGTTTCAGTTGACTTGTTGCACCTCCACCATGACCTATCTGGATTCCACCGTTGTTCACCGCCAATCCGCCGTTCGACACAACCGCACCACCGAACACAGAGAGCTGTGTAAAGGAACCGGTTCCAACTACGGACATGTTACCAGATCCATCGTCCATGGTGTTGTGCGCTGAGGTTAAAACATTTAAACCATTGAGTACAAGACCTGGAGCACTGGTGCCGAATACTTGAAGACTAGCATTGTTCGCGTTAACACCCCC
>Ga0310811_10011776_pt1 | contig 11358 bp, 11 predicted proteins | sample YCmetagenome_FD_207642 | JGI IMG/M metagenome (GOLD analysis project Ga0310811, IMG submission 207642) | Soil microbial communities from experimental microcosm in Duke University, North Carolina, United States - YC | ecosystem: Engineered > Artificial ecosystem > Soil microcosm > Unclassified ... | reverse complement strand
CCATGTTTGGAGATCTTTGATGGCACGGTCGAGGTGCAACCGCCATGTTCGCTGGCCGGCGGGGTCGGGAATGCTCCCGTCGACATATACGCTCAACATCCGCTCGTCGCGGTGCGCACGGTGGAGCGCGCTCAATTGCGATTGCGTCAACATCAGGCCTCCGCGTCGCTGCGGGCTAGGGAGTTGCTCAAGAGCCGAGCTAGCACGGCTGGCCTCCAGCCGGCTACCGGTATCGATCTGGGGAGGAACCATGCCAGAGCGGTTCAGCAACAGGACTGAAGCCGGGCGCGCGTTGGCGGCGCGCCTCGGTCACCTTTCGGGCAATGTGATCGTTCTCGCGCTGCCGAGAGGAGGCGTTCCCGTCGGTGTTGAGATCGCGCGCGCGCTGCACGCGCCGCTCGATGTGTTCAACGTCAGGAAGCTTGGCGTCCCCTGGCATGACGAGCTGGCGATGGGTGCCATCGCCGCCGGCGGAGTCCGCGTGCTGAACGAGGACGTCATCGCTGGCTCGGGCGTGACCGCCGAGGACCTCGACCGCGTCACCGCCGAGCAGCAGATCGAGCTCGAGCGTCGCGAACGGCTGTATCGCGACAACCGGCCCGCGCCGAACGTGGCCGGCAAGACGGTGATTCTGGTCGACGATGGAATCGCCACCGGCGCGAGTGCACGCGCGGCGATCTCGGTCATCAAATCGCAGACCCCGCTTCGCCTCGTGCTCGCGGTGCCGGTGATCCAGGAATCCGTCGCGGAGGAGCTCGCGCGCGAGGTCGACCAGGTCGTTGCCGTCCTCATGCCGAGCGATCTGTTTGCGATCGGGGCCTGGTACCTCGACTTCGCGCAGTTGAGCGACGACGATGTGCGGGACGCGCTTGCGCAAGCGACGCGGGAGCCGGTGCCGGGAGACTGACTCAATCCCGATTGAGGCGAGGGTAAGTGTTGAAGTCGTCAGGGACAGTCGGCAGGCGTCAGTCGAAACGACGAAGGGTCGGCGCCTCGTCGACCCTCTTTCCTTGCGGCCTGCCGACGGACGACTGACCCTGACGCCTAGAGTCTCGGAATCCGAACCATTCGCTATCCGTCGGCAGGTCGAAAAACGGTATACCGTTTAGGTCTACCGGACGGCTCGGTCTGGCGGTACGTTGGCCACGACGTTTTCCAGACCGGACCATGTACACCGAATCGACCACCGGGACGCCCCGGATAAGCCGCAGCTCGCTGTCGGTTTTCCTGTTTCTCACATTTGCGTCGAGCTCAGCACTGTGGTGGCTGATCATTGACGCCGGAGGGCTGCGCGGCCAGGGCGCGTCGTACGTCTTCCTGCTGATGTGGTGCCCTGGCCTGAGCGCGCTACTCACGCGATTCATGTTTCAGCGGAATCTGCGTGGGCAGGGCTGGTCGCTCGGCTCGCCTCGGTGGCTCGCGCTCGGTTATCTGCTCCCCGTCGCCTATGCGACCGTCGCGTACGGATCCGTATGGCTGTCCGGCTTGGGAGGCGTCGACATCACTCACTTCCGAACGCCCGTCGCGACGTTCCTCGTGCTCGGCACCTTCCAGTCGACGCTCTCCGCGACCGGCGAAGAGCTGGGCTGGCGAGGATTCCTGGTTCCTGCGTTCGCCCAGCGAATGTCGTTCGCGAAAACTGCGCTCGTCAGCGGCGCGATCTGGACGGCGTGGCACGTTCCGTTGATCGTCTTCGCCGGTTATAACGCGGGCACGTCTACTCCCTACGCCATACTCTGCTTCGCGGTGATGGTCGTTTCGCTCGCATTTCCGCTCGCGTGGCTTCGACTGCGTTCGCAGAGCGTGTGGCCGTGTGCGTTGCTCCACGCGTCGCACAATCTCTTCATCCAGGCATTCCTGGATCGTGTTACTGTGAACACTGGCGCAACGCGGTGGCTGACGACAGAATTCGGCGCGGCGTTGGCGATCACCGTGTCGGCGACAGCGTGGATCGTGTGGCGCTACCAGGACGCGGTCGAAGCGCCTGTCTCTCCGGCGGATGTCGCAGCCCTGGATGCCGCGACGGAGGACGTCTTCGCGCTGCGTTGAGCCCATCGTCGGACCTTCGGAGGTCTCATGCGTTCGATCGCGATCCTGCTCGTCGTCGTCGCACTGAGTGACCTTCCCGCGCAGCGCGCTCCTCAGCCGCGCCCGGCCGCAAAGGGCGCGACGCCAGAGGAGACGCTGCTTCGGAATGAGGACGGCTGGGCGGCCGCGCTCGTGAAGCGCGACGCCGCGTACTTCAACCGAATGCTGGCGCCTGCTTTCGTCTACACCGAAGACGCGAAGCTCATGACGCGCGCCGACGTTCTCCGCGACGCCACGTCGGGGACGGACACCGTCACGGCCGCGCACAACGAGGACATGGCCGTGCACCAGTACGGACCCGTGACCGCTGTCGTCACCGGAATCCTCGTCGTCGACGGCCGTTCGTCCGGTAAGCGCTTCGTGCATCGGTATCGGTTCACCGACACGTGGGTGAAGCAGGACGATGGCCGATGGCAGATCGTCGCGGCGCAGGACTATTTGATGCCGGCGAAGTGAGCGACGCATCGCTCACCCGCCGCGAGGCGCTCACGCAGCTCGCCGCGCTCGTTGTCCTTCCACACGCGCTCCCGCAGTGGCCTGGGCCTGGCGTCGCCGCCGATCCGCTCGACGGCACCATCGCCGACTACCAGGCCGGGCGTCGTCGGGGCGAGTGGACGGCGGTCGAAGTCACGACTCGCGCGCTGGAGCGTTGTCGCACCGAGGGGGCGCGGTTGCACGCGATCGACGCCTTGTCGACCACCGCGCTCGCAGATGCGCGCGCCGCCGACGCACGGTTGCGTGCGGGCCAGATGCGCGGCCCACTCGACGGCGTGCCGGTGTTCGCGAAGGCGATCTACGACATGAACGGACTCGCGACGACCGGATCCAGCGCCGAGTGGGCGCGGTTGTTCCCGGAGCTGGTCCACCGCGATGCGATCGAGGTTGCTCGGATGCGCGCCGCCGGCGCGGTCGTCCTCGGCAAAACCGCAGCCGACGATTTCGCATACCATGGAAACGGCACGAGCAGCCACACCGGACAGGTGCTCAACCCGCACGATCCGACGGGAACGAAGACACCTGGCGGATCGAGCGCCGGCTCGGCGGTCGCCGTCGCTTGCGGAATGGCGTTCGCCGCGCTCGGCACCGACGACGGCGGGTCGAACAGAATTCCCGCGCAGTTCACCGGCGTGGTCGGCATGAAGCCGACGTTTGGATTGGTGCCGCGAACCGGCGTCATTCCGACGTGGCCGTATCTCGACACGCACGGTCCGCTCGCCCGCACCGTCGCCGACGCCGCGTTGCTGCTCGCCGCTGTCGCCGGACCAGACTCGTCGGATCCGCTCGCGCTCACGACGCCGTGGAATGGTGCGCCGCTCTCCGCGCTCCGCGACGACGCGCTCGCCGGTGCGCGGCTCGGTCTGGTGCAAGCACACGTTCCGCGTGCGCAGATGACCGCCGAGGCGCTCAGCGTCTGGGATCGCGCCCTTGCGGATCTTCGCTCAGCTGGCGCGGTGGTCGTGCCGTTTGCTCCCGGCTCGACGAGACTTGGCTATCGCGATGCCTTCCCGGCGTCCGCGCGATCCAGAAACGACGCCAAGGTCGACGCGAACTCGCCCGCGCCAACGGCGAATGCGCTCTACCGCTACTTCGTGGGACGCACGGATGATCCGCGCGCCGCGGTTCGGCGCGGCTACGCGGCCTTTCGAGCATTCTATGATGTTCTTCCGGCGACGTTCGAGGCGTGCGACCCGCTCCTCGAGCAACCGATGTCGGACGATGCCGCCGGTCAGTCGTTCGCGGCGTCGCGAGCCGATGTCGTGCGCGCGCTCGCGGACTCGATGCGCGCCGCGGAGGTCGTCGCGATGGTGTACCCGACGATGCCGTTCAATGCGCCGCGCGCGGCCGACAAGTGGCCAGACATTCGAACGGCGCTTGGCTACGGCAACTGGCTCGGATTGCCGGAGGTGTCGGTACCGGCGGGCGTCGGCGAAGATGGGATGCCCGCGCTCAACGTGTCGATCGTTGGCCTTCCGGGCGACGACGCACGGGTGCTGTCGCTGGCGCACGCCTACGAGCGTCACTCGAGACGGTTCGTCGCGCCGCCGCGTCGCTAGCTCGACGCGGGCGCGGCTCGCTTCATATGCAGCAGCGGAAAAGGTCGGCCGTCGCCATCGGTCGGCGACCGGCCAATGGCGACGAATCCCTGCGACTCATAGAAGGCTCGTGCGGCGTCGTTTTGTTCATTGACGTCCACTGCGAGCGCTCCGCCGGCGAGCTGTTGCGCGTGCGCGATCAGCGCCTTGCCGGCGCCGCGGCCGCGCTGATCGGGATCGATGAAGAGTCCTTCGATCGTGTCCTTCGAATAGCCCAGAAACCCGATCGGCTGACCGTCCGACTCCAGCAGCCACCACTCGACGTCGTCACTCGCCAACGCGTCGGCAACGAGCGGCCGCAGCTCGCGGATGTCGCTCTCGGTGAGAAAATGATGTGTGGCGCGAACCGAGCGTTCCCACAGCTCGACGAGTGGTTGTAGATCGTCAGGTCGTGCTCGTCGCACGCGCATTGCCTAGATCGCCTGTTTGAGTCGTGCGCTGACTCGCGCGCTCGGCGCGGATGCCGTAGACGATGAACGCGAGCCCGAGCAGCATGAACGCAGGCTCAATAATATCGGACTCGGGCCCGATCGTGAGGCGGTGCAGCTGAAATACCCAGTGGAACAGGATCAAGTCGAAGCTGAGGAAGGTCCCAATCGCGACGAGAAAGCCTCTGAAGAACGAAGGGCCGAACCGCATGGAGAGCGAGAGGAAGCCGACCAATGCAACAACGCCGATCATGATGACGCCGATGCGTCCTCCCATGGTCGTGACGTGAATCAGCGGACCGAACATGTGAGAGGTCCTCGAGTGAATGTCATCCCGAGCTACAAGCGAGGGATCTGCAGTTCCTCAACGAGCGCACTTCCAGTTCCGCGACTTCCCCTCGCCCATGATGAGCGTCGCCTTCCAGAAGTTGACGGCGCAATACTCCTTGAACGCGGCCATCCCGCACACGATGCCGTTGTGCATGAAGGACGGATGGCCCCACTTGAGCGTTTCCTCACAGTCCGGATCCGCCTGATGCACCATCTCACGGACTCGCAAGAGCACCGGTTTCGCATAGTCGGGCGCTTTCGCGATGTAGGCGTCGATGCGCTTGTCTGTCTTCGGCATGGCTGGCCCAGGGTGTCGAGTCGAGGCCGCGAGCCAAGTTGCGGCGCGATGCGGCCGACGGCAAGTTCTCTGCGGCCACGGCCCGGAGGCGAGAGTGAAAGACTTCACTGAGTCTGAGTCGGTAGCGCGCGGCGAGTTTCTCAAGCAACTCGCCGCGATGATCGCGACCGTGCCGTTCACGGGCGTCGGAAGCTCATCGCTGGCCGCGGGACAGCCGAAGCCGATCGGCGTGGCCACGACGCCACCGACCGCGCCGCCCGACAATCTCGTCGGCATCCAGATGGGGCCGCACACGATGCTCGACGAAGGCATCGAGCACACGCTCGACCTCTGTCAGGAGACGGCGTCGATCGACACGGTGTTCACGTACTGCTATTCCTACGGCGGCGACGTTCGGAAACCGTTGGCGTGGCTCGCGACCGACCACGGCGTCCCGGTCATCGACCAGCGGACGCGGAAACTTCCAAACGTCTGGGTCAGACAGCACGAGCAGTATTGGAAGAACACGTCGCTCCGGCACCCGAAGGTCGACTCGACGTTCGCGTACCACGATCGCGATCTCTTCGCCGAGATGGTCAAGCCGCTCCGGGCGCGGAAGATGAAGGTGTATCCGCGCATTCTCGAGGCGGGCGGGCGCGGCATCGAGAACTTCTCGAAAGTCGTCACGGTCAACGTCTATGGGAAGCCGACGACGACCGGGTGCTGGAATCATCCCGAATACAAAGCGTTCTGGAACGCGACGGTCGAAGACCTGTTCCGCAGTTACGACGTCGACGGGTTCCAGTGGGGCGCGGAGCGTGCAAGCCCGCTCACGAACGTCATCCAGAACGGCAACGAGAACAGCGCGACCTGCTTCTGCCAGTACTGTCGAGCGCGGGGAAAGGCGCACGGCATCGACGCCGAGCGGGCGAGAAAGGGCTTCGAGGATCTGCTCGTGTATGTCCAGGGGATGCGCGCGGAAACGCTCAAGCCGGCAGACGGTGCGGCCGCGGCATTCCTGAGAATCCTCATGCGATACCCGGAAGTGCTCGCGTGGGACTACCAGTACCGCCTCGCGCGCGAAGAGATCATGAAGGGCATGTACGACACGATCAAAGCGATCAAGCCGTCGGCACCGGTGGGCTGGCATGTGGATCACTGGGCGACGAGCATGGACATGGTTGCTCGAGCCGCGATGAGCTATGCCGAGATGGCGCCCTGGTCTGACTATCTGAAAGTCGTCGTGTATCACGCGGTCACCGCGCCGCGAACGCGCGGCTGGGTGGCAAACGATCAGAAAAGTGTGCTGAGCCAGCTGACGCTGCCGGAAGCGCTCGATCTCCACTATGAGCTGTTCGGCTATGACAAACGCGTCGAAGCGAGAGCCGACGAGCCGATCAAGGGCGGCACCCCCGACTACGTGTATCGCGAGACCAAGCGGAGCGTCGCGAGCGCGGAGGGGAAGACGAAGATCTATCCTGGCATCGGCTTCAACTTGCCGCCGGCGGGCACCCCGCCGAACGTGCCGACGGATGATCCGGAAACGATTTACCAGTGCGTGATGAAGGCATACCAGGCTGGCGCGAATGGGATCGTCGTGTCGCGCGAGTACGAGGAGCTCACGGTGCCGAATCTTCGCGCAGTGGGGCGAGCGGTGCGAGAGCTCGGAAAAACGGCTGGCGGGAAATGACGAGATGCTGAAATCGATGCAGCGCTCGGTTGTGCCGGTTGCCGCCACCACCCTTGGTGTGCTGATCCTGTTCGCGGCAGCGAGTGCTCGGCCGAATCGGTACGGCCATTCGGATCGTGAAGAACGGCACATGTTCCCAGCCGTGTCGAGCGGTCCGCAGGATCCTGCGTGGAGCCCCGACGGCAAATGGATCGCCTTCTCGATGCGCGGCGACATCTGGAAGGTGCCTGCCGACGGCGGAGAAGCCGTCGCGCTGACCTCCGGCCCCAACTATCACTTCGAGCCGGCGTGGAGTCCCGACGGCAAGCGCATCGCGCTCTCGATGGACGTTGGTGGGAATCTCGAGATCGGCACCGTCGACGCGAATGGCGGGCCGGTGGAACGAGTCGCATCGAACCCGCGCGTGGACCTCGAGCCCACGTGGTCGCGAGACGGCAAATCGCTCTACTTCGTGAGCGCGCGAAACGGTGGATGGCGGATTTTCCGGCACGACTTCGCGACCAACAGCGACACCGCCGTCATCAACGGCATTCAGCCGTCAGTGTCGCCCGACGGAAAGTCGCTCGCATACGCACAGGGCGGCGTTCGCGTGCTCGATCTCGCGACGCTCGAGTCGCGCGTCGTCCGCGCCGAAGAGACCGAGTATCGCGTGAAACCGGTATGGACGCCCGACGGCAAGAGCATTCTGTACGTCACCGAGGACAGAGGCTCCAACGACATTCGCGTCATCTCGGCGGCTGGCGGCGACCCGATCGAGCTCACGATCGATGACGAGCATCACGAGATGTCGCCGACGGTGAGCCCCGACGGTTCGCGCTTCGCGTTCGTCGCGTATCGCGACGGCGTCCCGAAGCTCTACACGTCGGACATTGCGGGTGGGCGCCCGAACGCGTGGCGCGAGGTGAAGATCACGTCGCGTCGGCCAACGTCGCCGACCGGTCGCGTTCGAATTCGTGTCGTCGGATCTGATGGTCGGCCGCTACCAGCACGCCTCTACGTCGACGCGAGCGACGGCCGTTCATATACGCCCGACGGCCGCTTTCACCGCGCGATGATGGTGACGGATCGCCACTACTTCCACACGTCCGGAAGCGACGAAGTCGATGTGCCGGCTGGCAAGACGACGATCGAGGCGGTGCACGGCTGGGAGTACAAGCCGAAAGCCGTCAGCATCGACGTTCGCCCTGGCGCGACACAAACGGCAACCATTACGCTCGAGCGGCTCATCGATCTGCCCGCGCGCGGCTGGTACGGTGGCGACACGCACGTCCATGATCTGCATCAAGGCTTCGGCCTCTCGCACGAAGCGTTCTTCCTCCAGCTCTCGGCCGAAGATCTGCACGTGACGAACGCGCTCATCCACATGGATGGCACGCGTCTCATGGGGCGGTGGTCGGATCTCACGGGCCGCCCAAACCCACTCTCGACGCCAACGCACATTCTGCAGTACGCCGAGGAGTTCCGCGGCGGGCTGGGTCACATCGGGATGGTTGGGATCAAGGAGTTCACGCTGCCGCTCGTCGCGGGCGAGAACGGCACCGCATACGCGGAGCAGGCGCTCGACCATCCATACATCATCGCCGCACACGCACAAGGCGGTCTCGCGGGCTTCATGCACCCGTATCTCAACTGGCCGCGCACGCCGGCCGCCGCTGCGAGCACGCTCATTGCCCTCGACGCCGCGCTCGGGTTGGGCGACTTCTACGACATCACGTCGCTGTACTCCGATGAAATCGGGTCAGCGGCGTTCTATTACCATTTGCTCAACGCTGGATTCAAGTTGCCGGCGACGGGCGGCACCGACAACTTCTCAGACGTCTGGCGCGATCCTCCGCCGGGATCCGATCGCACGTTCGCGCTGGTCGATGGTCCGCTTTCGGTCCGCACATGGCTCGACGCCGTCCGTCGCGGCCGAACGTTCACCTCGACCGGCCCGCTGATCTTCATCGACGTCGACGGCCACAAGCCGGGAGACGAGATTGGCGTCGCCGCGAATGGATCGAAGACCGTCCATGTGAAAGCCGAGGCGCTGTCGATCACGCCGGTCGATTCGTTGCAGATCGTCGTGAACGGCGAGATCGCGCGGACGGTCGCCGCGACCGACAAAGCGCACGTCGCATTCGACGGCACGGTGGAGATGCCGGACGGTGGCTGGATCGCCGCGCGCGTCCTCGGCCCAAACTCGAAGTACATCGGCGACGACTACGCGTTCGCGCACACGAGCCCGATCTACGTCGTGCGCGGTGGGCACCACTACATCAACACGCAGGACGTCCAGTTTCTGTCGCAGACCGTGGATGCGATCTGGGCGCGTGTCGAGCGCTCCCGCTGGCGTTCTGACGCGGCGCGCGACCGTTTCCACGCCGCGGTCGACTCGGCGCGGGCTGCATACGCGAAACTCGAAGGGCGCTAACCGAACCCTCAGGCCTCTTCCCAGCGGAATCGCCACGCGGCGACCGCGGTGAAAAGGAAAGCGAATCCGAGCAGCACAACGATCGGCATCGCGGCGCTTGCGATCCCAAGCCCGCGCCACGTCATGGCGTCGAATCCGTCAACCGCCCAGCGGGTCGGCACGACGACGGTGAGCTTCTGCAGCCACTCGGGAAAGACGAACGTCGGCACCCATGCGCCGCCGAGCATCACCATGATCAGCGTCGCGAAGATCGACGCGCCGCGAGCGGCATTTGGCGTCTTGCCGAGCGACGCGACGAGCAGACCATAGCCGGCCGCCATCAGTGCGCACGCGATCCCGACGCCGAGAAACCCGGCGAGGCTTCCCGCGATGCGCACGTGCCAGACGAGGATCGCGAACGCAAATGACACGAAGAGCACCAGCGAGCCGATCACCGTCGCACTGCTCAGCTTTCCGCTGAGCAGCGTCACGCGCGAGATCGGCGCGCTTCGTAGTCGCTTCCACAGCCCCCGCTGTCGCTCGGTGAGCAGCTCGACCCCGAGGTTGATCGCGGCGAAGAGAAGAAACTGGATGCCCATGCCGGCGAACGAGTGCGCGTAGCCGTTATAGGCGGCTTCGACGCGGGCCGTGAGCGCTTCCTCGCGCACGTCGTATGGCCGTTGGAGCTGGGGTCCGTCGCCGAACACCGCGCGGGCTACGGCCCTCATCACGTGCTGCGTCATCACGCCGCTCACCATCGCGCGTTCTATCGATCGCGACGGGTCGTAGAGAATGCGCAATTGCGGACGCCCGCTGGAGCCAAGCAACGCGCGCTTGGCTGAGTCGCCGAAACCACGCGGAATGATGACCGCTACCGGCGAGGCGCCGCGAAGGACGCGAGCTCGCGCGGTATCGACGCCGACGACGGTCGGCGCGAGATTCTGGTCGGCCGTGACGCCGCCGACGATCGCCGTGGATACCGCGCTCGAGTCCTGATCCACGATGAGCATCTCCAGTCTCGACCGCTGGTTGCCCTCCGAGTTGCCGCGAAAGATGAATCCGAAGAACGACGCGATGGCGATGGGCATCGCAAACGCCATGATGACGGCGCGGCGATCGGCGAAGAAGAGTTGAAGATCCTTCTTCACCATGGCGCGAATCGGGATGAGTGCCATCAGTCTCTCAAGCTCTTGCCGGTGAGCGACAGGAAGACGGCTTCGAGCGTCGGCACGCCTGCCGCCTGCGTGAGTCCCACGAGGGTGTTGTCCGCGATCACCCGCCCGTGATCCATGACGACGATGCGATCGGCGAGGCGCTCGACCTCTTCCATGTAGTGCGTGGTGTAGAGGAGCGCTTTGCCCTGTGCCTTGAGCGTCTCGAGATTGTCGAAGATCGCGTTGCGGCTCTGCGGGTCGACGCCGACCGTCGGCTCGTCGAGCAGGAGAATGTCGGGATCGTGAAGGAGCCCGATCGCGAGATTGAGTCGCCGCTTCATGCCGCCGCTGAACGTCTTGACCTTGTCCTTCGCGCGGTCGGCCAGGCTGACGGTCTCCAAGGCGCGTCCGATTGCCTCGTCGAGCTCCCGTCCGGCGAGGTCGTACAGCGCGCCGAAGAAACGAAGGTTGTCTCGCGCGGAGAGCTCATCGTAGAGCGCGAGGTCCTGCGGCACGAGACCAAATCGGCGCTTTGCGGGGTCGGTCTCGCCGTTGAGCGCTTTGCCGTCGATGTCGACCGAGCCTTTGTCGGCGGTCACGAGGCCAGCGATCATCGACAGGGTCGTCGTCTTTCCGGCGCCGTTCGGTCCCAACAACCCAAGCAGCCTGCCGCGATCGACGGTGAACGAGACGTCGTCGACTGCGACGAGCGTGCCGTAGGCTTTGCGGAGGTGAGAGACTCGAAGCATGGAAGAGTCAAACGGTGGAACCGTCCGCCAGGTTTCCGCTAGGCCTACACCCCGTCCCGCCTATCCCTTTCTCCAGACGCCCGGCGGCGTGCCGACCAGGGAAGTAAAGACTCTCGTAAAGTGCCTTTGATTGGCGAATCCGCAGTCGAGTGCGATC
>Ga0310811_10011774_pt1 | contig 11359 bp, 8 predicted proteins | sample YCmetagenome_FD_207642 | JGI IMG/M metagenome (GOLD analysis project Ga0310811, IMG submission 207642) | Soil microbial communities from experimental microcosm in Duke University, North Carolina, United States - YC | ecosystem: Engineered > Artificial ecosystem > Soil microcosm > Unclassified ... | reverse complement strand
TTCGTGATCATGGCCTGGGCCGGCGCAGGCGGAGGACAATCCTGGCATAACGGACGGTTTCCCGCGAGCAAGGGCGGCCTAGCTAAACGGCATTGCGTGTAGTGCGTGTTTTATTTCCACGTAGTGCGAAGTTACCATGCTATGCGGAGTTTCCATGTTACTCCTATCCACTGTTATGGGGACATAAGGCGATATGTGCGGCACCCGGCGGAGGCGCTTGACCCAGTGGCCACGTAAGAGCGCTTCTGGAGGATTGCCGCAGCCCCCGCCACGGTTCTTTGCCCCGGAAAGTCAAATCGTACGGGCTGACCTAGATCAGCATCGAAGCGGGACAGAGCGGAGCCCGGAAGCTGTTCGGATTGACCTAGATCAGGATCGGGGTGGAACTCCGCGCAGCAACAAGCCGTTCTGGAAGAGCTGACCAGGGATGGGGCGCGGCGGAAACGCTCCGCGACTACCTCAGCCGACGCAGGTCTGCCTTTGCCCTGCTAGCTGCCAGGCCGAGCAAGTGACGGGTCGTCGCTCGGCTCTGGCGGGGCAGACGGGAGGCGGTACAAGTCCAGGCCCTCTGGGGTGCGGTCGCGGGTTAGCTGGCCGCGGGCTACAAGGACCTCAAGGTGCGCAGCGGTCTCGCCGGTCGCGAGGAGCTGGTTCATGATGTCGAGTTCGGTGAGCTTGCGCTGCCTGCGGGTCCACGGCAGCGCGCCGGCGGCCGCGAAGGCGGTGACCGGGCCGGCGGTGGCGGCCTCAAGGGTCTGGGCGAGGCGGGTCTCGTGGTGCTCAAGGAGCTGGTGCACGCGGGCGTGAGTGGACGGCTGGATCGGGCCGTGCGCGGGCAGCAGCCTGGTGTCGGGCAGCGTGAGCATCAGCCGGAGCGAGCTCAGGTACTGAATCAGCGCCGTGCGGGTGATGACCGGCTGGAAGCCGATCGACGGCGTGATGTGCGGCAGGACATGGTCGCCAGCGAACAGCAGGCCCGCCGCCTCGTCCTGGAACACGACGTGCCCGGTGGTGTGGCCCGGCGTGTGGATGGCGCGCAGCGTCCTGCCCGGCAGGTCGATCACCGCGCCGTCGGGCAGCCAGCGGTCGGGGTCGGACCACTCAAGCTTCGGCTGGGGGTCGGCGAGGCGGGGTGCCATCCTGGCGCGCACCTGTTCGGCCAGGCCGGCGGCGCCCATGCGGCCGAGCATCTCGATAAACCCGACCTCAGCGCGACCAGCCGAGACATCCCTGATCGCGGCCATGTTGCCGCGCTCTTGATCGCCGAGCACGATCTGGCCGCGCAGCGTGGTCCGCAGCTCGACTGCGAGGGTGTAATGGTCCTGGTGGATGTGGGTGATAAGGAAGTTCCTGATGTCCGGCAGGCCGAAGCCAAGCTGCTCCAGAGCTTCGGTCAGCCGCTCGCGCGCCTGCGCGATCGCCATGCCCGCGTCGACCAGGTCCACGCCGTTGCCGCTGACCATGGCGTAGACGTTGACGGCGGTCAGCGCGTCGCCTGGCAGCGGCAGGGGTATCCGGTACAGCCCGTCGCCGAGGTCTTCCACCCCTGGCTCCGCCCAGGCGTCCCGATCGTCTTTTGCCCTCGCGGCCGGCGCCTGGCTCTTCACATAGTCCACGGATGGTTACCTCCTGCCTGTCCAATGTACAGGCAGCCTGAAGATTCCTTTAAGGCGTTATACATCGTTCGAGCCGCTTACGGCGTTACCTGTCCCCCGCTGGGGTGCACCGGGCAGCAGGATGCCACCGGGCAGGTGCGGCAGCCGGGGTTCACCTTGGCCTGGTAAACCGGGCCTGCCATGCCCTCGGCCACGGCGTCGACGAGCTTGAGTGCCCAGCCAGGATCCTGGTCATCGGGCAGGGCACCCTGGCGCTGCACCTTCGCCTTCAGCGTGTAGCCGGCCTTGCCGACCTGGACGAGCTCAGCCCCGCCGGGCTCGGTCACGCCGAACCGCTCGAACGCGCCGAGGAGCACGGCGAGCTGGTAGACGCCGAGCTGCGGATGGCGGTCAAGCTCACCGTCGTGCGGGGCGGACGCACCGGTCTTCAGGTCCACGATGACGCCGCGGCCCTGGCCGTCCTCCTCAAGACGGTCGACCCGGCCGGTGATCTCCACCCGGCCGACCCGCACCTTCAGCGCCTCTTCGGTCGCCAGCAGTTCCCTCGGGTTGGCGGTGTGCCAGTCGAGGAACTTGCGGACCATCCTTTCCGCGAGCTCCCGCTGCCTGTTCCCGTACCACACGCTGCCGAAGTCAAGGTGGTGCCAGATGTCGTCGATCCGCCCCGCCACCTGCTGTTCCGTCGCGCCCTCGGCGATGAGCTGCGCGGCGGCATGGATGACCGTGCCAAGGTGCCGCAGGACGTCTGGGTGCCCGGCACCGACGGCGGACTCAAGCAGCCAGCGCAGGCCGCAGCGGGTGAACGTCTCCACGTGCGACGGGGACAGCCGCACCCGCTCGCCGTCGCCGACGATCGGCCCGGCGTCGGAAAGCTCGGTGAGCGCGTACCAGGTGGCCGGGTCCGCGCCGCGCACGCCCGCGTCCGCGAGCCTGGCGAGCTGGCGGGCGGCGGCATCCCGCAGCGCGTCCGGCTTGCCTGGATCGGTCGCGGTCCTGCGCAGGTCCGCGACAAGCGCGGGGAGGGACAGCCACCGGGTCGCGGCGCTCGCCCGCTCGATCTCGATGTCGTCGCCCGCGAGCTCGGTGAGGAACCGCGACGGCCGCTGGTCCTGCTCATCGCCGCCGGACGCGGTCACCATGAGCAGCCGTCGCGCGCGCGTGACCGCGACGTAGAACAGCCGCCGCTCCTCGGCGAGCAGCCGGGCGGCGAGGGCCGCGGCGGCAACGTCTGGCGGAGCGCCGGCGGCGGCCGTGTTGGTCACGGAGCCACCGGTCACCTCGGCCAGTTCGTCGGCGCCGAGCAAGGCACCGCGCAGCCTCAGGTCAGGCCAGACCTCTTCCTGCACCCCGGCGACGACCACCACGTCCCATTCGAGCCCCTTGGCCCGGTGCGCGGTCAGCACGCGGACGCAGTCGTCACGGACCGCCTGCTCGGCGAGGGTGTCGCCGGCGATCTCCTGCCCGGCCAGGCTGTCGAGGAACAGCCGTGGGCTGCCAGGCGGCATGTCGTCGGTGAACCGCGCGGCGGCCTCGAACAGCGCCAGCACCGCGTCGAGGTCATGGTCGGCCGCGCTGTCGTGCTCGGCCCGCTCCTCCCACTGCGCGGCGAGCCCCGATTCGCGCCAGACCGCCCACAGCACGTCCTCCACGCTCTTGCCCGCGCTGAGTTGCTGTGCGGCTGTGGTCAGCAGGCTGGCCACCCGCCAGGCCGGGGCCGCCACCCGGTCGCTGACCAGGCGGAGCGCACGCAGATCCGTCAGCACCTCGCCCAGCGGCACGCCGCCCAAGGCCCGCCGCAGCTTGCGCAGGCCCAGGCTGTCGGTTTGGCCGAGCGGACCGGTCAGCAGCTCGGCCGCGGTCTCCTCGTCGAGCCTTGCCCGGTCGAGGGCGCAGCGCAGCAGCGTGAGGAACGGCCGGACGGCGGGCTCGTCGGGCAGCGGCAGCTCATCGCCCGCGACCGCCACCGGCACCCCGGCGGCTATCAGGGCACGGCGCAGCGCAGGACCCTGGCGCTGCACCGAGCGCACCAGGACCGCCATCTGCTGCCACGGGATCCCGTCCGCCAGGTGCGCCCGGCGCAGGGCATCGGCGACGACGGCCGCCTCCTGCGCCTGGGTGTCCGCGACGCAGATCCTGACCTGGCCGGCCTTCAGGTCTTTCGCCGGGACCAGGCGGCGGTGGGCGGCGGCGTCACCGCCGGGAGCGGCCGGCAGCCTGCGCGCGATCCGGCGCGACGCGGCAAGCAGGAACGGGCCGCTGCGCCGGCAGGTGCGCAACGCCATGACCGGGGCAGCCGCGCCGTCCGGGCCGTGGAACCGGTCGGGGAAGCTGGTGAGCACGCGCACGTCCGCGCCGCGGAAGGCGTAGATCGACTGGTCCGGGTCGCCAACGGCTACTAGGTCCCTGCCGTCGCCGGCGAGGGCCTGCAGGAGGGCCTCCTGCGCTGGGTCGCAGTCCTGGTACTCGTCGACGAACACCGCGTCGTAGGCGTCGCGCTCCCGCTGCCTGGTGGCCTGCTTGTCGAGCAGGCTCGCGGCGATCCTGACGATCTCCGCGTAGTCGTAGGCGGGCACCGGCGCAAGGTCGAAGCGCGCGGAGTAGCGGTCGAGGAACGCCCCGGCCGCCACCCAGTCCTCCCGCCCGGACCTGCGGCCGAGCTGGCGCAGCGCCTTGCCGTCGAGCCCGCGTTCCGCCGCCCGCATGAGGACGTCGCGCAACTCCTCGGCGAAGCCCCGGGTGGCAAGCGCGGGCCGCCGGTCACCCGGCCAGTTCTTTCCACCGTCGGTGATCTCGCCGCGCAGCATCCGGCGGATCTCAAGCAGCTGCTCCGGCGCCGAGAGCAGCCGCGGCGCCTGGTCCCCCGCCAGGACGAACTCCCTGCGGACGAGCGCGTAGGCGTAGCTGTGGAAGGTAAGGGCGAGCGGCTCGGAGGTGGTCTTGCCAAGCCTGGCGGTGATCCGGTCGCGCAGCTCGCCCGCGGCCTTCCTGCTGAACGTGAGCACCAGGATGCGGCCAGGGTCGATGCCGCGCCGCTCGACCCGCTCGGCGACCGCGGCGACGATCGTCGTGGTCTTGCCCGTGCCCGGTCCGGCAAGGACGAGGAGCGGCCCGCCCTTGTGATCGACCACCCGCTGCTGCGCCTCGTCCAGCACCGGCCGTACCGGCGGTGCGCCAGACAGTTCGCGGCGGACGAGTCGGTAACCGTTCATCGTGCTTTGATTTCACCACGGGCTACCGACATTCGAGACGTGGTTAGTTGCCTTTCCATCGCGCCTGGCGCATGTTCACCCGCACCGGCATGCTGGCCGAACGCAGCGGCGTCCCCTCGGCCAGGTAGTGCTTGAGCGCCGCGGCCTCGTGCCCGGCCGCCGGCGAGCCATCGGCGTGGATCACCCGCCACCAGGGAGCACCGCCACCGTAGTGGGACAGCACCCGGCCGACCTGACGGGGGCCGCCGACGCCCAGGTACTCGGCGATGTCGCCGTAGGACATGACTTGCCCGGCCGGGATCGAGTCCACCACGTCGAGCACTTGGGCGGAGTAGTCGTCGATCTCCGTCATGTCCGCCGCGCTCCTTGCGTCAGGTAGAGCCCGACGCCCCCGGCGAGCGCCACCAGGCCCGTCACGATCATAAGGACGATGAACGCTTCGAACCAGCCGCCGCCGCGCGCGGTGACCGGGGCCGCCGGAACCGCCGCCGGGCCGCCGCCGAAGTGCGCGGTGGTCGACGCCTGCGTCTGGGCCTTCGTCCGCATCAGCTTCCCCGCCTTGACGAGGGCCGCGTTCGCGTCGACGATGCCGAACCCGGTGAGCACGCTGTATTTGTCGGTTGCGCTCTGCTGCGCCGTCATCGTCAGCGCCTCGGTTACCTGCGCGGGGGTGATCTTCGGGTACTTGGCCTTGAGCAGCGCCGCGACGCCCGCGACGACCGCGCACGCGGGGCTGGTGCCGTCGACGACGTAGTACTGGCCGTCGTTGCCCTGCGCGGGAACGGTCTTGCCGGGCGCCGCGATCCGCACGGACAGGTTGCCGCTGGAGAACTTGGCGGGCACGCGGTCGATGGTGACCGCGCCCACGCTGAGCACGCCCGGGTATTCCGCGGGAAACGACACCGGCGCGATGTCCGGGTTGCTGGTGCCGTGCTGCGTGTCGTTGTCGCCGGAGTTGCCGGACGACGCCACCAGGACCACGCCGTGCGAGTAGGCGTAGTCGATGGCGTCGCGGACCACGCCGCTCGGCGCGGAGTAGCCGATCGACATGCTGATGACCTTGGCGCCGTCCTTGACGGCCGTTCTGATCCCATCAGCCAGTTCGTCCTGGATGGTCTGCTCGGCTTCGTCGTTGTACTTCTGGTAGTTCGGGTCGCCCTTGTCCGGGATGACGCGGATAGAGAGGATCTTGGCCGCTGGCGCGATCCCCATAATCCCGTCCTCGCCGTCGAAACCGTGGCCGTGCCCGGCGATGATGGATGCCATCCACGTGCCGTGCCGGCCCCAGTTAGGGTTGCTCGATGAGGTTTTCAGCTTGGTGAGGTCGGGTCCCTGGATGACCGTGCCCCCCGACAGGTCTGACACGTTCCCGTCGACGCCGCTGTCGATCACCGCGACCGTGACGCCGGAACCGTGGGTGACGTCCCATGCGTTCTGGACGTCGATCATGCCGAAAACCCACGATTGCGAGTCCCTGAAGCCGTCGGCCTTGGCGCCCGCCCCGGCTCCCGACAACGCTGGCGCTGCGCCGAGCATCACCGCCAAGGCTGCGCTCGCGAGCACGCGGCCAAGCATCCGTGTTCTCAGCATCCAGGAGTCTCCGCGCTCGGGCAGTGCGGCGGGGGCACCGGGGCGGCAAGCGTCGACAGCACATCGTCGGCCACGCCCTTGGCCTCGCTCGTCATCTCAGCTTCCGTGTAGCTGTCCTTCGAGACCTGCTGCTGCGGCCGGCTGTCGGCGTACCCGACGGTGTAGAGCACGACGTACGTGCCCCGGGAGGTCACCCCGGAAAGCTGCCGCTGCTTGTCGGTGAACTGCCCTGCGGGCGTGCCCTTGAACGAGACGGCGTGCACGGTGGCGCCGAGGCCGCCGGAGTGCGAGGCGTTGCCGATGGTCCGGGCCGCGGTCTGCGCCTCTGCCGAAGTGGGCAGCGCGACAGCGCCGACGGTCACCACGAAGCTGTCGGTGTCATCGACGTAGGTCGCCCGGAGCATGGCCGAGCAGCCGTCGTGGTTGAGCACCGCCACCGCGCTCGGGTCGACCGCCGACGCGCAACTGGCCTGCTTCGCGATGCCGACCCGGTGCGCCGCGAGCGTCAGCGAAGGGTCGTCATCCAGCGCTTCCGGCGCGGTGTAGTGGACCGACGCGGGAAAGATCGATCCCGCTGGGAGGACACGCCAGCGCTTGCCGTACTCCCAGTCGGTGATCTGCTGCGTCTCTTTCGCCGTGAACTTCCTTGGTCCCCCTTGGACCGCCGCGCCGACCGCGGAAAGGGCGAAGGCGATACCGCCGACGCCTAGGAGCGTCCACGCGATCGACCGCCGGCGGCGACGCGCACGCACATCCGGGTGCAGCGACGGCTCCCGGGGCGGCTCGGGGAAAACGGGGCCGTTGTGCCATGGCTGCCGGTTCGGCGGGCCGTACTGCGGCGGTCCGTGCTGCGGCTGGCCGTACGGCGGCTGGCCACTCGGCGGTTGCCCGTTTGGCGGCTGGCCGTGCGGCGGTCCGCTCTGCGGTGGGCGCCCCGGGTACGGCGGCTGACCATAGGGCTGCTGAGGGTAGGGGGGTTGTTGGCCGTAAGGTGGCTGCTGGCCATAGGGCGGCCGCCCGTGCGGCGGCTGGCCAGGATACGGACGGCCGGGATACGGCTGCTGGGCACCGGGCCATTGCTGGCCGCCGTGCGCGTCCCCGTAGTCCCTTGCCACACGGAAATGTTAGGGCTAGTTGCGACCAGTCGGTCCGGGCTAACGCGTTTTAGTTATTAACTAACAGGGCGTAAACGGCCAGCGTCACCAGCGATCGGCCCGCCAGCACCACGACCGCATCGGCATATCGATGACGGGCCCGGCACCGTCCGGCCCGGTCCTTGCCCTGCTCAGCAGCGCGTTCTTGGTCATCGCGAAGGCCGACTCCCGGTCGGCGGCAGAGGCGGTGAGGAAGGCACTCCTTGTCGAGAGCCACTCAAGCATGTCATCCACGGACATCGTCCGCGAGAAGCCAAAAGACGCGGTTTCCCCCGGCCCGAACGGTGCTCCCGCAGGGAGTAGCACCAAACGCTGGCGGGCCAGCAGGGCGCGCACCTCGGCCGCGGTTGCCGGCTCGTCCGCACCTGGGACGGGCGGATCGATGGCGGGCACGCCGTCGGGCTTGAGCAGGTCGAGTTCCGCCACCCAGTTCTCGTCCCTGTCTCTGCTCGTCCAGGTGACGCCGAGCCGTCCGCCCGGCCGCAGCACGCGGGCGATCTCGGGGACGGCCCGCGGCAGGTCGAGCCAGTGCCACGCGGTCGAGACGAACACGGCGTCCGCGCTCGCGTCCGGCAGCGGCATGGACTCGCCCCAGCCCCTTCGCACGTCGACGCCCGGCGAGCGCCGCGCGAGCACGTCACGCATCCGGTCGTCCGGCTCCACGGCGACCACTCGCGCGGCACGGCCAAGGAGGGCCCTGGTGAACAGCCCGGTCCCCGCCGCGAGGTCCACGGCGACCGCACAGCCGGCAGGCACCAGCCAGTCCAGCGCCGCCGCAGGCGGCGCGGGCCGCACCCTGTCGTAGCTGTCGGCGACACTTCCGAACGAGGTGGCCTTCTCTTTATTCGAAGTCACAAGCCCAATCCTCCCGAACGGAGGCGTGTTTCACGCGGCGACCCCACCGCTGCGCGCGGGGTGCGGTCGGCGTTAAATGAGCACCATGAAGCTGACCAAACACGAGCACGCCTGCGTTGTCCTGGAGAAGGACGGAGCGAAGATCGTTGTCGACCCGGGGTCGTTCTCCTCAGGAGCGGCGGACATCATCGCCGATGCCGACGCCATCCTCGTCACGCACGAGCACTACGACCACGTAAACGAAGCGGCAATCAACGAGGCGCTCGCAGCGCGGCCTGAGCTGCGGGTGTACGCGCCCGCCGGCGTGGCCGGCACGTTCGGCGGGCACCAGGACCAGTTCACCGCGGTCGCGGCCGGCGATGAGCTGACCCTGGGCTCCTTCGCCGTCACCGTGCACGGCACCCAGCACGCGATCATCCACCCGGACATCCCGCCGATCGCCAACGTCGGCTACCTGGTCGACGGCAGCCTCTACCACCCGGGCGACGCGTTCTTCGTGCCCGAGGTCCCGGTGTCCGTGCTGCTGCTGCCGACGAGCGGGCCGTGGATGAAGATCGGCGAGGCGGCCGACTACGTGCGCGCGGTGCAGCCGCAGCAGATCATCCAGATCCACGAGGCCCTGCTCAGCGACATCGGCCTGTTCCTTGCGAGCAACCTGCTCGGCGCGAACGGCCTCACCGGCCTCCCACTGACCCAGCTCCCCGTCGGAGATTCACTGACCGTCTGACGCACGGCCGTAGGCCTCCTCCGCGCGGGCCGCTGCTACGTCGGAGAGCTTCTCGCCGGACCTGGCGCAGCGGGCTACGTCCCTGATGGCGGTGGTGACCAATTCCGGGTCACCCGCCATCAGGTAATGGCTGGGGCTCTGCGAGACCTCGTGCCGGCTGTTGGACGACAGCTGGGCAAGGTCCCGGTGCAGGTCGTGCCAGCCCTGGTACACGCGCTTCGAGACCGTCGGGTCACCCGGGGAGCAGGTCAACACCGCCAGCGGCCGGTCGCCGAGCGCTCCCGCTGGCAGGAACGGGGCGTGCGCGGTGGCCCGCCGGAAGGCTCGCCATTCGCGGATGACCGACCGCGGGTCGGCGCCGCGCCGTTCCGCCGCCGGTTCCCGCATGATGACCAGGACCATGAAGGCCATCTGCAGCCTGGCCTTCGCCGACCGCAGCGGGTCGAGGACTTTGCGCTGGTTCTCGTGGCTGGATTCGACCAGCACCATGCCGACGATCCGGTCAAGGTGCTCGGCCGCGTAGGCGCGCGCGTAGATCCCGCCCGCCGAGTGCCCGACGAGGACAAGTGGCCCGGTCACGCTGAGCTTCGTTAGCAGGCAGTCCAAGTCGGCCGCGATGTCGTGGGGGGTCCGCGAATCCTGGGCGGCGCTGCTCACGCCATAGGGTGCCCGGTCGTAGGTGACGACGGTCATCTCCTCGGACAGCTGCTGCGCGATCTTCGCCCAGTCTTCCGCGACCCCGCCGAAAGAGGGCTCGATGACCACGGTCGGCGATCCCGTACCGAAAACTGTCGCTTCCAACTGGTGTCGTCTCACCGAGACCATTACCGTCCCGCCTGCCATGCTCCACCTGCCCCAGAACAATTGCCGCGTAATTGACCGTTCGCATTACGCTAACTGTTCGGGTTTGCGGTGACTAGCCGCTATAGCGGCAAATTGCGATGAATTCCGGTTTTCCGGCTAAACGCCCGCGCATCTGCACGTGCCCGTGCAATCCCATGACCGCAGTACGTTGCTGTCGTCCCAAGACGCGCACTTGTTAAGGCATAAGCGGCAGGGGGAATTAGGCCGCGTGAAATTCCACGGCGCAGGTCATTCGGTAAGCCCGGGCCCCGCGATGAACAGCGTCGCGGGGCCGGACGCGGTCACCGCCCCGTCCGCCGCGGACAGGAAGCACGATTCGCCCTTCGCGACCTTGAGCGTGCCCGAGCCCGCGCGCAGCGTCCCGGTGCCCTCGGTGCACAGCACGACCCGCGCGCCGTCGGCCTCGGGTAGGGTCACCTCGCCCGCCCCGAGTTCGGCCCGGTAGAGGCGGAACTCCGGCGCAGGCGTGTCGTAACCGAAGATCCCGCCGCCGAGCGACTGCGGCTCGATGACCGGCACGGCAACCGCGGGGTCGGTCAGCTTCAGCAGCTCCGCGACGTCGATGTGCTTAGGCGTGAGCCCGGCCCGCACCACGTTGTCCGAGTTGGCGAGCAGCTCAACGCCGGTGCCGTGCAGGTAGGCGTGCAGGCCGCCGGCGGGCAGGAAGACCGCCTCGCCCGGGGCCAGCACCGCGTGCCGCAGCAGCAGCGAGCCGACGATGCCGATGTCGCCGGGATGGTCGGAAGCGATCCGCACCGCGGCTGCGCAGGCCGGGGCGTAGCGGCCGCCGCGCGTGGCGACGGCGGCACACGCGGCCACGACCTCGGCGACCAGCGCGGCCCGCTCGTCCTCCGGCCAAGCCAGCAGCTGCGCGAGGGCCTGGGTGAGGCCTTCAGGTCCTGCCGCGCCGGCGATGGTGGCGGCGACCGGGGCAAGATCGGCGACCGCGAGCCCCGTCAGCAGCGCCACCGCGTCCTGCTGAGTGCGCATCCCCGCGAGCACCTCGAACCTGGTGAGCGCGCAGAGGATCTCCGGCTTGGGCCAGTCGTCCACGTAGTTGCGTGACTTGTCGCCCGGCGCGAGGCCGCGCTCGGTCTCCGCGCGGTACCCGGCCTCGGCCTGCGCCCGCGACGGGTGCACCTGGATGGACAGCGCCTTCTCGGCGGCCAGGACCTTCAGCAGGAACGGCAGCCGGCCGCCGAACCGCGCCGCGCACTCCGGGCCGAGCTCGCCAGCTGGGTCGGCCGCGATCACCGCGTCGAGCGTGGTTTTGCCTCCCGCGCGCTCCACCCCGGACGGCGCGGACGGGTGCGCGCCCATCCACAGCTCCGCCTCGGGTTCGGC
>Ga0310811_10011772_pt1 | contig 11359 bp, 7 predicted proteins | sample YCmetagenome_FD_207642 | JGI IMG/M metagenome (GOLD analysis project Ga0310811, IMG submission 207642) | Soil microbial communities from experimental microcosm in Duke University, North Carolina, United States - YC | ecosystem: Engineered > Artificial ecosystem > Soil microcosm > Unclassified ... | reverse complement strand
CGGCGACGAGCCCTATTACAGCCGCGTCGGCTTCCAGAAGGTGCCGAAGGGCCGCGCCACCATGCCCGGCCCCGTCGACTACAATCGCCTGCTCGTCGCCGAGCTCGAAGCCGGCGCCTTCGAGGGCGTCTCCGGTGCGATTCAGCCCGATTGGGATTTTGCCCGCTAGGGCGTGTGGCTCGAACGGCGTGCCACCGGGCGCACGCTATCGAGTCTCACTTTTCATAGCCCACCCATACGGACGAACCGCTTGAGCCCTCAGTTTAAGGCTTGAGATTTCCTCTGGCAAAAGTGGGCGTATCGCTATCCGCCTGTCTTTGCGCGCCAGGCCGGGACAGCCAAGCACCGCCTCCACGGCCTCATCCGCCGCCGCCAAGCCGACCGCAAAGTATCGGCGATCGGGTGGCTCGCCTGCATCAGCGAGATTGGCTTCAACGACCCAGCCAGACGTCGCAAAAACCGGTGCACGATTGATCATCTGCATTCTTGAGACTCCTAGACTAGAACTTCTGCGTCAGGCCCGCATAGAAGCCGCGGCGCGGGCCGAATTGCGGCGCGAACACGCCGATGCCGGAGCCGTCGCGGATTTCGTAGACCGTGTCGAACAGGTTGACGACGTCGAAGCGCAGCGTCGTCGGCTTGTTTGGCGCCACGATGTTGAAGTCGTGGGAAATGCCGAGATTGACCTGGGTGTAGGACGGCACGGTGCCGGTATTGGCAAAGCCGTTGCGCAAGCCGCTGCCATAGATCATGTCCGCGGAAAACCGCGTGCCGTTCCACAAATACGACGCGCCGGCGGATGCCGTCAGCAACTGGGCGTGATCGGTGTAGACATAATGCCTCGCGATATAGGCGAGCTCATCGGTGTCGAACAGATATTGGTTGGCGACCACGTTGGTGGCGATCTGCTTGGCCCAGGCGAAGTTGGCATAGGCCTTGAAGTTGCCGTTGGTGTAGTTCGCCTTGAGTTCGAGGCCTTCATTCTCGCCCTTGGCATAGTTGAAGGCGGTCAGCACATAGGCTTGGCCGAACTGTCCGTCGTCGAGCAGGTCGCGCGCAGTCTTGTAGTAGGCATCGACACCGACCTCGAGGCCTGGGATGGCGTAGATCTTCTGCACCACGCCGATGTCGAACACGTCGGAGCGCTCCGGCTGCACCGGATCGTTGGCGGAGACCGCGGGCTGCGCGGTGGTGCCTTGCACGAGCGCGAGGTTGGTCGGCGCGGCCAGCACCTGTTCGGGAGGGGTGAAGTTGCGCGCATAGCCGGCGTGGAAAGTGGTGCCGTCATACGGCTTCCAGGTCATGCTGAGGCGTGGCGAGAGCTGGTTGGCATCGACATATTGCCACATCTGGTCAAAGCGAAGCCCGGCATTGACCGTGACGTTGTTCGTGACCTTCCACTCGTCGGCGAGATAGGTCGAGAACAGGTAGCCGGTCCTGGCGCTGGAATCGAAGATCGAGGTTGGGATGTCGCTCGTCTGCGCGCCGGCACCGTCAACTGGCAGGACCAGCGAGCCATTGTTCACAAGCGAGCGCTCGCCGCTGACGCCGAAGCCGAATTTCAGCGTATGGGCAAAGCCGAGGCGGTAGGATGTGTCTTCCTGGATGCCGTTGATGAAACTCTGCCGATAGACATCGGAGGAAACGCCGTTGAAGACGAGGTCGCCGATCGGATCGGGGATGAAGTGGAGCTGGCTGTAGCGGTTGTAATAGGCGATCTGGTAGTCGAGGCCGTCGACCGATTTCTGGTAGGCCACGACATTGAACTGGTTGAACTCCTGCTGCCGCTCGTTCAGCTGCGTCGAGTCGAAATTGGAGATGCCGAAGGCGGTGAAGGCCGGCGCTTGCCCCGGATTGTTGGGGATCTGGTAGAGGCCGTTGGAGACGCCGCCGATATAGCTGATGCGGCTGGTCGGATCGATCGTGGTGGAGATGTAGGCAAAGCCCTTTTCCTGCGCCGTGCGATCGTGAATGGCGTCATAGGCCGGCGTCGGATTTTCCAGGCCAAGCTGGCTGCCGAAATAGTTTGCCGAAAGATAGTACTGCGTTTGCCCGACGGTGCCGCCGTATTGGGCCGAGGTCTTGATGGTGTCGTGCGCGCCGCCATAGACGCTGACGCTACCGGAATTGTTGAAGGCATCGGTCTTGGTCTGGATGTCGAGCACGCCGGCCGTGCGCAGGCCGTATTGCGCCGGCAGCGCGCCGGTGATCAGCGCGAGGCTGCCGACAATGCCGGTATCGATGATCTGTCCGAACGCGCCGACGCCGTCGGGCAGCATGATGCCGTTGATGCGGTATTGCAGGTTGGCGTGTTCGTTGCGCACATGCAGATCGCCGCTTGCAGCCGAGTCCTGCGTGACGCCCGGCGCCTGCAACAGCACCTTGTCGATCGAGGCGTTGGTGCCCTGGGGCAGTGCTTCGATCGCGTGATGGTCAAGCTGATAGCTGCCGGCGCCGGTCGCCGCCACGATGGCGCGGCGGGAGTCGTCGAGCTTGTCGTTCTTGCCGGCGAGAATCTGCGCCTCCGTCGGCGGCGTCGTGACCGGCACGTTGCTGCGCGCGGTGCTCTCGATACGTTTCTTCGGATGCCGCCGGATCTGCGCGAATTTCGGCGGGTTCACCGTCACGGTGGGCAGTTCGGTGGCGGCGGCGCTCGGCGCCGGCGCGGGTGAAGCGGCGGGTGCTGCCGTTTGCGGAGACGAGGGAGTTGCTGCGGGAGCCGCCGTTTGCGCGAGGGGAGGTGTTTGCGCCGGAGCCGGCGTCGGCGCGGCGGCAGGGGCCTGCGCGCGCGCTGCGCCGCCAAGGCTGACGAGCATGAGCGCCGCCGCACTGCAGGCGGCCGCCATGGATCTGGAAGGGGCTGACATTGGTCCTGATTTCCGTTCAGGCTGCCCAAATCGCGTGGGGCGGGCGCCTGCCGCCGACATTCGGCGGATCGATGTGAGGGAAGTCCTGCCGAACGGGCACGCGAGAATGCGCAGGCAGCTCTTCAGGCGTTCATCAGTCGATGGGGATCAGGAGGCGGGAGGGGCGCGAGGCTGGAAGGCGGTGCCGGCCGTCTTCAGATGGATGAATTCGGCATCCGTCGTGCGATAGAGAAATTCGACAGCTTCCGGCAGGAGCAGGATCGGCGGCGAGGCCGATAGCATGGTGCCCGCCATCGCCATGACGGCGCAGATCGCGCAGCCGTCAGGACCGTGGTCGTTGTCCTGCTTGCCGGGAGCTTGCTTGGGCTTGGCCGGCTGGTTCTGGACCGCAAGGTTGCCGCTATCGACGACCTTGGCGTGAGGCAGGGCAGATTGGGTCGTACCGGCCGAGGGCGCGGCCAGCGCATGGAAATGCCCGAACGACAGCGCAAGCTGCAGGAACAGCGAAAGCAGCGCCAGTCGCCCGCCGCTTTTGATGTTCGAACGGAACCACTTCATGTCGAACCACGCCCGCGTCGGGAGGTCAGCCACCTGATGTTATATTATAACATCGCCGGGATGACGCCTTGGTGTCAATCGGAGCGCAGACGAATTCGCGCCGCCTGTGCCTTGCGCGCCACGGCAAGTGGAACGTGCAACTTACCGCCCTTCGCGCAGCCAGGTCGCGGCGAAAGCGCCGAGCAGCAGCAACAGTCCAATCAGGCCGGAAAAGATCGGCAGCACGCCGACGCCCTTGACCACGCTGGCGTCGCGCATCTTGACGCCCATCCAGCCGTCGCCGTGGAACACGGTGGAGGCGCGCACCGGCACGATGCGCGGAATCTCGACATTGGAACCGTCGACCACGCGCTTGGCGTCGCCACCGGTGGCCTGCGCCAGCGGCTGCAATGTGTCAGTCGTGGACGTCACTTCCGAAAATTCCTTCGGATTGGTCGGGCCGACATTGATCAGCGCTTTCAGCGTGCCGTCGGTCGCCTGCCATAGCCCTAATTCGTTCGCGGGCATGGTCGCGCGCCATTCGCCGGGATCGCTGGCCGTCAGCGTCAATTGCCTGATGGCGCCGGAGGGCGAGGTGACGGTCACCGGCTGGACGCTGTCGCCCATGGTCTGGCGGATCACCTCCAGGTCCTTGCCTTTCACCTGCATCCGCAGCGCCTCTTCATCGAGGTCAGGCTGCTTCATCAGCCAGTGCGACATGCGCCGCAATAGATCGAGATGCGGGCCGCCGCCCTCATAGCCGCGCGCCCAAAGCCAGATATGGTCGGAGAGCAGCAGCGCGACGCGGCCTTCGCCGAAGCGCGACAACAGCAGCAACGGCTCGCCGTCCGCTCCGGTCATGACCGGGGGCGTAACCGCGTTGCGGGTATCGACGGTGCGGAAGAAGCGGCTCCAATGCGGCGGATCGCTGGCGGAGCCTTCGAGCCCGCGCGTTACCGGATGACGTTTGCCGGCCTCGGTCAGCTTTGCATAGAACGGCTTTTCGGTGACGCCGACCGGCTCGGCCGGCAGCACCGAATCCAGCGGCGTACGCCAGATGCTGGTGTTGGAAGCGTAGTCGGGTCCGGCCGAGACCAGCACCGCGCCGCCTGCGCGCACATAGTGCGCGATGTTGTCGAAATAGGCGATCGGCAGCACGCCCTGGCGGGCATAGCGATCGAAGATGATCAACTGGAATTCGTTGATCTTCTGCTGGAACAATTCGCGGGTCGGAAACGCGATCAGCGACAATTCGTTGATCGGCGTGCCGTCCTGCTTCTCCGGCGGACGCAGGATGGTGAAATGCACGAGGTCGACGCTGGCGTCGGACTTCAGGAGGTTGCGCCAGGTACGTTCGCCCGAATGCGGCTCGCCGGAGACCAAGAGCACGCGCAGCTTGTCGCGCACGCCGTCGATCGAGACCACCGCGCGGTTGTTGACCTGCGTCAGCTCGCGATCGAGCGGGGAGGCCTCGATCTCGACGATATTGGGACCGGCGTGCTTGATGTCGATGTCGACGCTGGAGGTCTGGCCGCTTTGCAGCGTGCGCTCGCTGATGGTCTCGCCATCGCGGCGGATCACGACCTTGGCACGCTCGCCGGTGACACCCTGGTCGTCGAGCCGATAGGTGATGGTCTGGCTCTGGCCGACGATGCCGAAGCGCGGCGCCGCCGTGATCGCGATGCGGCGGTCGCGCTCGCCCTTCTGGCCGGTGACCAGCGCATGCACCGGCGCCTGGAAGCCGACCGCGGCGGCGTTCGCCGGAATGTCATGCACGCGGCCGTCGGTGATCAGGAAGGCGCCGGCAACGCGATCGACCGGCACGTCCGACAGCGCCGAGGACAGCGCGCCGAACAGATGGGTGCCGTCGGTCTCACCGTCAGCCTGGCCGGCATCGACCACGCGCACTTCGAGGCCCTTGATCTTCTTCAGGCTGTCGACCAGCTCTTCCTGCGCCTTCGCGGTTTCCTGCGTGCGGTTGCCAAAGCTCTGGCTTGGGCTCTTGTCGACGACGACGGCCACCACCGAGGAGAGAGGCTCGCGATCCTCGCGGGTGAAGGACGGATTTGAAAGCGCGAGCACGATCAGCGCCAGCGCCGCGACACGCACCGCTGCGCCACGCGAACGGGCGAGCAGCAGCAGGCCGGCAATCACGGCAATCGCCGCGATCGCGGCCCAGAGCACGAACGAGGGAACCAGCGGCGTAAACGCGATGCCGTAATTCATAACGCTAACCTATCCTCTTCGTCATGGCCGGGCTTGCCCCGGCCATCCACGTCTTGCCCAAGCGAAGGAAAGACGTGGATGCCCGGCACAAGGCCGGGCACGACACGGAGTTGTGGAGACTACTGAATCCATAACGTTCCTACTGGCCGAGGCGCTCGATCAGCGCCGGCGCGTGCACCTGGTCGGCCTTGTAGTTGCCGGTCAGCGTGTACATCACGATGTTGACCCCCGCACGGAACGCGTATTCGCGCTGCTTCGGCTCGCCCGGCGTCAGCGGCAGCATCGGCTGGCCGTCGGGCCGGATCGCCCACGCGCCGGCAAGGTCGTTGGAGGTGATGATGATCGGCGAGACGCCGTCTCCGCCGCGCGCAGGGCGCTTGTCGTCGGCGGCCTCCTCATCATCCTCGCGCGGCAGCGCTTCGACCCAGGTCTGGCCGGTGGTGAAGCGGCCGGGGAAGTCGCGCAGGAGATAGAAGGTCTTTGTCAGCACGTGCTCGCGCGGCACCGGCTCGAGCTCGGGCACGTCGAGCGAGGAGAGCAGGTCGCGCAGCGTCTGCATGCCCGGCGTCTGCGCCGCGCCATTGTCGCCGGGGCCGGCCTCGATCGCATCGCGGGTGTCGAACAGAACGGTGCCGCCCTGCTTCATGTAGGCATCGATCTTGTTGAGCGCGTCCTGCGGTGGTTTCGGCGCGCCCGGCACGATCGGCCAGTAGATCAGTGGGAAGAAGGCAAGCTCGTCATGCGCGGGATCGACGCCGACGGGATCGCCAGCCTCCAGCGCCGTGCGCTGGGCGAGGAACAGCGTCAGCCCGGCCAGGCCGGCCTTCACGATGGAATCGACGTCGGCATTGCCGGTCACTACATAGGCGAGGTGGGTTTGCGACGTTGCCTTCATGGCGAAGTCGTCGGCAGCTCCATCGGCGCGCGCGAGCGAAGGCATGAGTACGAGGCCAGCCCCGATGATCGCCAGAGCGAGCACGGCCGGCGCCGCGCGCCGCCGCAACAGCCCGGCGATGCCGGCGCCGAGGAAAGCGATCACGATGGCGTCGATCAGAAACAAAGCGAGCGAGCCCGAGAGCAGAATGCCGCGCAGGTCACGTGGCTCGGCATTGGTGTAGCTCGCGCGCTGCGCCTTGAGCGCGGAGGTGTCGAGGGCGGCGATACGATCGGCGGCAGCGAGCGTGTTGACCGCTAGCGGCCCGTCGGCCGGACCATAGAGACCCGGCGGATGATCTGGTGTGGCGCGGTCGCGGTAGTCGGCCGACACCGGCTTTGCGGTCGAGGGCGGTGGGCCGAGGGCGCCAAATCCATCAAGTGTATGCAATGGCGCTAGCGTCTCCTTGGTGGCCTCGGCCGCAACACCCGGTCCGGGCTTCGAGGTGTAGCCGGAGATATCGACGATACGCCGCAGCATCTCGACGAAGGTGCCCGACATCGGCAGATCTGACCAGCGCATGTCGGCGCTGACATGGAACAGGCTTACCAGTCCCTTGCCGCGGCGCTCGCCGGTGACGAGCGGCGTGCCGTCTTCCAGCGAAGCCCAGCTCTTGGTGGCGAGCACGGCATCCGGCTCGGCCAGCACCTGACGGTTCACGGTGACATCCTTCGGTACGGCAAGCCCGGCGAACGGGCCATCGGCGGAGAAGCTTGCGAGATGCTGCGGCTTCTCCCAGGTGAGGCTGCCGCCGAGGGTGCGGCCACCTTTGCGCAGCTTGACCGGCACGAGATTGTCCGCGCCTTCCGTGTCGCCTTGCGCGAGGCGCGGACCCGCAAAGCGTACCAGCACGCCGCCCTGATCGATCCAGGCATTGAGCCGTTCGCGGATTTCCGGCGACAGCGTTCCGACATCGGCCATGATGATCATCGGCAGTTTCTGGTCGAGGAATTGCGTGATCACGGCCTGCGGCGCGCCCTTGTCGCCGAGCCGCACGTCGGCAAACGGCGCCAGCGCGCGGGTGAGATAGAAGGTCGAGGCTAGCAGCGGCTGCGCGGTGTCGGAGCTCGAGCCCGAGACGATGCCGATGGCGCGGCGGCGCCAGCGCTTGTCGAGCAACTGCACGGCGCCGGCCGAGTGCTCGCCGGAAATCTCCAGCCGCGCAATGTCGTTGCGCAGCTCGACCGGCAGGTCGAAGGAAGCCTCGGTCTCATGGTCCTTGAGACCAAAGCCGAAATGCGCCTCGCCGATCGGCGAGCCCTTGGCATCGAGCGCGCGCACGATGCCGGCGGCAATGCCGCTGTCGGCGCGCAGCACCTTCACCGTCATCTTTGCCGCGGCGTTTTCGGCGGCCGCCAGCGCCATGGTCGACGGCGTGCCGCCTTCGAAGATGGTCAGGCTGCGGTTGCCGATGGTCTTGCCGAGGCCCTCGACGAACTCCGCGCCGCGGCCGGTATCGATGCCGTCGGAGAGCCAGGCGATGTCGGCGTCGCCGGTTGCCTTGAGGAAACGATCGAGCGCGGTCAACGTCTCGACGCGGTCGATCGAATAGGGTTTGGGCGTGAGCTGCCGCAGCGCGACGCGGGCCGCGCCGGCCGGCATGATGGTGATATCGCGATTGGGCTCCGATAGCGGCAGCAGCGCGACGCCGCGGCGGTCGCTGTCGGCATTCGCGATCAATTCGTCAGCGGCGCGGATCCGGCTGTCCCAGCTCGAGGCCGCGCTCCAGCCGTCGTCGAGCAGGATGACGAGCGGCGAGGAATGGCCGGCGAGACCGGTCTTCGGATTCCAGATTGGGCCGGCCGCGGCGAAAATCAGCAGCGCCGCGGCGGCGAGGCGGATTGCGGTCAGCCACCATGGCGTGCGCGAGGGCGTCTCTTCCTTTGGTGAGATGTCGAACAACAGCCGTGTCGGCGGGAACTCGACGCGCCGCGGCCGCGGCGGCATGACGCGCAACAGCCACCACAGCAGCGGCAGGCTCAAAAGCCCGATCAGCAGCAGCGGTTCGGCAAAGGAGAGGGGAAGGCCTGCCATCATGACGCCCGCCCCGCTTTGACATTCACCCGCGTGCCGCTCTTGCTCACCATCATGCCGGCATGCAGGAACAGCAGCAGCTCGGCGGCCGAGCGGCTGGTGGTGTGTGTCGTGAACAGCCAGTCGAGCTTGTTGGTCTCTTCCCGCATCTGGTCACGATGCAGCGCGACACGCGCGACGTAATCGGTGGTCCAGCGCTCGGCGCGGCCGGCGGTGATTGCGCCGAAGCCCTCCGGCTCGACGAACTCGATCCGGCCCGAATAGGGAAAGGTTTCCTCCGCGGGGTCGACGACCTGCACCAGCGCGCCGTGCGCGCCGGAGGCCGATAGTCCCGCCAGCATCTTGCGGATGTCCGTGATCGGCGACCAGAAATCCGACAGCACCACGATTTCGGCGAGCGCCGAGGGCACGAAGGAGGGCGGCAGGCTGAGGCGGGCCGCATCATCATGCAGCATCGCCTGTGCCATCTTGTCGATGACGCTGCTGCTTGCGGTCGGATTCATGAGTCCGGGAATGCCGACGCGTTCGCCGCCTGCGACCAGGAGTTCGGCGAGGGCAAAGGTGACGATCAGCGTCCGTTCCAGCTTGCTGTCGCGGGCGCTGCGGGAAGCGAATGTCATCGACGGCGAGCGGTCTGACCAAAGCCAGATGGTATGCGCGGCTTCCCATTCCTGTTCGCGCACATAAAGGTGATCGTCGCGCGCCGAGCGGCGCCAGTCGACGCGCTGCGCCGGTTCGCCGGAGACGAAGCGGCGGTACTGCCAGAAGCTTTCACCGGAACCGGCGCGGCGGCGGCCATGCAGACCGTGGATCACGTTGGCGGCGACATGGCGGGCTTCAAGGACGAGGCGTGGCAGTGAGGCGGCGAGCGACCGGCTTTCGCCATCGGCACGTCGGACTGCTAAAATCTCCTTCTCGCGCTTGACCGGTTCAGCCATCAACCGATCCGCGTCTTCAATTGCCGGATCACGTCCGGAATGGTGTGGCCTTCCGCGCGCGCCGAGAAGGTGAGCGCCATGCGGTGCTTCAGCACCGGTTCTGCAAGATCGAGCACGTCGTCGATCGATGGTGCAAGGCGCCCGTCGAGCAGCGTGCGGGCGCGCACCGCAAGCATCAGCGCCTGGCTGGCGCGCGGGCCGGGTCCCCAAGAGATCAGCTTGCCGGCTTCGCCGCCCTCGGGGCCCGGACGCGCCGAGCGAACGAGCGACAAGATCGCTTCGACGACGGAATCGCCGACCGGCAGGCGCCGCACCAGACGTTGCGCTGTGATCAGCGCGTCCGCCTGCATGGCGCCCTTGGCGAGCGTTTCTTCCGCGCCAGTGGTCTCGAACAAAATGCGCCGCTCGGCGTCGCGATCGGGATAGTCGACGTCGATCTCCATCAGGAAGCGGTCGAGCTGCGCTTCGGGCAGCGGATAGGTGCCTTCCTGCTCCAGCGGGTTCTGCGTGGCCAGCACGTGGAACGGCTTCGGCAGATCGTGGCGCGCGCCGGCAACCGTGATGTGCTGCTCCTGCATCGCCTGCAACAGCGCCGATTGCGTGCGCGGGCTGGCGCGGTTGATTTCGTCCGCCATCAGGAGCTGCGCGAACACCGGACCCGAGATGAAGCGGAACGAGCGCTTGCCTGCGGTGCTCTCATCGAGCACCTCGGCGCCGAGAATGTCCGACGGCATCAAGTCCGGCGTGAACTGGATGCGCTTGGCATCGAGCCCGAGCGTGACGCCCAGCGTTTCGACCAGCTTGGTCTTGGCGAGACCGGGGACGCCGATCAGGAGCGCATGACCACCGGACAGGATGGTGACGAGCGTGTTCTCGACCACCTTGTCCTGGCCGAAAATCACGGTCGCGACCGCTTCCTTGGCCGCGCGGACATGGCCTGAGACCTGTTCCGCCGAGCGGACGATCACGTCCTCGAGCTTTTCCGCACTGTCGGCCATTCGATACTCCTTGCTTCCAGCGCTGCCGCACTAAGCCGCGACGCAGTTGCCATCTACCCATGCTAAAACAGCGCAAAGGCCATGTATTCGTTGAATTAAACTATCCACACTCTATCGGCATTTCAGGGTATTAACGGCATCACGATGTGGCGAACAAACCGGTGTTCTCCCGGGGAACTCGCTCCGTCATGATGCGTAGGACTGGTACCGTTTTTCTTGCACCATTCGTGCCAGATTGAGGCAATCGAACGTTAAGGCAAACCATGGCGAAGCAAGGGCAGACCGCAACCAACCTTGAAGGCCTGACAGTTGTTGCGCGGGAAGCGACCAACGCCAACCCGGGCGGAAAGGGGCTGCCCCCGGTACACCTGTGGAATCCGCCGTTTTGCGGCGATCTCGACATGCGAATCGCCTCCGATGGTACTTGGTTCTACATGGGCACGCCAATCGGACGGCCCGCTCTGGTGCGCCTGTTCTCGACCATCCTCAAGCGCGAAGGTGACAAGCATTTCCTGGTTACTCCCGTGGAGAAGGTCGGCATCCGCGTCGATGACGCGCCGTTCCTCGCGGTCGAAATGCAGAAGCATAACGAGGGGAAAGGCACTTTATTGCTGCGCTTCCGCACCAATGTCGATGACTGGGTCGATTGCGACGCCGCGCACCGCCTGCGCTTCGAGCCGGCTTCTGACGGTGGGCTTACGCCCTATCTTCACATCCGTGCCGATCTGTGGGCGAAAGTCACCCGCGCGCTCTATTACGATCTGGTTGACATGGGCGAGGAGCGGATGGTCGATGGGCAGGAGATGTTCGGGGTTGAGTCCGCAG
>Ga0310811_10011771_pt1 | contig 11361 bp, 11 predicted proteins | sample YCmetagenome_FD_207642 | JGI IMG/M metagenome (GOLD analysis project Ga0310811, IMG submission 207642) | Soil microbial communities from experimental microcosm in Duke University, North Carolina, United States - YC | ecosystem: Engineered > Artificial ecosystem > Soil microcosm > Unclassified ... | reverse complement strand
AGCGACGAGCGTAAAGGTGAGCTCATCTCGACCGCCCCCGGCGACCAACCTTCGGACACCTATACCTACGACCCGGCATTTCCAGCGCCGAGCCTGGGCGGTCATTCGTGCTGCGGTGCGAGCTCCGGGCCGCAGGGGCCCTACGATCAGCTTCCCGTCGAACAACGATCCGATGTCCTCGTCTACAGCAGTGCGCCGCTGGACCACGACATCGAGGTGACCGGCCCGATCTCCGTGCGACTGTGGGCCCAATCCAGCGCGACTGACACTGATTTCACTGCCAAGGTGGCGGTGGTCAAGCCCGGCGGAGCCGTCGTCAACCTCAATAACGGCATAGTGCGAACCCCGTTCCGGGACTCGCTTTCGGACCCCACACCGACGACACCCGGTCGACCGTACGAATATCGAATCCAGGTCTGGCCAACGAGCTACGAGTTCCGCGCAGGTGATCGCATACGTCTGGAGATTTCCAGCAGCGACTACCCGCAGTTCGCGCCGAATCCCAACACCGGTGCACTCGGCGGAACGGACGCGGCCACCCAGACTGCGACGCAGACCATCCTTCATGACGCGGAGCACCCGTCTGCTGTGACGCTGCCGGTGATACCCGGCTGATCGATTCGGGTTTAAAACCCGCCGCCGTGGCGCATCCTATGAGCTGGCGTCGGTCATAGGAGGTCGCCTGATGGCTACCGCAGACAATGGAGTCGGCACGGCCCAACTCGACCCGGGAGACCAGCGGGTTCAGGTCAGACGCGCCGCGATGGCCAGCGCCATCGGCACCACAATCGAGTGGTACGACTTCTTCCTCTACAACACGGCCGCCGCGCTGGTCTTTCCGCACTTGTTCTTTCCCGCGTCCAGCACCTACGCGGGTGTGATGCAGTCGTTCGCGACCTATTTCGTCGGGTTCGCGGCACGCCCGATCGGCGCCGCCATCTTCGGGCACTGGGGCGACCGGATCGGGCGCAAGACCACGCTGATCATCACGCTGCTCGTGATGGGCCTCGCGTCGGCGGTCATCGGCATCCTGCCCGGTACCGAAGCCATCGGCGTCGCCGCACCGCTTCTCCTGGTGACGCTGCGCGTGCTGCAGGGTATCGCCGTCGGCGGTGAGTGGAGCGGCTCGGTGCTGCTGACCATGGAGTGGGGCGACCAGAAACGGCGCGGATTGCTCGGCAGTTTCGCTCAGGTCGGCGTCCCGGTCGGGCTCGTCCTTGGCACCGGCGGGATGACGTTGCTTTCGGCGACGATGTCGGACGAAACGTTCGACTCCTGGGGTTGGCGAATACCGTTCCTGGCCAGTTTGATTCTCGTTGCCGTCGGGTTGGTGATCCGGCTGAAGATCCTGGAGACACCCATGTTCAAAAGGGTGCTCGACCAAGGCAAGGCCGCAACCACCCCGGTCGCCGAAGTGGTCCGAAAGCACTGGCGGGAGATCCTGCTCTCCGCGGGCCTGCGTTTCGCCGAGCAGATGCCGTTCTACCTGTTCACCACGTTCGTGCTGACCTACGTCGTGCAACGCCACCACTACAGCAAGACCTTCGTGCTGACCGCGGTGCTGGTGGGCGCCGCCGTGGAGCTCGCAACGATCCCGTACTTCTCGCATCTGTCGGATTCGATTGGCCGAAAACGGGTTTACCTCGCAGGCGCGGTGCTGGCCGGGGTGTTCGCTTTCCCGTATTTCGCCGTGCTGACCCACGGCGGGCAAGTGCTGATCTTCGTCGCGGTCGTGCTGTCGATGGTCGTGCACTCGATGATGTACGGCCCGCAGGCCGCACTGATCGGCGAGAGCTTCCCGACGCACCTGCGGTACGGCGGCGCCGGTCTCGGCTATCAATTGGCCTCGGTGTTCGCAGGTGGACCTGCCCCGCTGATTGCGACCTGGCTGCTACATGAGACCGGCACGCCCTACTCGATCTCGGTCTACATCGTCATCGCTGCGGTCATCACGGTGGTCTGTTGCATTGCGCTGCCTGACCGGTCACGTGCCAACATCGAGGACTCGACGATCTACAGCCGGGTCTGACCAAGCCGAGCCCGGGTCTCACGCATCAAGGCGCGGCGTTGTGAGGCTTTCGTTGCACCCGGGCAACACCTGCACACCGGGCGCGAAACGTGCACCGCGTTCACTCGCTAGATGGCAACTATCTATGAGCAGATCGGCGGCCACGAGGCGCTCGAAGCCGTTGTCGCCGACTTCTACGATCGCGTACTGGCTGACGACGAGTTGGCGACATTCTTCACCGGAACCAACATGGCGCGGCTGAGGGGCAAGCAGGTCGAGTTCTTCGCTGCCGCGCTCGGCGCACCCGAACCGTATACGGGCGCGCCGATGCGCCAGGTGCATCAGGGCCGCGGAATCACCACTCACCACTTCACGCTGGTGGCAGTGCATCTGGCCGACAGCCTCGCGGCCGCCGGCGTTCCTGACGGCATCATCGAACAGATCCTCGCAGCGATTTCACCGCTGCGGGACGACATCGCGACGGCCAGCCCGGTGTAGAGATCAGCCGATCTGTTGCACCTCTTCCAGCTTGAGCCCGGTGCTGCGCGGACCGAGCAGTCCGACGTCGAGGCAGAGCAAGACGATCAGCGCCGCGGAGCCAGAGAACACCGCCACCGGACCTAGTGCCGCCAGCGCGGGCACGGCCACGAAGGGCATCACGGTCGACGTCGCCCTGGACAGCGAGTAGCAGATGCCGCTGGCCGTGCTGCGGATCGCGGTCGGGAAGATCTCCGCCTGGTAGATGTGGAATGCGTTCGAGAAGATGTTGGACACCGCGGTGAGTAGGAATCCGGATGCGACGATCAACGCGACGCTGCTCGCCGCGGCGAACACCAAGCCGCACACGGCGATTCCCAACGCCGAAACGATGATCAGGTGCTTGCGCTCGAACCGCTCCACCAGCGGCACGGAAATCAGTGAGCCCAGCGGATAGCCGGCAAAGGTGAGCGCCGCATACCCGAGCGACTGCGTCACCTCGAACCCCTTGCTCACAAGCACCAGTGGTGCCAGCGTGCCGAATCCGTAGTAGGCCACCGTCTGCAGCACCTGGAAGATCACCAACATGACCGTGCGCTTGCGGTAGTCGCGAAACGCGATCCGCAGCACCTCGGCTACGCTGCGCGCGTCCTCCGTGTGGGATTCACTGAACTGTGGTTGGTCCGGCAGCGGAGTTCCCGGCGCGATCTTGGCCACCACCGAGGCGACGACCTCGCGGGCCTCGGCATGGCGGCCGCGGCTTTCCAGCCAGCGAGGAGATTCCGGCAGCATGGTGCGCACCGCGAGCACGAACACCGCGCCGAGACCGCCGAACACCAGTAGCCAACGCCAACCGTCGATGCCCAACAGTTGCTGGTGCGCAACGAGTTTGCCGCCCAGCAGTGCTGCCAGCGGTACCCCGAGAAAGCCGATCGTGTAGGCCCACGCCGTCATTCGCCCGCGGACTCGAGCGGGGACGAATTCGGCCAGGTAGGTGTCGACCAGCACCAGTTCTGCGCCCAAACCGATACCGGCGAGAAAGCGCAGCACCAGGAACGTCTCGATGTTCGGCGAGAACGCGGCGGCCAGTGAAAACAACGAGTAGACAAGCAGATTGAGGATGAATACCCGACGCCGCCCAAGCCGGTCCGCGACGATCGACAGCACGTTGGCGCCGACGAACATTCCGGCGAACCCAGCCGCGATCACCATCGCCTTGCCGACCGAGCCGAGCTTGAACTCCGTCGCCAGCACCGGGGCGAGCACACCGCCGAGAAACACCTCGTAGAGGTCGAAGAATGACCCGAGACCGACGAAGACCACCAGTCGCCAGTGCCACCGGGTGACAGGCAGCCCTTCCAATACCGACGACGCTGGCATCAGTTGACTGCCGGTCATTCATTCCTCCTCGCGCGGGCGCGCCGCTTTCCCTCGTGCATGGCCGCCACCCGCGCGACCGGAATCGTGCGGCCGTGCTCGATCAGGTCGTTCGGCAGGCGTTGTGGTGCAGGCATCGTCTCGGCCCACGGGTCGCGCCCGGCCAGCGCGTCAACGGCGGTGTGCACCGTGAAATCGGCGGGCCTGACGTTGTCAAGGTCTGCCCAGTCCAACGGAAACGACACCGGCGTGCCCGCCCGCAACCGGGGGCTGTAGGCGGCCACGACGGTCGCGCCACCGGCCCGTGTCGAATCTACGAATACCTTCCCTGCGCGGTCCTCGACGATGAAAGCCGTTGTGGCCAAGGCAGGATCGATCGCCTCGGCCCGAGCCGCCAACGCGCGGGTGGCCGCCGCGACGTCATCCACGGGGGCGCTGTCATCGATCGGCACGAACACATGTAGGCCCTTCGCGCCGCTGGTCTTGACCGCCCCCGCCAAGCCGCTGTCCGCCAGGGCCTGACGCACCAGCGAGGCTACGCTCACGACAGCGCGGAAGTCGTCGTCTGGGGGTGGGTCCAGGTCGAGCACCAAATGCGTGGGCCGGTAGATGTTGTCGGCCAGGCCCAACGAGGGGTGGTATTCGACCGCGCGCTGATTGGCCAGCCACAGCAGTGTGCGCCGGTCGTTGCAGAGGGGGTAGTGCACCTCTCGTTTGGAAGCCTCGGCCCAGATCGGCACGGTCTTCACCCATTCCGGCGTGTACTTCGGCGCGTTCTTTTGCATGAACGGCGCTTGCCCGCGCAGCACGCGCAACACCGTCAGCGGCCGGTCGACCAGCCCGGGCAGCATCCGGTCGGCCACCGCATCCAAATAGTCGACCAGGTCGCGCTTGGTCGCTCCCGCGTCAGGGCTCAGCGGTTGATCAAGGTTTGTCAGATCCACTCCGGCGCGCTGTTCTCTGGCGCTCATAAACCGACCCTATGTGACGGTCTCCGGGTCTCACTGACCTAACGATTTTGTCGAGTCTCGGCGTTGACGCTCGCGCAATTAAGACCGGCATGCTCTGGTGGTTACGTGCCCACCACCCGGCTTTTGCTCGTCGCCACGGCGACGTGCTTGGTGTCGCTTGCGCTCTGGCTGCCCTCGGCTTCTGCGGCGCCCGCGACTGACGACCAGGGCTACGTCGATTCCACGGCGCGCTGCACGTCGCCGGCCACCGCAGTGCTGTTCGGCAGTACGGCCGGTTCGCGGGTGGCGATCTGCAAGACGTCCGGCGGTCAGTTCGAATACCGCGGAGTGCGACTGAGCGATGGCGCCAGACTGGTCGTCGCCGCCTCGCAGGCCGGCGACGGGTTCGTCGCAGACAACATCGGCATCACCTACACCGTCACTGCCAAGTCTTTGGTAATCAGTCAGGGCGGCAACGTGATTCGTGAGGAACCGATGGTGGACTTCCACCGGCCGGACGCGCCCGTCGGACCGGGCCATGGCCCGGCGCCGGCGACCACAACACCGACGACACCATTGCCGCCGCCGTTGCCCGCCGAGGTCGGCGGCGGCCGCTGACGACGGCGGGCAACGAGCGGCTTGCCAGGCTACGAGGCCTGTTTGGTCGGCATGATTGTCAGCTGTTGAATGTTCACCCGCGCGGGCTGCGAGGCCAGGAAGTTGATCGCCTCGGCGACATCGGCGGGCGCCAACCACTCGATCTGGCCCCTGGTGCTTTCCAGCCATTCCTGCGCGCCGGCATCGGTGACGTGGCTTTGCAACTCGGTTTCCACGATGCCGGGCTCGATGGCCGAGACGCGGACATTCTTGGCGCCGAGTTCCGCCCGCAGGGTGCGCGACATATGGGTGACGTAGGCCTTGGTCCCCGAGTACACCGCAAAGTTCGGGAAGATGTTCTGCGCGCCGATCGACGATGTGTTGATCAGATCAGCGACGCCCTTGTCGCCTGCCGCCGCGATCAGCTGCGGCACGAACGCCGCGATCGCGTTCATCAATCCGCTGACATTGATGTCGATCTGACGCTGCCACTGCTCGACTGGAAGCTCCTCGACGGGCGCGGGAAGCATGACGCCTGCGTTGTTGAAAAGCAGGTCGACCGTGCCCAATTCGATTGCGATCCGGTTGGCCGCCGCGCGAATCGCGTCGGCGTCGGTCACGTCGGCGGCGATCGCTAGCGCCACCCCGCCGGACTCTTCGATCTCGCTGACAAGCTTCTCGAGACGATCGGCACGACGCGCGAGCACGGCGACTTTTGCGCCGGACGCGGCGAGCCGCTTCGCAGTGGCCTCACCGATGCCACTGGACGCGCCGGTCACGACGGCGACGCGGCCGGCCAGGGCGCCTGCGGTGTCGTTCGAACTGGTCATGTGTCACTCTCCTGGTTGTGTCGGCAGCGGCGGTGGTGCCGCATATCCGAGACAACAAGCGGGAGCGGCCCGGCAAGCCGCGAAATCGAGTCCTGCTCAACCTAGGTCCACCAGACCTACGTTTGAGGGGACGCGTAGCACGCGCTGCCATCAGACTGGAAACGTGGAGCAGAACACAGAGCTCAGGGAGTTCCTCCGCACCCGGCGTGCGCGCCTGAGCGTCGACGATGTCGAGATCGGCGGTACGGGACGAACGCGCAGGGTGCCGGGGCTGCGACGCGAGGAGGTCGCCCAGCTGGCCGGTGTGAGCGTGGACTACTACAGCCGACTCGAGCAGGGCCGCCGCCTCAATGTCTCTGACGAGGTGCTCGACGCCGTGGCCCGCGCGTTGCGACTTGATCCGACCGAACGGTCCTACCTGTTTCAGATAGCCCGCAAGAGTCCGCGTGCCCGCCGCCGGGCGCCCGCACCGGTGCAGAGGGTCCGGACGGGAGTGCGACGCATCCTCGAGACGCTCGACGATGTCACTCCTGCGTTTGTCTTCGGTCGCCGGATGGACGTGCTCGCCGCCAACCGACTTGCTCGTTCCTTGATGACCGACTTCGACGCGCTGCCGCCGCGTGAACGAAACCTGTTGCGGTACACCTTTCTTGACGAATCGAGCCGGGAGCTCTTCGTCGACTGGGATGAAGTGGCCCGCGACAACGTCGCGACTCTGCGCCTCGACGCCGGACGCCACCCCGACGATCCGCAGCTCGTCGAGCTGGTGGGTGAGCTTTCGGTCAAGAGTCCAGAGTTTCGTCGTTGGTGGGCAGACCACAACGTGCGCGAACGCACCCACGGAATCAAGCGCTACCACCATCCGCTGGTCGGCGATCTGACCGTGAACTATGAATCCGTTGCGGTGCTTGGTGATCCCGACCAGACACTGTGTATCTATACCGCTGAGGCGGGCTCGGCGTCGGAGACGGCACTGCGACTGCTCGCAACCTGGACCCTCACAAACCGATGAGCGACTCGATCCAACTGCGCGCGAAATAGAGGACGAAGCCCGCCGCCACCACCCATAGCAGCGGGCTGACTTCGCGCGCCTTGCCTGCGGCCGAGCGCAGCACGACCCATGCGATGAAGCCGACGCCGATGCCGTTGGCGATCGAGTAGCTGAACGGCATCACCGACACCGTCAGCACCACCGGCAGCGCTACCGAAAACTCCGAAATATCGATATCGCGGATGTGCGACAGCATCATCGCGCCGACGATGACCAGCGCTGCGGCGGCCACCTCCGTCGGGACTATCGACGCCAGCGGCGTCACGAACATCGCGGCGAAGAACAGCGCACCGGTCACCAGATTCGCGAAGCCCGTGCGCGCCCCTTCTTGGATGCCCGCGCCCGACTCGATGAAGACGGTGTTGGACGACGACGAGGTCGCGCCGCCGACGATCGCGCCTGCACCCTCGACGATCAGCGCGGAGCGCAAACGGGGGAAAGTGCCCCGCTCGTCGGCCACGTCGACCTCCCGCGCGAGCCCGGTGAATGTTCCCATCGCGTCGAAGAAGTTCGCGAACACCAGCGTGAACACCAACATGACCGCGGCCAGCACGCCGATCCGCCCGAAGCTGTCGAGGCTGAAGTCAAAGGCGAGCGACAAGTCGGGGAGCGCGAACGGCGAGCCCGACAACGTCGGCACCGAAAGGCTCCAGCCGCCGGGGTGCTCGGTCGCCGCGCCGAGATGCCAGATCGCCTCGATGGCGACGGCGAGCAGCGTGCCGGCCACAAGTCCGATGAGGATGCCGCCGCGTACTCCGCGGACGACGAGGACAGCGGTCACCAGCAGGGTGAACACGAAGACCGCGGTGGGCACGGTGTTGATCGACCCGGCGCCCCCGTGGCCGAGGCCGACCGGCGGCGACGGCAGCCCGGTGGAGCCGATGAATCCGGCATCGACTAGCCCGATGAACAGAATGAACGCCCCGATGCCCGCCGTGATCGCGAGTTTGAGCTGCATCGGCACGGCGTCGAAGACCAGCCTGCGAAGCCCGGTCACCGAGAGCAGCACGATGATCAGTCCGTTGATGACGACCAGGCCCATCGCCTCGGGCCAGGTAACGGAGCCCACCACGGTCGTAGCCAGGAACGAGTTGATGCCGAGGCCCGCGGCGAACGCGAACGGCAGCCGCGCGATGACACCGAATAACACCGTCATGATCCCGGCAGCGAGCGACGTCATGGCCGAAACCTGCGCGAACTCCAGTTTCGTCCCGTCGACGTCCTGTCCGCTCGACAGAATGATCGGGTTCAGCACGATGATGTAGGCCATCGCGATGAAGGTGACGACGCCGCCGCGAAGTTCCGCGGCAATCGTCGACTGGCGTGCCGAGATTTCGAAGAATCGGTCCAGTCGACCCACGCCTTGACCCTAGGTGGCTGGGCCCAGACTGTTGCCGGTTCCAGATGGACGGAGCGCAGCAAAATTCACAGCAACGGGAAAGCTCTTTTGTTTGCAATATAAATGACGAATCTTCTAGTCTGTTAGACAAGGTAAAGGTGCCGTTTGAGTCTTACGGTACGGTTCGATCGAGGAAACAAAAAATGTGCGATAGCTAATTTCTGCAATACCGCGCATACGTGACGAACCCGACAGAGGCGGGACTTACCGAGCGGTAAGTATCAGTGTACAGTCGTTCACTGAGACTTTGCTGAGGCACAGAAAGGACGAGGAAACTGTGTCGTTTTCACTTGAACTGTCCGACGACGTGATCCAGGTCAGGGACTGGGTGCACGAGTTCGCCGCCGACGTGGTGCGCCCCGCCGCGGCCGAGTGGGACGAGCGCGAGGAAACTCCGTGGCCGATCATCCAGGAGGCGGCCAAGGTCGGCCTTTACTCGATGGAGTTGTTCGCCACCCAAGTTGCCGAACCGAGCGGTCTCGGCATGCTGACCGTGTTCGAGGAATTGTTTTGGGGCGACGCCGGTATCGCGCTGTCGATTCTGGGTACCGGACTGGCCGCAGCGTCGCTGTCCGCCAACGGCACACCCGAGCAAATGGGTGAATGGCTGCCCCAGATGTTCGGCACCCCAGAGGATCCGATGCTCGCCTCGTTCTGTTCATCAGAACCCGGCGCGGGCTCGGATGTGGCCGCCATTCTCACCAGGGCCGTCTACGACGAGGCCAACGACGAGTGGGTGATCAACGGGGTGAAAACCTGGGCCACCAACGGCGGAATCGCCAACGTGCACATCATCGTTGCGTCGGTTCATCCGGAACTTGGCAGCCGCGGGCAGGCGACGTTCATCATCCCGCCCAATACGTCCGGGTTCAAACAAGGGCAGAAGTTCAAGAAACACGGAATCCGCGCTTCGCACACCGCCGAAGTGATCCTCGAGGACGTCCGGATCCCCGGCCGTCTGATCGTCGGCGGTAAGGACAAATTCGACGAGCGCATCGCGCGCATTCGCGAAGGCGAAAGTGCCGCAGCCCAAGCGGCGATGAAGACGTTCGAACGAACCAGGCCCGCCGTCGGCGCGATGGCACTCGGTGTCGCCCGCGCGGCGTACGAGTATGCGTTGGAGTACGCGCAGCAGCGAGAACAGTTCGGGCGCAAGATCGCCGACTTCCAAGCCATCGCGTTCAAGCTGGCCGACATGAAGACCCGCGTCGACGCCGCGCGCCTGCTGGTCTGGCGTGCAGGCTGGATGGCCCGCAACAACAAACCGTTCACCAACGCCGAGGGGTCGATGGCCAAGCTGGTGGCCAGCGAGACCGCTGTCTACGTGACGGACGAGGCCATTCAGATCCTGGGCGGCAACGGCTACACGCGGGAGTACCCGGTCGAGCGCATGCACCGCGACGCCAAGATCTTCACCATCTTCGAGGGCACGAGCGAGATTCAGCGGCTCGTCATGGGCCGGGCGATCACCGGACTGCCCGTCCGCTAGCGGCTATCCCGTCGGGGTGAACGAAAAGGCAAGCACCGCAACGGCTGCGATCAACAACAGCCATGCCACCGCGGGCACGACGATGCCGCGCCGACGTCGTGCGGTGAAGAACGACAACACAACCGCAATAACCGCGACAGCCGGTGCGCCGTATTGGATGAGGACGAAGCCAAGCTCACCAGGGCCCGTGCGCGGACACGGTTGGTGGGTGCATCCGGCGGTACCCATGATCTGCATGTAGAGGAAGGCGACGACCGCGATGGCGCCGGGGATCGTGGCAAGGGCGAGGACCCAATTGGTGATATGCGCGGCGCGACTGGCCTCCTCGGTGCTTCGCCGGTCGACTGCGGTCATTCTTGCCGCGTACCCGACCGCGGGGCTGCTCAAACCGCGCGAATCCCGGTGTACACCAATAACAAACCGACCACCGCGAGGAACCCGGCCATCAGGACGGCATGCTGGCGTTCCATCCACTGTTTGAGCCGTTCGAGCTGATGGTCCACCCGTTCGCCTGCAATGGCATAGGCGAGCATCGGAATCAGGACCGACGAACCAGCGATGAAGGTGTAGTACGCAACGGCCAACCAGGGGCCGGCCGCGCCAAACGTCGCCGTGCCGATCACCACCCCCGCGGCGGCATTCATCACGAGCACCTTGGGATTGACCAGGATCAGCCCCACCGCGATGGCGGCCGCTCCCGCGGGTGTCAGCCTGCTCAGCCGGTTCAGCCACGCCGGCTGCTTGGCGACCCGGTGGCGGGTCAGCCACCGCCATACCGCGAGGGCCAGAAGCGCGATGCCTGCCGCGATCCGAACCCATGCGGCCCAGGTCGGTGCGGGCCGGTTGAGCCCGTCGAGCAGGCGAGGCAGTTGCACGAACACGGCAGTCGTCGCCGCCAGCCCGACGAGCCAGCCGAACATGAAGGCCAGCCCGGTGGGGCGGGGACGCTCGGACTGCAGCACCAGAACGATTGCCGGGATGATCGTCAGCGGCGACATGGCAACCACCAGTGCCAGCGGAATGAGCTGGCCGAACACTGCCACGCCACTACCCGACATGGGCAGCGATCTTAGCCAGCTATGCCGAGATCAGCGTGCGGTGAGCGCGAGGGGCCGCGAACGCGGCTTGTGCCGGCCGTGAACCAGGTAGGCCAGCCAGCGAATGTCGAGAAGCATTCAGATCG
>Ga0310811_10011769_pt1 | contig 11362 bp, 9 predicted proteins | sample YCmetagenome_FD_207642 | JGI IMG/M metagenome (GOLD analysis project Ga0310811, IMG submission 207642) | Soil microbial communities from experimental microcosm in Duke University, North Carolina, United States - YC | ecosystem: Engineered > Artificial ecosystem > Soil microcosm > Unclassified ... | reverse complement strand
CTATATACCGCATTGCAGCAAAGCGGCCGGTCCATTCCGAAGCGGCCATCCTTTGCCGACAAACAGGTGTGTGTCATGTCGTTCAATATCTCCAACCCCTCCTCTCTGAGCAAGCCGTTGCGCGCCGTGCAACCGAAGGCGGCGCAACGCCGGTCTCTGCTCGAGCGTTTCCAGGCATGGCGCGCCACGCGCGCTGCCGAAGCCGAGCTGTGGGCCCTCTCGGATCGCGACCTTAAGGATGTCGGGCTGACTCGCCACGATATCCATGCCGCGGTGCGCGGCCAGGCGGCGCGCTAACAAGGAAGGAAGAAAGCAAGCGCTACTTTTTGTGAACAAAAAGTAGTTTTTTGTCAGTTTGGGCCGTGCTGGTTTCAACGCCACCGGCCCAGCGTCAAAAAAGTTTTTGCGCCGCTTTTTTCAAAAAGCGGCTGCTTACTTGCTTACTTTCGCAATATCAAAATCGACCACGCGCCGTCGGTGAGGCGGCGCTCCAGCCGCAGCCCGGCGCGGCGATGCGCCGAGACCACCCAGTTCACCTGCGTCGTCAGCAGCCCGGCGAGGATGGCGCCACCGCCCGGCGCCAGGCTGGCCGCGAGCTGGTGCGCCATCGCGCAGAGCGGGCGGGCCAGGATGTTGGCGAACACCAGATCGTAGGGCGCGCGGCGCGCGATGCGCCGGTCCGCCCAGCCATCGGCGCGGATGGCCTGCACCAGGGGCGCGACGCCGTTGAGTTTCGCGTTGGCATTGGCCACCCGCGCCGCGCGCGGGTCGATGTCGCTCGCCAGCACGCTGCGGTGCATCAGCTTGGCGGCGGCGATGGCGAGAATGCCCGAGCCGGTGCCGAGATCGAGGATGCGCTGCGGCCGGTGCCGCTTGGCGATGCGCTCCAGCGCCACCAGGCAGCCGCGCGTGGAATTATGCTCGCCGGTGCCGAAGGCGAGCCCGGCATCGAGCGTGAGGGTGATCCGCCCGGGCAGGTCCGGCGCGGCGATATGCGTGCCGCGCACCACGAAGCGTTCGCCGATCTGCTGTTCCGGAAACGCCGCCTTGGTGCGGGCCAGCCAGCCGCCCACCGGCACCAGGGAGCGGGCGATTTCCGGCGCCTGTCCGGTGAGCATTTCCGCGACCAGCAAGGCCGAGGCCAGTTCGGCCTCGAACGCGCCGCGCTCTTTCACCCCCTGGATGTTCCAGATGTCGCGTTCCTCGTCCTGATGGAAAAACGACACCGCGCGGCACACCGAGCCGAGCGCGGCCTCGAAATGGTCGAGCGCCTCGCCCGGCACCGTAAGGGAAATGCAGTCCAGCTCTTCAGACATCATGGCGCTCCACGAACCGGTCGAGCACGCGCTTCTCGCCGGAGGTCTCGAAATCGATATCCAAGCGGTCGTCATCGACCGCGATGACCCGGCCATAGCCGAATTTCTGGTGGAACACGCGCGCCCCCACCGGGATCTTGTCGGTCCGCGCCGGGCGCGCCGGCGTGTCCCATATATCGGCCTCGCGCACGCGCCGCGCCTGCAGCGGAAAACTGGGCGGGGCGGCCAGGCGGGCGGACTGGTTCATCGCCGCCGAGCCGGTTCGCGTGACCACGTGATCGGGTAATTCCTCGATAAAACGGCTGGGGATGCTGGACTGCCAGTTGGCGTAGATGCGGCGGTTGGCGGCGTGGCTGATGATCGCCCGCCGGCGCGCCCGCGTGATGCCCACATAGGCGAGCCGCCGCTCCTCCTCGAGGCTCTTGTTGCCGCCTTCATCCAGCGCGCGCTGGTTGGGGAACACGCCTTCCTCCCAGCCGGGGAGGAAGACGATGTCGAATTCGAGCCCTTTCGCGCCGTGCAGCGTCATCATCGAGAGCTTGGCGTCGTCGTCGCGCTCTTCGTTTTCCATCACCAGCGAGACATGGTCGAGGAATCCCTGCAGTGCCTCGAAATCCGCCAAAGCGCGCACGAGTTCCTTGAGGTTTTCAAGCCGCCCCGGCGCCTCGGGCGATTTGTCGGCCTTCCACATGTCGATATAGCCGGATTCATCGAGCAGCGTTTCCAGCGCGACCACGTGCCCCTCGCGCCCCAGAATGTCGCGCCAATGCGTGAAATGGCTGAGAAGCTCGCGCAGCGACTCCCGCACTTTCCCGCGCAATCCGCCCCCCTGCAGCAATTTTTCCGTCGCGGCATACAGCGAAAGCTGATCGGCGCGCGCTTGTTCATGCAGGAGGCGCAGCGCGCTCTCGCCGACGCCGCGCTTCGGCGTGTTGACGATGCGCTCGAATGCCAGATCGTCCGAGGGCTGCGCCAGGACGCGCAGATAGGCGATGGCGTCGCGAATTTCCGCGCGCTCGTAAAAGCGCAGGCCGCCGATGATGCGATAGGGGATGCCGAGCGTGATCATGCGCTCTTCGAAGGCCCGGGTCTGAAAACCGGCGCGGACCAGGATCGCCATTTCCGCCAGGGATTCGCCCGCGCGCCGGTAGGATTCCACCCGGCTGCCGACCATTCTGGCCTCTTCCTCGGAATCCCAGAGCGCCACCACCTCGACATTGTCGCCGTCGGCATCGTTGCGCCCGGAATGCAGGGTCTTGCCGAGCCGCCCCTCGTTATGGGCGATCAGGTGCGAAGCGGCGGTGAGAATCGGCGCGGTGGAGCGGTAATTCGCCTCCAGCCGCACGATTTTCGCGCCGGGAAAATCCCGTTCGAATTTCAGGATGTTCTCGATTTCCGCGCCGCGCCAGGAATAGATGCTCTGGTCGTCGTCGCCGACGCAGCAGATATTCTTGTGCCCCTGTGCCAGCAGCCGCAGCCAGTAATACTGCACCAGGTTGGTGTCCTGGTATTCGTCCACCAGAATATAGCGGAACATCTTGTGATAGGTGGCGAGCACCTCGGCGTCGGTCTTCAGCAGGTGAACGCAGAGCAGCAGCAGGTCACCGAAATCCACGGCGTTCAGCGCTTTCAAACGCGCCTGATACGCGGCATACAGATCCTCGGCGCGGCCATTGGCAAAGTCGCTGCTCTCGGCTGCGGGAATCTCCGTGGGCATGAAGCCCTTGTCTTTCCAGCGCTGGATCTGCGCCATCAGCGCATTCGGCGGCCAGCGTTTGGCATCGATCCGGGCCGTTTCCATCACCTGCTTGAGCAGCCGCAACTGGTCGTCGGAATCGAGGATCGAAAAATTGCTCTGCAGCCCCACCCGGTCGGCGAAGCGGCGCAGCATGCGCGCGCAGAGCGCGTGGAACGTGCCGAGCCACAGCCCTTCCGCCGGCTGACCGAGGATCCGCCCGACGCGCTCGCGCATTTCGCGCGCCGCCTTGTTGGTAAAAGTGACGGTGAGGATCTGGTTGGGGAACGCCTTGTGGCTGAGCAGGATATGGGCGAAGCGCGTGGTCAGCACGCGGGTCTTGCCGGTGCCGGCGCCGGCCAGGACCAGCACCGGGCCTTCGGTCGCTTCCACCGCCTCACGCTGCGCCTGATTCAGGCTGTCGAGATAACCGCTCATATCTTGTGCCGGGCTTACGCCGCCACGCTCCCGGTCACGGGTTTCACGCCGAGAATCCGGGCGATGGCATAGACCAGGTCCGGCCGGTTCAAGGTGTAGAAATGGAATTCGTCGATGCCGTTGGCCTGCAGGATCCGCACCTGCTCGGCGGCGGTGGCGGCGGCGACCATGCGGCGGGTCTCCGCATCGTCGTCGAGCCCCTCGAACAGGGCTTCCATCCATTTCGGCACATTGGTGCCGCACGCGGTGCAGAATTTTGCGGCCTGGGTGAAATTGGTGACCGGCATGATCCCCGGCACGATCGGCGCCGTGATGCCGGCGGACGCGGCGCGGTCGAGGAAGCGCAGGAAATTATCGTTGTCGAAGAACACCTGGCTGATCGCCCGGGTCGCCCCGGCATCGAGCTTGCGCTTCAGATTGTCGAGATCCTGCTCGGGGCTTAGCGCCTGGGGATGAGTCTCAGGGTAGGCGGCGACGGTGATCTCGAAATCCGCGATGCGCTTCAGCCCGGCGACGAGATCGACGGCGTAATCATACCCGCCGGGGTGCGGCGCGTAAGCCTGGCCGGATGGCGGGTCGCCGCGCAGCGCGACGATATGTTTCACGCCCGCGTCCCAATAACGGCGTGCCACCGCATCCACCTCGTCTCGCGTGGCGCCGACGCAGGTAAGGTGCGCGGCGGGGGTGAGGTCGGTCTCCTGCACCAGGCGCAGCACGGTGGCGTGGGTGCGCTCCTGCGTGCTGCCGCCGGCGCCGTAGGTCACGGACACGAAACGCGGCTTCAGCGTCGCCAGCCGTTCGACACAGGCCCAGAGCTGCGCCTCCAGCGCCGGGGATTTCGGTGGGAAGAACTCAAAGGAAATCTGCGGCGCCGACGCGCTTTCCCGGGCCGGCAGCGGCGCGATGCGTGCGCCGGCCACCCAGCGTGCCAGGGTGTCGCGTTTCGGGGAATGGGTCATCATCAGCTCCGTAGGGGATCTTTGGTGGCAGCACTGGCGGCTTTTCGCAAGGGGGAGAGATGCACGCCATAAGACTTGCTGTGGTCGGGGAATCACGCCAAACGCGAACATGAACAAGCCCGGTTGAACCCGGGTTCATGAACCTCAAATATTACCTCGCACGCCCAGTCGTGTGCGCGCGACAGAGGAGGCCTATTAACGTGCGGTTGCAAACGATGAATGACCAATTGGCGGCGCGAGCCAAACAAATGTGCCGCCTGGCGGCTCCGGCCCTCTTTCTGGCCATCGCGCTTTCCGGCTGCGCGCACGCCCCGCCGAAAACCGATGCCGCGGGCTACGAGGCGTATCAGGCGCAGAACGACCCGATCGAGCCGACCAACCGCTTCTTTTACGCGGTGAACGACCGGATCGACCGTTATGCGTTCAAGCCGGTCGCGCAGGGCTATGTGGCCATCACCACCCAGGGCATCCGCAACCATGTCGGGTATTTCGTCGGTAATATCGGCGAGCCCGCGCGCATGGTGAATTTCATGTTCGAGGGCAAGTCGCGCGACGCCGGCACGTCGCTGGTGCGTTTCGTGCTCAATTCCACGATCGGCATCGGCGGCATTTTCGATCCGGCCGCAGCACTCGGCTATAAGGAACTGGACACCGATTTCGGCCTGACGCTCGCCATATGGGGCGTGCCCGCCGGCCCGTATGTGTATCTGCCGGTGTTCGGCCCGTCCGGCGCGCGCGATATGCTGAACATCCCGGTGGAGTTCTACGCGACGCCGATGGTGCTGGCGCCCGAGAGCACCGCGCTCAACGATTTCGGCTGGGCCCAGAGCGGGCTGCATCTGATCAACACCAGGGCCGAATATCTCCAGCCGATCGACCAGATCCGCGCCACCGCGCTCGATCCCTATGCCACGTTCCGCAGCCTGTACCGGCAGTCGCGGGCGTCGCAATTGCAGGAAATCGACCGGCGCAATGTGCTGACGCCGCCCGACTGGGTGCGGCGCCCCGCCGCGCCGTAGGGCATTCATTCACATGCGATGAACGCTCCACGCCTGCTTGTGGGTGAGCAATTTCATGCGTTTCGCCGGAGCCCGCCGATTCCGGCGCAACGCATATTGCTCTGAATTCCGATCAGCTAAAGGATGCAATTCATGTATTTCCGTCGCTTTATTCTGGGTACTGTCGCCGCCATGCCGCTGCTCGCCGCGATGGCGGGTGCCGCGCATGCACAGGCGGTCTCCGCCGATGCTGCCAAGGCATTCATCCGGCAATCTGGCCAGCAGCTGCAGGGCATCATCAACGGCTCGGCCACCCAGGCGCAGAAAGCCGACCAGCTGCGCCAGCTGGTCAACCAGATCGTTGCCGTCGACCAGGTCGGCGATTACGTGCTCGGCCGTTACCTGAACGTGATGACGCCGCAGCAGCACGGGCAGTTCCAGAACCTGTTCCACCAGCTTCTGTCCTACAACATCACGTACCAGATCAAAGCCTATCAGGGCGTTAGTTTCATCGTGAACAGCGCTGCCCAGCAGGGCAATGACATGGTGGTGAACACCACGGTCACGAGCCCCGGCAAGCAACCCGCGGATGTCGGCTGGGCGGTCGATGAGATCGACGGCAGCCCGAAAATCGTCGACGTGATCGTCGCCGGCACCTCGCTGCGCATCACCACCCGCAACGATTACAGCAGTGTGATCGTCGGCCATGGCGGCCAGGTCTCCGCGCTGCTGAACGCCATGCAGGGGCAGATCACCCGCATCGCTAACGCGCAGTAAGGAAGGAAGCAGGCGCTTTTTGAAAAAAGCGCCGCAAAAACTTTTGTTTACGCTAGGCCATGGGCGTTGTCGGCGACAACGCCCATGGCCCGCATAAAACCAAAGTTTTTTGCTACTTTTTGTTCACAAAAAGTAGCGCTTTCCTTGTCTTTCTTGCCTCAGGCCATATCGCTTTCGGCGAAAATCTTCGTCACGTCGCCCTTCCAGGCGCCTTCATAGCGTTGCAGCCACATTTCCGCCTGGGTTGGCCCGCCGGCGGCGATGTCCTGCAGCGGTGCCAGGTACATGCTTTCATCCGCGCCCGCCGCGTTGCGCCGGGCGCGGTTTTTCAGGCCGTCTGCGGCGATGGCGACCGCCTCGCGCGCCAGGTCGCGCAGGGTGCCGGCGCCAAAGCGCGTATGGATGCCGGTGGCCGGCACGGCGCCGCGCAGGGCGATGATCTGCTCATAGGACAGGGATTTGACCAAAGTCGCCGCCGCCGCGAGCGCGGCTTGGTCGTAGTAGATGCCGGTCCAGAAGGCCGATTGCGCGAGCATCATGTCCGGCCGTCCGGAATCGGCGCCGCGCGTCTCGATATAGCGTTTCAGCCGCACGTCCGGAAACGCCGTGGTGCTGTGATCGGCGAAATCCCCCAGCGTCGCGACTTCGCCCGACAGCGCGTCGAGGCGGCCGGCCATGAAATCGCGGAACGAGGCACCGGCCACGTCATGATACACGCCGTCGCGGTAGACGAAGTACATCGGCACGTCGAGCAGCCATTCGGCATAGGCCTCGAAGCCGAACCCGTCGGCGAAAATCATTGCCGGAATGCCGGAGCGGGCGTTGTCGGTATCGGTCCAGACCTGCGCGCGGTTGGAGAGCAGCCCGTTCGGCTTGCCCTCATAGAAGGGCGAATTGGCGAACAGGGCGGTCGCCAGCGGTTGCAACGCGGCGCCGACGCGCATTTTCGCCACCATGTCGGCTTCCGACGAGAAATCGAGATTGACCTGCACCGTGCAGGTGCGGAACATCATATCCAGTCCGCGCGTGCCGACCTTGGGCATGTATTGGCGCATGATCTTGTAGCGGCCCTTCGGCATCGTGGGCATGTCCTCGCGCCGCGCCAGCGGGTGGAAGCCGAGCGGCGCGAAGCCGAGGCCCAGCCGCGGGGCGACGGTCCGCAGCCGCGCCACGTGCGCGTCCAGTTCCGCCTTGGTCTCATGCAGTGTGGCGAGGGGTGCGCCGGAGAGCTCGAACTGCCCGCCCGGCTCCAGCGACAGCGAGGCGCGCCCGCGTTTCAGGCCGATCGTGTTGCCGCGGTCGAGAATCGGCTCCCAGCCCTCTTCTTGCCCGATCGCGGTGAGCAGATCGCGGATGCCGCCCGGTTCGTCATAGGTCGGGGGCAGGAGGTCGCTGTGGTGAAAGCCGAACGCCTCGTGCTCGGTGCCGATCGTAAAGCTTTCGGCGGGTTTCGCGCCGGCCGCCAGATACGCCGCGAGGTCGCGGGCATCGGTGATCGTCGTGACGTCGGCGTCTCCAGGGTTGGACAAATTCCACTCCTCTCTATGAATCTGATGCGAGGAGCAGCGCGAGCCCGGCGATGGCGGCGGTTTCCGCCCGCAGGATACGGCGCCCAAGCGACACGCGGCTAACAATGGGTATGGCTGCGATACCTTCAAGCTCGGCATCGGTAAAGCCGCCCTCCGGGCCGACCAGCAGCGCGCTGGGCTGGGCTGGGCCGGGCGCGGGGGCGAGCACCGGGGCGGTGCGGCGTTCATCGGCCACGTAGAGACGGCGCTGCGGCCAGGACGCCATCAATCTGGGCAAGGGCAGCGGGGCGCGGATTTCCGGCACCACCAGCCGCTCGCATTGCTCGGCCGCCTCCATGGCGATGGCGCGGAGCCGTTCCAGGTTCACATGGTCGGCCTGCGTGCGCGCGGTGACCACCGGTTGGATCACCGAAGCGCCAAGTTCGGTCGCCTTCTCCACCACGAGGTCGGTCTTCTGTCGTTTCAGCAGGGCGAAGCACAGCCAGCAATCGGGTTCGCGCTCAGGCGCCCTGGTCTGGTGTCGCACGTTCAGCACGGCCTGCTTGCGCGAGATCTGCGCGATTTCAGCCTGCCATTCCCCCGCCACGCCATTGAACAGGCGCAGCGTGTCGCCCGGCTGCAGCCGCATGACGTTGCCAAGATAATGCGACTGTGCCGCTTCCAGGGGCACTTCCGTGCTCTCCATCAGCGGAGTGTTGACGAATAAGCGAATTGACGTGGCACTCATGCCGGGCACATTACCATCCATGGACGGATTTACCGATATACGCGTGCGTGGCTGGGTTCGGCACTTGCCGGAACGGCTGATCCCCTATGCGCTGCTGGCGCGTTTCGACCGGCCGATCGGTGCCTGGCTGCTGTTCCTGCCGGGGCTGTGGGCGATCGCCCTGGCGGGGTCTGACATTGTGATGGGGCTTTGGCTGGCGCTGCTGTTTGCCGTCGGTTCGGTGGTGATGCGTGGCGCCGGCTGCGTGGTGAACGATCTGTGGGACCGCAAGATGGATGCGCGGGTGGAGCGCACGCGCGGCCGGCCGCTCGCTTCCGGCCAGTTGCAGCCGCGCCAGGCGTTGGTGTTCCTCGCCATCCTTTGCCTGATCGGGCTGGTGATCCTGCTGCGGCTGGACACGCAGGCGCGAATCCTCGGCGTGCTGAGCCTGGTGCCGGTGGCGCTGTACCCGCTTGCCAAGCGTGTTACCTGGTGGCCGCAAATTGTGCTCGGCGTGGTATTCGGCTGGGGGGCGCTGATGGGCTATGCCGCTGCCGGCGCCCTGGCCTGGCCGGCGGTGCCGCTCTACCTCGCCACGATTCTCTGGATCATCGGTTACGATACGATCTATGCGCACCAGGACCGGGAGGACGATGCGCTGATCGGCGTGAAATCCACGGCCAGGCTGTTCGAGACCAATACCAAGAGCCTGCTCGTCGTCTGCTATACGGGCACCATTCTGCTTCTGGCGTTGGCGATGGGCATGCAGGGGCTCGGCCTTGGTGGGCTGCTGGCGCTGCTGCTGCCGGCGATGTTGCTGGCGCGGCAGGTCACGCAACTCGATGTGAACAATCCGCGTCGCTGCCTGGCTTTGTTCAAGTCCAACCGCGAGGTCGGGCTGGCCGTGACGGTCGCCATGCTTATCGGGCAGTTTTAGGAAGAAAGAAGCCGCTTTTTTGAAAAAAGCGGCGCAAAAAACTTTTATTTACGCTGGGCCTGAGGCGTTGAAACCGCATGGGCCCAAAGTAAACAAAGTTTTTTTGCTTCTTTTTGTTCACAAAAAGAAGCGCTTTCTTCCTTGTCCTGGAGCCTGTTGATTTTACAGGGCGATTGCGTAGATTCGCCCCACCGGGGTGCCCGCGTTTTGCGAGCTGAGATCATACCCGCCGAACCTGCCTGGGTAATGCCAGCGAAGGAAGGCTGTTCAAACCATGAAATTCGACCGCCGTTCATTTCTGGCTGCCGCGGCGACCAGTTTGGCCGCGCCCGCCGCGTTCGCGCAGAGCGCCGCGCCCAAAGAGAAATTCACCGTCATTCTCGACTGGTTCGTGAATCCGGACCATGCGCCTTTGTTCGCCGCCCGCTATAGCGGCGCCTTCGACCGCGCCGGGTTGGACGTGGTTCTGGTGCCGCCCACCGACCCCGACCTGCCGCCGCGCCTGCTCGCCGCCGGCAAGGCCGATGCCGCGCTCAGCTATCAGACCCAGCTTTATCTGCTGGTCGACCAGGGCCTGCCTTTGCGCCGCACCGGCACGCTGATCGACAAGCCGCTGAACACGCTCACCGCGCTCGGGCGCAGCGGCATCACGAAACTGGCCGATCTCAAGGGGCGGAAAATCGGCTACTCGGTGGCCGGCGTGGAAGAGGCGCTGATCGGCACGATGCTGCGCCATGCCGGGCTCGGCCTTTCGGACGTGACGCTGGTGAACGTCAATTTCGAGCTGGTCACGGCGCTGATGTCGAACGAGGTGGACGCGGTGATCGGCACGTACCGCACCTATGAGGACATCCAGCTCGCCCAGGCCGGGCTGCGGCCGGTGATTTTCCTGCCCGAGGATTACGGCGTGCCGCCCTCCGACGAGCTGATCCTGCTCTCCAACACATCGGGCCTCGCCAATCCCGCGCTGCCGAAATTTCTCGCTGCCCTGAAGCAAGGCGCGAATTATCTGGCGCAGCACCCGGATGAGATGCTGGCGCGCTTCCTGAAGGACAATCCGAACCTGAACGACAAGCTCGACATCGCCTCCTGGAAGGCGCTGCCCGGTTCCTTCGCGCAGGACCCAGCCCATCTCGACGCCGCGCGCTACACCACCTACCGCGACTTCATGGTGCGGGAGAAACTGATCAAGACATCCCTGCCGCTCGAAGATTACGCGGTGCAGATCAAGGTCTAGAGCATGATTGATCCAAGGCAATCATGCTCCAGACTATTTTTGGGCGAGCAATTTCATGCGTTTACCTGGAACCTTTCGGTTCTAGTTAAACGCATATTGCTCTGAACATGACCCCGCCGGGCATCGCGGTCGAAAATCTGGCCCTGCGCTATGCCGGGGCCAGCGTGTTCGAAAATCTCAGCTTTCAGGTGGCGCCCGGCCAGTTCGTGGTGCTTCTGGGGCCGAGCGGCGTGGGCAAAAGCAGCCTGCTGCGCGTCATCGCCGGGCTGGAGAGCCCGGCCGCGGGTTCGGTGCGGGCGAGCGACGGCGCAAAACTCGCCGGCCGCGTCGCCTATATGGGCCAGCAGGATCTGTTGTTCCCCTGGGCGCGGGTGCTGGACAATGTGATGCTCGGCGCCCGGCTGCGCGGTGAAGCCCCGGACCCGGCGCGGGCCCGGGAGTTGCTGGCGCGGGTCGGGCTGCAGGGGCGGGAAGGGGCCTTGCCGGCCGAATTGTCGGGCGGCATGCGCCAGCGCGCGGCTTTGGCCCGCACGCTTTATGAACGGCGGCCGATCGTGCTGATGGACGAGCCGTTCTCGGCGCTGGATGCGCTGACCCGCGCGCGCATCCAGGATCTGGCGGCGGAATTGCTGGCGGGCAGCACCACCTTGCTCATCACCCACGACCCGCTGGAGGCCTGCCGCCTCGGCCACCATCTCATCGTGCTCTCCGGCCAGCCGGCGCGGCTGGG
>Ga0310811_10011768_pt1 | contig 11363 bp, 11 predicted proteins | sample YCmetagenome_FD_207642 | JGI IMG/M metagenome (GOLD analysis project Ga0310811, IMG submission 207642) | Soil microbial communities from experimental microcosm in Duke University, North Carolina, United States - YC | ecosystem: Engineered > Artificial ecosystem > Soil microcosm > Unclassified ... | reverse complement strand
GCTGCTGCACGCCCTGTTTCCGCAACCGACTCTGGGCCGCACTCCGCCGCGCCTGGCCCAAGCTCCAACGCAATCTCCGCGAGCCGCCAAGGAAAACGCGCGTCTTCCAGGTTATGCACAGGTTAGGGGAGAAGGCCGACCACGACGGAAGTGGGCGCTTTCCTCTCTATTTTAACGCGTATGAGACTTGGTCCGTCATCCACGCCTCAACGGCGCTGATCGCAGAAGAAGGCGTGGATGACTGGCCTGCGCCGATCATGATGAAGTGGGCCCTTCCCTGGGCCAACGCCGGCCGCCCAGTGTCACGAAATGAGCAGAGCGGATTGGCGCAGCAGAGGCGCTGCCTGTAAAAAGTGGTCCGACCTATCAAGGACGACCACCATGCCCTTCCGCACCCTCGACTCCCTGGACGCCAAGGACAAGCGTGTCCTGCTCCGCGCCGATCTGAACGTTCCGGTGCGCGACGGGAAGATCACCGACATGACGCGCATCGAACGCCTTTCGCCCACCATCCGTGAATTATCGGACAAGGGCGCCAAGGTCATCGTCTGCAGCCATTTCGACCGTCCCAAGGGCAAGCGCGTGCCGGAAATGTCGCTGGCTCCGATGGCCACCGCGCTGGGTCAGGTGCTTGGCCGCCGTGTGCGCTTCGTCGAGGACTGCATCGGCGTCCCGGCGGAGAGCGCCGTCGTCCTGCTGAAGCCGGGCGACGTCCTGGTGCTGGAGAACACCCGCTTCCATGCGGGTGAGGAAAAGAACGATTCCGCCTTCGCCGCCGCCCTGGCGAAGCTCGCCGACGTCTTCGTCAACGACGCGTTCTCGGCCGCGCATCGGGCCCACGCCAGCACCGAGGGGGTGGCACATTTGCTGCCGTCCTATGCCGGCCGGCTTATGCAGGCCGAACTCGAGGCGCTCGACGCCGCACTGGGCAATCCCGCTCGGCCTGTCGCCGCCGTTGTGGGCGGCGCCAAGGTTTCGACCAAGCTCGAACTGCTGGGCAATCTTGTGGGCAAGGTCGATGTGCTCGTGATCGGCGGTGCGATGGCGAACACCTTCCTCGCCGCGCAGGGGATCGGTGTCGGCAAGTCGCTGCAGGAAGCGGATATGCACGCCACGGCGCTGGAGATCCTGGCCAAGGCGAAGGCGGCGAAATGCGACGTGGTGCTGCCCACGGACGTGGTGACTGCGAAAGAGTTCAAGGCCAATCCGCCGACCCTGGTCGTGCCGGTCGATGCGGTGCCGGCAGATGCGATGATCCTGGATGTGGGGCCGGCTTCGGTCGCGGCGCTGAACGCGCGCCTCGGGTCGCTGAAGACGTTGGTGTGGAACGGGCCGCTGGGTGCGTTCGAAACCCCGCCCTTCGATGCCGCCACGGTTGCGCTGGCCAAGGCGGTGGCTGCGGCCACGAAATCTGGCGCCCTGCGCAGCGTGGCGGGTGGGGGCGATACCGTCTCGGCGCTGCGGCATGCCGGGGTAATCGATGACCTGAGCTATGTGTCCTCGGCCGGGGGGGCTTTCCTGGAGTGGCTGGAAGGCAAGACGCTCCCCGGCGTCGCCGCGCTGGAGGCCTAGCTGGCCCGCATCTACCTCGCCGGTCCGGACGTTTTCCTGCCGGATGCACCGGACTGGCTGGAGCGGAAGAAGGCGGTCTGCGCTGCTTACCGGCTGACTGGTGTCTCGCCGTTGGATGCGCTGGCAGACGAGCCGGTCGTCTGGGCAGATGTGCCGGAATGGCGCCGGATCGCTCTGCGCAACGAGGCGCATATCCGCAGTTGCGCCGCAGTGATCGCCAATCTGACGCCGTTCCGTGGACCGAGTGCGGATGCCGGGACGGTGTATGAGGTGGGGTTCGCGCGGGGCTTGGGGTTGAAGGTGTTCGGCTACGCGACGGTCATCGAGGAGTTCCTCGACCGCACGCTTGCGGCCTTCCCGGGGAGGCAGGCGGAGGACGGAGCCTGGTGGGACCCGGAGGGGCTGCTGGTCGAGCAGTTCGGGCTGTTCGACAACCTTATGATCGAGGGCGCGCTGGCGGAGCAGGGCGGTCTACTGCGAGAAGCGGCCGACCGCTGGCGCGACCTGACGGTGTTCGAGCGCTGCGTCGCCCAGGCGGCCGCGGTGCTGGTGCCGCCGGGCTGACACGGCAAGGTCTTTCTTCGGTGAGGCGACTGCACTCACCGCGGGCCGGGATTGGCCGAATGGGCGTTAAATTCGGCCAAGCTGAGGCACCGACCATTATCCCATCGTGGTCGGCGAAGGCCGCCATCCACGACCTGCGGTGCCGGGTGGAGAGGCAGGCGTGAATGATCGGCCTTCGCCGCCGCCGAAATTGGCCGCTTTCCTCCCTATTTTAGCGCCTATGGGGCACCTCACACCGGCAGCGATCTCGCGGTCTGCCCGAACAGAAGTTTCCGAGCGGCTTCCGTATGCGGTCCTGACCGGCGCAGGTCCTTGCCGACATCGACGCCGCGCTGAACGGCAGGGCGTTCCTTGATCGTGGCACGCCAGCGGCTGACGTTGGGGAATTCCTCCAGCGACTGACCCAGCGGTTTGGCGATCAGCACCCAGGGGAAGGAGATGATGTCGGCGATCGAGTAGTCGCTGCCCAGGATGAACGGCCGGTCGGCCAGCCGCCGCTCCAGCACGCCCAGACAGCGATTGTATTCTCCGGCATAACGGCGATGGGCATAGGAATGGTCAGTGTCCTCGACCGATTTGGCGTAGTTCACGAAATGGCTGAGCTGCCCGGCCATGGGGCCGAGATTGCCGACCTGCCAGAACAGCCATTCCAGGCATTCCTTCCGCCCGCGCGACGTCGTCGGCATCAACTGGCCGGATTTTTCCGCCAGATGGATCAGGATGGCGCCGGATTCGAACACAGATGTCGGGCCGTCCGGCGTGTCGTGATCGACGATGGCGGGCATCCGCGCATTCGGGCTGATGGCGAGGAAGTCGGGCTGGAACTGGTCGCCGGCGCCGATATTCACCGGCTGCAGCGTGTAGGGCAGGCCGGTCTCTTCCAGCATGATGCTGATTTTCCAGCCATTCGGCGTGGGCCAGTAATAGAAGTCGATCATGCTGCGGTCTCCGTCACGCGCGCGCTGATGGCGTCGATGTCAGCCTGGCTGTAGCCGAGGCTGCCCAGGATCTCCGTCGTGTGCTCGCCAAGCGCCGGACCGGGCGAGCGGATAGCGGCTTCGGTCTTCGAAAAGCGAGCGGCGGGCCTAGCCTGCCGCAGCGCACCGGCCTCGGGATGAGTGGTCTCCACGACGATGCCGTTGGCGGCGACCTGCGGGTGGTGGATCATCTGCGTCCGCGTCAGCACCGGCGCGCAGGGAACGCCCTCGCGCGTCAGGCGCTCCAACCATTCCTCGGCGGGACGGGTGAGCAGCGTTTCCTGGATCAGGGCAAGGCGTTCGTTGATGTGGCGCTGGCGCAGGGCTGGGGTCTTGAACCGCGGGTCCTCCAGCCATTGCGGCTTGTCCAACGCGCGCGTCAGGGCGAGCCATTCCTTGTTGGTCTGCACCGCGGCGGTGATGGCGGTGGTCTTGGTCTCGTAGATCAGGTCGATGAAGCTGGCAGCCTCCTGCTGCGGGATGTTCTCAGCCACGAAGGTCTGGCTGCCCATGTCGGAGGACCACAGGAAGGCGACGACGGTGTCCAGCATCGAGAGGCGCACATGCTGCCCCTGGCCGGTCCTTGCCTTGTGCAGCAGCGCGGCGGTGATGGCTTGCGCGGCCGTCATGCCCGTCAGCTTGTCCGGTAGGATGGTGCGCACCAGGCGCGGCCGTTCCGTGTCAGATCCCGCCTGGACCGACGCCAGGCCGGATACCGCCTGGATCAGCGGATCATACACGGGCTTCTGCGCATAAGGGCCGGTCTCGCCGAAGCCGCTGATCGAGACATAGATGATGTTCGGCGCGACAGATCGGACGGCGTCCTCGCCGAGGCCCATGCGCTCGATCACGCCGGGGCGGAAGTTCTGGATGAACACGTCCGCAGTCCCGATCAGGCGCAGCAGCGCATCGCGGGCGGCCGGGTTCTTCAGGTCCAGCGCCAGGGAGCGCTTGTTGCGGTTGTTGTTCAGAAACGACGCTGAGAACCCGTTCCGGCGGTTGTTCGCCGCTCGGGTATGATCGCCGCCATCAGGATTTTCGACCTTGATCACGTCCGCCCCTTGGTCGGCGAGGATCATCGTCGCCTGCGGGCCGGAGATCATGGACGTCAGGTCGATGATGCGGACGCCGTCTAGTGGGCCTGGCATTGGGCTCGTCTCCATTATTGGGAGCGAAGATAGGGGGCGACGAGGGTGGCCGCAAATACCGGGCGCGCGCCTGATGCCGCCGGTGTGCATCAGGCGTGGGACGGCGGGGTTCCAGTGCCCTATCGCGGTTTCACCTCTCCCAGCACGTCGTCGAGCACATCCAGCATTTGGTCGATCTCATTATCGGTCGCCGTCAAGGCTGGCATGAAGCGGAGTGCATCGGGCCGCGGACCATTGATCAGCACGCCCCGTTCCAGGCACCGGTTAGCCACCTGGGCCGCATTGCCGTGCTCCAGCTTCAGCGCGAGCAGCAACCCCAGGCCGCGGACCTCACCACATCCATGCTTCTGCGAAAGAACGCGCAGACCTTCCGCAAGACGCTGCCCCGACTCTGCAACTCGCGCCAGGAATGCGGGTTTGCTGACCTCCCCGATCACCGCACAGCCCACAGCGGCCATAAGCGGATTGCCGCAGAACGTGCCGCCCTGGTCGCCATAATCGAAGCAGGACACATCCCGATGCGCCAGCAGGGCGGCCAGGGGTACGCCGCCGCCGAGGCCTTTCGCCAGGGTCATGATGTCCGGCGCGATACCGGCATGCTCGAAGCCGAACAGGCGGCCGGTGCGCCCGATGCCGGTCTGGATCTCGTCCAGGATCAGCAGCACGCCACGCTCCCGGGTCAAGGCCCGCAGGCCCTGCAGAAAAGGGATCGTCGCTTCGTAGACGCCGGCTTCACCTTGGATGGGCTCCAGCATCACGCCAGCCGTCCGGGGTGTGATGGCCGCCGCGACGGCATCGAGGTCATTCAACGTGACCTTGATGAATCCCGGCACCTTCGGCTCGTAGAGCTGTTCCCACTGCGGCTTTCCGGATGCGGCCATGGTGGCGAGGGTCCGCCCGTGGAAGCCGTGGTCCATGGTGATGATTTCAAATGCTCCATCCCTGTGTTTCGCCCCCCATTTGCGGGCGAGCTTGATCGCCCCCTCGTTCGCCTCGGCGCCGCTGTTCGCCAGGAACACGTGATGCAGCCCGCTATGCCGGGCCAGCAGGTCGGACAAGCGGATCATCTGGTCATTGTAGAAGGCGGGGCTGCAGTTCAGCAGTCGGGCCGCCTGCCGGGTAAGCGCCTCGGTCAGTAGCTTCGGCGAATGGCCCAGGCAGTTCACTGCCCAGCCCTGGATGAAATCCAAATAGCGCCGGCCTGTGCTGTCCATCAGCCAGGATCCCTGGCCGGAAACGAATACGACCGGCGGCCGCGGCGTTATGTCCATGACCGAGGCGAATTGGCAGGCGTCTGTGCTCAAATCTGGCGTACTGGTTGTCGGGGTCATCGTATGCTCCTGGGTTGTTGAGAGGAGCGACGGGGTTCCCGAAACAACAAGGCCCCCGTCGCTGCCGACGGGGGCCTTGTGTTTAGTCTGCGGTTTCGCTCAGCGCATGCGCAAACGTCGGCCACCCATCGGGAGACGGCGGCGTCGGCGGTTCGCAGCAACCTGGCTAACGGCGAATTTCATGCAATCCACCTAGCTGCATGAGGTTTCGCGCGTCAACCGAATATCGCCAGCTTTGCGCTGAGATCCCGAGGAGACTAGGCGTGCGGGGACCGACAGCCTGCATTCAGTGCCTCACACCGGTGGCGATGAACGCCGCGATGGGCACCGCCAGACCATCAGCATCCCTATACCGTTCGGCCTGCCGATCGATCTCCTGCGCTATGGCCGCAAGCGCGTCCGGCGTCTGAGCTCCGATCAGCGCGGCCATCCTCGCCGTCCCGGCCTTCAAGGCATGCAACAGCGCCCTGCCATCCGCGTGGCGCCAGACATGGCCGGCGCGGGAAACTGTGGCCTGAGTGAACCCGGCCTGCATCAGCGCTAACCGGCAGGCCTCCGGATCATTCAGGCCACCCCCAGGCGGGGGAGCCTTCGACGCACTCATGTCCCCTTTTGCCCGGATGGCGTCGAACACCAATTTCCAGGCGATGTTGGATGCCTGATCCGCCCAGACCGTGAAGGCCAGCCGGCCACCGGGGTAAAGAACGCGTCGAGCCTCGGCCAGCGCGTTGATTGGGGTGGGGGCGTGGTGGATACCAAAATTCGACACCACCCCGTCGAACGTTCCGTCCGCGTAAGGCAGAGCCTCGGCATCGCCCTGATCGAACGTCAGCGTCGGGTGGCGCGCTCGGGCGACCGCCAGCATGGCTTCCGAGAAATCCAGACCCCGCACCGTGGCGCCGCGCTCGGCGGCGGCAGCGGCCGTGAAGGCCGGGCCGCAGGCGACGTCCAGCACGTTCTGACCGGCCTCGACACCCGCGCTGTCCAACAGATCGGGGATGAACTGCCGCGTGGCGGTGGCGAAGGATGCCTCATACCCCGCCGCCGCGACTTGCCACCCGGCATGCTCGAACGCCCGCACCGCCTCTGGGTCGAACATGGGTCAATACGTCCGGAAGATGCGGGCGATCTCGTCCGGGTCCTGTGTCACGGTCAGGGCCAGAGACAGCAGGATGCGCGCCTTCTGCGGGTTGAGGTTGTCGGCGATCAGGAAGCCCGCATTGCGCAGCCGCGTCCCCCGGAACGTCCGCCCCGATCCCGCTCGGGTCGATTGCACGACGATGACGCCTTTTTTCACTGCCTCACATAGCGCGTCGAAATCGCCCGGAGGCACGAAGGCCGGCGCGAACCCGGCCGAGACGATCCCCTTCGCGCCTGCCGCCATGAACGCTCGCACCGCCGTCCCGTCACCGCCGGCATAGGCGTAGGCGATGTCGACGCGGGGCAGGGCATCGATGCCGGCGATATCGAACTCGGTGTCCGGCGCATGGCGGCGCACCGGGCGGCGGTAGAACTCCACCGCGTCGCCGTCGGCATGGCCGAGCACGCCGAAGTCCGGGGTTCGGAATGTCTGTAGCCGCATCGTGGCGGTCTTGGTCACTTCCCGCGCCGCATGGATTTCGTCATTCAACATGACCAGCACGCCCATGCCTCGCGCCTCAGGGCTGCCGGCGACGCGCATCGCGTTCACCAGGTTCATGCCGGCATCGCTCGACAACGCGCTGGACGGGCGTTGGGCGCCCACCAGCACGACCGGGATGTCCACCTTGACTGTCAGGTTGAGGAAATAGGCCGTCTCTTCCAGCGTCGCTGTACCGTGGCCGATGACGATGCCGTCGAGGCCTGGATCGTCCTGCACCAGTTTGCGGCAGAGCTGGGCCAGCTCCTTCCAGTCGGTGAAGTTGATTGCCGGGCTGATGACGTTGCGGTAGCGGACGGGGACGACATCGGCCACCAGGGCTGTGTCCGGCCAGCGGGCGATCAACTCGTCCGCGTGCAGCACGTTTCCGGCCGCGCCGTAATCCTGCACGTCGAGTGGACTGCGGCCCAGCGATGCGATGGTGCCGCCGGTGCCGATGAAGGCGATCTTCGGCTTGCTCACGCCTCAGCTCCCATCTTCTCCAGGATGGGCGGGCGCTGCCAATGATAGCGCGTGTCGCGTTGATAGGCGTCCGCGACCTTCAACACGCGTCCCTCGCCAAACGGACGCCCGGCAATCTGCAGGCCGATCGGGCAGCCATTCGGGTCGAAGCCGCAGGGCACGCTGACGGCTGGCAGACCAAGGTAGTTGAACGGACGCGTATTGGCCGAGACCGCCATGAACCGGGTTTCGGTGCCCGGCGGACCGTGGTCGATGTTGGTTTCTTCCAACGTCGGCAGGCAGGTCTTGATCGTCGGCGTCACCAGCACATCCACTTGCGAGAACACATCCTTGGCGAAGCCGCGCAGGATGGGACCGCGGCGCGACAGTGCCTCGATGTAATAGGACGCAGGCAGGGCGTATCCCGGGTACATGCGTCCGGAGATGTGTGCCCCATAGGCCTGCGGGTCCTGGCGCATCCATTCCGCATGGATCGGCGCTGCCTCTGCCCTGCTTATGATGCCGCCGTAGGCCGCCACGGCATCCATCAGCGGCAGTTCCAGCCGCATGATGCTGGCGCCGCGGGCCTCCAGCACCTTGAGCGCGGCCTCCATCCCCGACACCACCGGATCGTCCGCGCCATCCAGGAAGAAATTGGTCGGGACGCCAATTCGGGTATCGCGCAGATCGCCGTCCAGGAACTGCTCATAATCCGGCACCAGCTCGTGCGAGGAGGTCGGGTCGAGCGGATCATGCCCCGCGATCACCGTCAGCACGCGCGCGCAATCCCGGGCGGTGCGGGCCAGGGGGCCGACATTGTCGTGGGAGAACGACAGCGGCATCACGCCGTAGCGCGAGACGCGCGTCTGCGTCGGTTTGATCCCGGTCACGCCACAGGCCGAGGCCGGCAAACGGATCGAGCCGCCGGTATCCGATCCCAGCGCCATGAAGTTGAACCGCGCCGCGACCGAGGCGCCCGAACCGGATGACGATCCGCCGGTGATATAGGGCAAATTCCAGGGATTGTGGCAGTCGCCATAGGTCTTGTTATGCCCGGTCGGGTTCTGCGCGAACTCCGCCATGTTGAGGCCGGCGAAGACATAGGCGCCCGCCTGTTCCATCCGCTTGATCACGGTTGCGGTGACGGTGGGGCGGTAGTCCTTTCGCAGCGCCGATCCGCAGGTGGATAGCCGCCCGGCCTGGTAATACATGTCCTTGTGCGCCATCGGCACGCCGTGCAGCAGCCCCAACCGCTCGCCTTTCGCGACCTTCTCGTCGGCCGCCCGAGCGGCGGCCTCGGCCTGGGCGCGTTCTTCCCAGATGACGGCGTTGACAAGGGGGTTCAGCGCGTCAAGGTTGGCCCAGCACGCCTGCAACAGCGCCAGCGACGTTGTCTTGCCGCCGGCCACGGCATCAGTGGCCTCGACCAGCAAGGTTTCTGCGAGCTTCGGCATCACATGCTGGCCTTGGTATAGGGCGCCTTTTCTTTCGTCGCCTGCAGGGCGAGCTCGAAGCCCGCCGGTTCCTCCTCAAACGCCAATGTGCCGCGCAGTGCTTCGAACGCGGCGATGGTGTCCGCAAGCTCTGCCGCCAGGCGTTTTGCCGGGTCGTTTGGGGGTTTTATCCCGTGCCATCGCGAAATCGTTGATTCGACCTGAGTCTCGAATGCAGCCATTTCCCGTGTTCCCAGCGTTACGGACGACTGGAGTAGGCAACAGATCGGGGAAACGGGCAATGCCTCGTGGAACGGGAGACGCAGGGGAGCGGCGGGTGGGTTGGCCCCATGTCTTCCGCACGAATATACCAAACAGATTAGACCGCCTGCCGTGGAGCCGATTCCACTCGATGGTGATCATCGCGCTGGGCATCGCCTGGGTGCTCGACGGGCTGGAAGTGACGATCGTCGGTTCCCTGTCCGGCGCGCTGTCCGACAGCCCGGTGCTGCACCTGACGGCGGGCGAGGTCGGGGCCGCGGCCAGCGCCTATCTGATCGGGGCGGTGGCGGGCGCGTTGTTCTTCGGCTGGCTGACTGATCGGCTGGGTCGGAAGAAACTGTTTACGATCACCGTGCTGGTCTATCTGGTGGCAACCATCGCCTGCGGTCTGTCCTGGGATTTCTGGTCCTTCGCACTGTTTCGCATGATCACGGGCGCGGGGATCGGCGGCGAGTACGCGGCGGTGAACGCCACGATTCAGGAGATGATCCCCGCCCGCCGCCGTGGCTTCACCGACTTGGTCGTCAACGGTAGCTTCTGGCTGGGCGCCGCAGTCGGGGCGCTCGGTGCGGTGGTCGTGCTCGATCCCAAGATCATGCCACCGGAGATTGGTTGGCGCGCGGCTTTCGTGATCGGGGGCGTGCTGGGCCTGATCGTGCTGGTCCTGCGCCGCTTCCTGCCCGAAAGCCCGCGCTGGCTGATGACCCATGGTCATCCCGAGGAAGCCGAGGCCGTCGTCGCCGATATCGAGGCGCGTGTCGAACGGGAGACTGGTCAGCGCCTGCCGCCGGTTCCGCCCGGCGGCCTGACGCTGCGCACGGACATCCGCGCCTGGTTCCGGCCGGGGATGGAGGCGCTGATCACCCGTTACCGCCGGCAGACGGTGCTGGGGGTGGCGCTGATGGCGGCACAGGCGTTCTGCTACAACGCTGTGTTCTTCACCTATGCGCTGATCCTGACGCGGTTCTACCGCATCCCATCAGAGCAGGTCGGGCTGTTTATGCTGCCCTTCGCGCTCGGCAATTTCCTTGGACCATTGGTGCTCGGGCGGCTGTTCGACACCGTCGGGCGACGGATCATGATCACCGCGACCTACGCGGTGTCGGGTATACTGATGGTGGTGACCGGCTGGATGTTTGCCCAAGGTTTGCTGGGCCCGATGCAACAAACGGCGGCTTGGACGGGGATCTTCTTTGTCGCTTCGGCAGCGGCCAGTTCGGCGTATCTGACGGTGGGCGAAAGTTTCCCGCTAGAGGTCAGGGCCATCGCGATTGCCCTGTTCTATGCGTTCGGGACGGGCGTAGGCGGTGTGGCCGGGCCAGCACTGTTCGGCGCGCTGATCGACACCGGGTCGCGGATGTCGATCTTCTGGGGGTATCTGCTGGGTGGTGTGCTGATGGTCGGCGCTGCGGTCGTCGCCGCATTTCTGGCGGGGAATGCCGAACGGCGGGCTCTGGAGGATGTGGCGCCGCCGTTGTCGGCGGTGGAGGGGTAGACGCTGGTTGGCCTCGCGACGGTGTGAAGGGAGTGATGGAGAAGGCGGACGTGGAATTTATCAATCGCCGGAGCGCGCTGACGCCGGCGGAAATTCAGTCGATTAAGCAGGACATCGACCGGATCGTGGCACGCGGCACTGCGCTGATGGCAAACGAACCGCCGTTGACAGACGATGATCTGTACGACGAGAACGGTCTTTGATCGCCATCGTCATAGGTACATCGGCGTTCATAGCCATTCTTTGAGGCGAGCCTGAAGAGAATCGATTTGTCGATGCTATTCGGACGGCTGCTCCGCGGTTGATGTCCGCTGTCGGTTTGCAGGAGGCAGGCATGGTGGTCGGCGGCCTGCGTCGCGCAGGCCTTAGAATTGAGCCAGACTGAGGCAACGAACTTCATTCGTCGTGGTCGGCGAAGCAGGCTGTGTGAAAACTCCGGCCGTCACGCTGGAGATAGAACAAATTTCTTCCGCCGGCCATG
>Ga0310811_10011767_pt1 | contig 11363 bp, 8 predicted proteins | sample YCmetagenome_FD_207642 | JGI IMG/M metagenome (GOLD analysis project Ga0310811, IMG submission 207642) | Soil microbial communities from experimental microcosm in Duke University, North Carolina, United States - YC | ecosystem: Engineered > Artificial ecosystem > Soil microcosm > Unclassified ... | reverse complement strand
CGGCTGCGCGCCGCCCATGCCGCCGAGGCCGGCGGTGACGGTCAGGGTGCCGGCAAGGGTGCCGCCGAAGCGCTTCTCGGCCACCGCGGCGAAGGTCTCGTAGGTGCCCTGCAAAATGCCCTGGGTGCCGATGTAGATCCACGAGCCGGCGGTCATCTGGCCGTACATGGTCAGGCCGGCCGCCTCCAGGCGGCGGAACTCGGGCCAGTTGGCCCAGTCCGGCACCAGGTTCGAGTTGGCGATCAGCACCCGCGGCGCCCACTCGTGGGTGCGCAGCACGCCGACCGGACGGCCGGACTGCACCAGCAGCGTCTCGTCGTCGGACAGCGTGGTGAGCTCACGGGAGATGGCGTGGAAGCTCGGCCAGTCGCGGGCGGCCTTGCCGGTGCCGCCGTAGACCACCAGGTCCTCGGGGCGCTCGGCGACCTCCGGGTCCAGGTTGTTGTGCAGCATGCGCAGCGGGGCCTCGGTCTGCCAGCTGCGCGCGGTCAGCTGGGTGCCACGGGCGGCCCGGATCTCGGTCATCAGAGGTTCTCCTCGACGGTGCGCGCGATCAGTCCACTGCGGACGAGCGCTTCGGTGGCCGCGATCTCCGGGGCCAGGTGGCGGTCGGGTCCGGGGCCGGCGACGTGCTCCCGGAGCAGCGCGACGACGGCAGCAGTGGCCGGCGCCGGCTTGAGCGGGGCGCGCAGGTCGAGCGCACGGGCCGCGGTGAGCAGTTCGATGGACAGCACGGTGGTCAGGCCGTCGACGGCCTTGCGCAGCTTGCGCGCCGCCGACCAGCCCATCGAGACGTGGTCCTCCTGCATGGCGCTGGACGGGATCGAGTCCACGCTGGCCGGCACGGCCAGGCGCTTGAGCTCGGAGACCACCGCGGCCTGCGTGTAGTGCGCGATCATGTGGCCGGAGTCCACGCCCGGGTCGTCGGCCAGGAACGGCGGCAGGCCGTGCGAGCGGGCCACGTCCAGCATCCGGTCGGTGCGGCGCTCGGCCATGCTGGCCACGTCGGCCACCGGGATGGCCAGGAAGTCCAGCACGTAGGCCACCGGCGCGCCGTGGAAGTTGCCGTTGGACTCCACGCGGCCGTCGGCCAGCACGGCCGGGTTGTCGATCGCCGAGTCCAGCTCACGATCGGCGACGAGTTCGGCGTGGGCCAGGGTGTCGCGGGCCGCGCCGTGCACCTGCGGGGAGCAGCGCAGCGAGTACGCGTCCTGCACGCGCGTGCAGTCCGGGCCGCGGTGGCTTTCCATGATTTCCGAGCCGGCCAGAATCTGGCTCATGCGAGCCGCCGACCGTGCCTGTCCCGGGTGCGGGCGCAGTGCCTGGAGATCGGCGGCGAACACGCGGTCGGTGCCCAGCAGCGCCTCGACGCTCATCGCCGCGGTGAGGTCGGCGATGTCCAGCAGCTTGGCCAGGTCGGTGATCGCCAGCACCAGCATGCCGAGCATGCCGTCGGTGCCGTTGATCATGGCCAGGCCCTCCTTCTCGGCCAGCGCCACCGGCTCGATGCCGGCCTCGGCCAGCGCCTCGGCGGCCGGTCGGAGGGTCCCGTCGGCGTCGCGGACCTGCCCCTCGCCGATCAGCGCCAGCGCGACCGAGGACAGCGGGGCCAGGTCGCCGGAGCAGCCAAGCGAGCCGTACTCGTGCACGATCGGCGTGATGCCGGCGTTGAGCATCCGGGCCATCGCGTCCACAGTGGACGGACGGACGCCGGTGTGGCCGGTGGCCAGCGTCCGCAGCAGGGCCAGCGCACGGATCACCTCCCGCTCGACCTCCGGACCCGCGCCGGCGGCGTGCGAGCGGATCAGTGAGCGTTGCAGCTGCGCGCGCCGGTCCGGCGGGATGTGCCGGACGGCGAGCGCCCCGAAGCCGGTCGAGACGCCGTAGGTGGGCGTCGTCGCGTTGGCCAGCTCCTCGATGTGCGCCCGGGCCGTGGTGACGGCCTCGACCGCGGCCGGTTCCAGCTCGACCGCCACGCCGTCGCGGGCGACCGCGACGACCTCGTCACGCCGCAGCGGCTTCGCGCCGAGCTGCACTGCCTCCGGGTGTGCCATGTGCACCATCACAGCTGGTGGCGCCCGGTTGCACGAGTGGGGAGCAGGTGACAGTGTCTGGGATGCCAGACATCAGGAGGTCTACCCATGGGTAGCAGCAGCGACGTGCCGGCGCTGCGCCGCGGGCTGGCCGTGCTGCGCCTGCTGTCCACCCGCCCGGGCCCGATGTCCGCCGCCACGATCGCCCGCGAACTCGAGCTGCCCAGGTCGACGGCGTACCACCTGCTGGCCGAGCTCGCCGATGCCGGCTTCGTGACGCACCTGCCGGAGGAGCGCCGGTACGGGCTCGGCGTCGCGGCTTTCGAACTTGGCTCGGCGTACCTGCGCCACGATCCACTCGAGCGGTTGGCTCGCCCGCTCCTGCGCCGGCTCGTCGACCGGGCCGGCGCCACGGCCCACCTCGGGGTCCTGCACGGGGCCGAGGCGCTGTACCTGCTCCGGGAACAGCCCCGGCAGCCCAACACGCTGGTCTCCGATGTCGGCGTGCGGCTGCCGGCCCACCTGCCGGCGTCCGGCCGGGCCATGCTGGCGTACTTGCTGCCGGCGCAGGTCAGGGCCCTGTTCCCGGGGGTCGGCAGCTTCGTCGACCGCACCGGCCGTGGGCCGCGCGACCTGCCGTCGCTACGCCGGCTGCTGTCGTTCGAACGGCAACGCGGCTGGTTCGTCGAGGACGGTTTCGTGACGGCCGACTTCGCCTCCGTCGCCGCCCCGGTGTTCGACCATGGCGGCCGTCCCATCGCCGCCATCAGCACCACGTTCCGGCACGTGTGCCCTGATGCAAGCGCTTGCGGCCTCGACTGGCCGGAGATCGCCGCCGAGGTCTGCCGCACGGCCGAGGAGCTGACCATCCGCATCGGCGGCCATAGGTAACCCCCACGAATGCAGGGAAGGACGCCTTACCTGCGTTGAACGCAGGTAAGGCGTCCTTCCCTGCATCAGGGGCTACAGGCCGGCGCTGGCGAGCCAGTCGCTGGCGACCTTGGAGGCGTCCGGCTTGTCCGGCGCCGCGAGCTTGGTGTTGAGCTCGGTCAGGGTCTTGGTGTCGAGCTTGGCCGAGACGGCGTTGAGCGCCTTCTTCACGGCGTCGCTGGCCTTCTTGGTGTTGATCAGCGGCAGCACGTTCTGCGCGGCGAAGTTGAACTTCGGGTCCTCCAGCACGACCCAGCCGTTCTTCTCGATGGTGCTGTCGGTGGTGAACATGTCCGCGGCCTGGATCGAGCCCTGGGACAGCGCGGCCACGGTCAGCGGACCGTCGGCGTCCAGCGAGGTGAAGCTCTTGAACGTGCAGTTGTAGTTCTTCTGCAGGCCGGGGATGCCGTCCGGCCGCTTCTGGAACTCCGGCGCCGAGCCGAGGATCAGGTCACCGCAGTGCGGGGCGATGTCGGCCAGCGACTTCGCGTTGTACTTCTGCGCCGTCTCCTTGGTGACGACGATGGCGTCCTTGTCCTCGGCCGCCGACTTGTCCAGCACGGACAGGCCGTCCGGCACCGCCTTCTGCAGCGCCGCGTACACGTCGTCGGCGCTGGTCGCGGTGGCGTCCTTCTTGAAGTACTGCAGCAGCACGCCGCTGTACTCCGGGATCAGGTCGATGGAGCCGTCCTTGAGCGCCGGCAGGTAGGTCTCCCGGCTGCCGATGTTCAGCTTCTTGGTGACCTTCACCCCCGCCTTGGTCAGCGCGGCCGCGTAGATCTCGGCCAGCAGCTGGCTCTCGGCGAAGTTGGCCGACCCGACGGTGATGGTGTCCGACGGGGACTGGGAGCCGGTGTTGTTGTTGGCCAACGGGTCGCTACCGCCGCCCCCACCACAGGCGGTCAGGCCCAGCGCCGCCACCAGGACGGTGACCAGGCCGGCTACGGTTCGCTTCATCTCTGGATTCCTCCACTCGTCCTCACCGGGCGCAACCCGGGTGAGACAACCAGCCGTTGCACGCCGGTGAGCACCAGCTCGACCAGCACCGCGAGCACCGCGACCAGGATCGCGCCGCCCGCCATCTGGGGATAGTCGTGCAGCGCCAGCCCGTCGAACACGTACCGGCCGAGGCCGCCGAGTCCGACGTAGGCGGCGATGGTCGCGGTGGCCACCACCTGCAGCGCGGCGCTGCGCACGCCGCCGAAGATCAGCGGCATCGCGTTGGGGATCTCCACCTGGAACAGCACCTCGCGTTCCCGCATGCCCACGCCGCGGGCCGCGTCCACCACCACCGGCTCGACCGCGCCGATGCCGGCGTAGGCGCCGGCCATGATCGGCGGGATGGCCAGCAGGGTCAGCGCGGCGATCGGCGGCACCAGGCCGATGCCGGCCAGCAGCACGACCAGCGTCAGCACGCCGACGGTGGGCAGCGCCCGCAGCACGTTGGCCGCGCCGACCAGCACGAAGCCGCCGCGCTTGGTGTGCCCGACCAGCGCGCCCAGCGGGAAGCCGATCACGATGGCGATGGCCAGCGCCAGCGCGGTGTACCAGAGGTGCTCCAGCAGCCTGGCCGGCACGCCGGTCGGGCCGCTCCAGTTGGTGGGGTCGAACAACCAGCTCGTCAACAGGTTCACGGGCCTACCTCCCCACCCTGGTCCACGGCGTCACGAGCCGGCCGATCAGCTGCAGCAGCAGGTCGGCCACCAGGGCCAGCAGCAGCGTGGCCACGATGCCGGTGACGATCTCGGTGACGAACTGGAGCTGGAAGCCGTTGGTGAACAGCTGGCCGTAGCCGGCGATGCCGATCAGCGCGCCCACGCTGACCAGGCTGATGTTGGACACCATGGCGACCCGCAGGCCGGCCACCACGACCGGGACGGCCAGCGGGAACTCGACGCCGACGAACCGCTTGAACGGCCGGTAGCCGATGGCGGTGGCCGCCGCGACGACGGTCGGCGGCACCGAGGACAGCGCGTCGGCGATGGACCGGACCAGCAGCGCGATGGTGTAGACGGTCAGCGTGATGATCACGTTGACCGGGTCCAGCGTCTTGGTGCTGATCAACGCGGGCAGGATGACGATCAGGGCCAGCGACGGGATGGTGTAGAGCAGGCCGCTGACCGTCAGCAGCACGGCCCGCGCCGGCCGCCAGCGGCTGGCCGCCCAGCCCAGCGGGACGGCGATGACCAGGCCGAGCAGCACCGGCAGCACCGACAGGTAGACGTGCGTCACCGTGAGGTCGCCGAGCAACCCCAGGTGGTCGAACACCCACGTCATTGCGGGACCTCGCCGGCGGTGCGCGCGGCGGCCAGCGCCCGCAGCACCTCGTCGGCCGTCACGGACCCGACGAGCTCGCCGCTGCCGTTGACCGCGACGCCCTGCGCCGACGGGGAGCTCAGGGCCGCGTCCAGGGCGCTGCGCAACGAGCCGTGCTCGGTGTCGTACAGGGAACCGCCGGACAGCACCAGATCCGCGTCGACCGCGGCCTGCTCGTCCACACCGGACAGACGGTCCGCGGACAGCCAGCCGCACGGGTGTTTGCGCTCGTCGACCACGACAACCCAGCCGTCGCTGAGCTTGCGCCGCGCGTCGCCGGCGGTGTCGCCCAGCCGCACGCTGGCGATCTCGCCGACGGTCAGCCCGGACGCGGTCAGGAAGCCCAGCGCCCGGTAGCCGCGGTCGCGCCCGACGAAGTTGCTGACGAAGTCGTCGGCCGGCCGGGCCAGCAGCTCCGAGGGCTTGTCGTACTGGGCCAGGATGCCGCCGGTGCGGAACACCGCGACCTTGTCGCCCAGCTTGATCGCCTCGTCGATGTCGTGCGTGACGAACACGATGGTCTTGTCCAGCTCGCCCTGCAGCCGCAGCAGCTCGGTCTGGAGGTCCTCGCGGACCACCGGGTCGACCGCGCTGAACGGCTCGTCCATCAGCAGCACCGGCGGGTCGACCGCCAGCGCGCGGGCCACGCCGACGCGCTGCTGCTGGCCGCCGGACAGCTGGGCCGGGTAGCGGCCGGCCATGCTGGCCGGCAGGCCCACCGTCTCCAGCAGCTCCTCGGCCCGCTTGCGGGCCTTGGCCCGGCTCCAGCCGGCCAGCACCGGCACGGTGGCGACGTTGTCCAGCACGGTGCGGTGCGGGAACAGCCCGGCCTGTTGGATCACGTAGCCGATGCCCCGCCGCAGCAGCGGCGGGTCCGACTGGCGCACGTCCTTGCCGTCGACCAGGATGGCGCCCGAAGTGGCGTCGATCATCCGGTTGATCATGCGCAGGGAGGTCGTCTTCCCGCAGCCCGATGGTCCGACGAACACCGTGATCCGGCCGGGATCGACGGTCAGGTTCAGTTCGTCGACGGCGACGGTGCCATCATCGAACCGCTTGGTCACGGCCTGGAACTCGATCACCCCGAGGTCCCTCCGGTCGTAGCGGTATTGCCGGAGACAGTAGCCGCAACATCTGACGGCGGCATTCCGTTCCAGCATGTGCGAAGCAGTAGGCTTACCCGATTGTGACCCCCCTGGACCAGGCCCGAGCCGTTATTTCCGGCCACGGAGCGCGCACCGAACCGGCACGGCGCGTGATCGGCATGTTGTGCGCGGGGCCGCATTCGCTGGCCGAGCTGGTGCGCGAGTCGGCCATGCCACGGCGTGGGGTCGAGGAGTTGCTGTCCGCGCTGGACGGTGACCTGGTGCGAAACCGTGACACGTACGAGATCCAGGCGTCGGCCAGAGCGTCGTACACCGAGGCTTTCGCGGTTCCGCCGCGCCGCGAGCCGGATCTCGCGGTCATCCGATCCGATGTGGACTCAGTGCCGCCGGCGCTGGCCGCGCTCGATCACGTGCAGGCCACACCGGACACCGTGGCGCGGCGGGCGAAATGGCTGAACGAGCAGTATGAACTGTCCGGACGTACCCTGCTCTGCCTCGGCGACCACGACCTGACCTCGCTCGCGGTGGCCGCGGTCAACCCGGACGTCGCGGTGCTGGTGGTCGATCTGGACGATCGCGTGCTGGCCCACATCGACAGCCGGGCACGGGAGCGCGGGCTCAACATCCGCTGCCTGCACACGGATCTGCGCTTCGGGCTGCCGCCGGCCGTCATCGAATCGTCCGATCTCGTGTTCAGCGACCCGCCTTACACGCCCGAGGGCATGGCGCTGTTCGCCGGCCGCGGCATCGAGGCGCTGCGCGACACCGGGTCCGGGCGGCTGTTGCTGGCCTACGGCTTCAGCGACCGGACGCCCGCGCTGGGCCAGAAGGTGCAGCAGGAGCTGCTCGGCATCGGGCTGGCGTTCGAGGCGATCCTGCCGGGCTTCCACCGGTTCGACGGCGCGCAGGCCATCGGCAGCGCCGCCGACCTGTACGTGTGCCAGGCGACTTCCCGCGGCCGCAAAGCGGCGCAGCGCACCGGCATCTACACCCACGGGCCGCAGTCCATCGAGTCCGTGTCTACTGTGGACAAGTCGGCGTTGCTGGCGTTCACCGGGGATTCCGTTGTACAGCAACCCGACTGGACTCAGCCGATCACCGGACGTTCGCTCACGGTCGACGCCTCGGCCGATCCCGGCCCGTGGCTGCTGCGAATCCTGTTGGCGTGCAACGCGGAGAAGCTCTCGGTGCTGGTGCCCAACAACCACCCTGACATCCGTGACGAGCGTGGCCAGAAGTCACTGTCCACTGTGGTCGCGTCGAAGTACCGGCTTCGGTTCCACCGCAGCACTCCCGACGGCAAGCACGCGGTCGTGGTGGCCACGCGCAGCGGCACCGGGCTGCTGGACCGCGTGCACGGCAAGCTCGGCAACATGTTGCGGGAAGCCATGATCAGCGAGTCCGGCGGCACGTTGACCAAGCGTGAGGCCAAGGAAATCGTGGCGGCGAAGATCCCCGGCGAGACGGACCTGCGACTGATCGACCTGCCACGCCACCGGATCGAGGCGATCGCCGGTTCTGCCTGAGCACGTATTTCCCCATGCCGCTGAGCGAGGCTCGCGGGGTCAGCCGGCCCTGGGCACGTGCAGTGGTCCCAAGGCCAGCACGGCCCGGAACTCGCGCGGCGGCACCGGTCGGGAGAACAGCCAACCCTGATAGGCGTCGACGCCAACCCCGTGCAGCACATGGAACTGCGTCGCGGTCTCCACGCCCTCGGCGACGCAGCTGCGGCCCATCGCCCGGGCCATGTCGACCACCGCGCGGGCCACCGCGAAGTCGGACGGGTCGCTACCGACGCCGGACACGAACCGCCGGTCCACCTTGATGATCTGCGCCGGCAGGTCCTTGAGCCGGGCCAGCGAGGAATAGCCGGTGCCGAAGTCGTCAACGGCGAACCGGACGCCCTTCGCCACCAGGATGTCCATCTGCTGCATGGTCTTGCAGGGCAGGTCGACCAGCGCCGTCTCGACCAGCTCCAGCACCACCCGGTCCCAGGCGATGCCCGACTCGGCCACGGCGTTGGACACCGCGTCGACGAAGTCCGGGTCGCCTGGAACAAGCCCGGAAAGGTTTACAGCGACGGCGACGGGCTTGCCGTTCGGCACCGGCCACGTCGACGCTTCGCGCAGCGCGGTGCGCAGCACCCAGCGGTCCAGCTCACGCATCATGTCGCCCTGCTCGGCCACCGGCAGGAAGGCGTCCGGCGCGAGCAGCCCGCGGTCCGGGTGCGGCCAGCGGACCAGCGCCTCGGCCGTCTGCACGGTGCCGTCCACGCCGACCACCGGCTGGAAGTGCAGCGTCAGCCCGTCCTTGGCCAGCGCCTCGCGCAGCTGACCCTCCAGGTGCACCTGCCGGTCGGCCGAGGCGATCAACGCCGCCGAGGCCAGCGAGACCCGTCCGGCGCCGCGCCGCTTGGCCTCGAACATCGCCGCGTCGGCGAAGCGCAGCAGGTCGGCGCCGTTGGACCGGGAGCCGTTGGGGATGGCCGCGCCGATCGACGCCGACACCCGCACCAGCTGCCCGTGCACCGGCACCGCGGCCCGCAGCAGGCTGGCCACCCGCGTGCCCAGCGCCTCGACGCCGCCGGCGGCGTCGATGTCCTCGCAGATGATCACGTACTCGTCGCCGGACATCCGGGCCGCCGTGCAGCCGTTGGGCAGCCCGCCCTCCAGCCGCCGGGCCAACGCCACCAGCAGCTCGTCACCGGCGTCATGACCGAGGGAGTCGTTGACCCGCTTGAAGTTGTCGATGTCGCAGAACAGCACCGCGATCCGCTCGGCGCCCTCGCCGGCCAGCAGCCGGGTCAGCGTCTCCTTGACCGCGGCGCGGTTGGGCAGGCCGGTCAGCTCGTCGTGATTGGCCTGGTGCCGCAAGGCTTCCGCGACTCGGCGGCGCTCGGTGATGTCCTGGAACACCACCAGCCAGAACCGGCGGCCGTCGTCCTGCACGGAGATCGCGATGTGCAGCTCGCAGTACACCAGCTCGCCGTCCGGGCGGAGCAGGATGCGTTGCGGCACCTTGAATCCGCCCTCGCGCTCGGCCGTCAGCCGGGCCGCCGCGGACAGCCAGCCCACCGGCTCGTCCGGATGCGTGAGGCTGCTCGCGGTCATGCCGCGCAGCTGCTCCAGGTCGATGCCGAGCAGGTCGCACAGCGCGTCGTTGGCGTCGACCAGCCGCTCGGCCTCGTCGAACAGGCCGATGCCGACCGGCGTCACCGCGACCAGATCGGTGAACCGCTGGCTGGACAGCTTCATCCGCGCCTCGGCCGTGCGCTGCGCGGTGACGTCCTGAGCGGTGCCGACCAGCACCGGGCCGGTGCCCTGCACCGAAGCGCCGTGGCAGCGCAACACCCGGACCAGGCCGTCCGGGCGGATGATGCGGTGCTCGCACTCCACCGGCTCGCGGTTGATCGCCAACTGCTGCCACAGCTCGTCCACCCAGCTGCGGTCGTCCGGGTGCACCAGGCTCATATAACGCTGGTAGGTGGCGCGTTCCTGCTCGTCCACGCCGAGCAGCTCGCGCATCATCCCCGACCAGTTGCAGTCGTCGGTGCCGGTGTTCCACTCCCAGGTGCCGAGGCTGGCCACCCGCTGCGCGTCGGACAGCCGACGGCGCTCGTCGCGCAGGTCCCGCTCCAGCGCACGCTGCTCGGTGACGTCCTGGATGGTGCCCAGCAGCTGCTCGACCTTGCCGGTCGAGGACAGCTGGGCCCGGGCCCGGCAGATGTACACCCGCTCGTTGACATCGCGGATCTCCACCTCGAGCGGCTCGTCGGTCTGCGCCGTGAGCAGCTTGTCCCGCATCTCGGTGATCAGCTGCTGGTCGTCCGGATGCACGCCCGGCATGAAGTTCTCGTCCGACGACGAGCCGCCCACCAGCTCGTACATCTCCCGCAGCACCTCGCTGCGGTAGGTGGAGCCGGTGTTCACGTCCAGCGTCCAGCTGCCGATGCGGGCCATCCGCTGGGCCTCGACCAGCCGGGCCCGCTCGTGGGCCAGCTCGTCGTTGGTGCGGTTCCGCTCGGTGATGTCCCTGATGTAGCCGGTGACCAGGCCGATCCGGCCGTCCACGCCGACCGTGGACTTGGCCTCGCCGCGCAGCCAGCGCACGTCGCCGTCCGGTCGCACGATGCGGTACTCGATGTCGATCGGCTCGCCGGAGAACTGGTGGTTGCTCCAGTACTCGCGGACCATCTCGACGTCGTCGGGGTGCACGATGTCCAGCACGGCCTGCGCCCCCGGCTCCACCGAGCCGCGCTCGATGCCGAGGATCTCGTAGTGGCTGTCCGACCACACCGTCTTGTCGGTGGCCGGGTCGAACTCCCAGGACGCGATGCCGGCGACGTGCTGCACGTCGGTCAGGCGACGGCGCTCCTCGCGCAGCTCGGCGGCGGCCGCGGCGAGATCGGAGACGTCCACCAGGACGATGGCGTGCAACCCGGTGTTGGGGATCGGCGTCTGCACCACACGGACCGGCAGCTCGCTGCCGTCCAGCCGGCGCAGTCGCAGGTCGGGCTCCTGACCGGCGAACAGGTCGCGCAGGGCGACGCCGCCGAGCCGGTCCGGGTCGGCCGCGCCGACCATCGCCGCCGCGGCGGCGTTGGCGTGCATGACCACGCCCTTCGGGTCCACCCGCAGGGTCGGCGGCTCGGACAACGTCAGACCGCCCAGCTCGATCGGGCCGCGCCGGGCGTTCGGCAGCCGGGCACCACCGAGCGTGACAGGTGCGCTCCCCGCCTGCCCGCTGCGCTCAGCCACGGCTCCGCCCTTCCGCGTCGGCCACCGGGGCGGCATGGGTGGGCCAAGCCGGCGACTGCATCACAGTGCGCCGGGGGTGCGTCGGTCGCGACGCACCCCCGGGGAGCACCTGACGCCAGCGACGGTATCGCGTCCACCGCCGAACTCACAGCCGTCCCCGCCAATATCCTGGCGACGTATGAAAAAAGCGGATCGGCCGGCCGAGCGGGTCCGCGTCGGCG
>Ga0310811_10011766_pt1 | contig 11363 bp, 7 predicted proteins | sample YCmetagenome_FD_207642 | JGI IMG/M metagenome (GOLD analysis project Ga0310811, IMG submission 207642) | Soil microbial communities from experimental microcosm in Duke University, North Carolina, United States - YC | ecosystem: Engineered > Artificial ecosystem > Soil microcosm > Unclassified ... | reverse complement strand
GGAAACAGGAACGCATGTCCTTACCACTATGTATCGCCAATGGAGCACGAACCCCGTTGAAGTCGATCTCCCTGTGTTATGGAAGTCGCTTGGAATCCGCCGCGCTGGTGACACGGTTGAGTTTGACACACACGCTCCTTTGGCGGCAGTGCGCACAAGTATTACCCGCAGATGAAATGCAGCCTACCTAAAGTCATCAGTTATCGGGTTCCAGGGCCCAATCGGAGCTGTTGATCCGCGGGTGGCCGTGGCAATGCTCGCCCTGCCAGACGTCAGCACTGGTACCAACTGCCCGCAGTCGGGTGAGAGAACCTCTCCCAGGACCAGAGTTTGTACAACCGAGAGTGTTCGCATAAACAGCCAGCTTGTGGGGCTTGTTTAAGTAGAAGTTCGAATGGGAAAGGAGGGGGACTTAAACGCCAAAGTCCTTCCGCGAGAAAGGACTCTTGCGGGCATTTCCGCTTGGGGATAATGAGATCTCGGCTGGGATTTTCGGTACTTCTATGTTGTTGATTCTTTGGTTGCGGGGGCAGGATTTGAACCTGCGACCTTTGGGTTATGAGCCCAACGAGCTACCGGGCTGCTCCACCCCGCAAATCAAATATATCGTTCTCGTCCTGTAAGGTCAAATGCAGAGCAGCTCACCTCAGGACGGAGGCCAGATGCGCATTTTCAGGCTTGATAGACCGTAACTTTATAACCAGAAGAGAGTTCTTATAGATTGCATTGGAGGAATAGCGGTATGGAGCGGCAGCGTCGTTATTGGAAGAGCATCGGCGGTGTAGTGCTCGGTTTAGGCATGGCTGCAGCAGTAGGCCTGGCGCAGCAGAAGACGTTGCCTGACGCACAGATTGAGGCCAACGTTCTTAAGTCCCTTGCGAGTGCTCCTGAACTCGCCGATCAGGCCATTGGGTCCAGCACGGTGTACGGCGTTGTCACTCTCAGCGGCTCGGTTCAGACCGAAGCGATGCGCGACAAAGCGGAGCAGCTGGTCGCAAACACCGACGGAGTCAAGAAGGTCGTCGATGAGCTGGCCATCGGTACTCCCGCTCCTGCGCAGACTGGAGTCTCCACCCTCCCGGAAGATCAGGCTGAGCAGGAAGACCCGAATGCGTCGCAGCCATCTGTTGAAGGCCAGGAGCCGCAGACTGCAGCCTCCGTACCCCCGCCACCCGAGTCCTATCCGCAAAATGCTCCGGCTCCAGTTGGGGCGCCCTCGGCTCCTCCTTATCCTGGATATCCGCCAAATCCTGGATATCCGCCAACACCGCCCCCTGTACGCAGCATGAACCGCATCCAGCAGCAGGCCGGCCAGTCTGTCGTCGTTCCAGCGGGAACGATCGTCCGTGTCAGAATCAACCAGGCGATGGATAGTCGGCATTCGCAACCGGGAACTCCCTTTGACGGTGTTGTTCTGAATGACATCTTCTCGGATGGCATGGTGGCCGTTCCTCGCGGCGCGACAGTGCAGGGACGTGTCTCCGACGCGCAGCCAGGTGGCGGTCTTCGCGGTCGTGGAGGAATTGCTCTTGAGCTGACTGATGTCATCGTCGACGGACACACTTATCCGTTTGCCACAACACCGTGGTCACATGCGGGCTACGACAAGACCGGGCAGACAGTGGGTACGACCGCTGGTATGGGGGCCACCGGAGCGATGATCGGCGCCATCGCCGGTGGAGGCCCCGGAGCCCTTCTCGGTGCCGGGCTGGGAGCCATCGCGGGCCTCGGCGTCTCGTCCGCTTCCCGACAGGGAGAAGCTACCGTACCCTCGGAAGCGATTGTCTCTTTCCGTCTGGCGCAGCAGACTGCCTTGACTACCGTCTCCCAGGCAGAACTCGATCGTCTCGGAGCAGGCCTGCCGCCTCCGCAAGCGGCTCCTTCCATGCGGCGCAGATACTATGCTCCTCCGCCCTACCCCTACGGTCCGGTTTACTCTCCGTATCCCTACTATTACCCGTACTATCACTAGTGCCCAAGGCGGCAGGCTGCCTCATTTCAGCGCCTTGTCGCCTTTCTTTTCAGCACCCTTTATTGAGGATCGCTCAGCATTGGCTTCGGAGCGGTTGACATTCCAGATCGAAATCTCTTCTGCCCGTGATTTATACTCAGAGCTTGCCCTGCATCCAGTGCGCGCTCCTGCGGGTTACGTTCTGGCTTCGCAAATTCCGGGCGGCCGCACATCCGTGTATGACGGTGGCGTTTTCAAATCGAAGGTCTTCAGTCAAGCATGATTCGTATTCTGCAACAGGACAACCGCATCACGAAGATTCTCTTTGCCGTCATCATCGGCTTTGCGATTATCACTATGGTGATCACGCTGGTCCCGGGCGTCTTTGACAACTCCGCGACCAACGATCCCAACACCTTCGCTACCGTCCACGAACCGGGCATTTTAGGACGATTCGGCTGGAATAGTTCGACCATCAAGATGACCGAGGTCAACCAGCTTGCAACCCGCCAGTTGCAGCAACAGCGGTTGCCCGAATTCCTGATGCCTTACATGACGCAGCGTGCAGGCCAGGTCCTCGTCCAGCGCCAGATCCTGAAAAACGAGGCCGATCGCCTGAGCCTCCAGGCCACCGATGAAGACCTCCGTCGCGAGCTTGAAACCGGACCCTTTGCCCAGTACCTCTTTCCCGGCGGAAAGTACATCGGCGACGACGCCTACATGAACTTCGTTCAGAACTTCTTTCAGGTCAGCCGCTCCGACTTCGAATCGCAGGTCAAGAGCGATATGGAGCTGCAGCGCCTGCAGGCCCTCATCACCGGCGGCGTCAGCGTCTCCGACCAGGCTGTGCGCGAGGCTTACAGGGCGCAGGGAACCAAGGTGAAGTTCGATTACGCTGTCATCTCCGCAGATGACCTGCGCAAGACTATCAATCCCTCCGATGTGGATCTCGAAAAATTCTTCAAGGACAATCAGGCCCGCTACGCTACGGCCATCCCCGAGAGCCGCAAGGTTCAGTACGTTGCCTTCGACGCCTCCAACATTCCGGGCGGCAAGCCTCAGATCTCCGACGCTGACGTACAGGCCTACTACAACCAGCATCAGTCCCAGTATCAGGTCAAGGAGCAGGTAAAGGTTCGTCACATCCTGATAGCCGTTCCTGCCGGAGCCGACAGCAAAACCGACGCCGCTGCCAAAGCCAAGGCCGAAGACCTCCTGAAGCAGATCAGGAACGGGGGCAACTTTGCCGATCTTGCCAGTAAGAACTCCGACGACCCTGGCAGCAAGGCGCAGGGCGGAGAACTCGGGTGGCTCGACCGTGGCCGCACTGTTCCTGAGTTCGATAAGGTAGCCTTCGCGCTCAACCCCGGTCAGATCTCCGACGTTATTAAGACACAGTTCGGTTATCACATCCTCCAGGTTGAAGATAAGAAGACGGCGCACCTGCGGCCTCTCTCTGAGGTCAAGTCCGAGATCGTCCCCATCCTCGAGCAGCAGCGCACCGGCGCCGCCGAGCAGACCTATGCGTCGCAGCTTGCGGCCGATGCCAAGAAGAATGGTCTCGACAAGGCGGCACAGGCACGCGGCTTGCACGTCGTCAACACCGATTATGTTGCGAAGGACGGTGTCATCCCCGGCCTCTCCGACAGCTCCGCTTTGCTCACGCAGGCGTTCTCTGTCGTTAAAGGAGCAGACCCTGCCTCCGTCTCGACGGGTGACGGTTTCGCGGTCTTCCAGGTAACCGACATCAAGCCCGCCCACGCTCCCGACTTTGCCCAATACAAATCGCATATCCTCGACGACTATCGTGAGCAGCAGGTTCCTTTGCTGCTGAATACGCAGCTGAAGAAGTTGGATGATCGCGCCAAGGTTCTCAACGACCTGAAGAAGGCCGCTGCCGAGATGAACCTTCCCATCAAGACCAGCGACCTGGTCGCGAAGGATGCTCAGGTGCCTGAGATCGGCTCCATGGGCGGACCGGCTTCGGTCGCGTTCACGCTCAACAAGGGAACCATCTCCGATCCAATCAACCTCGGTCGTGCCGGAGTCGTACTGACTGTCACCGACAAGCAGGAGCCTACGGCTGACGAGATCGCAAAGAACTTCGATCAGACGAAAGAACAGTTGCTGAACCGCCAGCGGGACGAGATCTTCAGCGTCTATGTAGGAAATCTCACGAAGAAGTATGAAGATGCAGGCGCCATCCGCTATTCCAAGCGGCAGCCGGCATCTCCCACACTTCCTGCCGGCAACTGATCCGTAACAGCAAATACACCATCGAAGCACGAGCCCGTTCTCCAGGAGAATCGGGCTCGTGCTTTTTCGCATCAGACGTGTCAAAGTCTCAGATAGCGGGGGGTGGGAAGCGATCGTCCATCTCTCAGGTTGGATAGCTACATTAAGGGGGCGTAATGAGCAGCACCGTCGTAGATATGGCACGAGTATCCGGAATCCTCTTGCACATAACCTCGCTGCCCTCCTATGGCGGTATTGGAGATCTGGGACCGGCGGCCTATGCCTTCGCGGATTTCCTCAAATCGTCAAAGCAGCGCCTGTGGCAGGTGCTCCCTCTCAGTCCGACGGGATATGGCAGCTCACCTTATTCCGCGCTCTCGGCCTTCGCTGGCAATCCACTCCTGATCAGCCTGGAAAAGCTTGTGGACGATGGATGGCTTGCTCCCGAGCAGATCTCCGGTCTTGCCGGCCACAATGGACCCGTCGACTTCGCCCGGGCGATTCAGGAGAAGCTGCCCCTGATGGAAGAGGCTGCCGGCAATTTCCTCCAGCGCGCCGACGCATCTGCTCAGAAGCGTTATCAGGAGTTTCTGCAGCGCAATATCTCCTGGCTTCCGGACTATGCAATCTTTACCGTGTTGCGGAGGCGATTCAACCTCGTCAGCTGGGACCAGTGGCCTGTGCACTTCGCGCATCGCCACGAAGACGCGATGGCTACCCTTCGTACCGACTCAGCCCACGAACTGGCCATCGAACAGGTGATTCAGTTCTTCTTCGATGAGCAATGGAGCGCGCTCAAGAGCTACTGTGCGGAACGCGACATTCGCATTCTTGGTGATGTCGCCATCTTCGTCAGCTACGACAGCGCCGATGTCTGGACCAATCCTGACATCTTCGAGCTGAATGAGAATCGTCTTCCAATCTGTGTCTCCGGCGTTCCTCCGGATTACTTCTCCGCAACCGGGCAGCGCTGGGGCAACCCGCTCTACAAGTGGCACACCCTGGCGGCGCGTGGCTTCGACTGGTGGGTTGCCCGCATCCGCCGCTCGCTCGCGCTCTACGATATGATCCGTCTCGACCACTTCCGCGGATTCGAGGCCTGCTGGTCCATCCCTGCCTCCGAGGTAACGGCGGTAAAAGGCATCTGGGTCAAGGTGCCGGGCACGGAGCTCTTTGAACATCTGCGTCGCGTCTTTGGCGATCTGCCCTTCATCGCCGAAGATCTTGGCCTCATCACCCCGGAGGTCGATCATCTGCGCGAGCACTTCCACATGCCCGGAATGCGTGTGCTTCAGTTCGGTTTCTCCGACCGCGCAGCACATCTCCATCTGCCGCACAGGTTCGTGCCGAATACGGTGGTCTACACCGGCACCCATGACAACAACACCACGCTCGGCTGGTGGCGCGAGGATGCTACCAATGTCGAGCGTGGAAATGTCGAAACCTATCTTCAGCCCATACGCCATGAAGCGGAGATTGTATGGGCGCTGATGCGCGCTGCGGCGCGCTCAGTGGCTGACATCTGTATCTTTCCTCTTCAGGATGTCCTGCACCTCGGCAGTGAAGCACGCATGAACACCCCGGCCGCCTCGACAGGAAACTGGGCCTGGCGATTCGAAGAAGGTGCCCTGCACCCGGATTTTGCAGTGCAGCTCGCAGCGCTTACCGAGATGACCGATCGTGACGGCTATGTTCCTTCGGAACTGCCTTCCATCCCCGTTTCCTCTTCCTCGGCAGAGCTCGCGCAGACGATTTAGACTGGAGAGGCAATCTTAAACTCAGGAGCCTTCATGCCTCTCTCTGGCGAAGCCATTCGCACCATGAACTACGTTGACGATATTTCAGTGACGCTGCGCCGCATCCTCGCCGTACTGCCTTCGCTGACCGACGAAGAGCGCCAGCGGGTTGCCGAGCATATCAAGCACGCCGATCCCAGCTTCGAGTCCGTGATTGCCGCCCTGGCAGGAAAGAAGTGAACGATGCATCCGCCCACGCGCCCGCTCCTGCAATCCGCGTGATTGCAGTGATCGGGGCAGGGAAGGCGGGACGCAGCTTCGCCATGGCCTGCGCATCTGCCGGATTTTATGTCGTTCTCGAAGATGTGATGCCCTCCAATCTCAGGACCGCGGAGATGGAGTACGCCGATCTGAGCGTCCGGGGAGGCTACGGTGAGCTGGAGCTGGCTTCGACCGTCGAAGGAGCCGTTCGCGAGGCCGACATCGTCGTCGACTTCGTCCCTGACGAGCTCGAATCCAAGCTCGAGATCTTCAGCATGGCTGACCGCATGGCCCCCCCGAAGACCATCCTCTGCACCCCCAGCAGGGCCCTCAGCATTACCGATCTCGCATCCTGCGTCTATCGGCCAGAGCGCTGTTTCGCCATCCGCGGAGAGATCCTGAAAGGCAGCCCAGTCGAGATTCTCTATCCGCCATCCGCTGCGCCAGACGTGCTTCACGCCGTGGAAGATTTCTTCCGCAAGCTCGGTACCATCCCTGAAGCCCAGCCCGACCCCGAAGCCGCCGTCCTCACGAAAAATCTGACTTAGGGCTGCATTGAGGTCAGAAGCGCCCTCTGAGGTGTCATCGCCAGCCCCTGTTTCTCGAAAGTGTCATCTCGACCGAAGGCCCGAAGGGCCGCAGTGGAGAGACCCCCGCATTTTGTCAGCACAGCCACAGTCCCTCAAGCGAACCTGCCAGGATCTCCCGCCAACCACGGAACAGAACCCGAAACCGCCCCCAATCCGGTACACTTCGTCACACAAGGGAACTCTTTTCTACCCGGCTGCGTACCCGATGATGGACTCCTGAAGTCAAAATATCGCCATGCGCGCTCTCATCGACATCTTCGCCCAGGTCTTTCGTTCCATCGCGGCGAATAAGCTGCGCTCGTTCCTGACCATGTTCGGCATCGCCTGGGGCGTGGCCTCGCTCCTGCTCCTCATTGGTCTTGGCGAGGGCTTTCGGTCCGGTCAGCGCCGTGGTCTCGCGCAGCTCGGTCAGGACGTCATTATGGCATGGGGTGGAACCATTCCTGCACTGCCGAATCAGCACACCGGTATGCGACCCTATAAGCTCACCGTCGCCGATACGGCAGCCATCCGGCAGCAGGCCCCGCACGTCCGTAATGCCACGGCATTCATCAATCGCGGCGATCTTAAGCAGGTCAGCGAATTCTCAAGCTCTGGCGGCTCCGTCATGGGAGTCCAGGCCAACTACACGGAGATTCGCAATCTTCCCCTCGCTCAGGGCCGTTTCTTCAACTCCGATGACGTCGCTCAGCGCAGAAGACTCGTCGTCCTGGGACAGAAGAACAACAAGCTGCTCTTTCCGGGCCGCCCCTCGCTGGGAGCCTTCATCACCATCAACGGAGCACGTTTCCAGGTCATAGGCGTCGCCGACAAGATCGGACGCGGCAACAACGACGGCGACAATCAGAAGCTCTACATTCCGCTCTCCACCATGCTCGAGCTCTTCCCCATGACGGGAGAGAACATTCCTGCCGACGCCGTCACCTCCATCCAGTACCAGCCCATCACGCCCGACCTGAATGAGACGGCAAAGGCCGAGGTCCATCGCATCATCGCCCAGCGCCACGGCTTCGATGCCTCTGTCAAAGATGCCTTCGAAGAGTGGGACACCATCAAATCCGAGCGCACCGTCGGGCTCATCTTTACCGCGATGGATGTCTTCCTCGGGGGCGTCGGCATCGTCACCCTGGCCCTCGGGGCCGTCGGCATCATTAACATCATGCTGGTCACCGTGACTGAGCGCACCAAGGAGATCGGCCTTCGCAAAGCCCTTGGGGCCACAAAACGCAGCATTCTGATCCAGTTCTTCCTCGAAGGACTGATGCTGACCGGCCTCAGCGGCATAATAGGCATTGCTGGTGCAGGGACGCTCATGTTCGCTCTCGGCAAGGCGATGGGAAATAACCAGATGGGATTCGACCCACCCCGGCTCGTTCCGTGGTCAGCGGCCATGGCCATGGGAACTCTCGTCCTTTGCGGTGTTGTCGCAGGCCTCTATCCGGCCAGTAAGGCCGCATCCCTCGAGCCCGTCGAAGCGCTCAGAAAGGAATAGCCCGATGATCAAGGACATCTTCCTTCAGGCGATGGAGGCCATGCGCTTCAACGGCCGGCGCACCGCAATCACCGTCGTCGGCATGGCCTGGGGCATCGCCACCGTGGTTCTGCTGCTGGCCTACGGAGCCGGCTTTGGCCGCGCCTTCGAGGCGATCTTCGCGCAGTGGGGAACCCACATGATCGGCGTCTTCCCGGGAACCACCAGCGAGCAGGCCGGAGGCACCAAGGCTGGCATCAAGGTCCGCTTCAAACAGGACGACATCGAGCGCATCCAGGAAACAGTCCCCGGCATCCTGCACATCTCTCCCATGCTCTGGAAGCAGGTCCCGGTACAGAACGATCTGCACTCCTTCACCTGGGAGGTCGATGGCGTCGCTCCCGAGCTCTCCGAGATCATGAACATCCAGATGGAGGAAGGCAGGTTCCTGTCTGCATCGGACATGCAGCAGCGCAACCACGTCGTCGTGATTGGATCTGAGGCGAAGACGAAGCTCTTCTCGGGCATGTTCCCCCTCGGCCAGAAGATCCATATCAATGGCATCAGTTTCGAAGTGATCGGGGTCCTGAAGCCAAAGATGCAGGAGGGGGATGACAACATCAACCGTGTCAGCTATATCCCGTTTCCGACGATGGGAGATATCAAGGACACCAAGTATCTCGACGGAATGTGGATGAGCTACAAAGGGGATCACATGGCTGTGGAGCACGCCCTGCGCAATGAGCTGGGGGCTGCCCATGGATTTCGTCCCACCGATAAGAACGCGATATGGGTGGCGAATATCATGTCGCAGCTCGCACAGTTCCGACTCATCTCCATCGGGCTCCAGGCATTGCTCCTGTTCATTGGAGTTCTCACGCTCGGCATCGCCGGTATCGGCCTGATGAACATCATGCTGGTCAGCGTGCAGCAGCGAACCCGTGAGATCGGCGTCGAAAAAGCCCTCGGCGCCCGCAAGCGCCATATCCTCTTTCAGTTCCTTGCCGAATCCATGGTGATCACCGGCGTCGGCGGGCTCGGAGGCATCCTGCTGGCATTTACGGTCAGCAAGCTTGTCGGCGGAATCACCTTCTACAGCGCCATCGCCACCAATGCCAGCGCGGCGGATATCTACCTGCTCATCTCGCCCAACATAGTCATCATCGCAACCACGGTTCTGGTACTCGTCGGCGTAGTCAGCGGAATGATCCCGGCAATCCAGGCCGCCAATCTCGATCCCATCGAAGCTCTGCGGTACGAATAGCGGCAAACCTCAGTCCGCGCCCAGAGGCTCCAGCCGAACATCCGTACTCGCGCCCGCGCCGGCTTCCTGGTCTTTGTACTGAAGCTGGTAGAGCTTCCAGTAGAGTCCTCGCTGCGCCAGCAGCTCCTGATGGCTTCCTTTTTCGCGCAGGTGGCCTTTATGCATCACCAGAATCGTATCGGCGCTCTGGATGGTGGAGAGACGATGCGCGATCAGGATGGAGGTACGTCCTGTGATCATGCGCGAGAGCGCCATCCGCACGCGAAGCTCCGTATCTGTATCGACAGAGCTTGTTGCCTCATCGAGGATCAGGATGCGTGGCGCATGCGCCAGCGCCCGGGCAAAGCTGATCAGCTGCTTCTGGCCGGTTGAAAGCGTGGCCCCGCGCTCCTGCACGGGCTCCTTGAACTGTCGTGGGAGCGTGCGAATGAAATCGCCGACGTTGACCTCATCGCACGCGCGTTCCAGCTGCTCGTCGGTGATCCACGAAGAGCCCAACCGAACGTTGTCCGCAATGGTTCCGGTGAAAAGAAAGGGATCCTGCAGGACGACGCCGAAGCGCCGGCGCAGTCTCGTCAGATCCTGCTTCCGGACATCCACATCGTCCACCAGGATCTCGCCGCGCTGAATATCGTAGAAGCGCATCATCAGAGCTGTAATCGTTGTTTTGCCCGCTCCTGTGTGGCCTACAATCGCGGCCGTCTCGTCCGGCTCGATCGTGAAGTTCACACCGCGCAGAATCCATTCGATGTCCGCAAAGGAGCCAAGCTCGTCTTCGGACGCCTTGCTGATCCTGGCAACCTGATGCTCGTCCAGATGCTGGTAGGTGAACCAGACGTTTCGGAACTCCACGCGGCCCGAGTTATCGCCGGCAACCGGCTGGGACGGAGAGATGATCTCCGACTGGGTATCGAGCAGCTTGAAGATGCGTTCGGAGGCTGCCATCGCGGCTTGCAGGATGTTGTATTTGTCGCTGAGGTCCTGAATGGGCCGGAAGAAGCGTTGCGCATACTGGATAAAGGCGATCAGCACGCCGAGCGTGACCGTCCCAAAGATGCTGTGATGAACGGTGCCCGAACCCGATGCCAGATAGGTATGGTTGGTCAGCCAGGTAAAGCTCTCCGTATGCAGTACGCTGATGCCGCCCCGCCAGATGACCAGCGCAATCGCCGTCGAGCTGAGAAGCTCGACGATCGGGTAGTAGAGTGCGTAGGCGAAGATGGCATCCGTCCAGGCCTTCTTATTCTCTGCATTGACCTCGGAGAAGTCGTTGAAGGCGCGCCTCTCGCGATTGAACAACTGCACGATGGCCATGCCGGAGACATACTCCTGCGTAAAGGCATTGATGCGTGCCGTCGCCGAGCGCTGGCGGCGATAACTGTCGCGGACGTATTTGCGGAAGATGCTGGTGACGTAAAGAATCGCCGGAATCACCGAGATCGTCAGCAAGGCCAGCGGCCAGCTCATTCGCAGCATAATCATCACGATGAAGGCCAGCACAAAGACATCTTCAAAGATCGCCAGCACGCCCGAGGTAAACATCTCGTTGAGCGCATCCACATCCGAGGTAACCCGCGTCACCAGCCGTCCGACGGGATTGCGATCGAAGAACGCCGGCGACATGCGCTGCAAGTGGCGGAAGATCTGGCTGCGTAGATCGAACATGATCTTCTGGCCGGTCCACTGCATCAGGTAGGTCTGGACAAACTCCAGCACAAAGCTCAGCGACAGCGCTCCCAGATAAAGGCCTGCCAGTTGTGTAATGCCCGTCAGGGGAGCGGAGCTGAGGTGGCGCGCCAGCCAGGAAAGATGCTCCGGTGGAGTATCCGTCATATAGGTATCGACCGCTACCTTT
>Ga0310811_10011765_pt1 | contig 11363 bp, 11 predicted proteins | sample YCmetagenome_FD_207642 | JGI IMG/M metagenome (GOLD analysis project Ga0310811, IMG submission 207642) | Soil microbial communities from experimental microcosm in Duke University, North Carolina, United States - YC | ecosystem: Engineered > Artificial ecosystem > Soil microcosm > Unclassified ... | reverse complement strand
TGCCGCGAGATTATTCGCTAGCGCAACACGCTGGCTGCGGCCGTCTTTTCTCCCGATCGAGATCGATAAGACGCCCGGCCAGCGGGGCCGATAGGTGTCTTTGCAATGGAGCTGAAGCTCTACGATACGCTGACGCGCGAGAAGCGGGTGTTTACCCCGATCGATCCGGCGCGCGTGCGCATGTATGTCTGCGGGCCGACGGTCTACGATTTCGCTCATATCGGCAATGCGCGGCCGGTGATCGTGTTCGACGTGCTGTTCCGCCTGCTGCGGCACATCTACGGGCCGGAGCACGTCACTTACGTGCGCAACATCACCGACGTTGACGACAAGATCAATGCGCGTGCGGCCGAGCGTGGCATCTCGATCCGCGAACTGACCGAACAGACCTACAAGAACTTCAAGGCAGACGTCGAAGCGCTCGGCTGCCTGCCGCCGACGGTCGAGCCGCGCGCGACCGAGCACATCGAGCAGATGAAGACGCTGATCGAGCGGCTTGTCGCCGGCGGCCATGCCTACGTCGCCGAGGACAACGTGCTGTTCAACGTGCCGTCGATGTCCGACTACGGCCAGCTCTCCAAGCGGCCGCTGGACGACATGATCGCCGGCGCCCGCGTCGAGGTCGCGCCCTACAAGAAGGATGCGCAGGACTTCGTCTTGTGGAAGCCGTCGAAGCCGGGCGAGCCGGCCTGGCCGTCACCGGCCGGAATCGCGACGCCCGGACGTCCCGGCTGGCACATCGAGTGCTCGGCCATGGCCTGGAAGCATCTCGGCGAGATTTTCGACATCCACGGCGGCGGCATCGACCTCGTCTTCCCGCACCACGAGAACGAGATCGCGCAGTCGCGCTCGGCCTTCCACACCGACGTGATGGCGAATTACTGGATGCACAACGGCTTCCTGCAGGTCGAAGGCGAGAAGATGGCCAAGTCTGCGGGGAATTTCGTCACCATTCGCGAGCTGCTGGCGGACTGGCCGGGCGAGGTGCTGCGCTTCAACATGCTGCGCACGCATTACCGCCAGCCGATCGACTGGACCGTGAAAGGCCTGGAGGAGAGCTGGAAGACGCTCGACGATTGGTACGCTGTGGTGAACGACGCGCCGGGAGCGTCGATCTCGGATGAGGTCCTCGCCGCGCTCGCCGACGATCTGAATACGCCGCAAGCGATCGCCGCGCTGCACGGGCTGCGTCACGCTGCACATAGCGGCGATCAGGCGGCGCGCGGGCAATTAGCCGGATCGCTCGGGTTGCTCGGCTTCTTGCAGGAGAGCGCCGCGCAATGGGCGGCGCGCCGGCAGACGAGCAAGGATATCGATGCATCCGCGGTGCAAACTTTGATTGACGCGCGCACCGCCGCACGCAAGGCGAGAGACTTCAAAGAATCCGATCGCATCCGCGACGAGCTCGCCGCCATGGGCGTTGTGCTCAAGGATTCCAAGGACGGCACCACCTGGGAGGTGGCGCGATGAGCGCCCAAGCCCATCCGCGGTTGGCGCTGCGGCCGTTTCTCGCCGAGGACACGCCGTTCCTCGCGGAGATCTTCCGCGAGAGCATCACCGAATTGACGTCCGACGATTACAGCGAGGCGCAGCAGGAGGCGTGGGTCGCGAGCGCCGACGATCTTGCCGCTTTCGCCAAGAAGCTCGGTGGCCACCTGACGCTGGTCGCGACCATGGAGGGTTCGGTCGTCGGCTTCGCGTCGCTTGCCGGCCGTGACACGATCGACATGCTTTACGTGCATCCGGCTGCTGCCGGCCACGGCGTCGGCGCCATGCTCGTCGACGCACTGGAGAAGCTCGCCGGCGCGCGCGGCGCCGAAAAGCTCAAAGTGGATGCCAGCGACACCGCGCGCGGCTTTTTCGAGAAGCGCGGTTATGTCGCGCAGCAGCGCAATTCGATTTCTCTCGGCGACGAGTGGCTCGCCAACACCACGCTGCACAAGCAGCTTGCCGCCAAACGGGAGGCTCCATGACGAAGCCAGACACACCGTTTCCGCGTCACTGGCTCTACTACATCGTGCTGAAATACGGCGTGCTGATCGTCGCCGTTCTGCTTGCGCTCTATGTCTTCTACCGCATCTCCTGAGTTCTGACCTGCCGAGTAAGTCCGATGGCCCGTGAACGCCTCTACCTCTTCGACACCACGCTGCGCGATGGCGCGCAGACAAACGGCGTCGACTTCACGCTGGCGGACAAGCTGGCGATCGCCGGCATGCTCGACGACCTCGGCATCGACTATGTCGAAGGCGGCTATCCGGGCGCCAACCCGACCGACACCGAATTCTTCGCCAGCGACCGCGGCTTGAAGACGGCGACCTTCACCGCCTTCGGCATGACGCGGCGGCCGGGCCGTTCGGTGTCGAACGATCCCGGTCTCGCGGTGCTGCTCGATGCGCATGCCGACGCGATCTGCTTCGTCGCGAAATCGTGGGACTACCACGTGCGCGTGGCGCTGGAGACGACAGGAGAGGAGAATCTCGCCTCGATCCGCGACAGCGTTGCGGCGGCGAAGGCGAAGGGCAAGGAAGTGCTGCTCGACTGCGAGCACTTCTTCGACGGCTACAAGGCTAACGCGGCTTATGCGCTCTCGTGCGCCAAGGCCGCCTACGACGCCGGCGCGCGATGGGTCGTCCTGTGCGACACCAATGGCGGCACGCTGCCGCACGAGGTCGAGCGCATTGTCGGCGAAGTCTGCAAAGTGATCCCCGGCGATCATGTCGGCATCCATGCGCACAACGACACCGAGCAGGCGGTGGCGAACTCCTTCGCGGCCGTGCGCGCCGGGGCGCGGCAGATCCAGGGCACGCTCAATGGATTGGGTGAGCGCTGCGGCAATGCCAACCTTGTGTCGATCATTCCGACCCTGAAACTGAAGCCGGACTTCGCTGATACATTCGACATCGGGGTTTCCGATGCGGCGCTCAAGAAGCTGTCGCAAATCTCGCACGCGCTCGACGAACGGCTCAACCGCGCGTCGGACCGGCATGCGCCCTATGTCGGCGACAGCGCCTTCGCCACAAAGGCCGGCATCCACGCCTCGGCCATCCTCAAGGATCCGGCGACCTACGAGCACGTAGCGCCGGAAGAGGTCGGCAACAGGCGCAAGGTCCTGGTCTCCGAGCAGGCGGGCAAATCGAATGTGCTGGCCGAGCTCGAGCGCATCGGCATCAAGGCTGACAAGGACGACCCGCGCGTCGGCCGGCTGCTCGAGGTGGTCAAAGAACGTGAAACCATAGGCTATGCCTATGAGGCGGCCGACGCCTCGTTTGAACTGCTGGCGCGACGCACGCTCGGCAAGGTGCCCGCGTACTTCGACGTCACGCAATTCGATGTGAATGTCGAACAGCGCTACAACGCGAAAGGCGAGCAGGTCACCGTCGCCATGGCAGTGGTAAAAGTGAGAGTCGGCGACGACAACATGATCTCGGCCGCCGAAGGTAATGGCCCGGTGAATGCGCTTGATCTCGCGTTGCGCAAAGACCTTGGCAAGTATCAGAAATATATCGACCGGCTGAAGCTGTCGGACTTCCGTGTACGTATCCTCAATAGCGGTACCGAGGCGGTAACGCGCGTTCTGATCGAAAGCGAGGACGAGGCCGGCGAGCGGTGGACGACCGTCGGGGTCTCACCGAATATCATCGATGCGTCGTTTCAGGCCTTGATGGATTCCATCATCTTCAAGCTGGTCAGGTCCGGCGCGCCGGCCTGACGCCTAAGGTTTGAGCAAAAACCGAGCGATCGAGCGGTGGATGTTTCCGCACTGCGGGATGCTTTTTGAGTGCGTTCAGTGCGGAAACTGGCGTAATTTGTTTGCGGTGGACTCTCAGCGCACCTGCGATACGGCCGCGGTTTAGACGGTCGGCACATCGGGGGAAATGGCCATGGTGATCTTTCTCGCTGGCGTCGCGGCGACCTTTGGTCTTTCTACACTCGTACTCCTCCTTTTGATCTGGCGTGCGCCGTTGCTCGAGGAGCGGCGTGGCGTAGCGCGGGCGGAGTCGATATCGCCTGCGCGTTTCCCACGCAGGCCATCCCGTTCGACCATCGCGGCTGCTTGATCGACGCGGCCATGCGCGGGACGTAAAGAGTCGATGGCATGATCGACCACGTCTCGGTTGCCGTACGCGATCTGCAGGCCTCGGCGCGTTTCTATGAAGCCGTGCTCGGCGCGCTCGGCTTTGCCAAGTTGGAAGAGCGGCCGGCAACCGTCGCCTTCGGCAAAACCTATTCCGAATTCTGGATCAATCTGCGCCAGGGGCTGTCGCCAATCGCGCCGGACAGCGGCGCACACATTTGCTTCCGCGCGCGCGCGACTGAGATTGTCGACGCTTTTCATGCCGCCGCGCTCGCGGCGGGCGGGGCCAGTGATGGCGCGCCGGGGCTGCGTGCGCAGCACGGAGATGGCTATTACGCCGCCTATGTCCGTGATCTCGACGGCAATCGCATCGAGGCTGTGACGTTTGTGAAGTGAGGAAGCGCGCCCCGGACGGGGCGCAGCATGGAGCCATAAGCGCGTTTACGCGCGTCTTCGACGCGCTATGGCGGAGTGGTGCGCCGCTGATCCGAGCACCCGGTTATAAGAAAGCTGGCTCCCGGGTCTGCGGCGCATCACTTTGTGCTGCGCCGGGCCCGGGACATCGTCATGGCGAAATCAGAGCCGCCGTGCCAGTGTCGGCTCCATCTTCTTTTCTTCTTCCGGCACACCGGCGGCTGCTTTCTCCAGCAGCGGCAGGATGTCGGTGACCTTGTCGGCGACCAGCAGATCGAAATTGAATGGGCCGCGGATGAACTCCAGCGTCTTCATGTGATCGAGCAAAGCGCAGAGCGGCTCCCAGAACTTGTTGATGTTGGCGAGCAGGATCGGCTTCTTGTGCCGGCCGAGCTGCGCCCAGGTCATCTGCTCGACGACCTCTTCCAGCGTCCCGATGCCGCCCGGCAGCGTGACGAAGGCGTCCGCCATCTCGAACATCATGCGCTTGCGCTCATGCATGTCCTGCGTGACGATGAGTTCGTGCGTGCCGCGCAGCGCGCGTTCCCGTGACATCAGGAATTCGGGGATGATGCCGGTGACCTCGCCGCCATGGTCGAGCACGGAATAGGCGATCGCGCCCATGATGCCGATGGCGCCGCCGCCATAGACCAGGCCGATGCCGTTCTTCGCCATGATCTCGCCAAAGGCGCGCGCGCCTTCCACGAAGGCGGGATCGGTTCCCGGGCTGGACCCGCAGTAGACGCAGATTTTTCGGATTTTGCTCATGATTTCCATTTTCTCGCCCCGGCCCATGCATCTGCAACGCAGCAAACGCATCGTCAAGGCGCGGGGGCCACATCCTCAGGGATTCCGGTGCGACAGAGGCCGGGGCAGGGTGATTACCGCCGAGAATCCTCCTATATGAGCGGCATAAAGATGGGCCTGAGGGGGTCCGTCCGTTCCCAGGCCTCTCATGACAGCAGACCGACAGCAGAACCGTTCGTCCGGGCAACAGGCCCGCGCCCCCGCCGACCAGGGCGCCTTGCTGCGCACCGTGGTCCATCTCTGGCCCTATATTTGGCCATCGGACCGGCGCGACCTAAAGTTGCGCGTGATTGTTGCGCTGGTGCTGCTGCTCGCCGCCAAGCTCGCCACCATCGCGGTGCCGTTCACCTTCAAATGGGCGACCGATGCGCTGGCGGGGAAAGGCAGCGCGCCGGCGGCGGCCTCCGACTGGCTGATGTGGGCGGCGGCGGTGCCGATCGTCATGACGCTCGCCTATGGCGGCATGCGCGTGCTGATGGCGGTGCTGACCCAGGTGCGCGACGGGCTGTTCGCCAAGGTCGCGATGAATGCGGTGCGGCGGCTCGCCTTCCGCACCTTCGTGCACATGCACGAGTTGTCGCTGCGCTTCCATCTCGAACGCAAGACCGGCGGGCTGACGCGCGTGCTCGAGCGCGGGAGAAACGGCATCGAGACCATCGTGCGCATGGTCATCCTGCAGCTCTCGCCGACCATCATCGAGTTGGCGCTGATCGTCGGCGTGCTGATGTGGCAGTTCGACTGGCGCTACGTGGCGGTGATCCTCGTCACCGTCGTCGTCTACATGGTCTACACCTATCTGGCGACCGAGTGGCGCATCGGCATCCGCCGCAAGATGAACGACAGCGACACCGACGCCAACGTCAAGGCGATCGACTCGCTCCTGAACTACGAGACGGTGAAGTATTTCAGCGCCGAGGGGCGTGAGGCCGAGCGCTACGACCGCGCCATGGCACGCTACGAGGATGCGAGCGTGATGGCCTATACCTCGCTCGCCGTTCTCAACACCGGGCAGGCCATCATCTTCACCGTGGGACTGGCCGTCGCGATGGTGATGTGCGCCTTCGAGATCAAGGCCGGCACCAAGACCGTCGGCGATTTCGTGCTGATCAATTCGATGATGATCCAGCTCTACCAGCCGCTCAACTTCATGGGCATGGTCTACCGCGAGATCAAGCAGGCAGTCATCGATATCGAGACCATGTTCTCGATCCTGTCGCGCGCGCCGGAGGTCAAGGACGTGCCCGGCGCGCCCAAGCTCCAAGTGACCAACGGCATCGTGCGCTTCGAGGATGTCGTGTTCGCCTACGAGCCGCAGCGGCGCATCCTCAAGGGCATCAGCTTCGAGGTCGCGGCCGGCAAGACGGTCGCCGTGGTCGGCCCGTCGGGCGCGGGCAAGTCGACTATCTCGCGGCTGCTGTTCCGCTTCTACGACTTGATGGGCGGCCGCATCCTGATCGACGGCCAGGATATCGCGCAGGTCGAGCAGACGTCGCTGCGCGAGGCGATCGGCATGGTGCCGCAGGACACCGTGCTGTTCAACGACACCATACGCTACAACATCCGCTATGGCCGCTGGGAAGCGACCGACGAGGAGGTGGAGGAGGCGGCGCGGCTGGCGCAGATCGATCCGCTGATCCGCATGGCGCCGAAGGGCTATGACACGGAAGTCGGCGAACGCGGGCTCAAGCTGTCGGGGGGCGAGAAGCAGCGCGTGGCTATCGCGCGCACCATCCTCAAGGCGCCGCCGATCCTGGTGCTGGACGAGGCCACTTCGGCGCTCGACAGCCACACCGAGAAGGAGATCCAGGACGCGCTCGAGCGGGTGTCGCAGGGGCGCACGACTTTGGTCATCGCGCACCGGCTCTCGACCATCGTGGGCGCCGACGAGATCATCGTGCTCGACCAGGGCGAGATCGTCGAACGCGGGACGCACTACGCACTGCTGGCGAAGAAGGGGCTCTACGCCAGCATGTGGAACCGGCAGCGCGAGGCGGAGGAGGCGCGCGAGAAGCTCGCCCGCGCGAGCGAGGAGGAGGCCGCGCCGAATCGAAATCCGCCGGCGGTCCAGGAGGCGCCAGCCGCGGCGGCCGACCCCGCCGCCACGCCCCTCGAAGTGCCCGCCGACGCCGCAGAGTGACCTGCTTGTATATTATACCCGGCGCATGCCACGATTCCCCTCTCCTCCAAGGGGAGAGGGGACCCCGCCGCGAGGCCGAGTAATTCCTTATGTCCATCACTCAATCCATTCGCCAGCAGCTCGTACCGATCACGCCGGAGGGCTATCCGTTCATCGGCGCCTTCGCGCTGGTGAGCCTCATCCTGTTCTGGCTGTGGGCGCCGCTCGGCTGGATCGGCACCGTGCTCACGCTCTGGTGCGTCTATTTCTTCCGCGATCCGCCGCGGGTGACGCCGGTGCGCGAGGGCCTCGTGGTCGCGCCCGCGGACGGCCGCGTCAGCCAGATCACCACCACGGCGCCGCCGCATGAACTCGGGCTCGGCTCGGCGCCGCACCTGCGCATCTCGATCTTCATGAGCGTGTTCGACTGCCACATCAACCGCAGCCCGGTCGCCGGCCGTGTCGAGAAAATCGTCTATCAGCCGGGCAAGTTCATCAACGCCGACCTCGACAAAGCGAGCGTCGACAACGAGCGCAATTCACTGGTGATCGCGACGGCGAACACGCGCATCGCGGTGGTGCAGATTGCCGGGCTGGTGGCGCGCCGCATCGTCTGCTTCGTGCGGGAAACGCAGCCGGTCGGCGCCGGCGAACGGTTCGGCATGATCCGCTTCGGCTCGCGCCTCGACGTCTATCTGCCGGAAGGCGCGGCTCCGCTGGTCGCCGTCGGTCAGATCGCAACGGGCGGCGAGACCGTGCTCGCCGACCTTGCGAACGGCGATTCGGGACGCGGCTTCCGCGCCGGCTGAGCGTCAATTCTTCCTGGAGGGCGAGGGCCGCGCGCCGCCGGCGCGCGGGGGCGGATGCTCGCTGAAGCAGCTTCATCCGCTCCCGGCTCGCTATCGCTCGCCGACCTCCCCCCTCTAGGGGGCGAAGAAACCCGCGACATCCGTCACAACGCCGCGTAGCGCCGGCGCATCGGCTTGAGCGCGGCGAGCGCCAGGATGCCGGTCAGCGCGTCCATCGTGATGATGATGGCGAACACCGGCACCCAGCTTCCCGTCTGCGTGTAAAGCAGCGCCGCCAAGGGCCCGCCGAGCACCGAGCCGATGCCCTGCGCCATGTACAGGATGCCGTAATTGGTGGTGGCGTACTTGGTGCCGAACGTGTCGGTCAGGGTCGAGGGGAACAGCGAGAAGATCTCGCCCCAGCCGAAGAACACCACGCCCGAGAGCAGCACGAAGACCAGCGGATGGTCGCGCAGAACCACCATCAAGGTCACCGACGCGGCTTCGAGCAGGAAGGCCATCGCCATGGTGTTCTCGCGGCCGATACGGTCCGAGACCCAACCGAAGAACGGGCGCGTAAGGCCGTTGGTGATGCGGTCGACGCTCAAGGCGAGTGGCAGCGCCGCCATGCCGAACACCATCATGTTCGCCACGCCGAAGTCGCGCGAGAAGGCGGCGAACTGCGAGATGATCATAAGCCCGCCGGTCGACATCATCGTCATCATGACGAACATCAGCCAGAACACCGGCGTCTTGATCATGGCGCCCGGCGTGACGTCCTTCGACGAGGTCATCACGCTCGGCGGCGGCAGCGCTTCGTCCTCGCGCGGCATGCGCATCATGAGCGCGGCGGCCGCGCCGATGACGCCGAGGATGACGCCGAACACCACCAGCGTGTGCTGGTAGCCTGACGTCTTCATCATCGTGTCGATCGGGAAGGTGGTGAGGATGGCGCCGAAGCCGTAGCCGGCCGCCACCATGCCGGTGGCGAAGCCGCGCCGGTCGGGGAACCAGCGTACCATCAGGCCGACGATGCCGACATAGACGATGCCGGTGCCGATGCCACAGAACAGGCCGTAGCTGAGATAGAGCGCCATCAGGCTGGTCGCGTAAGCCGACAGCACCCAGCCGGCACCGGAGAGGGCGCAGCCCAGGGCGATCAGCACCTTCGGGCCGAATTTATCGATCAGATAGCCCTGGACCGGCGAGAACCAGGTCTGAATGACGATGAGGATCGAAAAGGTGATCTGGATGGCCGCAAGCGAGCCGCCAGTGCCGTCTTGGAACGGCTTCACGAACAGCGTCCACACGTACTGCGGGCTGGAAATGGACATCATCGCAATGAGCCCCAGCACGAGTTGGGTCCATCGCGCCGACGTCGCGGTCGACACCGCCATCGGCTCGGAAATTGCGGACATGCACGAACTCCTTCATTATCGGTGCGCCTTGCCGTTTCCTTCGCAAAATGTGGACCACCTCGATGGGAGCTCGCAGCTAGTTGATTTCTTTGAGATAAATTGAAGAGATCAACTCTAAGGTTGTGTCCGCAAGAAATTCGTGCCCGCCGCCGAGGCCTTTGCTTAATCTTTTGGCGGGAATAAATATTCGCGTTAAGTGCAATGGTTGCCTCGCAAGCGCCCACGTGAGGGGGTGAGAGTCGTTCCATGGTTTTTCCGCCGTTTGACCCCGCTCCCCCGCCGTTCCGGCGCCGCTTCAAGGCGATCCCGGTCCGCACGCTGCTGCCCAATCTGATCACGCTCCTGGCGCTCTGCGCCGGTCTGACCGCCATCCGCGTGGCGGTCGAGAACAAGATCGACCTCGCGCTCGCCGCCATCGTCTTCGCCGCGCTGCTCGACGGTATCGACGGGCGCGTGGCGCGCATGCTCAAGGGCACCTCGCGTTTCGGTGCCGAACTCGACAGCCTGGCCGACTTCGTCAATTTCGGTGTCGCTCCGGCCTTGATCCTCTATTTTTGGGGCCTGCATGAACTGAAATCGGCCGGCTGGATTGCGGCGCTTGTGTTCGCGACATGCTGCGGCCTGCGGCTCGCGCGCTTCAACGTCATGATCGACGATCCAAACAAGCCGGCCTGGGCGGCCGACTTCTTCACCGGCATTCCGGCGCCGGCCGGGGCGATCACGGTGCTGCTGCCGATCTATCTTTACTTCCTTGGTGTGCCGAGCGGACTGGTGGTCGACTGGATCACGCTGTTCTACACGCTCGCCATCGCGCTCTTGATGGTGTCGCGGCTGCCGGTGTTCTCGGGCAAGCGCGCCGGCAAGCGCGTGCCGCCGGAGATGGTGCTGCCGGTGTTCGTCGCGGTGGTGTTCTTCTTCGCGCTGCTGGTTAGCTATCCCTGGGCCGTGCTGACCGTCGGCACGCTCGCTTATCTCGCCTGCTTGCCGCTCGGCTGGTTGTCCTACCGCGAGCACGTGCGCAAGAATGTCGCCGCGGCGGCTGCTGCCGCACCAACAGCGGCGGACACTCCGTTCGTGGCAGGTCCTATCTCGCCCGGCAACGATGACGACCGGCCCGCACGGCTGAACTGACTCTGACCAAGGCCATTGTCCTCACCATGCCGCGCGCCATCCGCGTCCTCAAAGCCGGTCAGCGTTACGACCGGCCGCTCTCCGACACCCTGATCCTCGAATATGCCCAGCGCAGTGCGCAGAAGGGGACTGCGACGGGCGTGAAAGGGCTCGTCGTCGAGATCGATCTGCATGAGCCCGCGCGCCTGCGCACCGATGATCTGCTCGAACTCGACGACGGCACGCTGGTCGAGGTCGTCGCAGCGCCGGAGCCGCTTATCGAGGTACGCGAGAAAGACGTCGCGGTGCTGGCGCGGCTCGCCTGGCATCTCGGCGACCGCCACGTGCCGGTTCAGGCGCTGGCAAACCGCATTCGCACACGTCGCGACGATGCGATCGTGGCACTGCTCACATCACTGGGTGCGAAGGTGATGATGATCGAAGCGCCGTTCGAGCCCGAAGGTGGCGCGTACGAGTCAGCGCACGAGCACGATCATGCCCATCACGATCATCACCATGGTCATGGGCACGACCACGATCACCATGGGCACGATCATGATCATGGACATGATCATCACCACGGCCACAAGCACTGACGTCCGTCATGGCCGGGCTTGTCCCGGCCATCCACGTCT
>Ga0310811_10011763_pt1 | contig 11365 bp, 10 predicted proteins | sample YCmetagenome_FD_207642 | JGI IMG/M metagenome (GOLD analysis project Ga0310811, IMG submission 207642) | Soil microbial communities from experimental microcosm in Duke University, North Carolina, United States - YC | ecosystem: Engineered > Artificial ecosystem > Soil microcosm > Unclassified ... | reverse complement strand
CGCGATGAAGCCGCCGATCAGCGGCCCGATGGCAGGCCCCACCAGCGCCGGAATGGTGACATAGCTCATCGCCTGGACGATCTGGGATTTGGTGACCGAGCGCAGCAGCACCAGCCTTCCCACCGGGGTCATCATGGCGCCGCCCATGCCCTGGAGCACCCGGGCAGCGATCATCTCCGGCAGATTCTGGGCGAGGCCGCAGAGCATCGAGCTGACCGTGAAGAGGGCGATGGCCGAAACGAAGACATCCCGCCCGCCGAAGCGATCGGCGAGCCAGCCGCTGGCGGGAATGAAGACCGCCAAGCTAAGAAGATAGGAGCTGATGGCCACGCTCATGGTGAGCGGGCTCTCGCCCAGGCTGCGGGCCATGGCCGGCAGGGCGGTCGCGATCACGGTCGAATCGAGATTCTCCATGAACAGCGCGAAGGCGACGATCAGCGGCAGAATGATCGGTGTGCGTTCAGCCTTGCTGCGGGCGGTAAGGAGGGTTTCCGACATGAATCAGCCAAACATAGGGTCCGCCAGCCCGCCGGGCGAGGCTTTCGCTCGCATTTCCGTCGTGCAATCCGCGCAGGACATCGAGGGCTCGCCCGTGGGAAGTAAGGGGTGGTCCCGGAAGGGGTGCCTTGGCTAACGCGGGAGACGCCCCTTCGATCCCTAAGCCGTCCGCGCCTCGCTCAGGCCGAGCTCCTCGATCATCGCCTGGCGCATGAGATACTTCTGCACCTTGCCGGTGACGGTCATGGGGAAGGCGTCGACGAAGCGGATGTGATGCGGGATCTTGTAATGGGCGATCTGGCCCTGGCAGAAGGCGGCCACTTCTTCCGCGGTCAGGCCGCCCGGGCCATGCAGCCGGATCCAGGCACAGAGCTGCTCGCCGTATTTGGCGTCGGGCACGCCGAAGACCTGGACATCGGCGATCCGGGGATGGGTGTAGAGGAACTCCTCCACCTCCCGCGGATAGATGTTCTCGCCGCCGCGGATGACCATGTCCTTGATCCGGCCGACGATGTTGCAATAGCCCTCCTCATCCACGACGGCGAGATCGCCGGTGTGCATCCAGCGGCCCTCGTCGATGGCCTCGCGGCTGCGCTCCGGCTCGCCCCAATAGCCCCGCATCACGGAATAGCCGCGGGTCAGCAGCTCGCCCGGCATCCCCGGCGGCAGGATGCGGCCGGATGAGTCGACGATCTTGACCTCGAGATGGGGCTGGATGCGCCCGACCGTGGAGACCCGCCGCTCGATGGGATCGTCGGTCGAGCTCTGGAAGCTGACCGGGCTGGTCTCCGTCATGCCATAGGCGATCGTGATCTCGCGCATATGCATCTTCTCGGTGCAGCGTTTCATCACCTCGATGGGGCAGGGGCTGCCGGCCATGATGCCGGTGCGCAGGCTGGAGAGATCGAACTCGGCGAAGCGGGGATGGTCGAGGATCGCGATGAACATGGTGGGCACGCCGTGGAGCCCAGTGCAGCGCTCGGCGGCGACTGTCTCCAGCACCGCCAGGGGATCGAAGCCCTCGCCCGGCACCACCATGCAGGAACGATGGGTGAGGCAGGCCAGATTGCCCAGCACCATGCCGAAGCAGTGATAGAAGGGCACGGGAATGCAGAGCCGGTCCTGTTCCGTGAGGCGCATCGCCTCGCCGATGAAGAAGCCGTTGTTCAGGATGTTGTGGTGGGTGAGGGTGGCACCCTTGGGATTGCCGGTCGTGCCGCTGGTGAACTGGATATTGATGGGATCGTCGAACTGCAGCTCGGCCGCCAGCTCGCCCAGCCGCCGACGGCTCTCCGCCGTGGCCGCTGCGGCGATCTCGGCGAAGTTGAGCATGCCCGCCGTCTTGTCGCTGCCGAGCCGAATGACCCAGCGCAGCGACGGCACCTTGGCGCTCTCGAGCAGCCCGGGCTTTGCCTGGTCGAGCTCGGGGCAGAGCCCGCGGACCATGGCGATGTAATCGCTGGTCTTGAAGGATGAGGCCAGGATCAGCCCGCGGCAGCCGACCTTGTTCAGGACATAATCGAGCTCATGCAGGCGATAGGCCGGGTTGATATTCACCAGGATCAGCCCAGCCTTGGCGCTGGCGAATTGCGTCAGCACCCATTCGGCATTGTTCGGCGACCAGATGCCCAGCCGATCCCCGGGAGTCAAGCCGAGGCCCAGCAGACCCGCCGCCAGGGCCTCGACCCGGTCGCGGAACTCGCCATAGCTCCAGCGGATCTGCTGCTGCCGCGCAATCAGCGCGGGACGGTCGGGGGAGAGGCTCGCCATGCGATCCAGATGCACGCCGATCGTGTCGCCGATCAGCGGCAGATCGCTGGCGCCGTGCACATAGCTCTGGGTGAGCCTGCCCATGCTGCCTCCTCCCGAATGACCCCTCTTCTTGGCCGCCAGAATCGCGGCAAAGCCCGGCGGGCACAAGCGGGAGGTTGACAGCGCCCGCGGCGATGGCGAGAGCTTTCGCCATGACGAAGCTGGAGCGCATCCGAGAGAGCCTCGCCGTGCATGGGTTGGCACTGCGCGGCGGGTTCCATCCCGGCCCCGAAGATGCGGCGCCGCCCCTGGCGGGCGATCAGGGCTGCGAGACCATCCTGTTGCTGGGCAATCTCGGCGGCAGCCTCTGGCCGGTGTTCGCCGAGTCGCCGGAACTGGCCGATGGCGCGCCGCATGCGCTGGACCGGTGGACAAAGCGCATCCTCGAGTCGCTAGCGCCGGGCTTCGGGGCGACGGCGCTGTTTCCCTTCGGCGGCCCGCCCTGGCTGCCCTTCCAGCGCTGGGCGATGAAGGCCGATTGCGTCAGCGCCTCGCCGCTCGGGATTCTCATCCACCCCGATTTCGGGCTCTGGCATGCCTATCGCGGGGCCCTGGCTTTCCCGGAGCGGCTTGATCTGCCGCCGCCACAGCATCGTCCAAGCCCTTGCGATTCATGTATTGCGCGACCTTGTCTTTCAAGTTGCCCGGTCGGCGCCTTCACCCCCGGCCATTACGACGTCGCGGGCTGCCGCGCCCATGTTGCAGGTGACCGCGGCAGCGCCTGCCGACAGCGAGGCTGCCTGGCCCGGCTGGCTTGTCCCATCGGCCGAGAGCATGTCTATCCCCCGCAACAGATGGCCTTTCATATGGCGGCCTTTCTCGCCGGGCGGTGATCTGGTAAGAGATTCGCCCGGTATGAACGGGGACATACTCCTCATTGCTCATAGTCATTGGTGCGCGGGGCGCCTGAAGCCGCTGCTCGCCGCCAAGGGCTATCGCGTCACTTGGTGCTGTCCGGCCAAGGAGGATTGCCTCCCGGCCGCCCATGGCGATTTCGCGGGAACCATCGTCCTTGGCGGCCCCGAGAGCGCCAATGATGCCGAATCGAAACCCTATCTGCGCCGGGAACTCGACTGGATCGAGCGCCATGTCGCCGACGATCACCGCTTCCTCGGCATTTGCCTCGGCGGCCAGCTGCTGGCGCGCGCCCTCGGCGCGCGAGTCGACCGGCACCCCGAAGGCCTGAGCGAGATCGGCTATTATCCGGTCGAGGCCACCGCCGCCGGCGCCGGGCTCATCCCCCCGGGCTTGCGCGTCTATCACTGGCACAAGGAAGGCTTCGAGCTGCCCGCGGGGGCGGAGCTGCTCGCCCGCGGCGAGGCATTTCCCCACCAAGCCTATCGTTATGGATCAAAGATCTACGGACTCCAGTTTCACCCGGAAGTGACGCCCACCGTGGCCGCTGCCTGGATCAAAACCTGCCCCGATCTTGCCAGCCGTCCCGGCGCGCAGAGCGAGGCCGAGCAGATGGCGAACGGCGCCCGCTTCGATGCGCCGCTGCATGACTGGTTCGACGGGTTCCTTGATCATTGGCTGGCGCCGGCCGCCGCGCGCGTCGCCGCCGAGTGAGCGTGATGGAACTAGCAAGCGCTTGCACCGAAAGGCTTGTTGCCAAACCATGCAATGCGCTATGTAGGGCCCATCGAGTACAACAGGTCGTCACGGAGGCAAGGGTGCGAGCGCTTCTCCTAGCCGCATTGTCAGTCGTCAGTTTCGCTTCGGTCGCCATGGCCGGGAATGACGGGTCGAGTGTCCCGATTCATCCCGATGCTTCGCTGGTGACCTCGCCAAATCAAACCCCGCTGCCGGCGCCCGAGCCGGTGGTGGCACAACCGGCACCGCAGCCGGCACCGGCGCCCGTGGTGGTCGCTACACCCTGGCCCGAGAATGTGCCGAGCCTGAAGCCGGGAACGGCGCAGCCCACCGTCGCTACGGCGGCGAGCACCGCGCCGGCTGCCGGCACGACCACCACCAAGACCACGGCGGCGGCCAGCACCGCGACGACGACCAGTTCGACCAAAACGACGACGGCGTCGTCCACGGCCAGCAAGACCTCCGCCACCCAGAACCAGGTCGCGTCCTTGCCGCCGCAGCAGCCCAACCTGCCCGCCGGACCTCCCGTCAAGGTGACCCTGCAGGCGGCCATCCTCGCGGGCGCACCGCCGCTGCGCGAGCCGCTGCAGTGGACCGTCAGCAGGCCCGGCACCAATAATCAGAAGATCGGCCTGCAGGTCGCTTCGATGAACGGGCCGCGCGGCGAATTCTCCATTCCGCCGGGCGACTACATCGTCACGGTCAAGCAGCGCGAGGCCGTGGTCAGCCAGCCTTTGACCGTCGGTTCGGCCGGCATGACCAAGACCCTGGTGATCAATACCTCGATCGTCGCGGTGCGGATGATTCCCTATACCGGCGGCAAGATCGTGACGGAGCCGGTGCATTGGGAGGTGTTCCAGACCTCCCTCGGCCGGCCGGGCCCGGATTCGAAGGTCGCCGACGCCGTGGCGCCGGAGGCCAGCTTCACTTTGGCGGCCGGCTACTATGTCGTGCGCTCGCATTATCACGATGCCAGCTCCGACCTCGCCATGCTCGTCGAGCCGGCGGTGAGCTATCACTACACCGTCGATCTCTATGCCGCGACGGTCGTCGGCCGCGCGGTTGCCGCTTCGGGCGCCTCGGCCAATGACGTCAAATGGCAGGTGGTGCGCAGCACCCCCGAGCCGGACGGCACCCATCACATTGTGGCGACGGATTCCGGCGCCAATCCGAGCTTCCTGATCCGCGAGGGCAATTACCTCGTGATCGCGACGGGGGCGGACGGATCGGTGGGCGAGGCTCCGCTCTCGGTCGTCGCCGGCCGCAACCATCAGGTCAAGGTGATCCTGAAGAAGGGCGCCACCGCCTCGGTGAAGACCAGCACGCCGGGCTGAGAACGCTCAGCGACGGAAGATCAAAAGGCCCCGGGCGTTCCCGGGGCCTTTTTCTTTTGGGCCGCGATGCTCGGCATTGCCGATCATCACGGTCTAGGAAGGCTGTGCCCTCAATCCGCCAGCATCGGCAGGTTCAGACCCTGCTCGCGGGCGCAGGTCTTGGCGATGTCGTAGCCGGCATCGGCGTGGCGCATCACGCCGGTGGCGGGATCGTTGGTGAGCACGCGCTCGAGCCTTCGGGCGGCATCCTTGGTGCCGTCGGCGACGATGACCATGCCGGCGTGCTGCGAATAGCCGATGCCGACGCCGCCGCCGTGATGGATCGAAACCCAGGTGGCGCCGGAGGCAGTGTTGAGCAAGGCGTTCAGCAGCGGCCAGTCGGAGACGGCGTCGGAGCCGTCCATCATGGCCTCGGTCTCGCGATTGGGGCTGGCGACCGAGCCTGAGTCGAGGTGGTCGCGGCCGATGACGATGGGCGCCTTGACCTCGCCCTTGGCCACCATCTCGTTGAAGGCGAGGCCGAGGCGGGCCCGATCGCCGAGACCGACCCAGCAGATGCGTGCCGGCAGGCCCTGGAACTGGATGCGCTTGGCGGCCATATCGAGCCAGTTGTGCAGATGCTTGTCGTCGGGCATCAGCTCCTTCACCCGCTGATCGGTGCGGTAGATATCCTCGGGATCGCCCGACAGGGCGGCCCAGCGGAAGGGGCCGATGCCGCGGCAGAACAGCGGGCGGATATAGGCGGGAACGAAGCCGGGGAAATCGAAGGCATCGGCCACGCCCATCTCCAGCGCCATCTGGCGGATGTTGTTGCCGTAGTCGAGAGTCGGGATGCCGCGGCGGTGGAACTCCAGCATCGCCCGCACCTGGACCGCCATGGATTCCTTGGCCGCCTTGATCACCCGCTCGGGATCGCTGACCCGCAGCCGCTCCGCCTGGTCCAGGCTCCAGCCCGCCGGCAGATAGCCGTTGAGGGGATCATGGGCGGAGGTCTGGTCCGTCACCGCATCGGGACGCACGCCGCGGCGGAGCAGCTCGGGGAAGACCTCGGCGGCATTGCCTAGGAGGCCGACGGAGACCGGCTTGCGCTTGTCGCAGGCTTCCTGGATCAGCGCCAGCGCGTGATCCAGATTGTCGGCCTTGGCGTCCAGATAGCGGGTCTCCAGCCGGCGCTCGATCCGGCTCGGCTGGCATTCGACCGCGAGCATGGAAGCACCCGCCATGGTGGCCGCCAAGGGCTGGGCGCCGCCCATGCCACCGAGGCCGCCGGTCAGGAACCAGCGGCCGGCGAGATCGCCGCCATAGTGGCGCCGGCCGACCTCGACGAAGGTCTCATAGGTGCCCTGAACGATTCCCTGGCTGCCGATATAGATCCAGGAGCCGGCGGTCATCTGGCCGTACATCATCAGCCCGGCACGATCGAGCTCGTGAAATTTCTCCCAGGTCGCCCAATGCGGCACGAGATTGGAATTGGCGAGCAGCACGCGGGGCGCATCGGCGTGGGTGCGGAAGACGCCCACGGGCTTGCCCGATTGCACGAGCAGCGTCTCCTCGGGCCCCAAGGTCTTGAGCGTGGCGACGATGCGGTCGAAGCATTTCCAGTCCCGCGCCGCGCGGCCGATGCCGCCGTAGACGACGAGCTCCTGCGGTTTCTCCGCCACCTCGGCATCGAGATTGTTCATCAGCATGCGCATGGCCGCCTCGGTCTGCCAGGTCTTGGCGGTGAGGGCGCTGCCGCGCGGGCTGCGGATCTTGCGTTCGTTGTCCAGGCGGGGGGAGGGTGATGGGCTCATGGCAGGGGCCTCACGGGAGGGGTCAGGGCGCCAACTTGTATATACAACTCCGCCGGCGGGGTCGAGATCAGCGGAAGGCTTGCCGGCCGGCCAGACGGTAGCGCCGGCCGGGATAGACCAACCGGGTTCGCGTCACGACCTGCTCGGCGCACCAGGTCCGCCGCAGGAGCAGCAGGCAGGGTTCATGCGGTCCGAGATCGAGGAGCTTCTGAATTCGCCGGTCGGGCAGGATCGCCTCCACCGCATGTTCCACGGCATCGGGCTGCTGCAGCCCCATCAGATATTGCGAGGGGGTCGCGGCGGTGAAGTTCTGCTTGAGATAGGCGGGCGCGAAATCGGGACTGACCAGCCGATCCTCGAGCTGCACCGGCTGCCCGTTCTCCCGATGAAGCAGCAGGCTGTGAAAGAGCCGCGCCCCCGGCTTGATGTCGAAGGCCACCGCCGCCTCGCCGTTCGCCTTCTCCGAGGTCAGCAGCAGCACATCGGCGCTGTGCTTGCTGCCGCGGGCGGCGATCTCCTCGGCGATATTGCGGATCTCGAATAGAGCGGATTCGGGCTTCAGCCCGGCAACGAAACTGCCCGCTCCGCGGACGCGGCGGAGCACGCCTTCATGGGTGAGCTCGCGCAAGGCCCGATGGGCCGTCATGCGGCTGACGCCCAGCGTTCGCGTCAGCTCATTCTCCGACGGCACCTGGGCACCCTCGGCCAGCTCCCCGGAACCGATATGCTCCAGGATATGGCGCTTGACCCGGCGATAGAGCGGCTCGGACATCGCGGGTTTAGGAGGTGGTTAAGGTGAGACGGAGATGGGTGGCGTCGAGGCGCTGCAGCACGCCACCCTGGAAGGGGGGCTTGAAGAAGGCGCCTACCCCGGTGATCTTGGCCGCATCCGCCGGGGCAAAGGTAAGGTCGGCCTCCAGCTTCCAGCCGCCCTTGGACAGGTCCTGCGGATCGGCATCGGGGGTGGTGGGCGTCAGGCGCCATTGCGCGGCGCTCGGCACCGCGGGCAAGGTGATCAGCCCGGCCAGAGTCGCCGGATCGTTTCCGGCCAGCGGCGCGGCGGGATGAGGATGGGGCCGAAGCAGAATGGCCAGCCCGATGACCGCTATGGTGCCGCCGAGAAGGATGGCGCGCCGGCGGGGGTCGAGGCCGGCAAAACCGGCAAGCGGACCTGCCTTCCGGCGGGCGCCGGAAGGGCGGGAGGGGGGCTGGTCTTGCATGGCCGGATAGTCCATTGTTTGGGGAACAGGATCAACGGACTATCAGGAAATGCCCGCTGCTTTTCTCTTCGAGCCGGGGACCTCGCCGCTGCTCGTCAGCATGCCCCATGTGGGAACCCATATTCCCGAAGCCTTGGCCGCCGAAATGACCGAGGCGGCGCATGGCGTGCCCGACACCGACTGGCATGTCGACCGGCTCTATGACTTCCTGCCCGCGCTGGGCGCCTCGGTGCTGCGGGCGGTCCATTCGCGCTATGTCATCGACCTCAACCGGCCGCCGGACGGCGAATCCCTCTATCCCGGCGCGCGCAACACCGAGCTTTGCCCGACCAGCCTGTTCGACGACCGGCCGATTTACCAGCCGGGCCGGGCCCCCGACGCGGCGGCACAGGCCGAGCGGCGCAAGATCTATTGGCAGCCCTATCACGAGCGCCTCGCGGCCGAGCTTGCCGCCATCAAGGCGCGCCACGGCTATGCCCTGCTCTTCGATGCCCATTCCATCCGTTCCCATGTGCCGCGGTTCTTCGAAGGCCGGCTCTGGGACATCAATCTCGGCACCGGCGACGGGCTCGCGGCCTCGCCGGCCATCGCGGAGGCGGTGACGGCGGCGGCCCGGGGTGCCGCCGGCTACACGAGCATCCTCAATGGCCGCTTCAAGGGCGGCTATATCACCCGGCACTATGGCCGGCCGGCCGAGCGGATCGAGGCGCTGCAACTCGAACTCTCCCAGGTCGTTTATATGGAGGAGGAGCCGCCCTTCCGATTCCGCGAAGATCGCGCCGCCGAGATCCGGCCGGCGCTGCGGCGCATTCTCGAAGCCATGCTGACGGCAGGCGCCGCGCAGCATCGCGAGGTCAGTGCCGCGGTCTGATGGGGGAATCCCGATGAAACCTGTCTTGCGTCTGTCGGCGGCGATCTTCGTCGCAGCCCTGGTCTTCGGCGTGATCCCCCTGGGCCAGGCCATGGCACAGGTGGCGAAGCTGCAGGGTACCTATACCCTCGATGATCCCGCGGCCCTGCCGAAGGTCAAGACGGCGGTCAATAAAGTCGCGGAGCAAATGGGGTTCTTCGCGGCCTCCATCGCCCGTGACCGGTTGATGGAGGCGAACAAGCCGGCCCAGAAGCTCGTCATCACCGTGTCGGGAGATCTGGTGACGACTCAGTTCGACAACGACCAGGCGATCCGCAGCCACGCCAACGGCTCCACCATCGATTGGACCCGCGACAATGGCGAGAAGGTGAGGGTCACCACCACCTGGCAAGGCACGACCTTGACGCGCGCCGTCTCGAGCAGGGATGCGACGCGCGTCAGCAGCTTCAGCCTCGACGCCACCGGCAATGTCCTGACCCTGGGGGTGGAAATCACCAGCGAGCATCTGCCGCAGCCGCTGATCTATCAGCTGACCTATCGGCGCACGGGATAAGCCGGCGGCGGAATAAGACGAAAGCGACCCGACCGGACGCGACTCACTCGCGTCCCAACAAATGAGGAAGACAATGAAAAAACTGACCCATCTCACAGCCGTGGCCTTTGCCGCGTTGCTGATCTGCGGCCTCGTCCAGCCCATGGCCCGCGCCCTGGCGCAGACGCCGAATCTTTCGGGCACCTACACTTATGATCCGGGCGCCAGCCAGAACATCGCGGCGGCGATCAAGAAGGTCACCAGCCAGATGTTCTTCGGCTCCGGCATGGCCACGGACCGACTCACCAAGACCAATCAACCCCCGCAGCAGCTCGTGATCACCCAGACGGCGTCGGACATCACCATCCAGGCCGACAATGGCCAGGCGATCAAGACGACGATGAACGGCACGCCCGTCTCCGTGACGCGCGAGGACGGTGAAGCCCTGCAGGTCAGCAGCGTCTGGCAGGGCACGACCTTGCAGCGCAGCTTCCAGGCCCAGGACGGGTTGCGCGTCAACAGCTACAGCCTGGATCCCAGCGGCAAGACCCTGACCATGGGCGTGCAGCTCACCGCCGGCAAGCTGCCGGCCCCGCTGACCTATCAGCTCGTGTATCACAAGACGAATTAGTCGAGCGGCAGCACGCGTAGGACTCCCTCGCCCCGGAAACGGGGCGAGGGAGAAACGACAGACAAGACGCTAGTCGATACGCCCGGCCAACACCCGTCCGACGCAGGGATTGGCGCCGATGCGATAGGCGAGCTCGGCGGGGCGCTCGATGGCGAAGATGGCGAAATCGGCTGTCTTGCCCGCCTCCAGCGTGCCGTGGCTGGCTGAGAGGCCAAGGGCGGCAGCGGCCGATCGGGTGACGCCCGCCAGTGCTTCTTCGGGAGTCAGGCGGAAGAGGGTCGCCGCCATGTTCAGCATGAGCAGCAGGGAGGTGGCGGGCGAGCTGCCGGGATTGCAGTCGCTGGAGATGGCGATGGGCACGCCGGCCGCGCGCATCGCCGCGATGGGCGGCAGCTGCTTCTCGCGCAGGAAATAGAAGGCGCCGGGCAGGATCACCGCCACGGTCCCCGAAGCCGCCATGGCCTGGATCCCCGCCTCGGAGGTGAATTCCAGATGGTCGGCGGAAAGCGCGCCGAACTCCGCCGCCAGAGCGGCGCCGGAAAGATCGGAGAGCTGGTCGGCATGGAGCTTGACCGGAAGGCCGCGGGCACGCGCGGCGGCGAAGACCCGGCGGGTCTCCTCGGGCGTGAAGGCGATCTTCTCGCAGAAGGCGTCCACCGCATCGGCAAGGCCGGCGACGGCGGGCAGCATCTCCTCGACCACGCTTTCGATATAGGCCCCGCTGCGGCCCTCGAACTCCGGCGGCAAGGCATGGGCGCCGAGGAAGCTGGTCCGGATCGTCACACCCTTCAGCCGCCGGGCGGCGCGGAGCATCTTAGCCTCGTTGGCGGCATCGAGGCCGTAGCCCGATTTGACCTCCAGGGTCGTCACCCCCTCGCGGCGAAAGGAATCCACCCGGCCTTGCGCGCTTGCCACCAGATCGTCCTCCGAGGCGGCGCGGGTCTGGGTCACGGTGGAGCGAATGCCACCCCCGGCGCGGGCGATCTCCTCATAGCTCGCCCCCTGCAGGCGGAGCTCGAACTCCCGCGCCCGATCGCCGGCGAAGACGAGATGGGTATGACAATCGATCAGCCCAGGCGTC
>Ga0310811_10011762_pt1 | contig 11365 bp, 10 predicted proteins | sample YCmetagenome_FD_207642 | JGI IMG/M metagenome (GOLD analysis project Ga0310811, IMG submission 207642) | Soil microbial communities from experimental microcosm in Duke University, North Carolina, United States - YC | ecosystem: Engineered > Artificial ecosystem > Soil microcosm > Unclassified ... | reverse complement strand
CGCCGCGTGGACCGTTCGGGGCCATCTGCTATTGGCAACGCTACTTAAGCATCGCGCCGCGCCGGTCATCGAACGGATTCACGCCGCCGGGGCGCGGTACGCTCGAAGCCGACATCGACTGGCCCCCGCGCTGCGGCGTTTCGCCCGCAGCTCCTTCGGGCCGGAAGCAGAACGTCTGCTTTCTGGAATCAAACGGCGATTGCCGACATTTGCACCGGACTTCTGCTTCCCACACGCCGATGAGAAGACTTGGCTTTGCTGGTGGTGCGTAATTCTTGAGTTTTGCACCGCATCTGAAGCGCAGTTGATAAACGTGCTGACTCGGTTAGCGTGGGGATATGCCTGATCCCGTAACAGTTTATCTTTTCCGTGACGGCTCATTTGCCCCAGCAGGCGATACTGTCGTGTGTATCGCTGACCGAACGGCAGTCGAAGCGGCGCTTGGACACGTGCGGATAGAGACGCTGTTCGGAGGAGCGGCCACGTATACGGACCGGGCCTCTAAGGTCGATTATATTGGTGTGTGGGGAAGCCGGAACTGTTCGAGATTGCGCACCCTCCTCCGCATCCGTGGCGTTGAGGTTACGATCAATCGGGCACGCCCACCCGAGGCGAGGCTTCGCTACTTTAGCCATTCGAGGCACACGGGGGGTCGATTCCGGCGGCTTGGTAGACTGGCGCTCCAAAATCTCTCCGTGCAAAAATCTTGAATTTCATTCCAGTAGCCTCAGCAACTGACACCTCAGAGCAACGAGGCGGCGATGTTGACCGAGAGCGCTAGGATCACGGTGCTGAACAGAAAGCCGATCAGCCCCTGCAGCGTGGCGAGGCGGCGCATCTTTTTTGCGGTGATGTTACAGTCGGAGACCTGGAAGGTCATGCCGAGCACGAACGAGAAATAGATAAAGTCCAGGTAGTCCGGCTTGTCGTCATGCGGAAACTCGATGCCCCGGTCGATCTCCTCGCGGCCAAGATCGAACGAGTAATATTCGTGCGCATAACGATAGGCGAAGGAGACGTGGATGGTCAGCCAGGAGAGCGCAAGCGTGGCGACGACAACGGCGAGGTAGAACCCTTCAAGCGGCTTATGGCCGGAATGGTGGGAGAACAAGATGATCGCGGCGAAGCTCATGATCGCGCCGGCCACGGTGAGGGAGAACACCGTCCATTCGCCCTCCTGATTGCGCTTGGCATCGAACGCGATGTCGCGGTGCTTAACGCGGAACATCGAGACGATGGAGAGTAACAGAAAGATTGCGCTGCCGATGTCCCAAGCGAGCACGGCGCGCGTAGCGGTCGAGGACACGGGGACGAGCAGGAAATAGCTGGTAAGGCCGAGCGCATAGCCGGTCGAGAAATACGGGCGAGCGAGGAGAATGCGGAGCGGTCGCCATGTCGTCATGGCAAAACCTTAGATGGCCCGGCCGCGTCCGGGCAATGGGGGGCTCGTTTCGTCGAATTTGACCCAGGCATCCCCCTCCTTCAAAAGCTTCTGCTGTCCTCCGCCGCGCGCTCAAGTGGACCGTCCGCTCTCGGCCCTCCTACCGGCACAAAAATCTTGAGTTTTGAAAGCGCAGTGTCTGTTATGGGTGAAAAATGGACCGTCGGCTTAAAGATAGACAAACGCAAAAAGCGGCCAGCTCGAAACGCGCTAATTATCCGGATACTGCCGTCGAAAGCTGGAGCGGATTCATATAGTCTCGGAAACGCAGGCTCCAGCGGACAAAACGATTGTAAAGGGTCTTGTGCGGGCCATACGCTTTCGGAGCAATCCTTCCACTGCAGGCCGTGCTTGATCACGTAGATGATCCCGCTGATCACCCGGCGGTCATCAACCCGCGGCACATCGTGCGAGAGCGGAGACAATGGCGATATCCGCGCCATCTGGCGCTCGCTCAGCAAGAACAACTCAGACAAACAACTCAGACATGGGTCCATTTGCACGACCACGTCCGCGCCGCCAAAGATGGCGGGGGAGTCTTGGACCGCTCCGCCCCTTGGAGGAACCGACTAGGGGCTCGGCCCCTGGAGCCCTTTAGTTTGCCGATAACGGCTCGGTCATTGCCACCCGAGCCGGGCCGGGGTTAGAAAGCGGCGCATCAATTCAGGATCATGTCTTATGAGCGAAACCAAACTTGGCTTCCCCGAAGCCGCGCGCCAGTTCGGCGTTTCCATCAATGTTCTGCGCCGCGCCATCCGCGCGGGCAAGCTGCCGGCCCCGCCGCAGCTGAACGCCACGGCCACCCTTCCGGCCGACTGGCTTGCCAACGCCAAGGCGGCCGTCGCGGCATCGCCCAAGGCCCTGAGCCGCGCCGCCGCGCAGAAGACCCCCGCTTTCGCGCGGTATGAGGGCACTTCGGCCTGGCGGAAATATGCGGTCCGCGTGCGCGACTATTACCGTTTCCGCGCCACCGCGTAACGCCTCACGGCGTGCCGACTGCGCCAGGCGCTTGCGCCTGGCGGCACTCTCTCCCGCGGCCTGCGCCGCGCGTGGTCGGTCAGAAGGCCCGTTGCCCCATGACATTTCCGGGCGGGTCATAATCGCAGACCAGAATTTCGAGCCCATTGCCCTCGGCGACCCCGCACCCGACCTCGGTCGTCGTCCTCCAGACCATCTGGCTGTAATGGCCCGCATCCGTCCAGTTGCCGGTGATGGAGATCGCCGGGAAATAACCATCCGTGAAGTCAGCCTGCTCGCTGCCCCACAGATCGACCAGTTGCGTCAGCGACTCGGTGCCGGATGAGGCCATCGCCAGATTCTGGCCCGGCCCGCTATGCTCCAACTGCCCGATCTCGGCGAGATGGTCGGCCCAAAGCTGCGCATGAGCCGCCAGCCGGTGGGACCACCGCAACGGCGGAAGGCCGAGGCTTGCCCGATAGGCGTTATGAGCAGCCAGCAACTCGGCCGTGCTGCGCTGGCCGGCATGAGCGTGAGCCGTGGCGCCGAGGGTCAAGGCGGCAAGCAGGGCGGCGATGGTTCGTCTCTTCATCAAATCCTCTGTTGGTCAAACTGACGCCCGGCACAAGCCGGGTCCGCGCGCCGGATAACGAGGGGACATGGCGGAGATGTGGCGGCGACGCGGGCGGCAAACACAAAGAGGATCGAAGCGTCATTCAGCCAAAGAAAGACGTATGATTTGGTCGATGTGCAACTGGGCGACATCGATGAACGGGTAGTCCGGCTGTTGTTCGGCATAAAAGGACGATAGGTCTGTGCCCGCGAGAAGAATGGCCTGCGCATCGTTCTTTTGCACAAGCCGGTGAGCCAGTCTGCTGAGTTCCGCCATTTCAGGCTGCGTCGCTCTCTTCCCGCGAAGGGCGATCTCATTATATGTATTGTGCACCCAATCGAGATCGTTCGGTTCCAGCGGGATTCCCTTTTGCTTCGGAACCGCTCCGAAGACATTCGTCTGCATGACGGCACGATTACCAAACACAGCCACGCGGTCTATCCCTGCGGCTTCCAGGCCAGCGGGAATAACATCCAATATATTGGCCAGCGGGACACGGGCGGTTTTCATTGCCTCCGAGATCGCAAGATGGGGCGCAACAGCCGAAATGGCGACAATTTCGCAGCCGGCGTCGGCCAATTCATTGGCCAGGCCGCCAAGATAGATGCCAAGCCCGATCCGGTCTGCGGCACTGATGTACGATAAGACCCGGGATACATCCGCATGGCTCAGCATAAGCTGTAATGACGGCTGGCTGGCTCCGAGCTTTTTCTGGATCTGCTCGTAATAGAAAACCCCGGCCCGGAGGGCGAGACCTCCGATAAGACCTATCTTACGCATTCTGCATTCTTTACTGCCTGGTGCCTCAAACCCCCACAGGGATAACCCATCAGAAACCGCCTGGCCAGACAGGGGAACCGAACCGATGAGCCGCTCCAAGGCCTCTGGAACGGCGGCAAGCCTGCGGAGGGGCTCCCTTATGCGCCTCTAACGGCGCCGGCAGCCCATCCACGGGCAAAAGCACATCCGCGCCGGCGGCAGCCGAAATTTCTGACAAAGCGGCAGCTTTAATCACTCACCTGGATCAGCGCCCGGCGGCTGAATTGCGCATACGAGCCCGGCACCGCGCCCGGTGCGTTGGTTGCGCCGCTCGCCCTGACCTTGATGCGCGACACCGCGACGCCATCCGCCGCCAGGGCATCCGAGACAACCTGGGCCCGGGCTTCCGACATGTATTTGTTCGCAAGCGGGCTGCCCACGGTGTCGGCGGCGCCGGTGACGATCACCGATTTTGACGGATCGGCCAATGCCGCGCGGGCCGCCGCGGCGATCGTTTCAGACGCCGTCTTGCTGATGGCGGCCGACCAGGGTTGGAAAAACACCGGGTACGTCTTTGTGTCCGCCTTGGCGGCCGGCACAGAGGCGGCCCAGCCGGCGATGGCGACGAATGACATGACGGCAGCAATCCGGCGCATGATTGTCTCCCAGACGATTGTTTCGGGGGCGAATTCAGCACAATCTCCGGGTCATTGGCAAATGCCCGGGCGCCGATGTCAAGGCGCAGCACCCCTTGCCGCCACTTTCTTCTCCTCCCCATGCGCCTCTAACAGCGCCAGCAGCCCGTCCACGATCTGCCCCGGCGTCGGCGGGCAGCCGGCGATCATCAGATCCACGGGCAAAATCGCGTCCGCGCCGCCGAGGATGGCGGGGGAGCCTTTGAACACGCCACCATCGACCGCGCAGTCTCCCACGGCGACGACGAAGACCGGGTCGGGCATGGCCTCGCGGGTCTGGCGCACGGCCTCGGCCATGTTGCGCCCGGCCACACCGGTGATCAGCAGCACGTCGGCATGGCGCGGGCTCGGGGTGAAGGTCAGGCCGTATTGGGTGAGGTCGTAGATCAGGTTCTGCGTCGCCCGCAGCTCCAGCTCGCAGCCATTGCAGCTCCCGGCGGGCACATGGCGGATGGCGAGGCTGCGGCCGAGCTGGCGGGCCGAGGCGGCGGCGAGGCGTTCGCGCAACGAAGCCGCGATCGCGGGATCGGCGCTCCGGGGCGCGGCATGGGGCAACAGCAGATGCCGGGCGACGGTTCTCCACACCATTACAGGTCCACCCCCGAATAGGAGCCGTTGACGGATTTGTTGATCACCGGGAAATCCGCGAAAATGGCGGTGGTGACGGCATGTTCCAGCAGCGGCCAATGCAGCGTGCTGGGGTCGGCGATGAACAGGTCGGCGATCACGCCATTGTCCAGTCGCAGCCAGGTCCAGACCGCGCCGCGAAAGCTTTCCGCCACGCCGATGCCGCTGCCGCTGCCGGCGGGTGGCGTGACGGTCAAGCCGTCATCCGGCAGGCCGGCGAGCAAGGCGCGGACGAGGCGGATGCTCTCGGTGATCTCGGCCAGCCGGATGCGGATGCGCGCGGCGACGTCGCCTTCCTGTTCCACCGGCACGCTGAGGCCGAAATTCTCGTAGGGCGCATAACCGGGCGTCAGCCGGGAATCGGCAGTCTGGCCGGAAGCGCGCCCGACATAACCACCGGCCGCATAGGAAGCAGCCAGTTCCACCGGGATGATGCCGGTGCCGATCAGCCGATCCTGCAGACTGGCATAATCCTCGAACACCCGGATCAGGCTGGGCAGCTCGGTTTCCAGCGCGTCCAGCGAGGAAAGGATCGCCGCCTCGCCCTTGGGCCGGAGGTCGGAGGCCACGCCGCCGGGAACCACCATGTCCATCATCAGCCGGTGGCCGAACGCGGCATAGGCGGCGGCGCAAAACGATTCACGGTGCCAGGCGAAGCGCGCATCGAGGAACGCGAAGCCGACATCACCGGCGATGGCGCCGATATCGCTGGCATGGTTGGCGAGGCGTTCGATCTCCGCCATCACCGCGCGCAGATGCACGGCGCGCCGCGGCGGCGCGAACCCCAGCGCCGCCTCGGCGGCCTGAGCGTAGGCGAGGCTGTGGGCCACCGTGGCGTCTCCGGAAATCCGCGCGGCGAAACGCGCAGCCAGGCGCGGCGATTTGCCGCGCATCAGCGCCAGCGTGCCTTTATGCGCATAGCCGAAGCGGCTTTGCAGTTTCAGCACCTGTTCTCCACGCAAAGTGAAACGGAAATGCCCCGGCTCGATGATCGCCGCATGCACCGGCCCGACCGCGACCACATGCGCCCCCTCGCCTTCCGGCGCCGGAAAATCCGGCCAGGGGGCGGTGCCGTCCGGCGCGCGGAATTGTTCGATCGCCGGGCGCGTATCGGCGGCGCCCGTGGCGATGGCGCCGCTCATGTCGTGCGCCAGGCGCTGGAACCATGATGCGCCCGGATGTTTCAGGGCCGGATAGGCGCCCTCCGCCAGCGGCACGGCGAGCAGCGTGCCCGGCTGGTACAGCGCGTAGGCGTGCTGCGCATCCGTCCACAGGGCGACGAACCTGCCTTCATAAGCCTGCCATTCCTCATTCGTGCACAGGATCATTTGAGCCCCGCCGCGACGCCGGAGAGAAGATGGAAGAGCAGCAGCGGCATGGCGAACGCCAAAGCAAAGGCCAGCAACAGATGCAAAGCGACGAGCCCGGTCTCGACCCTGGCTTGCGCCGGCTTGGGCTTGGAAGGGGCGTCGAACAGCAGGGGCCCGAGATGGCGCAGGATCGGCACGGCGCACAGCACCATCCCCAGCCCCAGCGGCAATGAGAGCAGCGGGTCACGCTGGATGGTCTGGCTAATGATGATGAACTCGCTGGCGAACAGGCCCGAAGGCGGCATGCCGGTGAGCGCGAACATCGCCGCCGCCAGCGCCCAGCCGAGATATTTCTGCTCGCCGCCCAAGCCGCGCAGATGCGCGAAGGCGTAATGGCCGGGGGCGGCCGAGCCGCGCCAGGAAGCGGCGCGGATCAGCGCCTGGAACAACGCCGATTTGACCAGCGTATGCAGAATCATATGCAGCAGTCCGCCGAAAATCGCCGCCGCGCCGCCGATGCCGAAAGCGAACGCCGCGAGGCCGGAATGCTCGATGGAGGAAAAGCCGAAAAACCGCCTTGCATCGCGCCGGCGCGGCAAGGAAAACGCGGCGAGCAGCAGCGAGGCGAGCCCCAACGTGAGCAAAAACGGCCCCGGCTGCATCGCCCCGCCGCCGGCCGAAGCATCTTCCTGCATCACATGGCGGAAGCGCAGCAGGGCGATCAGCGCGACATTCAGCGTGAGCCCGCTCATCGCCGTGGTGACCGGTGCCGGGCCTTCGGCATAAGCGTCCGGCAACCAGCCATGCAGCGGCGCCAGCGCCGCCTTGGTGCCATAGCCGAACAGCAGGAACACGAAAGCGAGCGTGAGCAGCGTGCCGTTGAGCGCCGCGCCCTCAGCAGCGAGCGCGGAAAAACTCATGGCCGGCAGGCCCGGCCCCAAGGCCGGTTGCGCGGCGAGATAGGTGAGCATCGTGCCGAACAGCGCTAGCGCGATGCCGACGCCGCCGAGAATGAAATATTTCCACGCCGCCTCCAACGCGCTGGCGCTGCGCGTCAGGCTCACGGCCACGGTGCCGGCGATGGTCGCCCCTTCCAGCGCCACCCAGAGCAGGCCGAGATTGTCGGCATAAAGCCCGAGCAGGCAGGCGCCCAGGACGAGCTGGAACATCGCGTGATAGAGCCGCCAGCGGCGCAGGCTCAGCGCCTCCAGGCTGGCCACGACGAAACCGAGATTGCCGTACGCGGTGGTCAGCCCGACAAAGCCGGTGAGCGCGCCGAACAGCATGCCGAGCCTGTCAGCATGCACCAACCCCGCGCCCGGATCGGCAAACACGCCGAGCGTGAGCAGAAAGGTCACGCCGCACAGCAGCAGATTCGCCATCGCCCCCTGGCGCGGGGTGCCGAGCAGGCCGAGCGGCACGGCGGCAAGGAGCGGCAGCAGCGCCGCGGCGAGAGGAAAACTCAACGGCCGCGCCTTTCAATCGTTTCGATGCCCGCAAGATCGAGCGTGTCGAAATGCTCACGCAGGCGGAACAGAAACACGCCGACGACGAGAAAGGCGAGCAGCACCAGAAGGGCCACGGAAAATTCCGCAACGAACGGCATGCCCGGCATGCCGATGGCGGCGAGAACCAGGCCGTTCTCCGTGGAGAGAAACCCGATCACCTGCGCCACCGCATTGCGCCGCACCGCCATGAGCAGAAACCCGAGCAGCACCACCGAGAGGGAGAGGGCGAGATCCTCGCGGGTGAGCGACACTTCGTTGAGCGTGGTGGGCAGCACCACCAACACGGCAATGCCGATCAAGCCCAGCCCCAGGATCATCGCCAGACCGATCGGCATCACGGTTTCGACCGCGCGGATCAGGTTGAAGCGCAGCACCATTTTCCGCAGGCCGATCGGCAAGGCCACGGCTTTGATCGCAAAGGTGATCAAAGCCGTGGCGTAGAGATCGGGCGAATGCTGCGCGTAGCCCTGCCACAGCGCCGCCGCGGTCAAAGTGAGGGCCTCGGCCTGATAAAGCGAGATCATGGAAACGAGGCGCCGCTGCGAGAGCAACGCGAAGGCGCACAGCAGCATCAGCCCGCCCATCATGTGCGCCAGCGAGAAACTTAAGCTCATGCGCCGATCCTCGCCGCGACGAATAGGAACACGCCCGCCAGCACGCCGAGCAGGACCGCAACACCGAGGAATTCCGGCACGCGGAACACGCGCATCTTGGCCATGGCAACTTCGAACACCGGCAAGGCCACCGCCATCACGCCAAGTTTCACGGCCCACAGGCCCAGCCCCACGGGCCAGCTCCGCGGATCATCGGCACGCGCCATGAAGAAGGGGAAGAAGATGCTGGCGATGATGTTCAGCCACACCATCAGCCGCAGCATCCCGGCATATTCGAACAGCAGCAGATAGCGGCCGGAATATTCCAGCAGGAGCGCCTCGTGCACCATGGCGACTTCAAGATGCCCGGCCGGGTTGTCGATGGGGATGCGCCCGGTTTCGGTCAGCGCCACCGCGAGCAGGGCGACGAGCGCGAAGCCGAGGGAAATGGAAATGCCGATATGATCGCTGGCGAAGGCGGTGGCGATGGCGCCGATGTTGAAACTATGGGCGAGCAGCACGAAGCTGATCAGCACCACCAGCAGCGCCGCCTCGGCAAAGATGGAAAACAGCAATTCCCGCGCCGCCGCCGCGCCGCCGAACCCGAATCCGGTTTCCAGCCCGCCCAGCAGCGTAGACACGCGCGCGAGCGCCAACAGGCCGATGATGTTGATGAAATCGCCCAACGGCGCGGTCAGCATCCCGGTGCTGAAACCGGGCACCAGCATCGCCGCACCCGCCATGGCGGCAAAGGCCGCGAACGGCCAGACCGGGTAGAGTTCCGTGCTGGTCTCGGGAACCAAAGTCGTCTTGCGCAGCAGCCGCAGGAGGCTGCGATAAGGCTGCATCACCGGCGGCCCGCGCCGCCCAAGCAGCCGCGCCCGCAAGCGTGCAACGACTCCCGCCAGCAGCGGCGCCAGCGCAAAGACCAGCGCGATGTGCAGCAAAGTGGCGAACAGCCGGGCAAGGAGGAGAATAAGCATTAAGAAGCGCTACTTTTTGTGAACAAAAAGTAGCAAAAAAACTTTGTTATGCCGGGCCCGTGCCGTTCGGGCGCCTCAGGCCCAGCGCAACCAAAAGTTTTTGCGCCGCTTTTTTCAAAAAGCGGCCACTTTCTTGCCCTGGCCATGCTAGCCACCCTGCTCCAGCCCGAGGGCTGCCAGGAACGCCACCAGGACCAGGAACACGAAGGCCAGACGCTGGCGGATGGTGGCGCGGCGGATATATTCCGCGCCGCGCGTCAGGCGCAGCTGCAACCGGAACAAAGGCTGCCATAACAGCATGTCGGTCGGGTCGCCGCCACGCAGCAAAATCGCCTCGCCCAGCGCGCGGCGCACGGGCTGGGCGAAGCCGGTGGCACTGGGCTGGGTGGCCGGATCGCCGAAAGGCAGCCAGACCGGCGGACGGCCGAAACCGCCATTCCAGGCCGCCACCTCGCTGGTGCCGCGCACACCGTAACGCCGCAGCAGCCCGTAAGCCGCGCCAGCGGAAACCGCCAGCAGCACGGCCAGGCCCAAAAGCGCATGGCCAAACGGCAGCGGCGCGGCACCCGGCACCATCAGCCGCACCGCCGGGTCGAGACCGAGCAGCACCAGGCCCGGCAGCAGCGCCACCGGCACGCACAGCACGGCGAGCAGGCCCATGCCCACCAGTTCGGGGCGGCGCGCATCCTCGGCGGCGGCGGCGGCCAAAGTGCGCGGCCGCCCGAGAAAGCCGATGCCGATCAACCGTACCGCGGCGCTCAGGCCCAAAGCCGCGCCCAGGCCCAGCACCGCGAGCAGGGCGGTAAAGCCGATGCGGGCGAAAATCCCCCCCGTGCCGGCGGCGGCAACAACCGCATGAAGGAGCAGAAATTCCGGCGCGAAGCCAGGGCCAAGCGGCACCGCCGCCAAGCCGGACGCGCCGGCCAGCATCAGCAGGCCGAGCTTGGGCATGCCCCGCATCAGCCCGCCCAGCCAGTCCAGCGAGGCGGTGCCGGTCGCCCGCTTCACCGCGCCGGCGCCGAGGAACAGCAGCGGCTTGTACAACGCGTGCGCCACCGCGCACAGCAGCGCCCCCTGTAAGGCCAGCGCCGCCAAAACCGGATCGCCCATCGCCTTGGCGCGCAACGCAATTCCGGCGCCCACCGCGATCAGCCCGACATGCTCGACCGTGGAACAGGCGAGCATGGTTTTCAGTTCCACCTCCAACACCGCCCTGAGCGCGCCCAGCAACACCGAGGCCGCGCCCACCACGATCAGCACGGTGCCCCACCAGGGCTGAGCGGCGCTGCCGAAAACCAGAAAGCCGTAGCGGAGAATGACATACAGCGCGACTTTCACCATGCCGCCGGACATCACCGCCGAAACGCCGGCCTCCGGCGCCGGGTGCGCTTTCGGCAGCCAGCCATGCAGCGGCGCGAGCCCGGCCTTGGCGCCGGCGCCAAGCAGAATGAGCGCGAAAGCGAGGCCCGATACGGGCAGGAACAGGGCCGGGATCAGGCAGGCGGCGGCGAAAATCGCGACGCCGATGTAAAGCGGCGCCGGGGCGCGGTCGCCGCGCAGCACCAGCAGCCAGGAGGCCGCGCTCATCAGCTCAAAGCCGAAAATCAGCGTGAAGGCATCGCCCGCCAGCACGGCCAGCACCATGCCCAGCACGAACGCCCAGAAGATCGCCGAGCCGCGCATGCCCGCGATCGCAGCGGCGATGGTTTGCGGCAGCAGCAGGAACAGGAAAACTGCGGAGAGCGCATCGAAACGCAACTGCATCCCCTGCCCGGGCAGTCCAAATATCAGCGGGAGGGAGTCATGCACGGCGCTTACGTTAGCAAACCAAACTCCGCGCCGGAAGGCTCTCAGGATAAAAGGAAGTGGCCGCTTTTTG
>Ga0310811_10011760_pt1 | contig 11366 bp, 10 predicted proteins | sample YCmetagenome_FD_207642 | JGI IMG/M metagenome (GOLD analysis project Ga0310811, IMG submission 207642) | Soil microbial communities from experimental microcosm in Duke University, North Carolina, United States - YC | ecosystem: Engineered > Artificial ecosystem > Soil microcosm > Unclassified ... | reverse complement strand
AGAGCCGCTGAGTTATTCGGAGATCGTAAAGGTGGTCGGTTCGTCAAAGATATACAACCTTCTAAAATCGCTTTCGTCCAAAGAAGCGATCATTATTTTTGAACAAGTCAAAGAGAAATATAAACCAAAAACCGAAAAACGGATAAGGCTCGCCAAGGACTATACGTCAAAGAAATCATTGGAGCTTCTTTTTGAAAAGCTATCGAAAAAGCCAAAACCAGAGGCTGCTGTTTTGAAATACCTGCAACGCATTCCTGTTTTTTCCGACGCAACTCTAAATGAAAAAGGCGTTACAAAATCCTCTTTGGTGGACGAGGAGACGTCGGATTCAGTGATACGCACACTGATCAAAAATAAAGTGTTCGAAGAATTTGAAGTCACCGTCCCGCGTTTTGGCTTTGACGACTCTGCTTTAGACCACTCGGTGCTGCTGAGCGAACACCAGGAGAAAGCAAGAAACGCGATCATCAAATCCTTCGAGGAAAAGAATACCGTGTTGTTACATGGCGTTACGGGCAGTGGCAAGACGGAAATTTACATTGACTTGATCAAGCGCGCCCTAGAGGGAGGAAATCAAGTGCTTTATCTCCTGCCTGAAATTGCACTTACCACCCAAATCGTTCTTCGGCTGAAGAAGATTTTTGGGAGCGCGCTCGGCGTTTATCATTCCAAGTTTTCAGATAACGAGCGTGTGGAAGTTTGGAATGGCGTACTCACTGGAAAATTCCGATTTGTAGTTGGCGTGAGATCTTCTGTTTTTCTTCCGTTTGATAATCTTGGTCTTATCATCGCGGACGAGGAGCATGACTCTTCTTACAAGCAACAAGATCCGGCGCCGCGTTACCATGCTCGTGATGTGGCCCTGGTGATGGCACAGATGCACCACGCGAAAGTAATTTTGGGCAGTGCCACACCGTCGGCGGAATCTTATTACCATGCTATTTCCGGTCGTTATGGACTGATTTCACTCGCTGAGCGATTTGGGACCGCCGTTTTGCCTGAGGTTTTGTTTGCAGATTTGTCGGTCGAACGAAAAAGGAAAACGAACAAGGGGGAATTCACCTCTCTGTTATTGAAGGAGATCGGCGAAGTCACCTCAAAAAAAGAACAGGTAATTCTTTTCCAAAATCGGAGAGGGTATGCCCCCGTAGTTCAGTGTGAAGATTGCGGGTGGGTGCCCAAATGCATCAACTGCGCGGTGAGCTTGACCTATCATCAATTTCGGCATGCAATGGTGTGTCACTATTGCGGTTATCGTGAAGCCTTGCCCAATCAATGCCCACAGTGTGCTTCGAAAAGAATTCTCACACTCGGTTATGGCACAGAAAAAATTGAAGAGGAGTTAAAGCTCTTTTTTCCGGACGTCGGCACACGGCGTATGGACTGGGACACGACGCGAACAAAGTCAGGATATGAAGATATCATCGCCGGGTTTGAAAGCGGCGAGACCGGTATTTTGGTGGGAACGCAGATGGTGACGAAAGGACTTGATTTCGACCACGTGAGTCTAGCCGCCGTTTTTGATGCAGATCGGCTGATGCACTTTCCTGATTTTAGATCTTACGAGCGCGCGTTTCAGTTAATTACGCAGGTGAGCGGAAGAGCAGGGCGCAGGGAGAAGCAGGGTAGAGTGGTCATTCAAACCGGCAACCCAAAGCATCAACTTTTTTCTTTCGTGACAGCAAATGATGTCATAGGTTTTCTAAATGAGCAGTTGAGCGATCGTCGGAATAATTTTTACCCGCCATTCTCGCGGTTGATCGAAATCACATTTAAACATGTAGATAAGAAGGTCGTGAGGGAGTTTGCCGAACGAGTGACAAATGCTTTGAAACCTAAATTGAAAGGAATTAAAATATTAGGACCGAGCGAGCCGATGGTATCCAAAATCCGAAATGAATTTCTTCTCCATATCTTATTAAAGGTACCACGAGATCAGGGCCATTTGGCATCCGTAAAAAACGGATTGTTGGAAACGACAGCCGAAGCGTCGCGTGAGAAATTATACAGGAATGTCAGGGTGGTCTTTGATGTTGACCCCGTTTAATTTTTTCGTTGGCGTTTTTTTGAGTTGTTTTTTTTGACGAGATTAGATAAAACATTTCAAAAATGGAGTTGGCAATGATTATTGTTATTAATCTGCTGGTGATATCACCTTGGATTTACCTTTTCGTGTTACGGTTTCGTGTGATCAGAGTGCGAGCTAAAAATTGAGTTAAGTCTTCCTCGATTTTTGGCTGCTTTTCCCTTCACATCATTTTTTTAAAACCGTAATATGGCAACCGACCTAGAACACTTCCGTAATCTTGTTTCACTCTCCGCAGCTGATGGTGTCATCGAAGAAGCTGAACGCGTCGCCCTTTCGAAAATCGCCTATGATAAAGGTATTCCGTTCGATCGCATGAACGTGATGCTCAGCAAGGCAGCAGAATACCAGTATCTTATCCCTCAAAATATGATCGACCGCGAAAAGCAGTTGCAGGACATGATTGCTTTCGCCAAAGTCGATGGCGATTTTTGCAAAGCTGAGCTGGACCTGATCACGACAGTGGCCCAACGGCTTGGTTTCTCACAACAAGAACTTGAACAGTTCTTGTCGAGGGGTTGAGATCAACCCCAACGGTTTACCTTACTTCACAAATTTTATAGGATCATCTACTATATCTCCTATTGCGGGTAGCGTAAAACTTCTATTTTTAGAAATTGTTTAACCCCTAACCAGTTTATAGTCATGGCTAACGGAAAAAAAATATCCAAAAAGGATGCAATTGTTTGGGTGAAGAAGTACAAGAGCAAACATTCCAATTCCACCAATTCAATTCAGTACGATGCGAGCATAATTCAGGAATTGCTTAATATCCCAGGTTGTGTATCCGTGCGGATTCACTTTGCTGAAAATAACAACGGAACCAACTGCATGGTGCTAGTTGCGGTCGACGCTAATGGTAACGCGATTTTACCACCCAGCGATACGAGCACCACAGATGCCGCCTTTATTTTGGATGATGGGGTGACCTGTCCGCCCGTTTGCCCTAGCGGCGACCTATGACGGCGGTGCATAGCATATCGATTTATTCCCAGCAATTCGGAAGTTTGCTCATCGTTTTGCTAGGAATTCCTTTTTTCTCTCAACGGAGTCTCCCGATTCGAATTATTGTCCTCTACGGAATCAACAGCTTCGTTTTTCAAATTATTGGTATTGTGCTCGTTTACTCAAAAGGCAGCGGCATAAATGTGAACGGAAATCTTTACACATTGACAGAAGCACTGATACTACTTGGTTTTTTCTACTCGGTTTTTAATTCACCAGTGGAAAAGAAGGTCGTGGTTGCTATGAGCGTGATCTACGTGATATTATATTTTGTTTTTATGATTGACCGATGGGTTGAATTAGTTAGCTCCATTCGTACGATGCGCGACTTGGTCATTATCATCTGCTGTATCATGTATTTTTTTTATTTAATGAGAGAGATGCCGACGAACGACATTACCAAATATCCTATGCTGTGGATCGTGGCTGCGATGCTTTGTTTTTTTGCCGGCACGTTTACCCTTTCATTGTCATTGAATTATTTGGTCAAAGTATTGCACAACAATTTGCTGGTGATTTGGGCAGTCCGCAATTTTTTTCGCCTCATTTTTTGCCTCGTTGTTTGCTACGGCTTATGGCTAGACAATAAGCGATTGAGAGAGAATTTGTCGTTAACTTAGCGAGACGATGGAAGCCAGTCCTTTTTATCTTTTGCTGGCCGTGGGCACGGCGGTCATGCTGATCATGGCAGGTTCGATCGTGGTTTTTATCCTTTTTTATCAGAGAAGGATGCTCCACGAAAAACTGAAGCAGAACCAAATGGAAATCGACCATCAGGAAAAATCGCTGCGGCTGGTTTTGGAGGGGCAAGAAAATGAGCGAAGGCGAATTGCCAAAGACCTGCACGATGGTGTTCAGGCAATGATGCAGGCACTGCGTGTTTCTGTGCTTACTGTGATTCGCGACGCCGACGAAAAAGATAAAAAAGAAATTCAGGAAATGGTGAGTGAGCTAACAGAAACAGTGCGCTCTGTTTCCTGGGATCTTATGCCCTCCACGCTCGAGATGTTTGGACTGGCAAGTGCGTTGGAAGAATTTTGCGCAAGACTGAATGGAAAAATTACTGTACCTGTTCATTTTTCTCATCAAGGTTCCCCTTTTGCGCTGGCCAACGATCAGCAACTGTTGGTGTATCGCATCACGCAGGAAGCAGTGAACAATGCCATCAAACATGCGAAAGCTTCCCTCATCGAAGTGAGAATGAATTGGGATGGCGGCTTACACGTTGCGATCGCCGACGACGGAGTGGGCTTCGATGTCGCTGCATCCGATGGCTCATTGGGACTGGGCTTAAGTAACTTAGAAAGCCGTGCACGCTTGCTCAATGCTGATCTGAAATTTTTGAAGAATCAGCCAAAAGGCAGCGTGGTGGAGTTGTTTCTATCGAATTAGAAAAAATCTCTCGGCCGCCAAAATGCAGCCGAGAGAAATTCAAAAGCTTATAGGTTAATGAGTGAAGAGATCGAAACGGTCGCTGTGCCGCTCACGGTCACAAAATCGGCGACCGAGCCATTTACCTTCACTTGCGCATTCAATAAATTTTGAAAGGTAAATCGGCTAGTTGCCGCATCTTTACTGTAGGCTGCGAAATGAAATTCGTAGTCACCATCTTCCAAGTAAGCTATTTTGAATGTCTGCGAAACGGTTCCCTTCACCTCTGCGCTGCTCACTGCGTTCTTGAAGTAGATGGCGTCGTCGCCTTGCGCCTGGGTTTCGGTCGCGGCATTGAAAGTCCCTTTTTTGTACGCATAGACGATGATCTTGTCGGCATTGGAGCTGTTTTGCTCAGCATATGTGCCGCTCACCATCCCGGCCTTCGCTTTGTCAACCACTCGAACAGAGGCGTTTAGATTATCCGCATTCACGAACGCATAGCGAATAGTGTTGTCTGCAGACCAACGGATGGATTTGCGCACATCAAAATCCGCAACGATCGTCGTTGTCGCGTTGGCTGTCAGGTTCCAGGTTTTAGCCACCGTCACCTCGATATTGCCAGCCGCGCCCAGCTTGTACTTGGCGTTGTCTACCGTCTGGACATAACATCCGGGCGTATTGCCGTTGGCATCGTGGTCTACGTCAAGCACAAATGTGATTTGACCATGGGTACCCGATGCGAGCTGCGTTGTTCCCAGGGAAGTAACGTTTCCCTCCTGATATGCTTTCAAGTCAATGGTTTGCGTGTTGAAACCGGAAATTGCTTTTCCATCCACACGCACCGCGGTGACCGTGACAAAAACACTTTTTATGGAAGCATCGTCAGAGGGAGCATCAGTCATTTGGATTTCGGCAGTGCCTACACCGGCGGGCTCGTCTTTATGACAAGCTGCAAGCCCAATAAGAAATACAAAAGCCAAACTTCTCCATTTACCAATTTTCATTTTCATAGTTTTTTGGATTTGTTCCGCCTAGGTATACGGAACCAATGCGTGGCGTAACTCGCTCAAAGACCATTCAAGCGACGAGTGACGGAACAAAAACTACGAGTTGTCAGAATCGAGCGGCTAATAGCGGAGCTACAAATAAATTTTTTTGTAGTTGTTTTGACGACTTGCCCGCTTACTCCAACTCTAAAATCAATGATGTCATTGGCGGCAAATTAATTTCATCTGAAATTTGAATGGAAGCGTCGGTTAAAATGTTTTTTGCTTTTGTCTTTCCCTTGATCGATTCAGCAAAACGATGCGTACTTAATTTTACCTCCTTTGTATTTCCATTCAAGATCACCATCACCGTCTGTTCTCCCAGGGTTCTGAAATAAACGTAAACATTGTCTTGCGGGATAAAATGAGTGAGCTTGCCTTTATGGATCACGGTTTTTGATTTCCGCCAATTCAATAGTTTTTTTAAAAATTGGTATGCCAACTGCTGATCCGATGTTAAATTCGATTGCTTGAAAAAATCAACCCGATCTCCCGCCCAACCACCATAGAAGTCTTTCCGAAGCTCAGCATCACCCTCCCCTTTATCACCGTCCATCAGCGCTTCAGTTCCGTAATAGAGCTGTGGAACTCCACGAGTAGTCAGCAAAAAAACTAAACCCATTTTGAATTTATTTAAATCTCTACCCACTACCCGATAGTATCTTGTCAAGTCATGATTGTCGAGGAAAGTGAGATTTTGATTTGCATCTGGATATTGAAAATCTTGACTCAACACATCGTACAACCGCGCGAGGCCACTCTCCCAACCCGCGCCTTCATTCAGTGCCCTGTGAACTGCAAAGCACAATGGAAAGTCCGTCACCGAGGGAAGATTGGAGTCATAGCCGTCTGCATTCTTTGCTCCTTTTTGCCAATATGCCGTTGGGGAAATGGCGTTGAGCCAAGCCTCGCCTACGATCGAAAAATTGGGATATTGTTCAGTAAGGGCATTCGCCCAGCGCTTCATAAAATATTTGTCGTTGTACGGATACGTGTCCATCCGTATCCCATCGATGCCGGCGTATTCAATCCACCACAATGAGTTTTGGATAAGGTATTCCGCGAACAACGGATTTGTTTGGCTGACGTCGGGCATCGTGTTATCGAACCAGCCATTCAACATTTGAATTGAATCTGCCTTCGATTTGTAAGGATCTGGAATCACGCCATTTCTAAAATTGGATCGTGTGAACGCCGGAAATTGATGGATCCAATTTTGCTCGGGCAGATCCTTCATTAACCAATGTTCGCTTCCAATGTGATTCATCACCATGTCTTGAATAATCTTGATTCCCGATTGATGGGCCTTGTAGATAAGTGCAACATATTCTTCATTTGATCCAAAGCGCCTGTCTACACTGTACAAGTCGGTGATCGCGTAACCGTGATAACTGTCGCGTTTTTGATTATTCTCCAAAACGGGATTGATCCAAATCGCCGTCGCACCTAAATCTTTTACGTAGTCGAGATGATCCGATATCCCTTTGAGGTCTCCTCCGTGCCTACCGTAAGGCTTTTCGCGGTGCGTTCCCTGAAAAACTCCCGGGATGGTGTCGTTTCTTGTGTCGCCGTTGGCAAAGCGATCGGGAAATATCAAATACACGACGTCACTGGAGCCGAATCCCTGCGCCCGATCGGTGGCCGAGGACTTGTTTTTCAATTCATAATTAACCGTGAACGTCTTTTTTTGAGATTTAAATTGGATGGGTACCAAGCCGGCTTTTGCTGTTTGATCGATCTGAAGTCTTAGAAATAGGTAATGCGGGTTCTCCACCTTGACTTTCTCTTTGATGTTGACACCGGCGTAATTTGCAGTCGCCTCGTACTCGTTGATCGACGCATCGTGCTTATAGAAAAGAACTTGGATCTCCGTCTGACGCATGCCCACCCACCAGTTGGGTGGCTCAATTCGGTCGAAGGTGGCGGGAGCATTTTTTTGGGAGGAGGCAATAAAGGGAACAAAAAGAGCCATTCCCAACAGGGCCTGTCTACAAATATGGTTCATAAGTGACGAATTGTTACGGGTGGAACTTGACGTAAGAAAGATGTTGATTCTCAATCTCTTTAATTTGGCACAATTATGTAAATTTAACCTGGATTATTTCTTGGCGACCATTGTGCGAGCCCAAACGCCTCTACAATTCGTTCACGGCAATGATTCTAAAGATTCCCCTGATTCCTAGCGTGGTCTGTGTCAACATCATGACAGATAGGTCGCGGGATCAGAAACGTTCAAATGGTATAATCACTGTCTAAAATTAATAGTTGTAGCCTTCCATGAATTTCAATCAAGTCACTATCAAGGATATCGCGCGGGAGCTTGGGATCTCACCTTCCACAGTTTCGAGAGCACTTAAGGATCATCCGGACATCAGTCCGGAAACCAAAAAAGCAGTCAACGAACTGGCAGAGAAGCTGAATTATCAGCCCAATATTGTTGCCTTGAACCTTCGACAAAGGAAGACCAATACGATTGGCGTTATTATTCCAGAGATTGTTCATTTCTTTTTCTCAACCGTCATTAGTGGTATAGAAGATATCGCCTATGAGGCCGGCTACAACGTGATCTTGGCTCAGTCGAATGAATCATATCAGCGCGAAGTGACTGACATGAAGGCGCTCTTCAATACTCGAGTTGACGGTATGTTATTGTCCATTTCCCGTGAGACTACCAATTTCGATCATATTGATTCGATTGTGAACAAAGGGATGCCCGTTGTATTTTACGATCGTATGTATAACAGTCCTTCCTGCAGCAAAGTGATTGTTGATGACTATTCCGGTGCCAAGGAGGCGGTTCTCCACATGATCGATCAAGGGTGTAAAAAAATTGCACACCTCATTCCTTCACCCAATTTGATGATCAGTATTGATCGCTTGAAAGGGTACCAAGATGCACTGAAGGAGCGAGGCCGGATGCCATCTTTGCGAGCACCGACCCTCTGGCGATGGGTGCAGTGATGTCGATCAAAGCAAAAGGATTGAAGATACCGGACGACATCGCCATCGTTGGATTCAGCAATTGGTTCTTTGGAGAACTACTGGAACCGTCGCTCACTACAGTGGACCAACCGGGCTTTGAGATGGGCCGTGAGGCGGCACGCATCTTAATTAAGCAGATCGAGATGAAGGAGAAAGGACAAGAACTAGTACATGAAACCAAAATCCTGAAGACGAAACTGATCATCCGCAATTCATCCTTGAAAAACGGCAAGAAGGGAGCTTGAGGGTTGAATTCGCAATCGTTTTCTGTCATTTAAATTTCCTTAAAGAAGTAAATCAGGAGCAAATCAGCGTATTTGGTAAACTGATTTTATTGTTATGCCATTTCATCGATCTACCGGCCGGCGATTAGGGAGCCTGGAAGAAAACTCGGTTCTGGGCAAAACTACGTGCGGCCAATTCCGGGTTACAGCGTATTCCCCTTCACTATTTCAAATCACCGCCAGTCGCGATGATGCCTTTGAAAACTTTTCCTATTCGGTGGTGGTTCAGCCAAGTCCTCAAAAGATCGACGTGCAAGATGTGGGTGACCAGCTCGTGATCGGAACAAACGACATTACACTAGTGGTTGAAAAAAAGCCGGTCCGTTTTTCGTTTCATACACGCGACGGCAAGGTCATCTCGGAAGACGACGCCCTCGGCATCTCTTGGATTGGAGACCAAGTGGCCTGCTACAAAAAAATGCAAACCGGTGAGCGATTTATTGGGCTGGGCGAAAAAACAGGGAACCTCGATCGCAAAGGAAGCGCTTATCAAAACTGGAACACAGATGCTTTTGCTTATCACTCGGGTGCCGACCCAATATATTCGTCGATTCCATTCTATATAGGGATACACAACCACCTTTGCTACGGAATATTCTTTGACAACTCACACAAATCGTTTTTCAACTTTGGTGCTTCCAATAACCGATTTTCGAGTTTCGCAGCGGATGCAGGGGAGATGAATTATTATTTCATCTATGCCGGTTCGATCGGTGATATAATTCGACAATACACCGACTTAACGGGACGTATGGAGATGCCCCCCCTTTGGGGACTTGGCTATCAGCAATGTCGCTACAGCTATTACCCCGACAAGGAAGTGACGAGCATTGCGCGCACATTCCGCGAAAAGGAAATCCCGGCAGACGCCATGGTGTTGGACATCCACTATATGGATCAATACAAAATCTTTACGTGGGACCAAAAGCGATTTCCAAATCCACAACAAATGATTGCTGACTTGAAGAAGATGGGCTTTCAAACAGTGGTGATGTGCGACCCGGGAATCAAAATTGAAAAAGGGTACGAGCCTTACGATGACGGCGTGAATAAGAGTGTGTTCCTGAAATATCCCGACGGAGAAAACTACAGCGGGCAGGTGTGGCCGGGCTGGTGCCATTTTCCCGATTTTACCGATCCTAACACGCGAGCTTGGTGGGGAGAAAAAATTAAGTCCTATGCTGACATTGGTGTAGAAGGATTTTGGAACGACATGAACGAGATCGCCACGTGGGGCCAGGCATTGCCAGAAAACATTGAGTTCAATTTTGAAGGCAATAAAGCGACTACCAGGAGAGGAAGAAATGTCTTTGGGTTTCAGATGGCGCGCAGCACGTACGAGGGCGCAAAAAAAATGCTCAAGGGCAAAAGGCCATTCAACCTTACTCGATCAGGCTTTGCCGGAGTGCAACGCTACTCAGCCATCTGGACCGGCGACAACGTAGCCAGCGATGAACACATGATGCTTGGCGTTCGATTGGTAAATAGCCTTGGACTTTCGGGCGTGGCTTACGCGGGTTACGATACCGGTGGCTTTGTGGGCGATGCCAACTCGAGATTATATGCACGGTGGATTTCCATCGCCTCATTGTCTCCTTTTTTCCGCACCCACTCGATGATCAATTCTCGCGACAGCGAACCTTGGAGTTACGGAGAGGAAGTGGAGATGATTAGCCGCAACTATATTCGCCTCCGATATCAACTGCTTCCGTATATCTATTCCATTTTTAAGGAAGCTTCCGAAAAAGGAATGCCGATTCAACGATCACTTGCGATAGATTACACGCACGTGCCGCAAGTTTACGATAGTACCTATCAGCACCAATACCTTTTCGGACCGAATATTTTAGTGGCGCCCATAGAAAGCTACAAGGAAATCGCTAAAGTTTATCTGCCCGAAGGAGAGTGGTATTATTTATATTCCGGAAAAATTTTCTCGGGCAATCAGGAAATCATGATCGAATGCCCTGTTCACAAACTTCCCGTGTTCATTCGGGCGGGATCCATAGTACCAGTTCAGAAATCAGTGATGAACACCGCGGAAAAAACGAATGAATTGATAGTGCACGTGTACAGCGGAAAATCAGCCGGTCATTTCAATTTTTATTTTGACGACGGCGAAACTTTTCAGTACCAAAGAGGAGAGTTCATTAAACGAGAGATGCATTATAAAAGCAATAAGGTGGTCATTGGAAAAACAGAGGGGGCGCTTAAATCGTCGTTTGATAAAATAGGTTTTATTTTCCATGGTTTCTCAGGCGAGAGAGTCACCGTGAACGGCCAGCCTAAGGTACTTCAGCAGGGTACTCATTCCTTTTTTCTGCCGCTCGAGAAATTTGATCCTTTCTTCGATCCAGACTCCATGGGCGAAGAGCAAGTGATGACCCTGCAGCTCGACTATTCCTCCGATGCGATTGAAGTAAACTGGTAAGAAAAAATGTACGATTTTAGATGCACGAAGAACGATGTCGCCTTCAAGCGTTCCGTAGATCGTAAATTGTAAAGCGTAAATTGACTGTCTTAAATCAATCCAAAGATGACTTTATCTGCTAAGCCAAGACTTTCCTTTTGGCAAATCTGGAACATGAG
>Ga0310811_10011759_pt1 | contig 11366 bp, 7 predicted proteins | sample YCmetagenome_FD_207642 | JGI IMG/M metagenome (GOLD analysis project Ga0310811, IMG submission 207642) | Soil microbial communities from experimental microcosm in Duke University, North Carolina, United States - YC | ecosystem: Engineered > Artificial ecosystem > Soil microcosm > Unclassified ... | reverse complement strand
TCGGCCTTGATCGCCCCCTTGCGGGTGATCCACAGGTCCCGGCCCAGGTGATGCTCCCGTTCGGTGTAGTTGTGGTGGCAGTTGATGACCTGCACCGTCATCGCCCGCTCGCTGTCCGGCTGCGCCGGCCTGATCACCTGCGCGAGGGACCGCAGCAGTTCCCGGTTCATCCGCGCGCGGGACTCGAAGGCGTACTTCTGCGCCCAGAGCATGTCCTTGATGTACGCATCGAACTCGGGCGTGCCCTCGGTGAAGTACGCCAGGTCCGGGTCCTCGAGGGTGACGAGGTATTCCTTCATCAGGCCCTTGGCCTTGCGGATGTGGTAACTCGCCAGCTGGTTGCCGATGCCGCGCGACCCGGAATGCAGTACCGTCCAGACCTTTCCGCGTTCGTCCAGCGAGATTTCCACGAAGTGGTTACCGCTGCCCAATGTGCCGAACTGCGTAATGGTCTTCTTCTGCTGCTCGGCGGAAAGGTCGGTGAACGGCGTCCCCACGACCCCGAACACGTCACGGTAGCCGTCGCTGTAGCCGAGGTCGCGCCCCTTGCCGACGCCGGCGGGCACGCGCTCGGACACCAGCGACAGCAGCGGCTCGAGGTCATCCGGCAGGTCCGCGGCGGTGTAGACGGTCTCGGTCGCGATCATGCCGCAGCCCAGGTCAACCCCCGCGAACGACGGAACGATGGCGCCTTCCGTCGGAATCACAGACCCAACGGTGGCGCCGATTCCGATGTGCGCGTCGGGCATGAGCGCGACATGCCCCGGTACGAAGGGCAGCCTCGTGGCCCGCCGTGCCTGAGCGCGGGTCCCCTCATCGACATCGCTGCCCCACACGCGCAGCATGTCGTGCGCCTTACTCATCATTCATCCTTTACGAGAACGGATAAGAGAGTGCTCCTGGCGGCATTCAGATAATGCGCGGGCACCCCGTCGCAGCGAAAAATGCGCGCTGCATGCTTCAAGGAATACCAGCGTCTTGATTTCCAGGTCAAAGGAATATTCAACTGTCGAGCCGCGTAATCTCGCAGGACGAGGAAGCCAGCTACGGTGGCAGCGAGGGTCGCCTTGCGGGCGCCCGCGTAGGCGGTGCCGGGAGGCCCTGACCATGTGCGGCGGGAGGAAGCCGTGACTGAGCCAGACAACGGCCAAGGCCTGGGCGGCGACCCTGGGCAGGACGGTGGCCGCGACGCTGGCGCCGTGCTCATGGACGCCGTGCGGGCCGGCCGCGTCCCCGGAGCCGTCGCCGCCGTCGGCCGGGGTGCGGTCACCACGGCCACCTGGGTGGCCGGACATGCCGACGCAACGCCGGGGGCGGAGCGACTCATGCGGTCCGGCACGCTGTTTGACCTGGCATCGCTGACGAAGGTCGTCGGCACGGCCACCGCGGTCCTCGCCCTGGCCGGCCAGCGCGGCCTGGGGCTCGACGACCGGGCGGGGCGGTACCTGCCGCACTTCGGCGCGCTCCGCGACGTCACGGTCAGGCAGTTGCTCGCGCACACCTCAGGGCTGCCGGACACCCGCAAGTTCTACGAGTGGTGCGCCAGCCGGGATGAACTGCTCCGTGACCTGCACGCCACGCCCCTGGAAGCGCCGCCGGGCACCCGGGTAACGTACTCCGACCTGGGATTCATGGCCCTCGGCGAGATCGTGGCGACCGTGGCCGGCGAGCCACTGGACGCCGCCGTCGGCCACCTTGTCACCGGCCCCCTCGGCATGACCCGCACTGGCTACCGCCCGGCCGCCGGGGGCCGAGCCGATCCGGAAGGCAACTCCGGTGCGGAAGGCAACTCCGGTGCGGAAGGCCGCGCCACTGTGCCAGACGGCGCCCACGCGCACGGCGACGGCTTCGCCGCTACCGAGCGAAAGCCTGACGGCACCTCGTGGACCGGCGTCGTGCACGACGAGAACAGCAGGCTCATGGGCGGCGTCGCCGGCCACGCCGGCCTGTTCGCCCCTGTAACCGACCTGGCGGCGTTCGCGGCCTGGTGGGTGGAGGAGGACGACCTCGCGGTGCCGGCGCGGCTGCGCCGCGAGGCTGAACGCCTCCAGACCCCCGGGCTCGGCGGCTGCCGCGGCCTCGGGTGGGTCCGCCAGGGCGACCCCTATCACATCCTGCGCGGCACCTGGCCGCCCGACTCGGTGTCGCACACCGGCTTCACCGGCACCAGCCTCGCGATCGACACGGAAACCGGGACGTGGGCGGTCCTGCTGACGAACGCCGTCCACTTCGGCCGGCACCCCGAAGCCATCCGCACCCTGCGCCGCGAATTCCACGCTGCCTTCGCCTCGAGCAGCCCGCCAAGGGCCACCTAGCGTCGCGCGGGCGTCCACTTTGAGGCGGTATGCGGAGCGCTGGTGGACTTTTATCTGACAATTGGTATCAGGGCAGGTCAGAGGTCCACCGGATATCCTGGAGTCAGGTAAAAGTCGGGAGTCAGGAAATGCCGCAAAAGACAGTCAAATGACAGAATGCGCTAGTCCAGGCCACGATCTTCAAGAAGTGCGACGGCGCCGGCCACAAGCCCGAGACCAACAAGGCATGCCACCGCTGCGCTCATGCGGAAGCACCATATCGCCAGACACTGCGAGCGGCTGCCCCGCATGCTGCGGGGCTTTTACAGGTAGTCGCGTTTGCGCATCCAGACGAGGGTGACCCAGCCCCAGATAGGGGGCAGGTAGGAGGTGAACAGGCGCTGGATGAAGACCGCGGCGGTGGCGTCGGCCTCGGCGACGCCGGCTGCGGTGAGGCCGAGGATCAGGCCTGCTTCCACCACGCCCATGCCGCCGGGGGAGGGGGAGGCGCCGCCGATCATCGCGGCCAGCCTGATGATCACGATCAGGATGGGAAGCCGGAGATGGTCATCGAAGGCGCGCAGCGAGACCGACAACGCCATGGCTATCAGCAGTTCCCGCGCGACCGCGCCGCCTCCCAGGAGCGCCAGCTTGCCCGGAGAGCGGGCTACTTCCTTGAAGTTGCCCAGGATGTCATTCAGTTTCGGGCGTGCCTTATCGGCGGCCAGCCTGCGCAGCCTGGGCACCGCCAGCAGCAGGCCGGCGGCCAGCGCGGCCAGCACCACGGCGGCCAGGAGGAGCCATACCAGTTTGGAGTCTCCGCTCAAGTGCGAGCCGGTGTCGAGGTGGATGGACCCCCAGGCAAACGGCAGCGAGATCACGAGCAGCACCAGGGTCGTGACCCAGGAGACGGCGGTCATGATGGCGCCCGAGCTCAGCGCGGCCGACGTGTCGTAGCCCTGCTGCTGAAAGAAGCGAACCCGGGTGGCGAAGACCGCTGCGGTCCCGCCTGCCAGCGCGCTGAACGTGTTGGCGATCTCGGTGCCCAGCACCCGTCCGAACGGCAGTGGCCCGGCCACGCTGCCGATGCTTTCCACGGCCGAGGCGGCGTAGGCGAGCTGGGCGAGGAGGAACGCCATGATGACCCAGAGCCAGTTGGCTCCGATCACCGTGTCGAACGACTTGGAGACGTCGAGGAGCACGCCGATCAGGGCCCAGCCGCCGATGAGAGTGCCGATGACCATGATCAGTGTCGGCCAGCTGATCCGGCGGGGTTCTAGCAGCGTCGGCAGTTCGATCGAGGCGGCCTGGGCGGCGCGCTGCCGGACATCTGGCAGCAGGTCGCGCTTGCGCCGCAGATCCCGGCGGAGTGCGGGATCGAGCGCCGGCGCGTGCAGCTGGCGGAGAGCGGCTTGGAGGATCTCCGGCGGCAGGCACCGGGCCGCGGCGCTAGCGGCCCGTTCGGCGCCGACGAGCAGCGCCGTCGTGGCCATCGCACCGGCTGCGTCCCGGTCGAGCTGATCCGGCGACGAGCCCGATGAGGCGTTGCGGAACTCCGTCAGGATCATGGTGTTAGACGCCGGTTCTGCTCGCAGCGTGTCGCTGCCAATGGCACCGTGGGCGATCCGCGCCTGGCGCAGGATCAACAGCTGCCGGTAGAGGTCATCGAGGACGGCGTCGCTGATCTCGGTGGCGTCGGCCTCGGCCAGATCCGGGCCTGCGGGCAGACGGCAGACCAGCAGCGCGTCCTTGGCCGGTCCCGCGGTTCCGGCCTCGACCAGCTCGGGCACGGCGGCACCCGCCTGGCCGGCCCGCAGCATGAGGTAAGCCTCGCGTTCGACCTGCTGCAGCCGGGTAATCGTGAAGGTCGGCCCGGAATCCCGGTACAGCAGGAACCGGCCCGCCTTGGTGAGCAACCTGGCGTCGGCCGCATCCCGGCCGTAGACCTCGATCCCTAGCCGTCCGCCGGGCGAACCGTCCGGGCGTGTCTCGGTGGCCCGGTACCTCGCGACTCCCCAGACCTGCCGGGGTGCCGGGCGCACGTCGCTGGCACCGACGCCTATCTCCCGCAGCAGCAGCCGCACATCGTCGGCCGATAGCAGACCGAGCGGTGAGCCGAAGACGAGCCGGACCGCCACCGCCGCCCCCCAGCCGATGGCCAGGCTGCCGCCGACGTTGAGCGGCAGCCCGTGGCCCCCGACAGCCGTGGCCAGAGCCGTCAAGGCGATGAAGATCTCGACGAGCCGCTGCATGCCCCGTGACAGGTACGGCAGGGCCGCCGTGGCCACCGCCATGAACAAGGCGATCCGCAGCACCGGAAAACTCAGGTCATACCCGCCGATTACCACCCCAGCGGGCCGCCCGCCCCGGCTTCCCAGCACCGCGATCAAGATCCCGCTCACCACCGCCGCGCCTGCCGCGCTCAGCCCGATATCCCGCGCGACCACCCAGCGGCGCGCGATCAGCGCCAGCGCCACGAGCACGATGACCACGCCCAGCGAACCAGCCTGGTAGACCACCGTCACCAGCCAGGTGATGCTCCACGGCGGCGGATGAATGACCTGGACGATGGCCCGGTCAACGCGGGAGTTGTAGCGGATGATCAGCAGGCAGCACACCAGTGCCAGCACGGCGCAGGCCAGGCGCACCCCGTCTGTTCCGCGCCGTCGGCGCAGTCCGTCGCCGGCCGGGGCGAACACCACCGAACGCCAGCTGCGCAGCAGGCCCGGGCGGGGATGAGGCTTCACCCGCGTCGCGGGGACGGCAGCCTGCGGGCGGCTCTCCTGCGGATCTGCCGCCACCGGAGCGCCGCGCAGCTTCCGTCCCGGCGGGCGGATGCCGGGTGAGCCGCCCGGCCCTTCAGCGGCTCGTGGCACTGCTCGCGTCCGTGAGGAGCTTCACCGCACTGGCCGCGCTTCCCCGCCCGCGGCGCTTTGTGCACCACCCGCGGGGACTGCGCATGCCTGGAGTGCTCACCTTCCGATGATGCGCGGGGACGCACTGCCCGTGATCACCCGTGCAGGGTGATGAATCCGAAGCCGCCGCAGGGACGACCCGCCAGGTGCGACTCGCGCGAGGCTGAACCCCGTGAGCCCGGAGCCGGTTCAGCCCGTCGGCGGCAGGCCGGGGGAGGGAAAAGGGCCGTCCCCGCCACCGGGTGCGGTGGCGGGGACGACGCGGAGCAAGAACCCGTTCTGGATCAACTAAAGCTCAGCCGGGGTGGACCGGGAAAGCCGCGCACTAAGCGGTACCCGGCCGCTGAGCGCGGCTAGTCGCGCGTGAGGTGCAGTACCGGGATCGTCCGGATGCCTGCGGTCTTCTTCTCGTAGTCACCGAAGCCGGGCATGCGCTTGACCTGCTCGGCGTAGATGCGGTCGCGTTCTTCCCCGGTGACCTCGGTGATCTTGACGGGGAACGTGTCCGACCCAACCTCCACGGTGGTCTGGCCCGCCGCGGTCAGGTTGCGGTACCAGTCGGGGTGGGCCGGCGCGCCGCCCTTGGAGGCGAAGATGTAAATCGAGCCGTCGCCGTTTTCGGCTGGCAGGTACACCAGCGGGCTGACGTACTCCTTGCCACTCGTGCGGCCGACGTGGTGCACCAGGATCATCGGCGCGCCCGCGAAGGGACCGCCCACGCGGCCTTCGTTAGCGCGGAACTCGTCGATGATGCCTTGGTTCCAGTCATTTGCCTCAGGCATAGCGTTCCTATCTATCCGTTCCTGACCAGCTTTGCGCATACCGGAACAACAGCTAGCTGGTGACGAATTCCGTGGCCGCGGCGCGGATGTCGTCGTCCTCCGTGAATGCGCGCCATGCGCCGGAACTCGCCAGCCGCCGGGGGTTGACGAGGACAGCCCGGGCGGTCTCCGTTGCCTCGGGCGCGAGTGCCGCGGCGCCAGGGATGCCCTCAGGCAGCGCATCGCCGCCAGCGCGACAGGAAGGTATTTTCCCTCGCTGAGCGGCTCGGTCAGCGCCGCGAGCACTGGCACCGCCGCGGTGGCGTCGCCGGTGATGCGCCAGAGCGCCTGGGCGGCCTCGGCGCGGGCCCAGTCGTCCCTGGCCTGCAGAAGCTCGCGGAGACGGCCTTCCAGCGGTGCGGCGAGCGGGCCGAAGTCAGGCGGGTACCGCAGCAGCCTGCCCCTGCCGGTCTCCCCGCCGAGCGCGCTGGCCAGCAGCGGCGCAGCCGCCGAGGCGTCGCCGGACACCCGGCACAGCGCCCAGGCGGCCAGGTGAGATCCCGCCGCCGCGTGCCGCCGCAGCTCCTCGCTCGCGGCACTGGCTGCGGGGCCGATCGCCCCGAGGGCCTTCGCGGCGGCGGGTCCGGGGAACCGGTCCGGCTCGGCCCAGTCCAGGACACTGCGGAGTTCGGGCACCGCCGGCGCGGCCTGCGCGCCCCAGTTGCCGATGATGTCGCAGAACTGTGCGGCGATGGCCGGGTGGTGCCCGGCATCGCGCAGCCAGCCGATCACCGCGTCCAGCAGTTCAGCGTGCGGGTCCGCGGCGCGGACGACCGCGCTGACATGGGGCAGCGGGAGCCAGGGGAGAAGGGGGTGCCTGCCATGGAAGGCGCTCTGGAGCGGGAACCCGAGGCGGCTCCCGGTGAGCCGGGACCGCAGATGGGGGGATGGCCCGCGTGTCGCCTAGCCGCGCCAGCGCCCACACCGCGGCGTCGCTGACGGCGCCCTCGTCATCCAGGTCGGCGTCTCCAGGCGTGTCGTCACCGGCTAGCGCGGCCAGCTGGTCCGCGTAGCCGGCCGCGTCCCGGCCGAGCCCGCCAAGCAGGTACGCCGCTGAGAACCTGACCGCTGGTTCCGCGGCGGTCAGCTCGCCCGCCAGGTACGGCAGCAGGCCGTCGCCCACCACGCGCCATTCCTGGGTCAGGGCGGCAACCCGGTCAATCGCCGCCCTTCGCTGGGCCGCGTCGCCGCGCTGGCTGACGCCGACGGAGTATTCCAGGGCGACGGCCGGGTGCTCGGCGAGCAGCGCGCCGGTGCCAGCCACCAGGCCGGCCGGTGCCGGGCCGAACCAGGCGCTGTCCCCCACCGGGCCGCGCTGGGGTCCGTCACGGCGCGGATGAGCAACGGCAGGTGCCGTCCGGCTGGCTCGCCAAGCTCGGCTAGGCCGTGCACGGCGGCAAGCCGCAGCTGCAGGTCCTCGGTACCGGGCGCCGTCATCGCGGTGAGTTCGCGCTGGACGTCGCGGGCCGCGTCGCTCTCCTTGCTGGCGGCGACCGCGGCCGCCATCGAGACGACGATGTCGCAGCGGATTCCCGTTTCTGGCTCGGCCGTGAGCCGTGCCCGCAGCGCACTCAGCGCGCGCTCGGCGTTAAGGCCGCCGTTACCTGCCAGGTAAACCGTGGCCCGCCGGACGGTCGCGACGCTATCGCTGAGGAGGCCGAGCAGCGCCGTGGTCGCCGCGTCGATAGCGGGACCCCACGCCGGGTCAACCTGCTTCACGTGGGGCAAGGTCGCCTCATAGGCCAGGCTCGTGATGAGCTCGATGACCTCGACCCGGATGCCGCTCTCGGGATCCGCGGCCAGCTTGACCAGGAACGGCAGGACGGCGGGGGCGGCAGGGCAGATCCAGCCGCCCTGATGGAAGACGGCGCTGTCCAGCTTCCTGATCGCCTCGGCCGCCAGTTCGGCATCCGGGTCGGCGCAGGCCCGCAGCAGGCCCGGCACGTCCGCGGCGGTGCCGTAGTTATGCCGCAGCTCGCCCCACGCGACCGTGTCCAACTCGTCCCACGACTGTGCTGTCACGCGTACAGACTGCCGTCGGGTCGCTCGACAGGCGACCGAATTACCGGGAACGGTGGCGAGTGCTCCGGTTGATCAGGTGATGTCCTGGTTGATCACGCGATGCGCCGATGCCCGCTGGCATCGTTCCCGGACATGATGCCGGTCCTGCCGGCGCTGGCGGCCGCCTCAGGACTATGGTTTCTGGTGAACCGTAGTTGTAGCGGAGGAGAACATCGTGGCTGTGCGAAAGCTCGACCCGCGGGGCCGTGCCGTGGTCATCGCCCTCACGGCGGCGCAGGCGGTCATCGGCACGCTCACCGTCCGGGACATCAGCAAGCGCCCGGCGGAACACGTCCGCGGCCCGAAGCTCTTCTGGAAGATCTGGGGCGGCACCAACACCCTGGGCTCAGCCGCCTACTGGCTATTCGGCCGCCGCAAGTAACCCGCTGCCGGGCGTAAGGCACTGAGGCCGGAAGCCGCCAGTTGGGTTCGCGCCTAGCTATCCGCTGCTATCCGCTCAGATGGCGTGCCTCAGCTGCTCCATTGGCACGAACGAGCCGTGGAACGAGAAGGACTGCCGGTAGGGCAGCAGGACGCGAGCTAGGGGAGTGGCCCGGACGTTCTTCGCGTCGAGCACCCAGAACTCCGCGCGGTTCTCCGGCATGATGTTCACCATCGAGAGAAGCCAGCCGTCGCCTTCGGGCGCGTCCTCGGAACGCGGGACGAACAGCGGTTCCTGCGCGACGGCCCCCGGCGCGAGCTCGTGCACGGCGACTGTCTTGTTGTCCCAGTCGAGCGCCGCGATGCCCTTCTCGTGGCGGAAGTACCCCCAGCGGTAGCGGCTCATCTGATAGCGGCCGTCGTTGCGCGGCATCTCGCCGATCGAGCCCGGGACGTGGTACTGCTTCGGCACGCTGTTCTCGTCGCCGAGGTCGAATTCAAGGCGGGTGATCTGCGCGATCCCTTCCTCGATCGTGGACAGCGTGCCGATCGTGGTGGGGAAGAACGAGAAGCCGTTGCCAGGCGAGATCGTCGCGTCCACGTAGACCTTGTCGCCCTCGGTGAAGGCGTTCATGATGTGGCCGCTGAACGTGTTCGGCAGGTGGAACCAGCGGATGTCGTCGACCGAGCCGTCGCGGCGCATGATGCCCCAGGCGCTCGGCTTGGACGGGTCATAGTTGTAGAAGTCGCCGCCGGCCTTCATGCGCTCCTCGTCCACCGTAAGCGGCATGACGTCGAAGATCACGTGCTCGCGCGTCACCGCGAAGTCGTGGCTGAGGCCGGGGAACGGCGTCTTGAAGGTGTCCTCGCGGATGAGGTTGCCGTCCTTGTCGGCGACCTGGAGCGCCATCACCGGCTCGATGTAGGAACCGTCAGCGAACAGGCCGAATCCCCACCACTCGCCGGTGACCGGGTCGAGCTTGGGGTGAGCGCAAACGGAGATGGACTTGAGCTTGCCGTTGAAGTCCCACTTGTCGCGGGTGTCGAGCGTCTCGGGATCGAGCATGAACGGGTGGCTGTCTTCGCGGAGCGCGAAGAGGCGGCCAGCGTGGTAGTGCGCGTACGTGTTCCCGGTGTTGTCCCGGTCGGCCTGCGGCGCGTCCGGCTCGTCGGTGTGCTTGTTGCGGTACTTGCCGTAGAGGCGACGGCGCGCTTTCATCTCCGCGAGGAGGCGGGGAGTCCGGACGTAGCGCGAGAGGAAGTCGACGTGGCCGTCCTCGAAGCGGAGCATCGAGAACAGGCCGTCGCCGTTGATCACCGCATCGCTCTCGAGCGTCGGGTAGTAGCGGTCACCGCCGACCCGGTAGAGCGCACCGTTGATCTCGCGCGGCACCTCGCCGATGATCTCGGCGTCGTAGAGGGACGCCTCAAGGCGGGTGGACGGCAACAGCCTCCCCTGGAAGCTGTGCATCCGGTAAAACGTGCCGGCGAGTGTCATCGGTGCGCTCCTTCGCGGAAGGTAAGGACGGAACCTACGCTGCTGGGCGAGCGCTCCTGATACCGCTGATGCCGCAGTGATCGCCGTCCCTTGTGCTTATCGGCCAGTATTGAGGCGGCAGATAGCGTCGTCTTCGGGTCGGATGCCCAAGGTTTGAGCTAGGTCTCATACGCTTCGTACAATCCTCGCCTGCCGGCCGCAAAGGCCGCGCGGTGGCGGCCGAGGCCGTCAGCGCGGGAGCGACTTGTAGAAGACCAGGCCGTTGCCCTTGTTGTCGTACACCACGGCCCGGCGCTCGTGCGCGTCGTCGTAGGGGCCCTTCACGATGCCGCCGCCGTTCTCCTCGATCGCCCTGGCCGCGCCGTCGACGTCATCGGTCTTGATGCCCACGACAACCTGGCCAGGTATGGGGTGATCGATCGCCGTGGCCAGGGCAAGGGTCACGGAGCCGCCGTCGAGCGCGGCGAAGTGGGCGCCGTCCCGGAACTTCAGCGGGAAACCGAGGACCTCGGTGTAGAACTTGATCGACTCTTCGAGATTGTCGGTCGACAGGACGATCATCCGTACTTGCTGGTCGCTCACGGGTACCTCCGATGACGGGATCGGTTCCAGGCTGAGACAGCGCCGCATCGACGGGGTTGATGCCCGTAGATCGCCGGCGCAGCAACAATCTAGTCCCGGGTGCCGGTCGTACGGGAGAAGGAGTAACTGCCGTCGATGGGCCCTATCGGTCCTCCACCGTTAACTGGGGTGGGCCGCGCGTGAGCGGTCCCGAGCGTCCGCGCGCGGGTGCGGCTGGCTGGTTTGTCGCATCCGTTCGCGTTCGCTGCGGGCGGTCACGGACGCGGACGCGCCCCCGGCCGGCGGTGACCGTGGGAGTAAAGGCAGAGTAAGGAAGGAGGAGTACCCGTGCCGCGCCGCTCAGCCACGGGCCCGCCTTGCGGATCCGGGTCATGGGCGTAGCCGGTCCCTGAGCGGCCGATGCCGGGGTCCCCGGCGAGGCTGGCCGCGAGGGTGAGGAACTCGGCGCACCACGTGAAGGTTTCCGTGATGTCGTGCCCGGCTAGCCGCGCCTGATAGGCGCGGTACCTGCTCAGCTCCCACTTTCGTGCCCGCAAGCCGAGGCCGGCGAGGTCTGGCTGGGGCAGCGAGCGCCAGGCCCACCCTGGCGCGGTGTCACGGCTTGCGGCGGGCTCGACGAGACTGGCGGGGTCGGCGGACCTGCCGAGTTGGTTGCGGACGTAGCGCAGCCCCTCAAGGGTCTGCTCGGTTTCCCGGCGCCGGGCACTTCTGTCCGCCAGCGCGCCCTCGTAGTTCCGGGGGTGGTAGCGCACGAGGGTGGCGTCGACCAGTGTGACCCACCAGACCGCGTCGGTCAGGGCCTCGGCGAGGTGAG
>Ga0310811_10011758_pt1 | contig 11366 bp, 9 predicted proteins | sample YCmetagenome_FD_207642 | JGI IMG/M metagenome (GOLD analysis project Ga0310811, IMG submission 207642) | Soil microbial communities from experimental microcosm in Duke University, North Carolina, United States - YC | ecosystem: Engineered > Artificial ecosystem > Soil microcosm > Unclassified ... | reverse complement strand
GAGCGTGCGGTTAGCGTCCGCTTCGCGCTGCAATTCGCGCAGGCGCACCTGCGCCTTACTCATATTTGTAGACGCCGACTGGAGCTGATCGAGGCTGTTGCGCAGCGCCTGCTCGCGGGACTGCGCCACAACGTAGGCCTCCCGCGTATTGTCGAGGATGCGCTGTACCTCCTGATCGATCAGCCGCTGTGTTTCCCTGAGCTGCGCCCGCGCATTCACCACCAGCGGATGCTGCGGGCCATATTTGCTCTGGGCATCGGCCAGGGTCTTGGCGACATCCGCATATTGCGAGCGGAGCTGCTTGATCACGTCCGACGCCAGCGCCTGATCCAGGGTGCCGGGGTCCGCGTGCGTCTTGGCGATGTTCTGAACCTGGTCGAACCGGGCCTTCGCCTCGGCCGTCTGCACATGCGCGTCGATCAGCTTGTTGTTCAGATCCGTGAGCTGCTGGTCGTTGACCGTCTGGCCCTGCGTCGTGATCAGGTTATTGGACGCGCGGAACTCCTCTACCTCGCGGTCGGAAGCCTGCACGCGGGAGCGCAGATCGTCGATCTGCCGGTTGAGCCAGGAGGCCGCGATCTTGTTGGTGTTGTATTTGCTCTGCACCTGCTCGTCGAAATAGGCATCGGCAATCGCGTTCGAGATCGCCGACGCTTTCTCCGGGCTCTCCGAACTCACATCGACGTCGATGATGAAGGTCGTGCCCTCGCGGGTCACCTTCAGCTTCTGCGAAACCGCGTCGATCGTCAGCGCGCGGGCGATCTCCTCCGGGCTCCGGTGGCCGGCCGGCGCACTCTTGAACATGGCGAAGAAGTGCTTGATCGGATCGAGCAGGCTCGGATGCGGCCCGAACTCCGAATCCTTCGTCAAATTCAGCTTGTCGACAACGCGTCCGAGCACGGACACCGATTGAATCAAGAGCACCTGACTCTCGATCATGGCATCGTCGGTGCCGAAGTTCGACGGCGGCGGCGCCTGATCGCTCGTATCGGCGACGTGGCTGCGGTGCGGATCGATAAGCACCGTCGACGTCGCCGTGTACCTCGGCGTCGAGACAACGACGAAAACCGCCGCCGCGGCGACTAAGGCGCCGGCAATGCCGATGACGATCCAGCGCCGCCGGCGCAAAATGCGCACCATCTCGCGCAGATCGACGGTGCGGCTTGCCGCTCCCGAAGGCGCCTGCACGAAACCGGACTCGACCGGCGTTTTGCTCGGATCGTAGTCAAAAACGGGCTGAAGCATTGATTCCAACCATGTGCTTGTCGAAGCTGTCTATGGGGATGCTGCTGTCACGGCGAATGAAGTGATAGTAGAGCGTCAGGGACGTTATGTTGTTGAGCGCATATTTCAGTCGCACGTCCGCATCGTAGACATAGTCGAGCCGATCCTGTCCGTAGAAGCTGTCCCGCTCGTAGGTAGTCGCCGCCGAGAGCGTGATGTTCCGCCGGAACTCGTAGTCGAAACCAAGCTGCAGCGCGCTGGCACGGATGCCCGTGGCACTCGTGTCCGACGCTTCGGTGACGAGCTGCTCCGCATTAAAGTGAACGTCGATCAAGCGCGTGGGGCTCCAGGTCAACATTGCCCGGTATGTTGGACCTTCCACATTGCCGATCGATGACGCATCGAAATGCTGCGCCATATAGCCACCGGCAAGCTCGCCGGTGATGAGATGCGTAAACTCGAGATCGACGCCGCTCATCACGCGATAGCCATCCGACGACATCGACTGCGTCGGCGTGCCCTGCAGATTGCGCCAGTTACCTTCGACCGCGGTGAAGACCTGCGACTTTTCAGAAAAAGAGTAATCAAAACGTCCATGCGTGGTGTAGACCTGACCGTCGCGCGAACTTTGATCGATCGTCGTTCCGTTCTGCGCCAGCACTGAGCCATAGTTGTAGGAATCGACGCGCGTGCCGAAAGAAGCGCTGGCGCGGCCGAACTCCTTACGCAGCGTGCCGTCCGCCGAGAACAGGCTGTAGGGCGTCGGCTGGATGGCGCCGGCGGGAGAGGTCAGCGAACCGACGCCCTCGTGCAGGTAGGCAGCCTGGAAGCCGCCGAGGAACGTCGTGCTGTTGTCGATGTCGTAATGGCCATTGGCCTTGAGACTCGTATCCGTCTGATCGAGGGTATTGAAATGGCTGTAGGTCGTATTCAGCGTCGTAGCCTGTATATCGAGGCCGTGACGCTCCCACAGGGTGTGCGCGCGCAGGCCGGCGCCGATTTGCCCGGCGACATCGCCCTGCATTCCAGTATTTGTCGAAAATACGTTGCTATCGAAGAAGCCGCCGCCGGTCAGCGTCGGATTGAACATCCATGAGCCGGAGCGGATCCCGACCGCTTCATATTCGGGGTAAGAGCGCGTGGCGACTGGTGTGTCGGATGGATCGATCGGATCCGCGAAGTCGGGATCGACCAGCGGCCGAAGCTGCGATGGCTCGAACACCTGAAGCGCGTTCCAAGGCGGCACAACTACATCCTTCCTCACCGCGATCACCTGCGCATCCGATCGCGAGATCGAACCAGCAAAAATCGCGCCGACAATTGCCAGCCTCAGCCCAAAGCATTTCCTCGCGCTTACCGATGCCGATCGTTGCATTCGCGGTCGTCCTTTGATCAGCGCCAAAGGTTGGACCAGCCGGCCCGGAGTCACAGCTCATATCCGAGGTTCGTTTGGCTGCATCCGGGCGAGACCGCGGCAATACGTCGGAATTCATTGCCTCCCTGTTCCGACGGGCGTGCCTGGAACTTGCGTTCCACCGGATGCATCATGCGGTGAGTTGCACGACGAACCCCGCTGCAACGTATGAACACACGCCATGCGTTTCCGTTCCCGCAATGCACAATTGAAATTCCGGGCATAAAGGGACTGCGATCACACATTACTCAACACCACGCTGATTACTTGGGCACGATGCGCACGACGCACGTGCGCAGTTCCGACGAATCAGAAGTAGCGTTCGGCCACTCGGATATTATCGCCTGGGAAGACAGGTGCGGGCACGCCGATCGGCACAACTCGCTCAACCGGAGAGCCGGCATGACGCACGTAAATTTTGTCTTCATTGGCGCGATAGGTGAAGCCGCTGGCCATCGCTACTGCGTCGGCGACGGTGAGACCGGGGCGGAACGGATACTCGCCGGCCTTTCTGACTTCACCAAAGATATAGAACGGGGCGTAGGCGGAGATCTCAACGTTGACCTTCGGGTCCTGCGAGATCTGGCCCTTCATGCGGCCGACGATCGTTTGTTCAAGCTGCCGCGTCGTCTGTCCTGAGGCTCGGACATCGCCGACCAGAGGAAGAGAGATATTGCCGCTGCTGTTGACCTCATACTCGCCGGTCATGTCAGCGTCGTTGTAGACCTTGACCCGTAAACGATCGCCGGGGCCAAGCACATATGGTGCATCGGCGCCACGCATCGCGCCGGGCCTGCCATAGTTGGTGTAGGCGTCGGCGGTGATCTGGGTTGGAACGCCAGCGGTGGCACTGCACCCGGCCAGCACGATGGTCAGCAATAGCAACAGGATATTTCGACGCTGAAACATGCACGCGTCCCCGAGTCGGCACACACAACACGGGTTCCCCCCACCGGCCCGAACGGCACAGCGGTCCCCTTAACGGCTCCAAACGCATTTGGTGCCCTTTGGTTCCTCCCTGTCAGCGATTTTTTTATTAGGAGCTATTGTTGCCTCGAGGGCAACTTGCTCAGCAATTTAGCGGATATTGTGGCGGGAACTTTCTAGTCACGCGAAGCGGCTGACCGCCAAGATCAAAAGGGCCCATGCCAGAAGATTGATCAGAAAGAGTCCGTTGCGGATCTGACGTCCGGAGCACGCGTCGCCCATTGGCCGCAGCCAACACGCTCCAGGGCGGACGCGAGCCACGAGTCGGCTCGCCGCTGACCAGCTTGAGTGCTGTTTCCACCCATTCGAAGCCATACGCATCTTCTTGTTCGTGCGTGACGGCGTCATCAATCGACGCACTTATCCGCATGAGCGTCAAACGATTTCTCTAAAGTTCGTCGAGACATGACTTTGGTCGAAGGCACGATCAACGACTGCAAAGTTCCGATGCAAATCGTGTCCAACAATTCAGCGCAAAAATGACATGCCTGCCGGTACATCAAGTGAAGCAGGTCGTCGCAATGTTTTCACAATAAACGGTAGGTTAGTGTGCAATGCGGAATGAATTGCTGCGACTGCACATTGAGTCGCAGCACCCATACGAAGCGGCGAACGTTGGCTATGGAGGCCCAGATGGCATTCAATGTCTCTCTTTCTTTCGGTCGATCCCGCGAAAGCGACGCGGCGCTACTACTGCCGACACCTCCTGGACAACTCAGTCCACCGCGCCGCGCCTTGCGCAGCGCCCGTTTACGTAGTGGCTTCGACAACGCACGTGTGCGGGAACCTTCTTTATTGCTGCGCACCGCCAAGAGGACGCTCGACATTCTCGGTTCCGCGCTCGGCCTGCTCATATTCGCGCCGCTGCTGATCGGCATCGCCATCGCCATCAAACTCACATCGGCGGGCCCGGTCTTCTTCCGGCAGAAGCGCTACGGCTATCACAATCGCCGCTTCTGGATTTTCAAGTTCCGCACCATGTACACGCATCTTGGCGACCAGAGCGGAACTCAGCAGACGACGAATGGCGATTCGCGCGTGACCTCGATCGGGCGTTTCCTGCGCAAAACAAGCCTTGATGAGCTTCCGCAGCTCATCAATGTGTTCAAGGGCGACATGTCCCTGGTCGGTCCGCGCCCGCATGTGCCGGGCATGCTCGCCGGCGGCATGCTCTACGAAGAGCTCGTGCCGTACTATTTCCAGCGGCACAATATGCGTCCGGGCATCACCGGCCTCGCTCAGGTGAGCGGCTTCCGCGGCAGCACCGCCGCCCCGGCCTCGGCCATCGACCGGCTCGACTTCGACCTGCAATACATCCAGAAATGGTCGTTGTGGCTGGACGTCACGATCATCGTGCGTACGGTCGCCAAGGAATTCCTCTCCGGCTCTGGCGGCTAAGGCCTCCCGCCTTGGCCGCGGGGGCTCGGAAATGTGAAGAGCCCCCGTCCAGGCCTGCGTGCTATGGTTGTCGCATTGGCGGCTCGCGGCTTGCAGGGACCAAGAGTTCGCAGCTAAGGCTTACGACAAGACAAACAAGTGCGCGCCCTTAGTCTCTAAAAAATGCCGCGGCCACCTGGGCAATGAGCATCAGGAGGGAACGGCCATGGCGCATTCGCATGTCCTGCTCGGCGCAGGAGCGATCCCCACACGACCCGTGATCCGCAGCATTGGCTTAGCCGATGTAAAGACCGCGCTTGCCCGCGGCGTCGATGATTTCTACGCGATGCCGACGCACGCGATCTTCCTCTGCATCGTCTATCCGATCATCGGCCTCGTGCTGGCGCGGCTAGCCTTTGGCTATTCGACCTTGCCGTTGCTCTATCCGCTGATTAGCGGCTTCGCCTTGGTCGGGCCCTTCGCATCGCTCGGGCTCTATGAGATGAGTCGCCGGCGCGAGTTGGGTGAGGACGTCTCGATCAGCCATGCGTTCGAGGTGCTCCAGTCGTCGTCGATCGGGGCCATCACCGCGCTGAGCCTGCTGCTGTTCGTGATCTTCCTGATCTGGCTCGGGGTCGCCAACGCCATCTACATCGCCGATTTCGGCTACGCGCCGCCGTCCTCTATCGAACATTTCGTGCGTAACGTTCTGACCACATCGGCAGGATGGAACCTCATCATCGTCGGCAACGGTGTCGGCCTCCTCTTCGCCATCGTCGTGTTGGCGATCGGCGCATTCTCGTTCCCGTTGCTGGTCGATCGCGATGTTGGAGCCGCGGTCGCGCTCTCGACCTCCGTGCGCGCGGTGATGAAAAATCCCGGAACAATGGCGGTCTGGGGTTTGATCGTGGCCGTTCTGCTGCTGATCGGATCTGTTCCCTTCTTCCTTGGGCTGACCGTCGTCATGCCGATCCTCGGCCATGCGACGTGGCATCTCTACCGGCTGACGATCGACGCCGAATCCGGTCAGCGTCCGGAGGCGCATCCGCGGACGTCGAGACGGCGTTACGCTGCGGATTTTCCGTCGTCGCTTTTCCCGTGGGGCAAGTAGGGTTGCGGCGTCGCTGAAGGCGCAAAGAAGAGACTTACGCTCGCCTCCCTTTTGTCGCGGTCATGCCGTGCGCGGCGTGGCCGCGGGTGTATTGCACTTATGTCCAAGTGATGGACCCATGCTTCTGCCTGTACGTTGTCCATACGGGGCATTTCATGGAGCTAAGGTGTATGCCCCTCGGACGTTCAGCGATCGCAACGCATTTGAAGCAGACCGCGACGGCGATGTTCCCGTCTCTCTGGGTCCGCTGGCGTCTCATGAACCGAGCACAGTCGGCCGAGATCGAGCTCACTTTGCTGAAGAACATCGTCGGAAGAGGCGACATCACGGTCGATGTCGGCGCCAATCTCGGTCTGTACACGCGGACGTTGGCACAACTATCCGCCATGGTGCATGCGTTCGAGCCGTCCAGCGGCGTCGCCAGCATCCTGCGGCGCACGTCCCATCGCAACGTTGTCGTCCACGAAGTCGCGCTCTCCGATAGCGACGGCTACGCCGAGTTGCGCATTCCGCGCGATGGCGCGCATCTCACCCACAGTCTCGCGTCACTGGAGCCCAACGCGGTGGCCGGCCACGACGTCATCGCCAGCCGGGTGCCGCGGGCGCGGCTCGATTCGGTGATCCACGCGGATGTGACCTTCGTGAAGGTCGACGTCGAAGGCCACGAGCTCAATGTGCTCGAAGGCGCGCATGGCCTGATCGACCGCTGCCGCCCGGTGTTCCTGGTGGAGTCTGAGGAGCGCCACCGCAAGGGCGCGACCGCCGCGCTGTTCTCTTACTTCCGCGACAAAGGCTATGACGGCTTCTTCCTGCGCGGGCGCGACGTGTTCGACGTCGATGCCTTCGATCCGCGCCGGGATCAGGACGTCTCGGTGTTGGAGAGCAATGGCGGCCGCACGGGCGGCCGGCACTACACCAACAACTTCTTCTTCTTTCCCGAGGAGCGGCGCGGGCGCGTGGTGCTGGCCAGCGCCTAGAGCCGCGCTCTCGCGTCGTGCTTGGCCAGCCGCGTGAGCAGATAATCGACTTCCGCCTTCGCCGCCGCCGATAGCCCGGCGGCGGGCTTGCGCTGTGCGTCCGAGGCGATGAATCCACGGCGCATCAGCACATATTTGCGGACGGCCAGGCCGACGCCCTGCTGCTGCTCATAGCGCAGCAGCGGCAGATGCGCGTCGAACAGCTCGTGTGCCTCGTCGCGGAGGCCCTTCTTCTGGAGCCCGACCACATCGGCAAGCATTTCCGGAAAGGCGTAGCCGGTCATGGCGCCATCGGCGCCGCGCTCCATCTCGAAGTCCAGGAACAGACCGCCGTTACCGGTGAGGATCGACAGCGGCTTCAGCGTGCCTTCCTTCTGGAAGCGGCGCAGCGCCGAGATCTTCTCGAGACCCGGCCAGTCCTCGTGCTTCAGCATCACGCAGGATGTGTGCTCCTGCGCGATGTCGCGGATGACCTTCGGCGTCATCTGGACAGTGAGGGTCAGCGGATAGTCCTGGATGACAAACGGCACATCGGTGCCAATTGCCTCCACGGCCTGGCGGTAATAGCCGGTGATCTGGTCGTCCGTGCGCAGGGAGGGCGGCGGCGCGATCATCACGCCCGCCGCACCGCGGTCCATCACCGCCTTCGTAAGCGAACGCATGGCGGCAAATCCCGGCGCCGAAACGCCGACGATCACCGGCAGCTTGCCCATGCCGTCGATGAAGCGGGCGGTGATCCGCAGCGATTCGTCAGGCTCGAGTTTCGGCGCCTCGCCCATGATGCCCAGCACGGTCACGCCGGTCGCCCCGGCGGCAAGATAGCGCGCGATCAGCGTATCGAGCGAGCCCTCGTCGAGACGGCCGTCCGGATGAAACGGCGTCGGGGCAATGGGGAACAGTCCAGAAGCGGTCGAATCGAGAAGCATTAGGTCGACTTTCCGTTGGGATCCTGCGAGGCGCTCAGCCGGTGTATTCCACGATATGCATGCCGCCATCCCAGCGATCGATCAAGTAGAGACGCCCATTTTCGTCGGTTCCAATGTCGTTGGACTGGATCTCGCGCTGGCCCTCGGCGCGCGCCGGCACATAAAAGCCCGTCTCGCGCGGCCGCAGCACGTCGCTCACGTCGACCGCCCGCAGCCCGGCGTTGAAATAAGTGATGAACACGAGGTCCTTCCACGGGCCGCTCGACGGGATGTTCTCCACGATATTGTGCGCGCCGAAGCGGCCTTCGCGGTGGAAGTACTTTTCCCGCTCCGGGAACCAGGTCGACACCGGGATCGGATTGGCTTCCTGGCGGATGTCGATGATCCACATGAACTGACTGTCCCAGTAGTTCTGCCGGGCGCGGGCCTCGTCGGTCACGACGAGATAGGGCCGGTCGCCGATCGGACAGGCGGTATGGGTCGAGCCGACAAAAGGCGGGGTCCAGTTGATGTGACCGATCAGCTTCAGCGCGCGCTGATCGGTGCAGTCGATGACCGCCATGCCGCCGCCCCAGAAGGCGGCATACATGCGGTTGCCGCGCACGAGCGGCGGACCGTGCAGCGTGCAGGAATTCTCGGCCGGCGTCGGATCGTTGCCGACACCTTCTGTCTCCGTCTTCTGCCAGGGCAGGCCGAAGATGCTGATCACGTCGGGCTTCAACGGATCGGACACATCCAAAGTCCAGATGACACGCCGGTCCCAGCCCGGGGCGTCGTTCGGCAGGAAGGCGAGCTTGAGCTTATTGTCGACGCCGAAACGGTGCGGACCGCTGCCGGGCATGTCGAAGAAGCTGGCAAGCTTGGGCTGGCCGGGCGTGCTGATGTCGAAGATATAGAGGCCGCCGCGGGCCCCCTTCCCAGCATCGCCGCTCAGCGCCTCGGAATTCACATAAAGGAAGTCATCGCCGACGACGCGCAGCTTGTGCATCTGGATGCCCGGCGGCGCCTTGAATTCCCAGACCTTGCGAGGCTTGGTCGGGTCACGGACGTCGTGCACCGTGAAGCCGTGCGTGCGGCCGCCGTTCTGGCCGACCGCGCCGACATAAGCAAAGCCGCGGCAGACCTCGACCAGACTACCGCCGCCCCAGGCCGCCGAAGGGTCATGTCCCAGAAGGCGGAAGTTCTTCGATTCTTCGGCGCGCATGCGTGTCGTCTCCGTGCGGCGAGTGCCGCCGATCTTTAAGCGGTGAGCGGCCGGGCATCAGCCGGCCGCCGCGTGATCCAGCTTTTCATCGTTCGAGAAGCGGTAGAGCGACGCCGGATTGGCCACGAGCACGCGCTCACGCAAGCCAGCATCGGGCAGCCAATCCGCGATCAGATCGGCAAGGTCGCCGTCGTTCGGCATCGGCTTCTTCATCATGACGTGCGGCCAGTCCGTGCCCCACAGCAGCCGCTCCGGATTGACCGCGGCGAGGCGCCGCGCCAGCGGCGTGACGTCGGGATAAGGCAGATCGGGCGCCGACGAGATGCGATAGGGGCCGGTGAGCTTGACCCAGCAGCGGCCCGTCTCGAACAGGCGCAGGAAAGCATCGAAGCTGGCGGTCCCGGGCCACGATCCCGCGCCGCTGCGCGGATAGCCGAGGTGGCCGACGACCACATCCACCGGAAGGCCTTCAATGGCCGCCGCGAAACGCGGCGCTTCATCGAGATTGACCAGGAACTCGATGTGCCAGCCGAAAGGCGCGATCGTCTCGGCCAACCGGCGCACATCCTCGACCGGAACAACATTCCGCTCGCCGCTGTGGTCCACCACATTGAGACGGACGCCGCGAATTCCGGCCTCATCCATCGCGCGGATATCACTCTGCGCGACGTCGAAATCGACGACGGCGACGCCGCGCAGGCCGGTCTTGATCCGCGCAAGCGCGTCGAGCAGCGCGCGATTGTCGGTGCCGTAGACGCTCGGCTGCACCAGCACGGCGCGCTCCACGCCGAGCGTGCCGAGCAGGTGGAGATAGTCGCTCAGCGTCGAGTCGGGCGGCGTGTAGATGCGCTCGTCCGCATAAGGGAAGACATTCTCCGGACCGCAGATGTGCGCATGCGTGTCGCACGCTTTGGACGGAAACGCCGTGCGCGGCGCGTGCGGCGTCCGGTCAGGCGCAGGGCATGGGAGGTCGTGCGGGCGCATGTTTTGGATCAATTGAGCTTGGCGCCAAGACCTTGAACCACAGCCGTCCACTTGGGCGTTTCCGACTTGATGTAAGCGGCGAACTCCTGCGGGCTGCTGCCGACGACCTCGACGCCGAGCCGTTCCAGTTGCTTACGCACCTCGGCATCCTTCAGCGCCTGAACCGCCGCGGCATTCAACTTGGCGAGGACGTCCGGCGGCGTCCCGGTCGGCGCGACGAGTCCGTGCCAGGTTGTGGCGTCGAAGCCTTTGAGGCCGAGTTCGTCGATCGTCGGCAGGTCCGGGAAGGCGGCGATCCGTTTCGGGGTGGTGACGGCAAGCGCGCGGACCGAGCCCGCCTTGATGAAGCCGGCGACTGAGGCCGTCGTCGCGAACATCATGTCCACTTCGCCTGAAACGACGTCCTGCAAAGCCGGCGCTGCACCCTTGTAGGGAATGTGTTCGATTTGGACGCCGGCATCACGCTTAAACAGCTCGGCCGCAAGATGGGCGGCGGCGCCGTAACCGGATGAGGCATAAGTCAGCTTGCCCGGCTTCGACTTGGCGAGGGCGATCAGCTCGCCCATCGATTTGACCGGCAGCTTCGGATTGACGACGAGGATATTCGCCTGCGTGCCGACAAGGCTTATCGGGATGAAATCTTTCGCGACGTCGTAGCGGATACTCGCGTAAAGAGCAGCGTTCGTTGCGAGGATGCTGTTGTTCCCCATCAGCAGCGTGTAGCCGTCCGGATTGGAGCGCGCGACGAACTCGGCCGCCACGTTCCCGCCGGCGCCCGGGCGGTTGTCGACGATGATCGGCTTGCCAAGAATTTCCGACATCTTCTGCCCGAGAATGCGAGCCAGAATGTCGCTCGGCCCGCCGGGCGTGAAGGCTACGACCAGCGCTACCGGCCGCGACGGATAGGAGTCGGCGAAGGCTGCCGGAACGACAAGGCAGACGGCGATAAGAGCGCCAGCCAGTGCTGATAAAATTCTTCGCATTGTCTCCTCCATTCCGGACTTGCAGGGCCGGATCGCCCGAGAATAACCCGCGATCATCTGGAACGCGTTGGAATAATTCTCTAAGCTCCTTTTCCAGTTTGGAAAGACTGAAATAGGCAATACAGCATGGATCTTGTCCGCTGGATGGAGACGTTCGTCTCTGTCGCTTCGCTGCGCTC
>Ga0310811_10011757_pt1 | contig 11366 bp, 9 predicted proteins | sample YCmetagenome_FD_207642 | JGI IMG/M metagenome (GOLD analysis project Ga0310811, IMG submission 207642) | Soil microbial communities from experimental microcosm in Duke University, North Carolina, United States - YC | ecosystem: Engineered > Artificial ecosystem > Soil microcosm > Unclassified ... | reverse complement strand
GCCGGACGGCTCGCGCCGCTGCGCGTCGCCGCCCAGCCGGGCCGGCTCCGCGGCCGCGACTTCCGCTGAGCCGGACGGGTCCGGCCGCTCCCCGTGCGCCGCCGGTCAGCGGTAGACGCCCTCGACCCGCCAGGCGCCGTGCTCGAGGGCGAGCAGGAAGGCGCGGCCGTCGCCGGTGGAGACCTGGAGGCGGGCGCGGCGGCGGGAGGTGACGGGGCGCCAGGGCTGCTCGTGGTACGGCCAAGGGCCCGCCCACGCGGCGACCTGCAGCGCACCGCCGCCGAGCACGAGGACGGCGGGCCGGGCGCTGAGCCGGGCCCGGCCGGACACCTCGACGTGCGCGCCCTTCGCGTCGAGCAGCAGCACCGGAGGCTGGTCCTCCGGGAGCAGCGGGGGCGCGGGTTCCGGCACGGCGCCGGGCCACGGGGCGCCCGGGTCCGCGGCGGGGTCGGCGGGCGGCTTCTCCCCCCAGGGCGCCCGAGCGATCCGGGCGGCGGGGTCGCGGCCACCGGTCAGGTGCAGCAGGGTGACGCCGTCGTGGCCGAGTAGCGCCTGCACCCGCTCCGCGGCGCGGCCGACCCGGTCCGGCACGCTCTCGCGTCCCCACAGGGCCTGCTGGCTTCCGGTGTCCACGACGAGCGGTCCGGGGACGAGGCGCAGCGAGACGAGCGGGTCGGTGGCGGCCTCGGCGACGGATTCGGGGAGGAGGTCGGGGACGGGCTCGGAGACGAGGTGGGGCACGGACTCGACGGCGGCGGCCGCGCCGGCGTCGGCAGCAGATCGCAGTGCGCGACGGCCTGCGGCGCCGGGAGCGCCGGGAGCGCCGGCGGAGGCATCCCGGTATGCGTTGCGGGAAGCCTCGCGGGCCGTCCGGGTGCGCCAGCCGTCGAGCTGCCAGCGGACGCGCTGGGCCAGCGCCTGCGCGGACAGGACCGAGCCGAGCCCGTCGCCGTTGCGCCAGGTCCTGGCGCACTGCGCGCCGCTCTCCACGACCAGCTCGATCCGCACGGAGGCGCAGGTCACGCCCGACGCGGCGAGACCGTCGCGCCACTCGTCGGCGAGCGCCTTGGCGGCGAACAGGACCTGCTCGTCGCGTTCGGCGGGCGGGTCGAAAAGATGCAGGGCGCTGAGATCCTCGCCGGGGCGGCGGGGCGCGGGCGGGCGCGGGTCCAGGCCGCGGGCCAGCCGGTGCGCCTGCACGCCGACGGGGCCGAAGCGGTTGGCCACGTCCGCGGCGGGTAATGCGGCGAGGTCGCCGAGGGTGCGGACGCCGAGGCGCTCCAGGATCTCGCCGAGCTCCGGCCGGTCGAACACGCGCAGCGGATAGGGCGCGAGGAACGCGGCGGCGCCGCCGGGCGGCACGATCAGCGGCTCGTCGACCGGGCGCCGGGCGGCCAGGCCCGCGGCGAAGGCCCCGTCCGCGACGCCGACGCCGCAGCCGAGCGGGTCCGCCTCGTCCGCCGCGCCGTCCGCACCCGGTCCTGCGGCGGGGACGCCGACATCGGCCACGGCCTCGCGGACCAGCAGCGCGAGCCGCGCCTCGCCGCCGTGGTACCGGGCCGGGCCCGCCGCCGCCAGGGCGATCAGGCCGGGGCGCACGACCTCGACCCCGGCCGCCACGTCCTCCACCGCCTGCACGACCGGTTCGAAGGTCCGCTCCTCGGCCGGCTCGTCACGCGGGTAGGTGCGCAGGTCAGGACACAGCCGCTGCGCATCGCGCACCCGCTGGCCGCGGCGCACCCCGGCCGCCCGCGCCGCCGCCGAGCAGGCCAGCACCACGGCCCGGGCGCCCTGCCCGACCAGCACCGCGGCGGGCACGTCGGGCCCGGCGCCGACCGCGTGCACCGGCCAGTCAGGGCACCAGGCGACCAGGACCCGGGCGGGGGTGTTCGGGGTCTCGGACATGGCGCGCTCTGCCTGGACGGATGACGGTGACGGATGACGGTGACGGGCGGCGGTAGTGGTGGCGGTGGCGGGGTCGCGGGGGTTCGGCCGGGGCGGATGACGGTGACGGGTGACGGATGACGGTGGCAGGCGGCGGCGGTTGGTGAGTGGGGTTCCGGACCGGCGGTGGCTGTTGGCGAGTGGCGTTCCGGACGTCGGACGGGGGTCCGGCCCGGAGCGGCGGGTCAGGCCACCGCGGTGAGGCGGCCCGCCGGGCGCTCCCTCCGATCCCGGTCCAGGTCCAAGTTCCGGTCCAGGTCCAAGTTCCGGTCCAGGTCCGCGGGGGCGCGGACGGAGAGCGGGGCCCCGGGGCCGAGGCCGCCGGGCAGCAGCACCTGGACGGTGTGCCGCCGCCTGGCCCGGTCCTCGGCGTCGATCACGGCCTGGCCGGCCACGAGGTGGCCGGTGCCCGCGTCGAAGCCGGTCCAGCCGAGGCGGCGGACCCGCAGCACCGTGCGGGCGCCGGGCCACGCGCCGAGCACCAGCAGGGCCGCGCGGTGCCGGGACTCGTCGGCCGCCCCTTGCCGCAGCCGGACGTCCACCCGGCGGGCCAGCTGCGCGGGGACCGGGTCGGGCGCGGCGAGCAGCACCAGGTCCACGCCGTCCGCCAGCACTGTCGCGATCTCGGCCCAGCGCTCCCCCGGCCCGGCCACGACCAGCAGCCGCTGCAGCGCGCCCGCGCGCAGCGCCTCGGCGCCGAGCAGCCCGGCCAGCGCCGCGCCGCCGAGCCCGCGCACTCCGACCGCCGCGCACCACAGCCCCTGCCGCAGCGCCCCGGCCAGCAGCGCGAGGGTGAGGTAGTCCACCGCCGCGGCCCCGACCGGTCCCCGGCCCCGCTGCCGGCCGGCGGCCTCGTCGCCCGGCAGCCCGAGCGCCTCGCCACGGCGGATCCCGCCGGGCAGCAGCGGGGCCAGCGGCTCGGGGACCGCGATCGGCTCGAAGGTCTGCGGCGGCACGTCGCCCAAGGTCAGCCCGCCGACGGCGGCCAGCGCCGCGCGCCGCCCGCCCGCACCGCCACCCGCACTCGCGGCGACCCTTTCGAACACTTGAGCGAATGCCACGACGCCAGTATCACCCGCCGCGGCCAAGCATGTCAATGTGACTGAGATAAATGTCTGGCCATTGAGAGGGCTTGTTGGCCAGGGGGTTGGCGCCATATCACTCGATCGGGTTGATCCCGGGTTGCGGCTCTTTCCCGAGGTGGAGGCCGGTGCTGTGTTGATGGGGTGAGTGTGCCTGGGTCAGTGATCGCACCGTCGGACCGGTGCAGTCTTGATGATCTTCTGGTTCCTTATCGGATCCCTGATGTGTCGGTCGGCCGGCTGGTTCTGGGCGAGGGTTGGGCGCGGCGGTGGGTGACGCAGTGGCGGGTGCAGGGCGGGGAGTTGACGGCGTGCTCTGTGCGGGATGTGCTGGATGCGCCGTTCTTCAGGTCGCGGCAGATGCGCCGGTTCAGTTGGCGGCCTACGCAGCGGCATCGGCCGGGGTTGGGGTTTCTGGTCGCCACGGATCGTCATCACGGCGCGGAGCCGTTGGAGGAGCAGAAGCTGCTGCTGGCGATGGAGTTCGCGGGCGGTGTCGTTCAGGCGCTGTCGCAGCCGTTTCGGCTGTTGTTTGAGTCGGTGGACGGCCCGCTGGCGCATATCCCCGAATTCCTGGTGTTCTCCTCGACCGGCGCGGTCTGGTTGGTGGACGTGCGGCCGCGGGCGAGGATCAAGGAGTTGGACGCGATGCGCTTCGCTGCTGCCGCGCGGATGGCGGTGAGCGCGGGGTGGCGGTACGCGGTGGTGGCCGAGTGGCGGGCCCATGTGTGCGGTGTGGTCGACGCGCTTTCTCAGCGCCGGCGGGAGCTTGATGATCGTCGCGGATTGGAGCCGTGTCTGCGGGAGATCGCCGGTCGCGGGCCGGTGTCGTTCGGCGGGCTGGTCGAGGCGACCAGGTGGCCGGTGATGGCGCGGGCGCACGCGATCCACCTGCTGTGGAATCGGGAGTTGGGGGCTCCCAGGGCTCGGCGGCCCGTCCTACCAGTACGACATCCCGCTCAGGTCGATACTCGCCGACTACGCCGATGACGTAGCCGCCTCCATCGACGCCACCGCACCGCCGCACCAGCGGCCTGGCAACACACGGCGCGCTGCCGTACCCCTGGTCGATCAGTAGCGTGTCAGAATCTTTCGGTGACTGAGGAAATGCTCATTGGCGGCAACACCGGTGGTGCGATCAGAGTGGGCGACACGGTCCGCCGACCCGTTGGCCCGTGGACTCCCGCGGTGCACGCCCTTCTCACTCATCTTGCGACCAAGGGCTTCAGTGGCGCGCCGCGCCCGCTCGGGATCGATGACCAGGGCCGCGAGGTCCTCACTTTCCTGGAAGGGGAGACGGTCGGCAGCGCCAAACCGTGGCCAGCCTGGACGCACGCCGAGGACGCCCTTGAGCAGGTGGCCCGCTGGTTGCGCGCCTATCACGAGGCGGTCGCCGACTTCGCCCCGCCGCCAGGAGCTGTCTGGCGCGAAGGCGGCCAGTGGTCTCCGGGCCTGATCATCGGGCATAACGACGCCGCCCCCTACAATGCGGTGTGGCACGACGGTGAGCTGGCAGGGTTCTTCGACTGGGATTTCGCTGCTCCCGTCACCCCGGAGTGGGACCTGGCATTCACCGCCTTCAGCTGGGTGCCCCTCCATGCCCGGCACGTCGTCGCCGCCGAGGGATTCACCGACTTCACCGCTCGGCCGCAGCGGCTCCACCGATTCCTCGATGTCTACGGCTGGTCCGCAAGCCAGACAGCGTTCATCAAAGTGGTTCAGGCACGTGCCCGCGCCCACGCCGACGGCATCCGCCGCCTCGCGGCCGAAGGAGAGCCGCTGTTCGACAAACTGCTACAACAAGGCGTCGCCGCCGACCTCGACCGCGCCATCGTCGAACTGGCCGAGTTCTCAATCTGACACCGCGATTCCCCGCCGGACGGTGCACCGTCTCACCGATCCGTCGAGGCGGACAACAGCGATGACACGCTGCTGAGGAAGCTCGCCTCGCCGGACGGTGAAGTCGGGTAGCTGAGAATCGGCCCGCCGCGCCCGTGCACGGTGACCATCACGCCGAAGCACATCAATGAGACCTCAGCCACTGAGGCAGCGTCCTTCGCGTCTCGGAAATCCAGATCGTACGCGGGCGCCATCGACGACGGACATGGAGTCATGACCTGATTCGGCGCCGTGGGCAACGAGTCGATCAGCGCGGCCAGCCGGGCGATCATCCGTCGGTTTGTGACGGCGAACCTCAAAGGCCCGTGACCGCGCGCCGCGGTCACATCAGCGAAGTAGTTCTCGGTGACGCTCACGTAGCCGGCGGCAGCCATCTCGCCGCTGCCGCTTGCGTGGCCGCCGGTTGATGCGGACGCGACGGCGTCGGCGGAGCTGCGCTCGGACGAGGCGCACCCGGAGGCCGATAGGGCAAACGCGCAGACAAGCGAGGCTGCACGCGCTGTCGAGGACCGTCTCTTCGGTGTAGTCACGCTCCTATGACGCACCATCCGTGACGCGCGTTCCTGCGATCGGCAGTTCTGCTTCACACCTTGGCAGGGCTGACGATCTATTGCGACAGTTGGATCACGACCGGAAGACCAGCCCATGATGTCCGACTGTCGTACTCGATACGGTAACGCAAGAGCGGCCCGACGAACGCGTCCTGATCTCCACGGACGGTGGCATTCACCGCGGCGAACCGGGCCAGAACCGATGGCACATCTTCGACCCCACATATGCCACAGCCAGTAACCCCGATCTGATCAACCGCTGGATCCGCCGCCTTGAACGCCTGCCCCGAAGATCCCTTCGGACAACCGGGGCAAGCTCACATGCGTCGCGCTCGCCGGGGACGGTGTTGGGGTTCATCTGATCCCACAACCCGCGCCAGAGCTCTTCGAAGGTAACGAGGGCGGCGCAGATACGCCGTCTTAATCTCCGGGACACACGGCTCTCGTACGCTCGTCGAAGCTACTGAAACACTCGTTTCCGTGGAGGCGGTGGACGATGCCGGAACCGTTCGAGGGCAGGCAGCGGAGGCCGTTCGACCTGACCGGGCGCACGGCGCTGGTCACGGGGTCGGTGCGCGGTCTCGGGCTGGAGATGGCACGGGGGCTGGCCGCGGCCGGGGCCGCGGTGACACTGAACGGGCGCGATCAGGCGGCGCTGGACACGGCCGCGGAGGATCTGCGCGCGCAGGGGCTGGCGGTGGCGGCAGCCTGCTTCGACGTGACCGACCAGCCGTCGGCCGATGCGGCGTTCGACCGGCTCGGGCCGGTGGACATCCTCGTCAACAACGTCGGGAACCGCGATCGGCGCGGGACCGCGGAGCTCGGGCCGTCCGAGCTCGAGTCGATGCTGCGCGTGCACGTCGTCTCGGCGTACGCCCTGGCCCGCCGCTTCGCGCAGCGGCTCGTCGACCGCGGCGCGCCGGGCCGGATCATCAACGTGTCCTCGGTCATCGGCCAGGTGGGACGGCGCGGCGACATCGCCTACGGGACCGCCAAGGCGGGCGTCGACGGGATGACCCGGGCCCTAGCGGCGGACCTGGGACCGCACGCCATCACGGTCAACGCGGTGGCACCCGGCCCCTTCGCCACCGAGGTCAACGCGCACCTCGCCGCGGACCCGGACTGGGTCGCGTGGCTCGGGCAGCGCACCTCGCTCGGCCGCTGGGGGCGGCCGGCGGAGATCGCCGGAGCCGTCGTGTTCCTGGCCAGCGACGCCGCGTCGTTCGTCACCGGGCAGACCCTCGCGGTCGACGGCGGCCTCACCACGACCTTCTGACGGCGCGCCGGCCAGCCCGACCCGGCCGGGTCAGCCGAGGCGGCGGATCGGCGCGCCCGCCAGATAGGCCTGGATGTCCTCGACGGCCTGGCCGAAGTAGGTGCGGTAGTTGGCCTGCGACACGTAGCCGAGGTGGGGTGTGGCCAGCAGGCGGGGGGCCGTGCGCATCGGATGGTCGGCGGGCAGCGGCTCGGTGTCGAAGACGTCGACGCCGGCGCCGGCGATCCGGCCGTCGTGCAGGGCGGCGAGCAGGGCCTCCTGGTCGACGATGGCCGACCGGGAGGTGTTGATCAGGTAGGCGCTCGGCTTCATCGCGGCGAGCTCGGCGGCGCCGATCAGGCCCCTGGTTCCCTCGTTCAGCACCACGTGGACGGACACGAAGTCGCTGCCGGCCAGCAGTTCCCCCTTCTCGACCCGCTCGGCGCCCACGGCGGCGGCGCGCTCGTCGGTGAGGTTCCGGCTCCAGGCCACCACCTCCATCCCGAACGCAGCGCCGACGGCGGCGACCCGGGCGCCGATCTTCCCGAGGCCGATCAGCCCGAGACGGCTGCCGTGCAGGTCGGCCCCGACCGTGGACTGCCAAGGTCCGCCCGCGCGCAGCGCGTTGCTCTCGCCGACCACGTTGCGGGCCAGGCCGAGCAGCAGCGCCCAGGTGAGCTCGACCGGCGGCGTGGACGCGCTGTCCGTGCCGCACACGGTCACGCCGTGCTCAGCGGCCGCCGCATAGTCGATCACTGAGTTGCGCATCCCGGAGGCGATCAGCAGCCTCAGCCGCGGCAGACGCGCGATCAGCGAGGCGGGGAAGGGCACCCGCTCGCGGAGCGTGATGATGACGTCGAAGTCGAAGACGGCGGCCACGAGCTCGTCCTCGTCGGCGAAGTGCCTGGTGAAGCCGGTGACCTCGACCTGGTCCAGCACCGGGCTCCAGTCGGCGAGGGTGGTGGCGACGTCCTGGAAGTCGTCGAGTACGGCGCAGCGCAGCTTCATCCGGCGATTCTAGATCGCGCAGAGCAGATCGCGCAGAGCAGATCGCGCGGCACAGAGCGAGGCGCGCTGGCAGGGTTGGGGCTCGTGATCGATGAATTCGCGAAAGAGTACCTGCACGAGGAACTGCGCTGGATTCGCGGGGTGATGCTCTGGAAGCTCGACGGCCTCTCCGACGAGGACGTCCGCAAGCCGCTGACCGATTCGGGAACCAACCTCCTCGGCGTGGTCAAGCACCTGTCGTACTCGGCCGCCCGCTACTTCGGCGAGGTCTTCGGCCGGCCGTTCCCCGGCGTCCCGCGCTGGGACGACGAGGCCGCGTGGCACGGCGAGCACGAGGCCGCTGAACACGAGTCGCGCGAGGACGTCCTCGCCTTCCACCACCGCGTGTGGGAGTTCTGCGACGCGAGGATCGACGAGCTGCCCATCGACGCTCCCGGCCACGTCCCGTGGTGGCCTCAGCCCGACGTGAAGCTGTTCAACGTCATGGTCCACATCCTCAACGAGACCAACCGGCACGCCGGCCACGCCGACATCCTGCGCGAGCAGCTCGACGGCGCGACCGGGCTGGCGCCGGGCAGCTGACGCCCGTGCCCTAGCGCAGTACGGCGGCGGACTCGGGCGGGAGGGTCAGGCTGCCGCCGTGGCCGTGGACTCGGGCGCCGGGGTCGGAGGCGAGCAGGACCTCGCCGACGGTGAAGGGCGCGGGGACGGGAACCTCACGGGGCTCGGGCGCGAGGTTGGCGGCCACGTGCAGCGCTCCCCGGCGGACGAGGATCCACCGGGCGAGATCGTCGACGTGCACGGAGACGGTGGCGAAGCCGGGTGCGGTGAGGTCGGGCTCGGCTCTGCGCAGGGCGATCAGGGCGCGGTACCAGGCGAGCAGGTCGGCGTGCGGCTCGCGGCCGGGCTCGGTCCAGTCGAGGGTGCTGCGGGCGAAGGTCGCAGGGTCCTGCGGGTCGGGGACCTGGTCGGGCGGCCAGCCGTAGGCGGTGAACTCGGCGCGGCGGCCCTCGCGGACGGCGTCGGCGAGCTCGGGTTCGGGGTGGGAGGTGCAGTACTGCCACGGGGTGCCCGCGTTCCACTCCTCGCCCATGAAGAGCTGGGGGGTGAACGGCGACGTGAGCAGCAGCGCGGCGCCGACCTTGCGCAGGCCCGCGGAGAGGGACGCGCCGATGCGGTCGCCTTGGGCGCGGTTGCCGACCTGGTCGTGGTTCTGCAGGGAGACGACGAAGCGGGAGGCGTCGAGCCGGCCGGTGTCGACCGGACGGCCGTGGTGGCGGCCCCGGAACGTGGAGTACGTGCCGTCGTGGAAGAAGGCTGACGTCAGGGTTTTGGCGAGGGCGTCCAGCTCGCCGAAGTCGACGTAGTAGCCCTGGCGCTCGCCGGTCAGCGCACTGTGCAGGGCGTGGTGGAAGTCGTCGCTCCACTGGGCGTGGATGCCGAGGCCGCCGGCGGCTCGCGGGGTGACGGTGCGGGCGTCGTTGCGGTCGGTCTCGGCGATGAGGTGGAGTTGGCGGCCGGTGCTCGCGGCGAGCGAGTCGACCGCGGCCGAGAGCTCTTCGAGCACGTGCAGGGCGCGGCTGTCGGCGAGGGCGTGGACGGCGTCGAGGCGCAGGCCGTCGAGGTGGTTCTCGCGCAGCCAGAACAGGGCGTTGTCGATGATGAACGCGCGGACCTCGTCGGAGCCGGCGCCGTCGAGGTTCACGGCCGAGCCCCACGGCGTCCTGTGGGCGTCGGTGAAGTACGGGCCGAATTCGGCGAGGTAGTTCCCGCTCGGGCCGAGGTGGTTGTAGACCACGTCGAGGAGCACGCCCAGGCCTCGGGCGTGGCAGGCGTCCACGAAGCGGCGCAGCCCCTCCGGGCCGCCGTACGGCTCGTGCACGGCCCACAGCGCCACGCCGTCGTAGCCCCAGCCTCGCTCGCCGTTGAACGCCGCGACCGGCATGACCTCGACGAAGTCGACACCGAGCGCAACCAGGTGGTCGAGCCGTTCGACGGCCGCGTCGAAGGTTCCCCCGGCGGTGAACGTGCCGATGTGGAGTTCGTAGATGACGGCCCCGGGCAGGGGGCGACCGCGCCAGGCGGCGTCGGTCCAGGCGAAGGCCGCCGGGTCGTCGAGCGCGCTCGGGGCGTGGACGCCGTCGGGCTGGCGGCGGGAGCGCGGGTCCGGGCGCGGCGGGCCGCCGTCCAGGCGGAAGGCGTAGGAGCGCGTTCCGGCGGGGATCGGCGCGGCGTGCCAGCCGGGGCGGCCGGTGGGGTGCAGCGGGACGAGGGCGTCGCCGGTGTCGAGTTCGACCCGCTTCGCGTGCGGGGCCCAGACCTCGATCGCGGTCATGCGGCGGCCTCGCGGACGAGCAGCGCGACGGGCAGTTCCTCGGTCAGCGTGCCGAGCGGGACGCCGATGCCGGCCTGGCCGTCGACTTCGTAGTCGCGGCCGGTGAGGCGGCAGCGCCAACGGCCGGGCGGCAGCGAGAGCGTCGTGTCGCCCCAGCCGCCCGCGCGCTCGAGGCCGACGGACAGCCGGGTGCCGATGACGGCGACGTGCTCGCCGCGCAGGAACGCGATGGCGTGCTCCGCGACCGGGCCGATCGGGAACAGCGGGGTCTGCGCGGCTTCGGGCGCGAACCAGTCCGGCCGCTCCCGCCGCAGCCGCAGCGCGCGGGAGGTCAGCAGGATCTTGGTCGCGGGCGCGGAGAGGGATCCGGCCGACGAGCCGGAATCGGCCTCGTCGAGCAGCGCGCGGAGGGCGGCGAAGTCGACGGGGCGACGGTTGTCCGGGTCGGTCAGCGCCCAGAACTCCGCTTCGGTGGCCTGGTAGACGTCGGGGACGCCGGCCATCGTCAGCTGGACCAGCTTCTGGGTCAGCAGGTTGCCGCGGACGTAGGGGGCGATGCGGTCGGTGAAGGCGTCGAGTTCGCCGCGGACCTTGCCACTGTCGAGGGCGGCCTCGGCGAAGTCGAGGACGCGGTCCTCGTAGGCCTCGTCGGGGGCGCTCCAGGAGGTGCGGCCCTTCGCCTCGCGCAGGGCCTTGCGCAGGTACTTCTGCACCCGGTCGGCGTCGATCGGCCAGGCGCCGACGAGGGTCTGCCAGAGCAGGTATTCATCCGCGGGGTCGGGCGCGTCGGGCGGTGTGGCGGTCGCGCGGACCGCGACCTGGAAGCCGGCGAGGGCGGCGGCCCATTCGTCCGGGAGTTCGGTGAGCACGGAGAGGCGGGCGCGCACGTCCTCGGACCGCTTGGAGTCGTGCGTGCTGAGCGTCGTCATGGCCGCGGGCCACTCGGACTGGCGTAGCGCGCAGAAGCCGTGGAAGCGGGCCGGTCCCATCGCGGGCTCCGTCGGCTCGCCGCCGACGTCGGAGGCGCTGGGCAGCGCGGTCCAGCGGTAGAACGCCGTGTCCTCGACGCCCTTGGCCATGACCGCGGCGCAGGTCTGCTGGAAGCGCACCTGGAACTCGTCGCGCGGCTCGTCGCGCGGGCCGATGCGGCCGAGGGCGAGATCGCGGACCAGGTTGAGCGTCTCCAGGCGCTCGGCCGGGAGGGTCGCGGCCGCCGCCTTCGCCGCTGCTTCGACGCGCAGCACGGACTCGGCGGGCGGCGCCTCGCCGGGCACGGTGTACGCGCGGTAGAC